>Ga0193730_1000250_pt1 | contig 16933 bp, 21 predicted proteins | sample U1a1metaG_FD_144919 | JGI IMG/M metagenome (GOLD analysis project Ga0193730, IMG submission 144919) | Soil microbial communities from a riparian zone of the East river system, Colorado, United States - U1a1 | ecosystem: Environmental > Terrestrial > Soil > Riparian zone | place: USA: East River...
GCCGGTGACGCCTTCGGAATTGCCCCTGCTGATCCTTGAGCAAGTCATCCGCACTCAGAGCCAGGTGATCCTCGATGATGCCCGCGGACAGAACATGTTTGCCGAAGATGAATACATGAGCCGCAAACGGGTACGGTCGCTGCTTTGCCTGCCGTTGCTGAAACAGGCCGATCTGATCGGCGTCCTCTATCTCGAGAACAGCTTGGCGTCGCATGTGTTCACGCCGGCGCGGATCGCGGTGTTGAAGCTGCTCGCTTCACAGGCGGCGATCGCACTGGAGAACGCTCGTTTGTACCGCGACGTCGCGGATCGCGAGGCAGAAGCCCGCGAAAGCGAGCAGCGATACCGCGAGGTGCAACTGGAGCTCGCGCATGCCAACCGGGTCGCGACGATGGGCCAGTTGACGGCCTCGATCACCCATGAAGTGAACCAGCCGATTACGGCGGCGGTCACGTACGCGTCAGCCGCCCGGCGCTTGCTAAGCGCGGAGCCGCCAAATCTGCATGAGGTGGATGACGTGCTCTCCATGATTGTCAAGGAGGGGAGCCGCGCAGGCGAGGTCGTCGGTCGAATCCGCGCTCTCATCAAGAAGGCGCCTGTACGAAAGGACGCCGTAGAGATCAACGATGCCATCCTCGAGATTGTTGCTCTCACCCGCACCGAGGCCGCAAACAATAGCGTCTCGGTGCGGACGCAGTTAGCCGAGGGCTTGCCGCGTGTCCAGGGAGACCGGGTTCAGCTGCAACAGGTGCTGCTTAACCTGATCCTCAATGCAATCGGAGCGATGCGCGCCGGCGGCGAAGAGGAGCGGGAATTGGTCGTCAGCACGCGTCACGAACCGGATGGCGTGTTGGTCGAGGTGCGAGATTCAGGTCCGGGCTTCGCCGCGGCGGATCTTGAGCGCGTGTTCGAGGCTTTCTACAGCACGAAACCGAGCGGTGTGGGGCTTGGGCTGTCGATCTGCCGGTCGATTATCGAAGCGCATGACGGACGATTGTGGGCGATCCCCAACGTGCCGCGTGGCGCAATTTTTGGCTTCACTGCGCCGGCTCATCCGGCCGCCGCGTCATGAGTGGGGTGCCCGCTACGGGGCCGCCACGCCGCTCGGTCGATGCACAAAACCCGCAGGTGGAAGATGACTATCGACGTTGATGAAGGCAATAAGGCCGAAGAACAGTCCAGATTCCTGGCACAGCTGCAAGCCAGTCTAAATGTGATTCCGGCGCATACCTGGTACGCGGCTCCGTCCGGCGGCCTCACCTTCGTGAATAAACGAACCGCGGATTACCTTGGTCTTCCGAAAGATCATCCCCTACGTTTCGGCACCGACATTGGCGCACAGTGGGACGCGCATATCCCGTTTTTGCATCCGGACGACCAGGAAGGAGCGCGCAAAACCTGGCCAGTCAATATAAGCACTGGCGAGGCCAGTGAGTTTAGTTTTCGAGTTCGTAACGCTCAAGGAGGCTACCGCTGGTTCCTCAGTCGCGCCGAACCGCTCCGGGCAAGCGATGGAAACCTACTGCTGTGGGTCGGGGTGAACCTGGATATTGAAGAGCTCAAATGCGCAGAGCAAGCCCTGCGGGAAAGCGAAGGGAAGTTCCGCGACTACGCCGAAACCGCCTCCGATTGGTTTTGGGAAACCGATCCGGACCACAAATTCACGTTGCTGACCGAGAATGCCTTTGGTTCAGACCCGGCGGATCGAATCGGTACGTGGTGCTGGGATCATGCCCTCGACCTTGAAACGGAACCGGAGAAGTGGCGGCTTGTTTGGGCAACTCTCGGTTCACGCAAGCGGTTCCGTGACTTTGTATATTGCTCCGCTCGCCGTAACGGCTCTCCGATGTACGTGAAAGCCAGTGGCAAGCCGGTTTTTGACGCTAACGGAGAATTCCGCGTTATCGCGGCACCGGTACCGACGTGACAGCGATCATGCGCGCGCAACATGCAGAGGCTTCTTTGCGGAGGGCAGAGGCGGAAGCGCGCGAAAACGAGCGGCGCTACCGTGAGGCGCAACTGGAACTCGCGCATGCCAACCGCGTCGCGACGATGGGCCAATTGACGGCCTCGATCACCCATGAGGTGAACCAGCCGATCACAGCGGCAGTCACATACGCGTCGGCCGCCCGGCGCTTGCTAAGCGCGAAGCCGCCAGATTTCATGAGGTGGATGAGGTGCTCTCTCTTATCGTCAACGAGGGAAATCGCGCAGGCGAGGTCGTCGGACGAATCCGCGCCCTGATCAAGAAGGCGCCCGCACGAAAAGACGCCGTAGAGATCAACGACGCCATCCTCGAGATTATTGCTCTCACCCGTACCGAGGCCGCAAGCAATGGCGTCTCGGTGCGGACGCAGCTAGCGGAGGGCTTGCCGCGTGTCCAGGGAGATCGGGTTCAGCTGCAACAGGTGTTAATTAACTTGATCATCAATGCCATCGAAGCGATGCGCGACGTCGGCGAAGGGGAGCGGGAATTGCTTATCAGCAGCCGCAACGAACCGGATGGCGTGTCAGTCGAGGTGCGAGATTCAGGTCCGGGCTTCGCACCGGCGGATACTGACCGCGTGTTCGAGGCTTTCTACAGCACGAAACCGAGCGGTCTGGGGCTTGGGCTGTCGATCTGCCGGTCGATTATCGAAGCGCATAACGGACGATTGTGGGCGATCCCCAACGTGCCACGTGGCGCTATCTTCGGCTTCATTGCGCCGGCTCATCGGGCCGCCGTACCGTGAGTGGAGTGCCCGTTTCGGATCGAAGACGTGGCAGACTTCGCACGTCATTTGACAGAAGTTCGGCTGATGGCGACGCCGAGGCCCGTACCACTGTATTGGGCGCCGTGGCCGAAGTTTGGGAAGAGTCCTGGAGCAGTTCAAACCGTGGCGTCAAACGGCCCTAACGTATGGGACGCCGTTACGCCGGCGGCAGCACGAACTGAAAAGTAGCGCCCCTTCCTGTGTTGCGGCTCGCCCACAAGCGGCCGCCATGCGATTCGACGATCCGCCGGCTGATCGACAGTCCCATGCCGGTGCCTTGCGGCTTCGTGGTGAAGAAGGCCTCGAAAATGCGCTCACTATCGTCAGGCAGCCCGGCACCGGAATCAGTTACCGAAATCAACAACTGACCGTCGTCGTTCCTTTTCGACGTGACAGTCAGTTCACCACCCGTGCCTCTCATTGGCTCGATGCCGTTGATCATCAGATTCATCAGGACTTGCTGCAGCAGTACCCGATCTGCTGTCGTCGCCGGAAGCCCCGGGTCTAGCGCGGTGCGGAGTGAAATGGAGCCCCGGTTCGCCGTCTCGCTCAAAAGAACCGTCATCTCCCGAACGGTTTCGTTTAGTTGAACCGGTTCCAGTAGTGGCGGACCTCGCCGGTAGAGCGAGCGAACTCGGTCGAGGATCTTCGCGGCGCGCGTCACAGCCTCGACCATTGCGGAGGCTGCGACGCATGCCTCTGCCACGTCGGGTGTCTCACGCGACAGCCATCGTGTGCAGGCACGGGCTTGCATGACCGCGGCGGTGATCGGCTGCTTGACTTCGTGACCCAGCGACGCCGCCAACTCTCCCATGGTCATTTCCCGGTTCATATAGGCCAGGTCCGCCTCGAGTTGTCGCAATCTCTCGCGCTCTTTCTCCGCCTGCTTGCGATCTTCAATGTCGGTCAAGGTTCCATACCATTTGCGGATCTGACCGCTCTCGTCGCGCAGCGGCACAGCTCTGACCAGGAACCAGCGATATTCGCCGTTAGCGCTACGATGTCGTGCCTCGTTTTCGAACGGCTCACCGCTGGCCATCGACACTTGCCACTTGTTGACGTGTCCATCGAGGTCGTCGGGGTGAACCGCAGACTGCCAACCGCTGCCCGAGGTAGAATCAACTGACAATCCCGTGTATTCGACCCATCGCCGATTTACCCAAACGCTGCCTCCGTCGGCCAGGGTGGTAAATGCCATGGTCGGGATCGCCTCGATTACGTCCAACAGCTCTTTTTCACTCCGGCGGGCGGCCTCCGCAGCGACTCTGCGTTCGGCTCGCTCGCGGGCTTCGCGCAGTGCGCGCTATACGGCGGGCACCAGCCTCGCCAGCCTCGGCTTTAGAATGTAGTCGGCCGCGCCGATCCGGAGCGCATCGACAGCCGTTTCTTCGCCGATCATGCCCGAAACAAAGATGAAAGGCAGATCGTTGCGTTCGCTCCGCGCAAGCTCTAGTGCGGAAAGTCCGTCGAACGAAGGAAGCTGGTAGTCCGCGAGAATCAGGTCGATCCCGCCCCTCTTGAGGGCGGCCAGGAACTCGGCGCGCGTTTGAACGCAAGTTATTTCACAGACGAAATGATCTGTTTCAAGGAGGTCCTGGATGAGCTTCGCGTCCTGCGGATCGTCCTCCAGCAACAGAATTCGGAGAGGAGTCTTGACCTTGACTGCTTCATGCCGCCCGAGGGCTGCCTCAGCGACCAACTTGCGTTCAGCTCGCACGCGCACTTCGCGCAGCGCGCGCTGCACCGAGGGCACGAGTCTCGACATTCCGGTCTTCAGAATGTAGTCGGTCGCACCGATCTTGAGCGCTTCAACCGCCACTTCCTCGCCGAGCGTGCCCGAGACGAAGATGAAAGGCAGATCGGACCGGGCGCTTGAGGCAAGCATCAGCGCGGAAAGCCCATCGAACGAAGGCAACGTGTAGTCGGCGAGGATCAGGTCGATTGAATCGTCGTGGAGAGCTGCAAGGAACTCGGCGCGAGTCTGGGTGCGGATCACGTCACAGACGAAGTTGTCAGCTTCAAGAACGTCCTGAACGAGCCCCGCGTCGCGGGTGTCATCCTCCAGCAACAAAATTCGCAAGGGCGTCTTCACGATTGTGTCTTCACGTGTCTTCATGTTGACTTCTTGACGCTGCCCGGCGGCGGCTCGTTAATGACCGCCCAGAACACGCCGAGTTCCCTGACCGCGTTGACGAATTCATGGAAGTTGACGGGCTTTACGACGTAGGCGTTCACCCCGAAATCGTAACTTCTCATCTTGTCTTTTTCCTCGTGGGATGATGTCAGCACCACCACCGGAATGATTCTCAGACGCGCGTCAGCCTTGACTTGCTGCAGCACCTCCAATCCATCGACCCTCGGAAGTTTTAGATCGAGCAGCATGACCGCGGGGTTGTCGTTTGGGCGATTGAGAAATTCTCCCCGACAAAAGAGGTAGTCAAGCGCTTGTTGTCCGTCGCGGGCAATTACGACCTCATTGGCAAGGTTGTATTCGCCCAACGCTGTCAGCGTAAGCTCCACGTCGTTCGGATCGTCCTCGACGATCAAGATGCGTCCCAGGTTGCTCATGGCGTGCTCGCCGTCCTTTCCGCCGGATCGTGTGCCTTAGGCAGTGAGAAATAGAAGGTGGCGCCCTGATCCACCGCTCCTTCGGCCCGGACCTGGCCGCCGTGGCGATGGATGATGCGCTGAACGGTGGCAAGACCAATTCCGGTGCCTTCAAATTGTTCGGCAAGATGCAGACGCTGAAAGACGCCAAACAACTTGTTGGCGTACTGCATGTCGAAGCCGGCGCCGTTGTCTCTGACGAATAACTCTAGTTCGTCGTTATTCTTGTCCACACAGCCGATCTCGATTTCGGCCCGGGTTTGCATGCGCGTGAATTTGACCGCATTGGAAACCAGATTGATAACAACCAGCTTCAGCATGGAGGAATCGCCATGACAGGCTGGAAGCGCGCCGATCTTCCACGCAATGTCCCGACCCCCGGTGTCGCGGCTGACGTCCGCGATAACCTCCTTGACCACCTGCTGCAGGTCGACCGTCCTCATTTTGGCCTCAGCCCGCCCAAGCCTGGAGAACGCCAGCAGATCGTCGATCAGGTTACCCATTCTCTTGGCTGACTCGAGAATCGTTTGTAGGTACCGGCGACTCGTGTCATCGAGTGAAGAGGAGGCCTGTTTTTGCAACAGCTCCGAGTAGCCGGCGACATGGCGAAGCGGCGCGCGCAGGTCGTGGGACACCGAGTAGGCAAACGATTCCAGTTCCTTGTTGCTTGCCTCGAGCTCCGCAGCCCGCTTCTGAAGCTCCCGGTTGAGCCGTCTGATATCCTCCTCGCGCTGCGCGCGCTGCTCTACTTCAATCTGAAGACGATCGCGGGTCTGACGGAGACTGTCCTCCACCCGGCGTCGAACCGCGCTGAATATGGCAATGAGGGCTGCCCATCCCACGAAAGTCAAAAAGTAGGGCGCATCCGCAGCGGTGACGTAGAAGGTGAAAAAAGGCTCGACGAAAAAGTAGTTGAAGGACGTTGCGCATAGCAAAACCGCCAGGACGGAAGGTCCAATTCCTCCGTACCAGGTCGCAATGGCGACAGGCAGGCAAAGAAGCCCCAATTCCATGCCGCGGATTCCATTGCGATAAAGTATGAGCGCGAGCCCGGTTGCGATGGCGCTGCAAATGACGGACAAGCCGTAGCGCAGGAGCGGCGAGCGGATCCTTTCGGCTTCCCTGCTCCAGTGCGACAGGGCTCGCTTCACTCCGCTACGTGGGGGCCGTTCCGCAAGGTCACTCATTGTGACGATTTTCTTCTGATTGCTCTGAACCGGGTCATGCGCCTGATTGTGAAGGTTTGCTCGCTCCTGTGGCGCTCGATACGATGGAGGCACTTTGCCTCGTGAGTACGATTGCTGGATCAGCTCAGCCTGGCCGTTGGCCGTCGTAAACCGCCCGGCGAGCAGCATTTTGGGGCGCTCGGTCCCATTTTACCATCCTGAAGTGGCTGCGGTAGAGACCGCCCTCACCCTGACGCTGCAATTGGAGTATCGTGCTGCGAACGCAACAGGAATGGACATGGCGCAGACCGTCACAATTGATCGTCCGTAGGACGCAGCGCAGCACGGGTGCTGCGAGCCGGGGTCTCCTCTACTTTGCATGGGGTTGTTTTCGCAATTTTTGGTGCAAGCCGTGCCGTGCACCGCCGAAGGGACGCTATGCCGGGTCCAGGATACGAGATCGCTAGTGCCCGCGCTTGCGGGACGAGTCGATCCAACTCCAGCACATCACGCGCTAGGCAACGCGACCGGGGCTATGCGGTTTCGGCGGCGTTAATTGTAGTTGGTCGGCCATGCGCGCCAGGTCGGGCAAGGACGATGCTCGCATCTTGCGCATTACTTGGCCACGATGAACTTTTACCGTGATTTCACTCACGCCGAGATCGGCTGCGATCTGCTTGTTTAACCGGCCGGTCGCCACGTTCGCCATGACCTCGCGCTCCCGCGGTGACAACGTTTCGAAACGGACTTTCAGATCTGCCATAGCTCGTTCCTGCTCAAGCCGTGCTCGATCGCGGGCATGACCGAGCTGAATCGCTTCAAGCAAATCCTGTTCCCGGAACGGCTTCGTCAGGAATTCGATCGCGCCACCCTTCATCGCCTGCACCGACATTGGAATGTCACCATGTCCGGTGATGAAGATGATGGGCAGCTGTCTTTCGGCGCCCGCGAGTTCGCGCTGCAGCTCGAGTCCGCTCTGGCCGGGAAGCCGCACGTCAAGCACCAGGCAAGCGGGTCCTTCTGGCCGATCCGCCGCGAGAAATTCGCTCACCGAGCTCAATAGGCTGACCCGAAAGCCCACCGTTCCAAGCAGCTTTCCTAGTGAGTCCCGCACCCCCGGATCGTCGTCAATGACGACGACGGTGGGCGGTTGATCTTCGGCCCGTCGCTCCACCACATGTTCCTCGTTGACATGCGCACTAGCCTTCAGTCCACGACGGAACATAGCAGATTATCGCATGGGCGGTAGAGGGGACGACCGGCACAATTCGGCTCCGGGGGATCGAGACCATCGGCGAACTGGCCGGTGAAGTCGGCCAGGTTCCGCGTCAGGCGCCAGCTGCCCGCCAAAAATCGAACCGATCAGGCTGGCAGCGCACAACCTTCGTATAGTGCGCATATTCCTATTTGGTACTCGATCTTTCCGCGAGCTCAATAGTGAGCGCCAGTGCGTGCCGTTATGGTGAATGTCTCCTCCCTCGAGGCCGATCACTCCCTGCGGCCTCCCCTTGCCCCTCCAGCGCGAAGCTGGAGGGGCTTTTTTGAGCTAACAGGGCGAGGATGAAATGAAGGTCGATGCCAGTGACGCAGCTTGCTCCATGTGCACAAATTTCCGGCGCTCCGAAGTCAATCGTTGAGTTCCTATACAATCGTATAATCGAAGCACGTAGCGGTTGCGGCTAGCTTAGATGAGGAAAGAATCTCGCGGGCGACATCCGTTGTTCTGTAAAGATGTCTCGCGGTTACCGGTCTAGCCAAGTGCCAAATAGCGGACCAATAGTTGCCATAGTCGACGACGACGAAGCGGTTGGAAACGCAATCAAGGTTTTGATGCGTTCAATCGGGTTGGTCGCCCACGCATTTTCGTCCGGGGAGGAGTTTTTGCGCTCACCCGAACTAAGACGCGCCGGGTGCCTGGTTGTTGACTTCGACATGCCCAGAATGAATGGTCTTGATCTGCACAACAATCTGTCTCGATTGGGCAAAGAGATTCCCACCGTCATGATAACGGCCTATCCGAGCGATGATATTCGTGCCCGCGCACTTCAAGCTGGGGTCATCTGCTATCTGCCCAAGCCGTTCGATGAGAGCGACCTCCTGGATTGCGTTCAGACCGCTCTGGATCGCGCAAAGGGAAAATAGGGGCGCGCGCCTTAGTTTGCCTGCATTGCATCAATGGCCATCAGGCACGCGACAGACCCATCCGCCAGCCATCGGCGATGCAACTCCATCGCATCGGCATCGCAGAGGACGCGACCGGCCGCCATCTGCTGGTTGATCTCAGTGCAGCGACCGAGGCGCAGTGCAAGACGGTCGCACCGGCGCATACTGCTCTTTCCCGTCATGGTTGTCGCGGCGGCGCGGGGTTCGGCCCAATCCGCGGCGTTGGGGTGATTGCGCTATACCAAGGTTCAGATCGTTACGAGCTTCGTTGTGGCCAGCTTTACGCTCGTACAATTGTGGCACCCGCCGACCGACGGCATACAGGATGCGCGGAATCCGTCGTTTTGGGTGACACATGCATGGTGCCGCGGTTCACAGGAAGCTGAGATTCGGTCCTTTCGAACTTTCGATTGGCGAGAGGGTACTTCGGCGTGAGGGTGAGGCGCTGCCCCTTGGCGGCAGGGCCCTCGACATTCTGATCTACCTTGCCGAGCGTCCGGGTGAGGTGATCGCAAAGCAGGAGTTGATGGATCGCGTCTGGTCAGACGTCACTGTGGAGGAGGGGAGCCTCCGGGTCCACGTGGCCGCAATCCGCAAGGCGCTCGGCGACGGCCAATTTGGCAACCGCTACATCGCAAACATCAAGGGACGGGGTTACTCGTTCGTCGGCACCGTCGTCGCTCTCACAGACAATACCGAGAGCAGAAACGAGAGGTTCCGACAGCAAGGCAAGCTCCCGGCGCGACCGCTCATGATGATTGGGCGCGAAACGGTCGTCAGCGAGGTTGGCGACAAGCTTCGAAACGAGCGGTTCGTAACCCTGCTCGGCCCGGGCGGCATTGGCAAGACGACCATTGCCTTGGCTGTTGGCCGGGCCGCCGCCGAAAAGTTTGGCGGGGAAGTCTACTTTGTCGACCTGGAATGTCTCACCGATCCGCGTCATGTCGCGGGGGCTGTCGCGACATCCCTGGGAGTTGCACTCAAATCGAAAGATCCCTGCCTGGAGCTGGTCAAGCTCGTTCGTTCGCGGAAGCTTCTGATCATTCTCGATAGCTGTGAGCATGTGATCGAGGCGGTCGCCCCGCTTGCCGAGCAACTCTACCGGCAAGCGGAAGAGATTCATGTTCTGAACACGAGTCGAGAATCGCTGAACGTGGAGGGTGAGCATTGTTATCGGGTTCCCCCCCTTGATTGTCCACCAGACGGCCTGGAGCAGACGGCAAATGCCGTACTTCGATATCCGTCGGTGCAGTTGTTTGTGCGGCGCGTGGCGGCGAGGGCGGGAAGCGTCGTTCTCACCGACGAGGAGGCGCCGTTCGTCGCGGAAATCTGCCGAAAGCTGGATGGCATACCGTTGGCAATCGAGTTGGCGGCGGGTCAGGTCGCCGCGCTCGGCATCAAGAATACGGTTGCCCGCCTGATGTCTCGGCCGGAATTGCTGAGACTAAGCCATCGGACGGCCGTTCCCAGGCATCGGACCCTCAAGGCGACATTGGATTGGAGCTACGACCTACTGTCCGACGCGGAGAGAATTGTCTTTCGACGCATTGCTCCTTTCGCCGGCCATTTCACCATTGAGGGCGCACTGTATCTCGCAGGAGAGCTCGGTGTGGGCACCGGTGAAATTTGTGACGCGATCGCTGGCTTGGTCGAGAAATCATTGATAACGACTCAGATCGACGAAACGCAGGCACAGTATCGGCTGCTGGACACGACGCGGGCATATGCCCTTGAAAAATTGGAGGAGCATGGCGAGTTCGATCCAATTTCCCTGCGGCATGCGGAATACGTCATCGAGCAGCTCGAATCGCAAAAAGAGATGCTATCGGCTCAGCCAAGGGCTGAAAGAGTTGCGGCCTATTCCTTGCAACTCAGCAGCGTTCGGTCGGCGCTGGAATGGAGCTTTGGATCGCACGGCAACGACAAGATCGCGACAAGGCTTGTGGCCGCTTCAACGCGGCTATTTATGGAACTGGCGCTATTGATCGAATGGCAGGCCTGGGCAGAGCAGGCGATAGCCCGGCTCGGAGATCAGCCTGGGAACTCCCGCCAGGACCTTGCCCGAGAGCTCAGGCTCCTGAGCGGACTGTTCCTGTATTCGAGCTGGACCACCGACATTTACCGCGCGCTCGAAATTGCCGAGCGAAGCCAAAAGGTAGCTTTGAAAATCCAAGATCCCGACGACATGGCGCACGCTGAAACGATGTTGGGCGCCGCCAATCATTTGGCGGGAAATCATCTTGTTGCACAGAAGCATTTCGAAGCCGGCCTACGCCACTCAGCATCGGACTCGCGCTTGCGCGCTGGACACTATTTGTTTCATCACACCACCCTCTCGCTTGCCGGCATGGCGCGCTCCCTGTTGTACAGGGGGCTGCTCGACCAATCATTGGACTACGCAAGGCTCGCGATACAGGAGGGAGAAAAATCGGGCAATCCGACGACATTGTGCCGATCCCTGATCCTGATTCTCCCTGTCTATCTGGCGCTGGAGGATTGGCAGAGGTCCGAGCAGTACATCGCGCAATTGAACGACCTCTCCGCTGCTCAAGCCCTGAAGCCGCTCCATGCAATCGCAACCGGGTTCCGAGGCAAGTGGCTTCTCCTTCAAGACAACATTCGCGACGGGGTTCCGTTGCTGAAGAGGGCGTCGGAAGAGCTTGAGGCTCAACGTCATGAAATGCTCAATATGGATTTTGTCAGCGATCTCGGCGTGGGTCTTGCTGCTTCTGGCCAGCACGAAGAGGCGTTGACACTGGTGGGGGATGCCCTTGATGTCCAGCAACGCGGGGGGGAATTCTTGTTCGTGCCCGCCTTGCTGAGAGTGAAAGGCCTCATCCTGGCATCCAGGTCGCACGGGGACCATCCCGAAGCAGAAACAAGCTTTCTGTCGGCGATCGACTGGGCGAAACGCCAGTCCGCGACCCTGTTTGAGTTGAAGGCTGCGATGGACCTTGCCGAGTTATTGCTGAAACAGCGGCGCGTCCCAGAGGCCTACAAATATCTCAGCGCGGTTCTTGATCGAATTCCAGCCGGAATAGTATCTCCCGATCACAAGCGCGCCCTGCAAGTCCTCAACCGGCTCCAACCGGGCCTCAGGGCCGTCGGCTAAAGCGGGCACCTTCGACTACTGTGGGCTGTCTGCGCAGTCGGGTTCAAGTCCTCGCATCCCGATACAAGCCCCAGGGCCGCGGTTGGGTGCATGTTGTAGCAGGAATGGTCACAGCAGGGTTTGAATGTAATAGGCAGCTCGTGGCGGATATCGCGATCGTGGACGAGCCGACATGCTCAATTGGCAGGAGCGATAGGCATTGCCCATAGCGCGCTACTTTATTTTCGTCGGAGGCACGCTTGCGGCTTTGCTGTTGATCGCTGACTGGTGTCTGCCAACGCCGCCGGCGATGTTCGCCAAACAGCTGGTCATCGATAGATCGATCATCCGGATCAGGTCTGCGCATAAATGGCCGGAAAAGATCGTCCTGGACACCAGCCAGCCGACCATAACAGCTCCGGCCGTCGAGGAACCTCCGGCGCAGTCGGTCTGGCTACCGCCTGATGAAGCGGGAGATCACTCGATTCTTGAGGCTATGGCCGAGTTGAATCCAGATCCACCGTTGGCCGCTGTCGATCATCCACCCCTGCGCACCAAGCGCGGTTTGGCAAAGATCGCTCGATCAAAGCCTGTGGCCAGAGGTCCCGTTACAGGTCGGCTGGCAAGAGCGGAGGGGAGCAGGGGCTGTTGTCAGTTTGAGTGGATCGACAATGGTCAAACAAGATCGACTGCCATGTCGCGCAGGCACATCGCGTCGTCATGGTCTATGGGATGGCCGGCGCTCACCGGAGGAATTGAAAGATAACAGCTGCTGTCGTTGCGCAGGGAACTGCGCAGTTACCGTCTAAATGGATCAGGAATGAACAAGATCGTCCGAAGCAGGTCCGCTATTCCATGGCGCATCAAGAGGAGCGACGTACATGATCAAACTTGCAATCGTTGCAGCGATTCTGCCTGCCGCCGCTTGGTGGTGGACGACCGATTTTTCTCAGGCTGCAATATCTGAACCGGGTGCGTATGCGTGTTATCTTTCCGGCGACCTGCCATCAGCAGGTTGTCTAGCGAGATCGCCCGCTTACCTGGTGTCACGTTCAAATGACGCGCGCGAGATAACCGAAATCTTGCATTGGGACCAGTCCTTGCATGATTGAATACCTAGTCGCCGCGCGCGCTGCGATTATCCTCTGGACCAATCTTGCAGTGATGCCAGCCGGAATCCTCTTTGACGCGATAGAAGCCGAATTGGAGCGCCGCGGCGTCGTGCCGGACGCTTAGCCTCATTTTTGGCAGAGAGAACACTCGTGGAGCACGAGATGACAGAACACATTGTACAGTTGCCGAATCCCGATGGATCATTGCTTCTCCGTGAGTGGGACCACAGAATAAATAACGAACTCAACTCCGCCATTTACGCGGTTTCAGCCAAGGCGGTGGAGTCGGATAGCGTGGCTGTCAAGGCCGCGCTGCTCGACGTCGTAGACCTCCTGCATCAATGTGCCGATGTTCATAGGGCGCTGCGCATGCCGGATCAGGGGCGCCTCGCCGATGCCGCGAGCTACCTCCAGCAGCTTTGCTTTTCCATCGCGAAATACCGGCTGGACCGCCTGGCGATACGTGTCTTGTTTTCCGCGGATAATCTGCGGCTTGAAGGTGGACGCTGTTGGAAGCTAGGGCTGATTGTATCCGAGCTACTGACCAATGTGGCACGACATGCACAATTCGACGCTAGACATCCAGAATTGCGGGTGGAGTTGATACTTGTAGCCAACGTCGTAAAGTGCAGGGTCTCTGACAATGGCTCGGTACCTGAGCCCATCCGGCGCGGTCGAGGGCTGGCGATCATCGGCGAGTTGGCCGGCGGTTTGGGCGGCCGCGTTCATACCTCTTGCGCCGCCGACGGGTGTTCCTTCCTTCTCACCTTCCCATTGACTGAGGCCGAGCAACGCGCCGCCGGCGTGGCTCATGTTTTGTTGAAGCGAAGGAAGAAGGGCCACCCTCAGCGATTGCAGGCGTCGGGAAACGAGAACCTGGGGGCGAGCTAGGCAACGTGGCGTTTTTCGGATCGAATCCGCCTGGTCTGAATTGTCGCCAGGCCATAATTCTCGCTCCAGGCTCCGAGCGGACACGCGGGGATTTGCCTCTCTTGAAAAATTGATAGGGAAACCGCAGCCTCCCTCCGAGCAAATCACGAATGATCAGGATGCTTCATGGGACGAGCCCGGGCAACGGGCCTTGTGCCGGTTGCTGAGCTCTTTGGTCGGCGGCTATATCGAAGCTTTTGACGAGGAACCTTTGCCTGTCGCGGTCGCGGATCGCTTCCATCAACGGCTGCTCGATCTTGCCGCGAGCCTCGATCATCGAGCCACTGCAGAGCACCAGGTGGCTGACCTCAATCGCGTTGCAGCGTGCCGCCTCTGGCATTGATCGTGTGAAGCGTCAACAAGCGGAGGCCGCGGGCAACCCTGGTGGGCGCAATGGATGCGGCATAACACGTCTCCTTTTTGAGTTGAAGCAGCGGGCCGCGCCGCGCCTCAACGAAGTCGCCCACCTTGTTCGATCACGTCGTCGGCGCGGCCGCGGAACCGTCGCGGGGATATCGTGCACCTGTGATTAAACCAACGCTTAGTCGACTTATCCCGATTCACCAGTCCGAACCTACCTTAGTGCGGTCATTCCATACCCTCGTGCAATGGCGTCAGCCACGTACCCGGTGCTACCCATGATGCGGAGTGCAAAGCAACGGAACCGGCCCGAGCCGGCAGTTGCAGGATAAGGTCGGCGGCGTAGCGCCCGCCGGCCTTCTCTTGATCGAGCGGCGCGTCGCCACTCCAGTAACTAATGTCCACCGCCACAGTTGGCTGCAGAGAGTACGCCATGAAAGGCATCGCTGATCTCCTACTCCGGGTTTGGCAAAGGAGCCAGCGCGCGTCCAATACTCCGATTGCGGTTAAGGCCGAAAACCGGGATCGATCCAGCATGGCTGATTTTGTCCGCATCCTGCAGACGTACGATCAAGACCGGTACGGCAGGAGTTAGCGCTTCGACTGCAGTTGTCAGCAAACACACATGGACATACCGGAGGTCAGGCCCGTGCGCCCCAAGAAGCGGTCTGCATTGATCAAACCTTCGCTGCTGCTGGAGGTTATCAGCCACACTGCGATGGGCATTGCGGTTGGTCTCGCCTTTGCGTTTCTCGCAACTCACATCACCGCGTTGGGCTTCGCGACCTTGATCAAGGACAGCCCAACTCCAGATGTCGTTATGATAATGTTCGTAGGCACATGCGCGATAACCTTCGGTATCGGAGCGACCCTGACGGGGTTAGCAATCACGTTGACTGATGATCGAAATACTGCGCGGCGCGAATAGCCCTTGCGGTTAGTGTTACCCGCCGCCCCACTCGGACGCGCTCCTTCCGTTCCACATCAATCCGCCCGCGGGCACGCTGGTTGCACCGTTTGGGTTGCCGTAGTTCGGACGCAAATCCAGCCCTCAACGTCGGTCGCTGAGGGAAAGGCGAATTTTTGTTCGCCCGATCGGGCACAGCCGAGTCTGACCTGTTGCGGAACTGGTCGGGTTTTAAGGGCGGGCGCCATAAACCTTCGTATCGATTCCGTGACCCCTTTATATCCCCGACGCTTACCTACGTTCAATTGAGCCGCCGATCGTGATCGTCTTAAAGTGCACATGTCGGAAAGGGGCAGAGGCTGATGAAGTACGACGCTGAAAAAGGATGATTGACGAACAGCGACGATAAAACAAAAGGAGACAACAATGCCCAATTGCTCCGAAGGTTTTAGATCTGGCAGAGCCGCGCGATGCGCAGTTTGTGAGGGAAAGTTTGGTCTCGTCCGGTACTACTCGCGGCGAAGCCCCCTTTGTTCCAAGAAATGCGTCGATCGCTTCAGAGCTCGCCGGGCAAACGACTGCAGTTGGTTGGGCTGGCTCCAAATCGCCTTGGACCAGGCGCCAGAGAACCGCGCGAGGGCACAATGACGGTCCAGATCTCACAACGAGGCGAGCAATACCTAAAAACAGCAGACACTTTGCTCCGCGCTGCCCAAACCATGACTGACCGGGCGATTGCGGGTCAGCTTAGGGCGCTTGCCGACGACTACCAGCAGCGAGCCGAGAAAGCTTCGCATGTCGATGCGGCCAAAGCACTCGCTCGTTCGGCTGCTGAGGCCGAAGCCGAGTGGGATACATGACCTGATGGGCAACTCCATAGCCCACCCTTCGGAAGATATGCCTGGTGACGTTGGGATGCCGGCGCGCGGCCCAGTCACGAGCCGACTCGTTCTCTAATGAATGCTTGGAGCGAATATGGGCGAAGTTATTCGATTTGTCCCAAAGTCTGAGCGTGAGCGATCCCGCCTAATTCGAGAGGCCCGCGCGATATATGACAGCATCTTCCCGCCGGCTAATGCAGTCGGCGAGCAGCAGAACAAGGCGCCGGTAAGCCATCCGGTCAGCGGCGCCAATGCCCGTAGTAGCGACGGAGTTGTCCTGTCGTGATCAAGATCATCGCGGTTCTCTGCAGTCTCTCCTCTCCGGTAAATTGCCGCGAGCAGATCGTCACCACCTCGGACTTCGCCGACGTATCGATGCAGTCCTGCCTGATGGGCGCGCCGCAGCTCGCCGAGTGGATGAAACAGCATCCGGCCGAGCGCTTAGCGGCATGGCGTTGCGTGATCGGCAAACAGGATGGCAGGGGGGCCTAGGATGGAATGCAGCAAGGTTGAAGCAAGACCGCCGTTTCCCTCTAAATGGATCACGAATGATCAAGATTGATTCGGGCGTGCGCAGTATCTTGCTTTCGATGCCTTTGCTTGGTGCGAAGCTTAGTTGAGAAGTTCTCGGAAGCGCTGCGGCCGGCGATGGCTTGGATTGCTCAGGCTTCTCGTACACACATGGAGCAAGCAATATGATCAGGTGCAAGATTGTCTTGGTGGCAGCAGCTCTTTCTGCTTTGGCTGCACAACCCGCGTTTCCCCAGGCTGCAATTCAGGAGCCGGGGGCATTCGAATTTTATCATCCGAACGAGGACGTTTTGAACGGAGGGGCGCCTGCGGCAGCATTGGCGTCGACTGCTCGGGCGTATGCCGCGATCGACGATGCGAGCATCGACAGGCGCTCAGTCAGGAAAGAAATCTGCCTGCGAGAGCCGCGGGTTGGCGCTTTTGCGACCCAGC
>Ga0193730_1000251_pt1 | contig 16896 bp, 19 predicted proteins | sample U1a1metaG_FD_144919 | JGI IMG/M metagenome (GOLD analysis project Ga0193730, IMG submission 144919) | Soil microbial communities from a riparian zone of the East river system, Colorado, United States - U1a1 | ecosystem: Environmental > Terrestrial > Soil > Riparian zone | place: USA: East River...
TGGCGGCGATTCACGATGCGCCTCGCGTGGCACATGAACTCGGGGATACAAGCCCGCAGCTGCTCTACAGCACATACCGCGAACTGGTTCTGCCAGAGGAAGCAGAGCGGTATTGGAATATTCAACCAACGGCAGAAGCCGAGAACGTTGTGACTTTCAAAGCTAGTGTTTGATTGGCCCCGGACCGGGCCGTGATGCAACGATCTTATGCTTGAATTTGGAATCTATCTCGAATAGAAACATCGAAGCGTTTTTCGCCGAATCGAACCCCGCCCAAATACATGGGCGACGGCTTCACCAACGCCTAAGGAGAATCCAAAATGAAAAACAACTATCTTCACACAGGAAATACGACGAAGAAATCATCGGCGCGAGCGAGGCCCGTCTTTCGCGCCTTCGGCGTAGTCGCGGCAGTCACTCTGGTCGGTGTCGCTTTGGCGGCTGGCCCCGAGCACCTGAGTGTCCGAAGCAGCAAATCGCTGATTGTTGCGGAGAATCCTGACGCTTCAAACAATCACGGTATCGCGATGAGTGGCATCGGGTTTCGCACTACAACCGCCTCTGTCCACTCCCAGGCAAGAAGCGGCAAGAATCCAATAGCCGAGAAGTACGACACGCTGGTAATGCGCGTCTACTTCCGCGACCGCGCCGAGCGCGACCGGCTGGCCCAGGAACTCAACGCCGAAGAAGTGCCCACAACAGGAGGCTATCTCACCGTAATCGGCGATCGCGACCTCTACTATAGCCTGACGGCGCGCGGCCTCCGTGTGGAGATAGACGAGAACAACAGCCGCAACCTCAGCGATCCGCAAATCATGCGCGACACTTTCTACGGCGGCTACAAGACGGTGGAGGAAATATACGCCTTCCTTGATCAGAAGGTGGCTCAGTTCCCCAATCTGGTCGAGAAGATCAACATCGGCGACTCCTGGTGCAAGGCCAATCCAGGCTCGTGCGTCCTACCCAGTCCCTGGAACGGCTACGACCTTTGGGTGCTACACATCACGAACCGCAACATACCAGGCCCCAAACCGGTCTTCTGGGCGGACGGCAATATACACGCCCGCGAGATCGCTACGCCAGAAGTCGTCATGCGCATGATTGACTACCTGCTCAATAATTACGATACCAATGCCGACGTTCACTGGCTCGTGGACTATCACGACATCTGGCTTATGCCCGAAGTCAACCCCGACGGCCACCACATCGTCGAGGCGGGAGGCGGCGGCAACAGCCCGTACTACTACCGCAAGAACGGCAACAACTTCGGAGGGAGCGGGTGCTCCTGGCCTCCCACACCATCTAACCACTTCGGCGTAGACAACAACCGCAACTTCCCCTTCAAGTGGGGCTGCTGCGGCGGCTCGAGCGGTTTTGTGTGCGAGCAGACCTATCGAGGGACGTCGGCGGGATCGGACCCGGAGGACATGGCTATCGTCAACAAGATTCGTACCCTGGTGCCCGACCAGCGCGGCCCCGGCGACACCGACCCGGCGCCTATCACTGCCACAGGCGTTTACCAGAACATCCACACAAATGCGCGAGTCAACCTCTATACGTGGGGCTGGACTGCCACGCAGATGCCTAACTTCGCTGAGACGAACAACATCGCCGCGCACATGGCCGCGCCGAACGCGGGCGGTAACGGTTATCCCTATGGCTCGATCATCGAAGAGTTGTATCCGGTAGATGGAGGCTCGATTGACTGGGCATACGGTGAGCTGGGCATGGCGGCCTTCTCCACCGAGTTGGGCGGCCAGGACTTCCTCCCCGCCTACTCGTGCATAGATAATCCAGGTTGCGGCTCGTCGCAGGGTATCTGGCCTGAGAATCGGCAGATGCTTCTTTACCAAGCCAAGATAGCGCGCACGCCTTATCTGACTTCGCACGGACCAGATGCTAACACCGTTATCACCAACCCGCCATCAGTGCCGCAAGGCGTGCCATCACAGCTAACCGCCAGCATTAACTTCGCCTGGTCAAACAACGCATTCAGCCAGAACGTGGGCGCAGCAGAATATTACATTGACACGCCTCCCTGGGCTGGCGGTACGGCCATCCCAATGAGCGGCACGTTCAATTCGCCTACCGTTCCCGTCAACGCAACCATAAACACTGCCAGCCTGTCGGTAGGCCGCCACGTTATCTTCGTGCGCGGACGCGGCGTGAACGACTTCCAGGGCTTCCAGACCTGGGGGCCGATCAGTGCGGCGTTCCTGGATGTGACTGGAGGTGTAACTCCGACTCCAACTCCTACAGCAACGGCAACAGCGACTCTAACGCCAACCGCGACAGCAACGGCAACCGCGACAGCAACGGCAACATTCACGCCAACCCCGATTCCTACTGCCACGTTTACTCCCACATCTACACCAACATTTACCCCGACACCTACACCAACCTTTACCCCAACCCCGTCGGCTACGTTCACTCCTACGCCGATACCTACGGCTACTTATACTCCGACTCCAACTCCTTCAGCGACTCATACCCCGACCGCAACACCTACAGCAACTCGTACTCCGACACCAACTCCGACAGCCAGCTATACGCCGACACCAACTCCGACGGCAACGGCAACGCCTAGTTTGCATCCCGCCTTCTTTTCGGGCGAGGTCTCGCTAGGCAATGGCGTTTATTATCTTCAGTTCCCCAACGGCAATGTGTTCGGCTACTACGCCTACCTTAGTGACCCACACTGGATCTACCACTTTGATATGGGCTACGAGTATTGGTTTGATGCCAATGATGGACACAACGGCATCTACTTCTACGATTTTATGTCGACCCATTTCTTTTACACTAGCCCAAGCTTTCCTTTTCCGTATCTCTACGATTTCAGCCTGAACACAGTGCTGTACTACTTTCCCGATCCCCACAATCCGGGCCACTACACCGGCAATCCGAGGTATTTCTACAACTTCGCCACGGGTCAAATCATTACCATGTGAGGAATTGCCGCCAGTTTGGCAAAGCTAAACTCTTGTTACTGAAGCCGGAAGGCATGTATCTCTTGGTTGCCTTTGTGAAGTGCATACTCCTCCAAGAAATAGATGACAAATTGCCGTCTAATTCTCGTTAGGCGACGCCGGCCCTTGCCTCGCGATAACGGTCAAATACAAACCAGCAGGAAACTAAAGCCATGAAATTGACATCAATCATATTAGTCCTTGTGCTCGCGCTGTCTCTCCTCGGCGGGTTCACTTCGCCGAGCGTCGCGCAGGAGTCCCGATGGGGATCGCCGGATGAGGACACCGTAAAATTCATAAAAGCCGCCGAGGGAAAGTGGGCCAGCTCAGCCTGTAGCCCTCAGCCGGATCTTAAGGCCGTTATTGCGGACGACTTCCAGGGGACATCCCCATCGGGCCGGCGCTACGGCAAGGACGAGGCTATCACCACAGATACCAAGTCTCTGTCTCGCGACTGCCAACTCGGCGAGGTCAAGGTCAGATTCTTCGGCGACTCCATCGCCATCGCGTATGGAGCGGAAAGCTGGATAGATAAGGCCAACGATGGCAAGGACACAAAGCGTTGCCAGGTCTGGACCGACACGTGGCTAAAACGCGCGGGGAAGTGGCAGATCGTGGCCGCGCAGGACACTATCGTCCCTTGTCACGCTTAGGCTGCCCGCTAGCCCTTGGATGTCGCCTCTTGCCCGGAGCGCAGCGCAAGAGATCGCCCCAGTGCCACCGCCTAACCCGTCGTTGCAGCGGACTCGCTAGCGCTCGCCGCTGAACTCCATATTGTTTGGCTACCCTATCGGTATCGGTACTCTTACGAAAACCTCGACCAGGCCGATGCCCTCCTCTTTGGCCGGGTGACCTACGAAATGATGGAGGCAGGGTGGCGGTGGCCGGCGCCGGCGGGAGCGAGGCCTGATTGGATGGAACCCTTCGCCCGGACGATCGATGCGGCGAAGAAATACGTGGTGTCGAGCACCCTGGATCGGGTCGATTGGAACTCGCAGCTCGTGCGCGGGGATCTGGAGAAAACCGTTCAGCAGCTCAAGCGCGAGCCGGGCAAGGGACTGCTCACCGGAGGCGTGAAGCTCCCGCTGGCGTTGGCGGAGCTGGGATTGATCGACGAGTACGAGTTCGTTGTGCAGCCCAGGATCGCGGGCCATGGGCCGACGTTGTTCGCGGGACTGTCGAAGCCAATCGACTTGAAGCTCGTGAGCCGGCTGGAGCTCGGCTCGGGGGCGGTGGCACTGCGGTATGAGCCGAGAAGATAGCTATCCGCTTCTTACGAGTCGGCCGCCCCCGATTTTGTCTGACATATAGTTTTTTACCGAAATTTTTGGGCGCGGGTTTTGCCCCGGATCGCGGTTGACCTTCTGCAGTGTTTTCCGGCAAACTGCCTCTATAGAGACAGAAATGGATTGCAGCTTGCAGTCTAATTTCTAGTTAGACTTATCGAGAAACTCTATATGAGACCAGCACTCTTTGTAGCTTTCCTCGTCCTTACAGTGGCCGCTGTGGGCGAAGGGCAAAAGGAGAGCGCGAGGGGCAGTCACCAAACAAGCGTCGAGGAGATCATCAGGAAACTAGATAACGAACGCATTCAAGCACAGATTCATGCTGATGCGACGGCCCTTGATCGCATCTACGCTGCTGATTTCATAGGCGTAGGGCCAAGTGGCAGAGTGAGAACCAAGCCGCAAGTGATTTCAGATTTCACGTCAGGTGATTTGAAATTTCAATCTATCACTACCGATGACGTTCAAGTGCGCGTCTATGGAAACACGGCTGTGGAGACTGGCCGCTCAATAATGATTGGGCAAGACAAAGGCCAAACTGTTCCCCGTGACACTCGCTTTACCCGGGTCTGGGTAAAGCAGCAAGGGCGATGGCTGTTGGTTGCCAACCATTACTCGTTGCAGACTACGCACCAATAATTTCATACGACATATAGTTTCTTTCAGAAATTTTCAGGGCACGGGTTTTGTCCCGCAATCGGCGTTGACCTGCTAGGGCGCTTTCCGGCAAACTGCCTCTATGGAGGCAGAGATAGATTGCACGTTGCAGTCTAATTCTCGTTAGACCTTGGCTGCATCGACGGGCGTCATAGCGTTTTCGCCGAAAAGATCGGCCAGCGTGGTAATCGCTTGCGGTGGCTCCGTCGCTGCAAGATAGGCCTGAAACTGCGGCGAGAAAGCCTGGCGGCGGCTCGGCCACCAAACCTGCTGGACCCCCGGACTATGGTAGTAGGCGCGGATTAAATTCTCCCATCCGGCCCATTGCGCATCATCGAGCACGCGCGACCTGTATTGATACCAAGCCTGCTCGTGCAGCTTGAAGAAGCAGAAGAGGAAATAATGCGCGATCACACGCTCGTCGTGGCTCGCCAGGGACCAATCCTTGAGAGCTGTGGCAAGGGCGGTCCCGAGCGCCGGAGATTGCATTGCGGGAACATTAATGGCCGCGATCGCCGCTGCGAGCGATTCGACCGCGACTACGCGCTGAGATTGGGTGTTCTGGCGGATTTGCAATCCGACAAAAATGAGAGATGCCAGCAGGGCACCAGCGCCGACGATTTGGGCCAGAGCCGAGAGCTGCTCGAGTGTCATCGGTCTAACAATAGCCGCGCGCCGGACACCTTGCATAGCCGAAATCCAAGGGCCGACGCTTCGTTGAGCGAAGGTCTGACCACGCACTGCAGCCAACCGTTGATCCGCGTACGGTGGCCAAGAGGTGTAAACCAAACCGGTGGAGCGAACGGCCAGCCGACTTGATTCCATATGACATATAGTTTTTTACGGAAATTTTTGGGGCGGGGGATTGTGCCTCGTAATCGCGGTTGACTGCCTACAGCGTTTTCCGGCAAACTGCCGGTATGGAGGTAGAAATAGATTGCTCGTTGCGTCTAATTCTCGTTAGATGGTAAGGCCCACTTTAGTTCTTGCGGTCGCCGCGACGCTTCTAACAAGCTGCGTCGGTTCGACTGAGTTACAGGTTTTAGAGCGCGCAAACCGCGAAGCCAAGGCCGCCGGATATGATCTCCGACACTACCGAGCTAGTGCACACTATAACTTTCGCGAGGCGAATGACACTTGGGTTGTCTTCTACGAGGGTATTAGCGATGCGAGAGGGTACGGCACGGTGGGCGATCATTTCACCGTTTATGTTCCCAATCGTGGCGGAGAAGTTGAACTTATGCCGGGGCGCTGAGCATGCTGCGCTGCGATCAATGTAAGCAGAATGATGCGACAATCTTCCTTACGCAGATCATCGAAGGTCAAACTACTAAGGCGGCGCTCTGTGCCACCTGTGGCGAGCCATTTGTGCAAGCGGCCATGGAATCCCCTCAAGTTAGAGAGTATCTCGAAAGCCACGGGGTTGATGTCTTCGCAGAGGTGGCGGATGGCGATGGACGGTACACGAAGGAGGCTTTCTGGTTTGTCCGCGACGGCGTTGATCACGCCGTGCGGTCACATGCTGGAGCGTCGCGTCACGTTACCGCTCACGAGCTGCTCGAGTCTCTACGGATTCTGGCTTTAGAGCGATACCGTTCGAATGCTCGCGAGCAGTTGCGCTCTTGGGGAGTCACGCGTTGTGAAGATTTTGGGGAGATCGTTTTTGCACTCATCGACAATGGTGTATTCGGAAAACGACCAGGAGACAGAAAAGAGGATTTCGAAAATGGCTATGACTTTGCAACCGCCTTCCAAGCACCACGGTCGGAGGCCTAACCAATCGATTGAAGCCAACGGCCTCCGATTTTGTCTGACATATAGTTTCTTACGGAAGTTTTTTGAGGCAGGCGATACCTCGAAGTGTAATTCTATTCAGATGGTAGATCCTTCCGGAGCTCCAAATCCACCACGCGATCGGCTTGAGTTCTGGGTTCGCGTTATTTTTGGCGCACTTTTCGGGGTCGTTTTCAGCGGGCTGTTATGGCTTCGTTATTTCTACGAGGTGGAACTTGGTTGTCTGATGGTTCCTATCAGTGGCGTCATCTGCGCACTCGCGCTCGCACGTTATGGGGACAATCTTTGGATCTCGCTACGCGACTCCAAATGGCTACGATGGTGGTGAGGGGCTTTAGCTGACATATAGTTTTTTACTGAAATTTTTGGGCGGCTCCGCCTTTAGAATCGCCGTTGACAACTTCCAGTGTTTTCTGGCAGACTGCTTCTAGGGTTAGACTACACCAGAACGTGAACGCGAAGGATATATTCGGAATCATATTGAGAGTTATCGGGGTGGGCTACGTCGGTTATGGACTTCATTACGTTCTGTCATTGGGCTATGTGGCGATGCACCATAACGCTTCCGCGGAGTGGAGCAGCTTTGATTATCTCTTGGCAGGTGTTTATTATTTGTTTATTGGTCTCTGCCTTTTGCGGGGGAGCCGTTACGTAGTCCGCTTTGCCTATCCACGAGAAGGGGATGATGACTCTCGGGCCCCGTAGATTTTTCCTGACATATAGTTTTTTACGGAAATTTTTGCGCGCCGGTTTTGCCGGGGGTTGCCTGATTCCGCTTTTATCGGAGCGTTCCGAGGTGAGGGGGGTGACTAGGCGGAATAATTCCGTAGAATATTAGTGGAAAATTTCGTCCATTTCTCCTTAGGCTTCATGCCTGCCGCGGAAAACTTCAAGCTATGCTATCGAGCATCAATACTATCGCGGATTTTGAAACACTCTACGCACGTTTAGGCGAACGCGACTACGAAGCAGTGATGTCGTATTTGGCTGACGACATTGTCTGGATCGTGGCTGACAATTCGCCGTTGGCGGACGGCAGCCCTTATAACGGGATAGATGAGGTGCGCTCGGGCGTTTTCGAACGTCTTCGACAAACTCGTCTTTGACGCGGACGAAATGTTTGAGTGCAACGGCGGCGAGAGAGTTGTGGCTCTCGGCTACTATTACTTCAGGTTTCACGGGCAAGCCGAAGAACGCAAAGCACAGGTCGCCCACGTGTGGACGATCCGCGACGGTCGGGCCGTTAAGTTCCAGCAATACCTCGATACGCTCCAGGTCGCAAGAGACGCGGGAGCGCTCTAAGGCTCCGGGCACTCGATTTTGTCTGACATCTAGTTTTTTACGGAAATTTTTAGGGTGGGGGATTTTGCCCCGGAATCGCGATTGATCTCCTGCAGTCCTTTACGTCAAACTTGCCTCTATGAAGGCAGAAATAGATCTAGTTAGACCATGAGCATCACGATTCGTCGTTTCGCGGTCTGTTTGTCGGTGATTTTCGCTTTTCTCGTCGGTTACTTCCTCGGCGTGAATCTTGTGTTCCCAGGCAGCGTGAAGAAGCTTTTCCGCGACGCCTCAGACACCAGCTACTTTGCAGCCATAATCAGCCTCGGCACTCTCGACCGACTCGAGCACGGAGATGCGGAGGGCGCGAAGCGGCTGCTTGCGCAGAACGTCTCGCGCTATTGTCGATCAGATATGCCCGAGGTTGATCCCACTCGTAGGAGTCAGCTCTGCCGGCAGGCTGAGGAAGTCAGTGCTCATTCGCCGATCCTCAAGGAGCAGCTAGCGAAGGCCGCTCCATGAACAGCGGCCGATCAGACTTTAGCTGACATATAGTTTTTTACGGAAATTTTCTTGCGCGTAATTTCGCTCGACGGGAGAACCTACTATGGGGTTGGGGTGGGGGACGGAAAAAGGATCTGGTGTTGTTGCGCTTTCTGAGCTGCTACCCCAAGTACCCCGAACATCGCACCAAAGATAGCGACGAAGAAAAGCATCGCGCAGATAACTAGCGATGCCAAGCTCGACAGCAAGAGGATGAGTCCGCGCTGCACTTGATTGGTGCACATCGCTACGACTGCGCAGATCATGGCAACACCAAAGAATACGAATCCCAATCCGAAAATCCAAAAAGTCACGAAGCCAATTGCCACACAAATCCAACCCGCTGTCACCGCTGAGGATTTTGGCGCTTGTGAAGCTACTGGGAGTGGCGGCGGATTCATTTATTTCCCGCTCGTCTTAGTGCTGACTGGGTGAGCACGTCAATAACGGAAGTCTTTTTGAGATGACATATAGTTTTTTACGAAAATCTTGTTCCTTAGGTTGGGTGCTGAAACGACCGTCGTTGCAAAACAATCACATCCTATCCGCGAGCAGACTCATCACCAAACAAACGTGATCCATTACGCTCTTGGCCTTGGGCATGTCATACGAATCGCGACCATGTGAGACGTGATTTCTCCATGCATCTTTGCAAAAGTACAAGTGTGAAACAATTTCTGAGTAGTATTTTTGGTTCTCAGCTCTTTTCTTTGATCTGGGTTGCTGCTGCAACTCCCGTACAGCTTTATCAATCGGCGGTATGATGATGCCCCATTCCAAAGTTTCGATAGGGGCGCTATATTTGACTTTGAGTTTCTTTGCGAGAACAGCCATGCCATAGGGAATAACACGCATTAGGTGAAATACGCACGCTGTAGGCCTTTCTAGAGAGTAGCAATTACCGGCCTCGATTATATCTGGAACGGCTCGCTCAAATTTCTTCGCGACCAAATCCCGGCAGAGTGATTTGTTGTCGTAGTAAGGAACTAACTCTCTTGGAACATAAAGGAATTGCGTCTGTTTTAGCTCGTTTCTTAACATTGACTGAACTGAGTCAATTTTGGCGGCAAGTTCATCGGCGTTCATGCCCGTTTTGACTTCGCCCAATAGCTTGTCAGCCAGATATTTGGTCGCGTCTAGTTCGACCAGAGCGCAACCTAACGATACGTACTTCAAATGTATTTTTAGCTGCGCGCTTAGTTCCTTCTTTAATCCTTCTGAACCTTTCTTGGCATAAGCAAGCGTCAGGCCGTATCGCACGCTTTGAAGTCTTTCGACTGCCGAAATAAACATTCTCGCATAGTCCGCAAGCATCTCCCAAAGGCTTTATCAGACCGGTTAGCGAATTCCAAGCCCTAAGACACAACCCATTAATGCTTCTCGGCTCGGGTTATCTGAGAGGCGGGCAATCAGACCCAACATCAACAGATCTTATATGACATATAGTTTTTTACGGAATTTTCTGGGCGCGGGTTCTGCCGCGACTCGTGGTTGACTTCCTGCAGTGTTTTTCGGCAAACTGCCTCTATGTGATTGCTGAAATAGGCGACAAATTGCAATCTTGTTGTAGTTAGGCTGGCAACGAATAGATCACTCTTGCAAGCATGGGATCGACTGCGAATCGCGACGAGTTTCTATCTCAAGTCAAGGAGGTTCTTGCCAAACGCGTCGGCACGCTCTGTTCTAATCCGCAATGTTGCACTCCGACATATGGGCCAAACATTGAGCCGACGAAGGGACTGAGCAAGGGTGCGGCGGCCCACATTACCGCCGCAGCGCCAGGGGGGGCAAGGTTCGACGCTGCCATGACGCCCGAGCAGCGCGGTGGCATCGACAATGGAATCTGGCTGTGCAGGAGCTGCGCCGATCTGATTGACAAAGATCCGCTCCGATTCACTAGCGAGATTCTCCGTCGCTGGAAGAACCTAGCGGAAGAGCGAGCGCGCAAGGCTCTAGAACGGCCACGCATCGTCAATGTCGGCGATGATTTCGCCGACACTCTGCTACTCGTAACGATCCACAAAGAGTACCCCGCATTCCCTGAGTCAGTTCTTCGTGGACCGAGGCGTCGTCGAACAGTGACGTACCGGGCAATTCGAGCTCACCGTGAACTTCTCGACATTGAGGTCCCGATCGTCGCGGGGCCTCCACCAGGGCCCCCAGGTTACGGCACGGTTCTTCTGTCTTGTCAGAACCAAGGCCCTGGTGTTCAGCAGTTCGTTAAGTTTGGAGTCAGCTTCCGCGGACAGTCGGCGATTCATCGAGTAGAGATCAAGAATGAGCGAGTCCTCTTGAGTCAGGGGGGACAATCAGGGAGTTCATTTGCCTCCTTCTTTCTTCGTGAAATCCTCCCTGGAGAGGTGATGAGCGCCAATCTTTTTGCCAAGAACGACCTTCCATTCGATGCAAGCCTTTGGACTCAGAAACGCCGGAGATTCTCCGGAAGTGTTTGTTTACGACGTAATGATCGGCGAGGAGGAAATGGTCGCTGCATCGAACAGCCAGCCAACAACCCACCCCCAGCCATCGAAGATCGGGCGCAATGAGCCTTGCTATTGCGGGAGCGGGAAGAAATTCAAACGGTGCCATGGCATCTGAGTCGGGCAGCCGACGGCGGCTGATGCGATCCCGAGCCGCGGCGGCTGAAGCCGCACCTTAGGCCAGATCGTTCCAAAGGCACGAACTGAAAGCGGAGCTGTAGTGGTGTACATTACAAAACGCGTGGAGCTCCCAGAATTTTGAGCGCTTCAGAGCGTCAGGCCATTCTCCCAGAGGTAGGCTAAGAACGGTTTTCCCCGAACTGCCCAAGGGTTCTGGGGACGCGACATTAGCGTCCCCAGCTGTTGTCCCAGAGTTTGGAACTTAGGGAGGGGTGTGCTCTTCAAAAGTGCATTTGAGAATGATTGGGGCCGTTGTTTACTGATGGCACGCTGGTCATCACTTTGATGGTTAAGAAGATAACGAAGATTTTCTGTAAGATTCCGAATTGCGGCGATGCCGAGCTGGATGTCGAAAATGAGTGGTATCCGGTTTGGGTTATGGGAATTTGCAGGACGGTTTCGCGGCATCGGTCGAGTTCGCGAAGCAATGCTTCCGCTGTCGAAAATTGCAAAAAGCCTTGACACAACGAGTTGCCGTTAGCTAAGACAGCTTCGGCGCGCGTCGGAACCGGAGGAATTCTCCCAAGGGATTCAGAAATCTGTCGGGGCTGCCCCTCAGCCGCCTGAAGGCGTACATAGCGAAAGAGACTACCTGGCAGACGCAAGAACCCTGGGTCTCTGGAAGTCCGCCAGGCATACCTCCTTAGCCTGCGCATGCTTTCGGAGGTCGTGCGCAAATTGAGCGTATGCGGAGGTAAGTAGGAGATTCCCGCCAATCGGAGGCAACAACTAGCGATTTCATATGACATATATTGTCTGATGTTATTGGGATGGCCCGGGTCCAAGCCGGTCTTCCCGTCGGTCCGGAAATCTCCTCAAGCCCGCCCCTAGTAGCCGTCGCCCCCGCTATCGCCTCGCGCTTGACGCTGCCACCGCTGGTGTTAGCATCCGGCGAGTTTCGGTTTTTACTCATGAAAAGTTTCCGCCGTCGTTTAATGCAGTGCGTGATGCTCGCTGTTTGTGTGATTTTGAGTTGTGCCAAACCCGCTGGTGCAGCCCCGCAGGAAATGTCCGGCAGCATTCAGCAGATGATGACTCCGGAGGAATTCAAGGCCGCCGGTTTGAGCAAACTCTCGCCCGACGAGTTGGAAAAGCTTGATGCGTGGCTCCAAGGCTATCGCCAAGTCACCGAACAAACCGCCGAAAAGAAAGCTACAGCGAAAGCTTCCGCAGAGTCCCACGCCAAGATGGATCTGCTTGTAAGCCGTGTGGATGGGCAGTTTAACGGGCTGACGGGTAGGACGTTAATTCGTTTGGAAGACGGCACTGTTTGGAAACAGGCAAACGCTGACGACCGGTATCGGCCGAAGGTCACGGATCACCCGGCAGCCGCGGTGATTCACGGCGTTTTTGGCTACAAGATGCAGATTGAAGGGACCCAGGAATTTTACGTCGATCCGGTCCGCAAGCCGTAGCTGATCAAGCAAGCGGTTTCGTTGCAGAGCCGGACGGCAGCAATCGCCCCAGGCCAAACTCGGCGTGGATCAATTGCGCAGCGTGTTCTGCCTCTTTTTCGTCGACGATGACTGCTATCTTGATCTCCGAGGTGGATACCAATTGAATGTTGATCCCATTTCGCCCCAGGCATTCGAACATCCGCGCCGCGACACCCGAATGCGATCGCATTCCGATTCCGACGACGCTGAGCTTGGCTACGCCACTCGTAGTGTTCAGGCGCGTTGCGCCAAGCTGACCTACGACCGGCATCAAAATCTTGCGGGCATTTTCCAGTTCATCCTCGTGAATCGTGAATGAAATGTCCGTCGTTCCGCTGATCGAGGCGTTTTGCACAATCATGTCAACGATGATATGCGCCGCGGCAATATTCGAAAAAATCCGGCCGGCGATCCCTGGTTCGTCACGAACTCCGGCAATGCTCAGCTTTGCCTGGTGGCGGTCGAGACTGATCCCGCGAACCACCACATCTTCCATACTGGGCGTCTCTTCCCTGGCGACTGTCCCAGTGGTTTTCTTAAAACTCGACCGCACTTCGAATTCGACAGCGAATTTTTTTGCGAACTCCACGGCGCGGGACTGCATCACCTTGGCGCCGCCGCCAGCCATTTCGAGCAACTCTTCATAGGAAATTTCCTTGAGCTTTTTCGCATCGAGAACGATTCGCGGATCGCAGGTAAAAACTCCATCGACGTCGGTAAAAATCTGGCAGGCGTCTGCATTCAGCGCGCCCGCGAGCGCAATCGCAGTCAGATCGGAGCCACCGCGTCCCAGCGTGGTGATTTCTCCTTCCGGCGTCTGACCCTGAAAACCAGCGACAATCACGATGTAGTCGTCCGAGAGCAATTCGTGAATTTGTTTCGGACTGATATTGGCGATGTGCGCCTTTGTGTGGGTGTGGTCGGTTAAAATTCCCGCCTGCGCGCCCGTTAACGAGATAGCTCGTCCACCGAGTGCGTTCACGGCCATTGCAGTTAAAGCCGCGGCGGCTTGCTCGCCGGTCGATAAAACAACATCCAGCTCGCGCTGTGTCGGCTGCGGTGATATCGCGTGGGCGAGCTTGAGCAAGTTATCGGTCACGCCGGCCATTGCAGAAATGACCGCCACAACCTGACATTCCTCGCGCTGTGTTTCGATAAGGCGGCGCGCAACTTTGCGTATGCGCTCGGGTGTCCCAACGGAAGTGCCACCATATTTTTGAACGATTAGACGCATGTCAGATAAACGTTAAATCCAACGAAACACGAACGGCGATGCTTTTCGAGAGCCGCCTATAGGTCAATTGCGTGTCTCACATCGGTCACACTCGCGGCGACCGGTTTCAATTCTTTCATTCGCTGGGTAATCGGATCGGGATCTTTCAAGCCGTGTCCCGTGACTGTGCAAACTATCCGACTTGCCTCGGGAATGTTTTGGAATGAATACGCCGCTTGATCTGACTCACAGCATTTGAACAGTCCGGCGATCGCCGCCGCGCTTGCAGGTTCGACAAAAATTCCTTCGTGTTTTGCCAGCCAACTCTGCGCTGCGAGAATCTCCTCGTCACTTGCGATGTCAATTGCTCCATGCGATTCAGCGATTGCTGCACAGGCTTGTTTCCAGCTCGCCGGATTCCCGATCCGAATTGCAGATGCAATCGTTTCCGGTTTTTCGACGATCCGGTTATGAAAAATTGGCGCCGCGCCAGCCGCCTGAAAACCAACCATTGTCGGCAATCTTGTGGATCTTTGACGCGATTGGTAGTCCCGATATCCCGCCCAATAGGCAGTGACGTTTCCGGCATTGCCCACGGGCAGTAAATGAAAATCTGGCGCGTCCCCTAAAACATCGACGATTTCAAATGCGGCGGTCTTTTGTCCCGCGATTCGGTCAGGGTTAATCGAATTCACGATAACAAACCGGTGGCCGTCGCCTAACTCACGCACGATGCGAAGCGCGTCGTCAAAATTGCCATCGATCGCGACGATTCTGGCTCCGTAAGCAACAGCTTGAACCAGTTTTCCGGTTGCGATTTTTCCTGCAGGCAAAATCACGACGCACGGAATTCTCGCGCGCGCAGCGTAAGCAGCCGCTGAAGCCGAAGTGTTGCCCGTGGAAGCGCAAATGAGAGCCTTTGCGCCGTGCTCCATCGCTTTCGACACCGCCACCGTCATCCCACGGTCCTTGAAGGAACCTGTGGGGTTGACTCCTTCATTCTTAACAAAAACCTCGCAGCCGCGACCAACCCGCTCGCTTAATTGCGGACAATAAACGAGGGGCGTATTGCCTTCGGCCAACGAAACAATCGGTGTCGAGGGAGAGACCGGTAAAAATTCGCGGTAGGCTTCGATTACTCCCCCACTCTGCCGCAATTTTGATGTCGTCATTTCATTTACGTTTTCTATTCGAAGCAAATCCGCGTGATTGTCGATCCGTAACTGCCGTGTAAGATCATGCCGTATGCCCGCGCTGAGCAAGGAAGATAAGCTGCGACTCCTGACGACGATGCTGGAAAGTCGCCATGCAGACTTGCGCGAGCAAAATCTGAATCGTCAGGGTAAAGGACACTTTCACGTTTCCGGAATGGGTCATGAGGCGTTGGCGGCGGTCTCGATCCAGATGGAGCCGGACGATTATATCGTGCCGTATTATCGCGATCGGGGTCTGATTCTGGGACGCGGCATGACAACGCGTCAGCTCGGCCTCGAATATTTCGCAAAACGCAACACGGGCAGTGGCGGGCGCCAGATGCCGTCGCATTACAGCAACGCGGACTTGCATATCTGGAGCGTGCCAACACCAACTGGCTCACAACTTCTGCCCGCGTGCGGCATCGCGTGGGGCATCAAACTCGATGGCAAAAAGAATCTTGTCGTAACCACGGTAGGCGATGCGGCGACCCGTCAGGGAGATTTCTTCGAGGCGATTTGTTTCGCCAAAGAGAAGAAGCTCCCGCTGTTCTTTTTAGTCGAAGACAACGCCTATGGCATCAGCATGCCCACGCGCGAAACCAATCCGCTCGCGTTGAATGTCCTTGAGTCTGACAACTGGCGGCAGATTGAAGGACAAAACGTGCAGCAGGTTTACGAGGCTACAGCAGAAGCATTCGAAAAAATTCGCGGTGGCAGCGGACCATTTTTTTTCTGGGTCACAATGGAACGGCTCTCGAGTCACACGAGTTCCGATGATCAAAAACTTTACCGGAGCGATGAGGAACTGCGCGTCCTCGAAAAATTCGATCCGCTCAAATGTTGGAAGGACCAATTAATCGAGGAGGGCATCATCACCGCGGAGGAATACGCGAAGCTGGATGAGGAAATTAAGGAGCGCGTTCGGCGGGAGTACGGTGAAGCGGAAAAAGCCGAGGACCCGTCGCCCAACGAGCTTCTCGCAAACGTCACCAAGCCGCCGCCAAAGATCGACAAGGAAATCCTACCGCCCGGAAAATATCGGATCGGCGATACAGTAAACAAAACCTTGCGCGCCGGACTCGAGGAAGATCCGCGAAGGATTCTCTTCGGCGAAGATATTGAAGATCCCAAGGGCGGTGTGTTTCGTCTTACGCAGAAGCTTTCGACCGAGTTTCCCAAGCAAGTCTTCAATTCGCCACTTGCCGAATCGACCATTCTTGGTGTTGCCTGCGGTCTGGCTGCTTACGGGAGGCGTCCCGTATTTGAGCTGCAGTTCATCGATTTCATTTATCCAGGCTTCAATCAACTCGTTACCAATATCTCCAACCTGCGCTGGCGATCGTTCGGCAACTGGAAATGTCCAGCCGTCATTTACGCGCCGTATGGCGCCTACCTGCCCGGCGGAAGTTTGTGGCACAGCCAGGCGAATGAGTCCGCATTCGCGCATTATCCCGGCTTAAACATTGTGATTCCAAGCACCCCGGCGGATGCCGCGGGATTGCTCTGGACGGCCATGCACGGTGACGATCCGGTGATTTTCTTAATTCCGAAACATTTGCTTTGGGCCGAACACGAATACGCGGAGCCGATCGGGGCGGTCCCGCTGGGGCGGGCGCGTCAATGCACAAACGGCTCGGACGTGACAGTGGTCGCTTGGGGAAACACGATTGAGAAATCTCTCGAGGCGATCGCAAAAATTGACAATGAAACAAGCGTCGAACTGATCGATCTGCGATCAATTGTTCCGTGGGACAAAGCTGCGATTGAGAATTCAGTGCGTAAAACTCGACGGCTCGTTGTCGTCCAGGAAGACACTGAGAACTGCAGCGTTGGGCAGATGATTATCTCCCACGTTACGAGC
>Ga0193730_1000252_pt1 | contig 16889 bp, 14 predicted proteins | sample U1a1metaG_FD_144919 | JGI IMG/M metagenome (GOLD analysis project Ga0193730, IMG submission 144919) | Soil microbial communities from a riparian zone of the East river system, Colorado, United States - U1a1 | ecosystem: Environmental > Terrestrial > Soil > Riparian zone | place: USA: East River...
TTTCGATCGTCTTCAGCGCGTCGCGATAGGCGTTCAAAGCCTGTTCGCGCATTTTCGCGCCGTCTTTTTCCTGCGCGGCTTGCAGCCAAAGGCTGCGCCCGAGGCCGCGCTGCGCAGGCCACATTAAGTCGAGTCGTTCATCTTTCTTCGCGCCGTCGGCAGCATCGCCAAACACTTTGGCCGCGTCTTTGAAACGGCCTTCACGGAGGGCGACGTCGCCGAGACTCGTGCGCGCCGCCGCGCGAAAGCGGCGAGTCTGACCCAACTTTGCTACTACCGGCAAAGCGCCGCTGCCGGCGTCGAGCGCATTCTGAAAATGTTTGCGGGCAGTTTCGAGATCCTTGTTGGCAAACGCGATGCGGCCCATTCCGAGTTCGAACGTCATGTAAACGATGGCGACGCGATATTCATCGAGTTCTTTCTTCGTCTCCAGCAAACCGACCGCACTGCTGGTCGGCGCCTCGATCGATGGACGACCAGTCGACATGATGCCGCCAATCGAGCCCAGGCCTCCCAGGCGCCGCGTGACTTTGGCGCCGGCACTCTCCGGCTTCTTCACATTCATCTGGAAATACGCGGTGCTCGCTTCGGTCATTTGGCCCAGCCGATAATTCGTGTCGCCAATCTTCGCCAGCATCAGGTTTGCATTGAAGCCATTGTCGAGCGTGCTCGACGCCGTCTCAGTCGCGGCACTCGCGGTCGAGCCGGCACGGCTGGCGACGCTATTCGCAGCCGACGCGCTTGTCTGATCTTTGCCGCTCGCCACGACGAACGACTGATAGGCGGATCTGTAATGATCGAGCGCGACTTTGTACTGGCCCTGGATCATGTAGAGGTCGCCGACCGCATCTTCCGCGGCAGCGATGCCGCGCGCATTGTTTGTCTGCGTGAAAGAATTCAGCGCCGAATTCAGCAACGGGAGCGCTTGATCAGCATGACCCTGTTTCAGCAAAGCGCGGCCGCGTGAGAGCGATGTCGAAGGGTCGGTTTGCGGAGCTGTCGGACTGGCGAAGTTGCGAGCCGCGATCGGACGCGTTGAAAAGAGACAGGCGACAGCGCCGATAACGATCAAGAGCGCGGCTGACACGAAATATTTATCGAACCGATTGCGTTTCATTTGCTCACCCTCAAACTATCATTGGCACTTGGAGTCGCCTCGCGACGAACGTGTGATCCACGAATCCACACGAACGAACACGAACGATTGTTTGTGGAATTTCGTGTGGTTTCGTGGATCGTTTGACTTCCTGGCTCCGCGGTTCGCAGTCTCGGGGTTGTTGGCGGCCCCTGAAGGCGGGACTCCAAACAAATTTACTTGTGAACCAGATCCAACATCGTCACCAAAACCGGCGCGCTGGTCGACGCGCTCATGCGAATCACCGACGGTTGCGGTGCAGTCTGGTCCAAACCGAGGCCGCGCGTCGTCGCGACTTGCTCCTTCTCACTTTGCGCCTGGCCGGCGGTGTTGCTGGCGACGATTTTCACGTCAGCCTTCGCGGCCTGCTGAATGCGCGTCCATACTTCCACGGACGGGTGCCACGGACAATTCTCTTTATTGGTGCTGCACAGGGTCATCAGCGTCTCGGCTACCGGAACATCGGCGAGCGGCTCGCGCGTCACGACCACGAACAGATGCTCAGTCGCGGGATTGCCATAGAACTGCAACCAGCGTAAGCGCTCGTCTGTTTCAACCGTTGAGGGTACGTCGATGGGCACGTGGGCTTCGATCCAGTTCTCTCCGCCTTCCAGCCGTGCGTCCGGGAAAATCATCTCCGGCTGGCCGTCACCTTCAGTGTGAAAGACGTACAGATAGCCGTCGATGTTCGGCTCAAGCGAGATGCGAATGCGATCGCCGTTGTGAAATTCACGAGTCGGATCGATGCGGACCGCGCGGCCGTTGATATCACGCATGAACATCGTGTAGCCGAGGGCGATCGGTTGCGACGGCGTGTCCGTCGAATTCTTGTTGGCGAAACTCGTGTTGGCATTTGCCGTGTTGGCATTGCGCGCGCTGTTCGAATTGCGCGCGGTGGTCGACGACGAATTAGTGTTGCGCGGCGGTGGACGATGCCGGCGCACCGGCGCATTGGCGTTGGTCGTCTTGGGACGCGAGCTGATAAATGCGCCGCGGACTTCATCGTCGGATTGTTGGGCACGAACGATCAAAAAAGCGCAGCCCAATGCAACTGCAACCAACGGCGTGATTAAGATTCTTGATTTCATTTTGTTGCCTTTCGAAGGTCTCCACCAACAAGAAAAACATTAACCACAGAGGTCACAGAGAAATCGAAACAGCCAAACAGAATAGCCTTCTTTTGTATTCCTCTGTGTCCTCCGTGGTTAATTTCACTTGTGCGTAATCTTGATTTTGAAAATCACGGGCGCGCCTTCAGCGGCGCTTTGGGGGACTTTTACTGAGACAAAAGGCGCCGGAGCGTTTTTCATGACTTCAGTGCCCGCCAGGTTCGAGGTGAATTGGGCGATCGCATCTTTTAATTCGGCTTGTTCGCCGGCACTGAGTTGGTGCAACGCGGCCCCGTCCAAAAATGCCGGCGTCGTCAACTGCGTCCCCGAAAATATGATGGTGAATTCATCGGTCCCGGCCGTCTTATCCAGATTAATCCAGTTTTCCGTCTTGCTGCTGTCAGCAGGAAAAATAAAATCCTGGCCGCTCTTAACTTCGTTCGATCGCACGCCGAACTCGGTCGCAGGCTTGGCTGTCAGAAAAGTCGTCGGCGCATTTCCGTTACCTGGGCCAACGATGTAGAGGTATCCATTTTCGCTCGGCGAGAAATGAAATTTGAATTGCTGACCCGAGATCATTTGCATAACATCATCAGCCCGGATGGAATTCGGGTTGCCGTCGGAATTGACTTGCAACCAGTAACGGCCCACCTCGTGCGCGCCGGCGAGGTCGGCACCACCAGTCTTCGCCGGCGAATCCGTTCCCGCGGTCTTCGTCTCAGGCTTGTTCAACATCGTGTGCATGACGAAGTAACCACCGACACCAGCGATAAGCAGCAAAACAAGCACACCAACGCCGACGAAAACCAAAGCCGAACTCTTGCCTGAAGGCTTCGCAGCTGATGCAACAGCAACGACCGGCGTCATCGGCGGAGGCGTTGGACTCACCGCCGGCGGGCTCGGCTGCGAAACAACCGTCGGCATGGTCGCGGCCTGACTTGGCATCATCGTCGGAGCAGGATTTGGTTTGACTTCATTAATGCCGGTGACAATTGTCGCGGCTGTCTGTTGCGGCGAAGTCACCACGCCGCGCGAAACACTGAGACCTGGTTCAGATACCAGGTCCGCAATCGAAACAGACGGCGCCATCCCTTCAGCCGACAGCGCCGCTGCCAATTCGCTTTCCAACTCGCCTGCGGTCGATTGTCTTTCGCCACGATCCTTGGCCATCGAACGCGCGACGGCGCGACTGAAACTTTCGGAAACGCCGGCCGCAGCCTCATGCAAAGGCGCCGGAGTTATGCTGACGTGTTGCCGGCGCAGTTCGGCCAGTGTCAATCCGCTGAACGGCCGCTTGCCGGCGATCACTTCGTAAAGAACCACGCCAAGGCTATAGATGTCCGCGCGCCCGTCAATTTCTGAATTGCCGTCATGCGGAAGCTCGCCCCACTGCTCGGGCGACATGTAATAAGGAGTGCCGAGCATTTGTCCGGCGACGGTCAAATTTGTGCTGCCGGTTTTTTCCGCTCCGGCAACTTCGCGCAGCTTGGCGATTCCCAGATCGAGCAGCTTCACCACCGGCTCGCCGCCAGTCGATGGCTTCCCGATCATGATGTTTTCCGGTTTGAGGTCTCGATGGACCACGCCCATCGCATGAGCAGCGTTGAGCACGCTCATGACTGGCGTGAGCACGGCGACGGCTTCGGCGGGAGAGAATCGTCCGCGCTTCTTCAGTTCAGCGTCGAGCGTGTTGCCCTCGACGTATTCCATGACGAGATAGATCGTGCCGTCGCCCGACGTGCGTAAATCGTAGACGGTAACCGCGTTCGGATGACGGAAGCGGCGCGCGGCCTGACCTTCACGTTGAAAGCGCCGCAGCCACTCGGTGTTGCTGCGCATCTCCGGTGGCAGCACCTTGATGGCGACCCGATCGCCGAGCAGGATATGACGTGCGCGGAAGACGGCACCCATGCCGCCTTTGCCCAACAGCGCTTCGATTTGATATTGACCGTCGAGCTCCTTGCCGACAAGCGAGCCTGAATCCTCTTCGAGCACTTCGCCATCCCGCGGGCAAAAGCTAATGCTGTCGTCGAATTTTTCGTTGCAGACTGAGCAGTGCTTCATGGGTGGGATAGTTTACAACGAAGCGGGGATGAAGTCAGTACCATCTGCGTGAGCAGATGGATCGCTGGACCAACTCAGTGTTGGGCCCTGAACCCACCCGCTAACGCGGGTGGTACTGACCTCATGACACGTCAATAAATCCGCTCGACATACTCTGCGACCATTCGATCGCTGCTGAATCGTGGCACCAGCGTCTTGATCGATCGTTTCATCATTGCTATCCAGCGGCGTGGCATTCCTTGTTCGTCGCGATCATAGAAGCGCGGCACAACTTCCTCCGCCAATACGCGATACATCGATTCCGAGTCTTCCTGATCCATTTCCGTGTCGCTGACTTCACTCAAATCGCCAATCGCGAAGCCGTTGTCGCCGTCATAACCTTCCAGCCACCAACCATCGAGCACCGAGAAATTCAAGCCGCCGTTGATCGCAATTTTCTCGCCGCTGGTGCCCGACGCTTCCTGCGGCCGGCGCGGCACATTCATCCACACGTCCACACCCTGCACTAACTGGCGGGCAATCTCCTGATCGTAATCTTCGATGAAGGCGACGCGTTGGCGAATCGCAGGATCGCGCTGCCAATCAATCAATTCCTGAAGCACCGCTTTAGCCCCTTCGTCCTGTGGATGAGCTTTACCGGAAAATACAAATTGAATCGGACGCGACGGGTCGTTAATGAGCTTAGAGAGCCGCTCGCGATCGCTTAGAAGCAAATCCCAACGCTTGTAGCCGGCGACCCGGCGCGCAAACCCGATCGTCAGAATGTCCGGATCGAACATGGTCCGCGCGGCTTCGATGTGCTCTTCACTTTCACCGCGGGCCAGGCGCGCGTCGAATGAATGATCGCGCACAAAAGCCACCAGTTGTTGCTTCAACAGCGAGTGGGATTCCCACAGCGTAGAGTTAGAAATTTTTTCAACTCCGTAGGACCACGCGCCCGCGTCGCGCGCTCGCTCGATCCAATCTTCGCCGATGCATTGCTCGTAGACGCGCCGCAACAACGGCGCGACCCATGTCGCCGGATGAACCCCGTTTGTCACCGAAGTGATCGGCACTTCATCGGTCTGCCGGTCGGGCCACATCTTCTGCCAAAGCGCGCGCGACACTTCGCCATGTTTGCGACTGACGCCATTGGTCGACCGGCACATGCGCAAAGCCAGCGGCGTCAGCCCGAACGTCTCTGCCTGCTCGCCGCTTACGCGGCCCAGCTGGAAAAACTCTTCGCCTGATAAACCAAGCGCGCGTTGCGGCCAATCGCCAAAGCCTTTGTCCACCAGCGAAGCGTCAAATGCATCATGGCCGGCGGCGACGGGCGTATGCGTGGTAAATACACAGCGCTCGCGGACGCTATTCATCGCCTCGTTGAAAGTGACGCCGTCTTTCTGGATTAACTGCCGGGCCAACTCGAGAGTCAGGAATGCCGAGTGACCTTCATTGAGGTGAAACACAAAAGGATCGACGCCCAGTGCCTCCAGCAAACGCACGCCGCCAAGGCCCAGCATCATCTCCTGGACCAGGCGCGTTTCGCGATCACCGCCATAAAGATGACCGGTCACCAAACGATCGACTTCGCTGTTCTCCGCAACGTTCGTGTCCAAAAGATAAAGTTGCACCCGACCAACGTCCGCGCGCCAGACCCGGGCGGAAACTGCCCGGCCGCGCATCGTCACCTGAATCAGCAGCGGCTTGCCTTGCTCGTCATCGACGCTGTGCAGCGCAAGTTCATCGGTGTGATTTTCGCGATACTCCTCTTCCTGCCAGTCTTTCCGACTCAGTCGCTGGCGAAAATAGCCGAAGCGATAAAACAAGCCGATGGCCATCAGGGGCAGGTTCAGATCGCTGGCCGACTTCAAATGATCGCCGGCGAGTATCCCCAAACCGCCCGAATAAAGCGGAAGCGAATTGTGCACGCCGAACTCTGCACAAAAATAAGCGACCGGGTTTTGCTTGCTTATCTGTGCCGCCAGCGGCAGCTTCGGCCAGGGCTTCGGGTCGCCCATGTACTCCGTGAATCGCCGGTGTAGTTGCTGAACGCGATCAGCGAAAGAAGGGTCCGCGGCCACCTGGGCCAGCCGCAAATCCGAAATCTGAGTCAGGAGCAAACGCGGATTCTGTTCGCACTGCTGCCATAGGTTCGGGTCGAGATCACGAAAGACTTCCGCGCCGTCAGGCGCCCAACTCCACCAATAATTCCAGGATAAATCTCGCAGCGGAGCGAGCGTGGGCGGAAGTTCACGGCCGGTCAGGCTCGCGCTGGGTCGGAAGTCGGTTTTGATCTCAGTGGTCATCTGGTAATTAGCGTACTGATTCGGAATCGGAACAAAAGTAAAGCGGCCGTCGCCGCCTCAAAAGAATTTGTGATTTTGCAGAAACTATCCCGCCGCGTCAAACATCGGTAACGGTGCATTAGCCCGACCGTGAGGGAGGGCTCGCATCATTCTTGATTGGATGAGCCCTCCCTGACGGTCGGGCTAGCGCCCCGTTTATTCACTGAATTTCTGATTCTTCAGAAATATTTCTGCATCCCCGGCTTGAAAGAAAACCAGGCGCACTTCTTTTAATTGCCGATCGGTCGAAAGAAAATTCTCGATGGTCCGCGACGAAATCTCAGCCGCCTCTTCTCTGGGATAACCATAGACACCTGTAGCGATTGATGGAAACGCAACTGACGTGACGTTCTTTTCCACCGCCAGAGTCAGAGAGTTGTGATAACAGTTCGCCAGCAACTCGGCTTCTTTGCCGCGGTCTTCTCCATAGATTGGCCCAACGGTGTGAATCACATAGAGCGCCGGGAGATTTCCCCCGGTCGTCACGACCGCTTCGCCAGTCGGCAGACCCTGCGGAAAACGTGTGCGTCGAATCTCACGACACTCTTCCAGGATTGCGGGGCCACCGGCGCGATGGATGGCGCCGTCAACGCCGCCGCCGCCGAGCAGAGACGAATTCGCCGCATTGACGATCGATTCGACATCCTGTTTGGTGATGTCACCGACAATGACGGTCACGCGGCCGTCGAGAAATGTTCGCAGCGCTGAATCGGAAGTCATAAAAGATTTGGCGGCGGTTCGGCGGCAGGTCCCGCCTTGCGCCAGATATACAAATACCAATAAACGGGATTAGCGAGCATTCCCATCGTGGCTAATAATACTACCCAGATGATTCGCGTCGTTTGATCGTGACGCTGGTCCTTGACGGCAAGAATAATGTACAACGGCATGAGCACAAACATCAGTAGAATAGTCAGCATGTGGCAAAGGAAAAATAAAGCAATTCCAATCGGGAAGATAGGATTTTCAGGCGCTCTCGAACTGTTTTCATCAATCTTGTCCACGCGCTGGTGATGATTTGCATCCATCTCACGCGCCTGGCGAATAATATCTTCACGCGTCGCTTCATTCGTTGTTTCGGTTTCAAAAAGGCGGCCGCTGCGATCTATTGCTTCGATTTCGGTGGATGAGATTCGCAGTTCCCTGATTTCGCCGTTTTGGATTTTCCGTTCAAGTTGAATCAAATCAAGATTCGATCGAGGCCCGCCAGATTCCTTGCTTAGAAGAGCGGCGAAGAAAACACCGGAGAAGATCAAACCGATGAAGAGGCCGATATAGATAATTGGCCAGATCGTGGCAAATCCCAGAAAAAGTTTGGTTGATGTCTTCCAGGTGCGTGGCTCCCAATTCCAGTTCACGCCTACTCTACCTCTCGCGGCTCGACGTCAATCTCATCGAACATGTCCTGTCGCCGCAACGCTTCGGCGACGCCTTTCGCTTTGTGTTCAGTCAGGGGATGATCGGGATCGACGCTCGCTATTTCAAAAACGCGCTCGTCCAACTCGAGCACTCCAAGCGAACCGAGCGTCACTCCGGGCGTCACTTGAATGTCGTCCATGTTGTGAATCTTGAAGTGGCCGTGCTCTTCGACCCAGTCTTCGATAAACGGATCGCGCAAAGCGTGCTCGGCCTCACTTTCCGTTAAGTAAGCGCCTTCCACGATTAGGCAAAATTCGCGGCCTTTGTTGTCAGTCATTGTCGGAAGATTATTGGGCAAAAAGCGGACTGGACGTCCACAGTTATGAGCGAAGCGATTGCGGGTTTCTCTGCGGTCATGACTGAGACCAGCGCCAGGTTGGTCTGACTGTGACCGGCATAATTTACCACTGAGATCGATGTCGCGCCAGAGTTTTTCGTCGGTCTGGAGTCCAAGAAGCCCAACCGTGAGGGAGGGTAAGGGACGGAAGTAAAGCGTCTGGAAGGCAAACGGGCCTCGCCCGGTAGGGGCGAAATATTCATGGATCAGGTTCGGATTGAGTCATCGTCAGCTCCTTTAGGAGCTCAATGACATGTCGCTCCTAAGAGGAGCTCGACAGAAACAAAAGGGCCAGGCGTTCTATAAACATTTCGCTCCTATCGGAGCGAACCTCAACGCGAAGTGCGGACTTCTTAAAAACAAGAACGCCGCGGGATGCGAACTCCGCGGCGTCACGCGCAAGATAACATTCTGCGTTAATTACGATGCGGTTGCGTACACGCGATTCAATTCCTGTGTCAGCCGACTAAAGTACGAATCAAACGTGACGAAGCCGGTCGTGCCTTGAAAGAAAGCTTTACCGCCGGTGTCATGCGACACGCGATTCAAAGAGCTCTGACCGAAGCTCGCCGCCAGATGGCTGTGGCTCGTCAGGCCGACCGAAGGGGCGTAGAACGAATAAATCGCCACGCTGCGCCGGTTCGCTTCCTTAATAGTTCGATCGATGTCGAGCGTATCGCCGCCCGCGGTCGCATCAAAGCCGTGCGAAGTATCCAGCCCATCGGAAATAAACAGGACTGCGCTGTGACCGTTCCAAGTGGAATCAAAATGTTTCAGTGCCTCGATGACTTCGACGTATGGATTGTAAGCAGAAGCTGAAGTGCTGGCGATCGGAATGCGCAGCGAATTAGCCGCCCGATTAAGATCGGTAGTGAATGGCTGCCGCACCTGCAATGAACCCGCGGTAATGTAACCAACCATCACGCGCGAGCCTGCCGGCAAAGCGCGAATGAACTGACGCGTCACGCCGAGCTCATTGCCAACCCGCGAAGTCAAATCATCCTGGATAAGAATCGCTATATTGAGCGGCTCGCGCACGCGCACTGCGTCGCTGTTGCCAAGCGCGCTCGACGAAGTCGCAACCGTAATGACGACTAAAAATGAGGCAACTACAAAGAGCGAAGAAATCTTTCTAAACATGTTCATACCTCTAACCCAGCGAAATCTACTTCGCCTGAAGTTTATTGATCTGTCTGGGTCGTATTTAAGATGTCTCGTGCGTAGCGCACGTTGCCAACTCGCGGGACTATCGGGTCAGAAGCCCGACGCTAGGGCAAGGTACGGAACCGCTCGCGCTAGCGAGCGGGTAATATCGTGTAGTTCAGAAATCCTGGCAGTAACCACTTCTGAACCCGCTTGCATCGCTTGGCGACCAGCCGGATCACTCTCACGGCAACCTCTCGGCGCGATAATCCTGTCCGCCATAACGCCAAATCAAATGCGTGGCCTTGCCTTCCCTGTCTTTGGTGAAAACGATCATGGACCAAAACGGACGATCGAAGAATTCCGTTTCTGATTGCGGGACCAGCGTCGCATTCGCGCCGGGCGCCACCAGCAGCAACTCACCATTTTTCTCTTCGATCGCGTAAATACCTCGCGGCACAAAGAAATCAGGGCCAAACTGGTAACGACCTGCGTACAAAGCCAGCTCTTTTGCATCGACCTGCACCGGCTTGACGAGTTTCGGAACTTCATAAGGCTCTCCGAAAACGATCTTTGCTAAATCACTTCCGATGACGCTCGCAGTTGGAACATAAGTGTTCGCCAGCACGATGATGCACACGTCATCATCGACGTATCGCTGGAAATCAGAGTTGAATCCGGGACTGCGACCGTTCATGCGCACTACAGTACGATTCAAGCGTTTGCCGTAGAACCAACCGTATTGCTCGGTGAACATTTGCTGCAACGAACTCTTCTTCAAAATCTTTTCATCATACAGGGCGCGATCCCAACGTAAGAGGTCTTCAACCGTTGAATAAATCGAGCCATTGCCGGTCTTGATTGACCAATCGAGATATGGCGCGTTCTCAACGCTCGTAGCTCCTGCCGGGACATAGCCTGAGGCCTTATTTGCAATTAAGACGCTCGCATCACCGTCATGATTCGTATCGCGCAATCCAAGCGGATCAAAAATATTCTGCTTCAGGAACTCGCCATACGTCTGGCCCGAAAGCTTCTCGATAATGTATGCGAGCAAGTTGTAATTCGAATTGCTCTCCGTGTATCCGCGCGTGCCCGGCTCGAAGTCCAGCGGCTTCTGCTTGAACATCGGAATCAGATCGCTCGGCGTGTGTGGAAACTTTGATTGGGTCGCGTACTCAGGAAAGTTGTTGACGTTGGGAACACCCGACGTGTTCGTCAACAAATGATGCAGCGTGATGCGAGGTCCATTCGGATAATCAGGGATGTATTTGGAGAGCGGATCGTGAACATTAAGTTGGCCACGCTCCTGCAAAATCATGATCGCGGCGGCCGTGAAAGTCTTTGAGACCGAACCCAGATGAAACTTCGTTTGCGGCGCGTTCGGCACGTTCAGCTCGAAGTTGGCCATGCCATAGCCTTTGCTTAAGAGCAGGCGCCCGCCTTTCGCGATCAGGATCGAGCCACTAAAGCCGTTGAGATCGAGATATGGCTTCAGATAAGCGTCAATCTTTGATCGGAGCGCGCGATCTCGACGAGATGTGTCCTGCCCAAACGCAAGCGGCCCGGTTATCATTGACGTGGAGAAGAGGAGAATCAATAACGCGCTTAATACAAACCGCAACTTGATCATTTTGCTAATTTCCAACCTGGAATTATGCTGTCCCAACCAGAATACACATTGCCAAACCACAGAGCGGTCAATATACTTTAACTTAGAGAACTAGGCAATTAGCGAAGTCCCTAACTACATGGAACTCAGTCATGCAATTGAAGCGTTGGCCAGCGATCGGCGCCGGCAAATTCTGGAATGGTTGAAAGATCCCCGGAAGAACTTTCCACCACAGGTCTACGGGGACCTGGTGAAAGATGGGGTTTGCAGCGTTTTCATTGCCCAAAAGCTCGGGGTCAGTCAGCCGACAGCCAGCGTCCACCTGAAAATCCTGTCGCGCGTTGGGCTGCTCAAATCAAAGCGCGTGAAACAATGGACGTTCTATAAGCGTGACGAAGCCAAAATAAGAGAAATCAAGAAAGCGATTCTCGCGAGTATCTAATTCGTTCGCTGCTTGCCTTTGCCAACCGCGCTCGGATAAATTATCGCTCAATCCGCAGTCACATCCTGCTTTTTCATTAACCGATGAAACCGAAGGGATGACTGTCGCCGGAACTCGATCTCTGAAAGGACCGATTCGCTCTTATGAAAGTCTACGCTACTGAAGCCATTCGCAACCTTGCGGTCATTGGACATGGCGACGCAGGGAAGACGCAACTGATTAGTTCCCTTCTCCACGTCGCAGGCGCCACGCCCCGTTGGGGCAAAGTCGATGAAGGCACCACCGTCACCGACCACGACGAAGATTCCATCGCCCGCAAGATCACGCTCAACACCGCGCTCGCCCATCTGGAACACAAAGAAACGAAAGTTAATTTGATCGACACGCCGGGATATGCGGCGTTCGTTTCGCACGCCCGGCCGGCCTGTCGGGTCGCCGACTGCGGTATGGTCGTGGTCGATGGCGTCAAAGGCGTCGAGGTGCAGACGGAAAAAGTTTGGAATTATGCGAATGAATTCATGCTGCCACGCATGATGGTAGTGACCAAGCTGGATAAGGAGCATGCGGACATCGGCATCGCGCTCGACAGCGCGCACAACGTTTTCAAGCGGGCGATCGTGCCTTTCACTTTGCCCATCGGAAAAGAACAGAACTTCAAGGGCGTAGTCGATATCGTCCACATGAAAGCGTATGAGTTCGACGAGCACGGCAAAGCTAAAGAGATCGACATTCCCACCGAAGGCCGCGACGTGGTTGATAAAACCCGCGAGCGCCTGGTCGAACTGGTCGCTGAATCAGATGACGCACTGATGGAGAAGTATTTCGACCAGGGAACCCTGGATGACTCCGACGTGCTGCCGAACATCGGCGCCGCGATCGCGAACAGCAAACTTTGCCCGGTATACGCGGTTTCGACGATGACTTTAGTTGGCCTTTCGACTTTGCTCGATCACATGATCGAATTCGCACCTGATCCGGCGCATCATGAAGCCGAGCATGGCAAGAATGAAAAGGGCGAAGAGGAAACACGCAAGTACTCAAATAGCGAATCATTTTCGGCTTATTGCTTCCGCACGATCGCTGATCCATTCGCCGGCCGGATTAATGTCTTCAAGATCTTCAGTGGCAAGCTGGGCACGGACGCAACGGTTTATAACTCGGCGCGCGGAGTTTCCGAACGTGTGGGCGCGCTGCACACCATGCAGGGCAAACAACTCGACAAAATGCCCGACGCCAGCGCCGGCGATATCATTGCCTGCGTGAAACTGAAAGAGACGCAGACCGGCGACACGCTGTGCGACAAGGCCCACCCGATCATTTACGATCCGGTCCAGTATCCGGAAGCGGCAATCGCGTTCGCCATCGAACCAAAGTCACGCCAGGATGAAGAGAAGATCAGTGTCGCGATTCACAAGATTCTCGAGGAAGATCCAGCCCTTTCATTCACTCGCGATGCGCAGACAAAAGAGTTCCTGCTCGCCGGCTCAGGCCAGGTTCACGTCGAAACGATCGTCGACAAACTGAAGAAGCGTTACAACGTGGAAGTGATGCTGCATCCGCCCAAGGTGCCTTACAAAGAGACGATTACGCAGCGGGCTGAAGTGCAGGGCCGTCACAAGAAGCAGACCGGCGGCCGCGGACAGTTTGGGGATTGCAAAGTTATTTTTGAGCCATTGCCACGCGGGGGCGGCTTTACGTTTGAAGATAAAATCTTTGGCGGTTCGGTGCCGCAACAGTTTCGACCCGCGATTGAAAAAGGAATTGTCGAGGCCGCATCCCACGGCGCCATCGCCGGCTATCCGCTGGTCGATTTCAAAGTGCAATTGATCGATGGTTCATATCACAACGTCGATTCTGACGAACACAGTTTCCGCGCCGCCGGCCGCAAAGCGTTCCGCAATGCGATGGAGAAGGTAAAGCCGACGCTGCTCGAGCCCATCATGGATGTAGAGATTACGGCGCCACAAGAATGCAGTGGCGACATCATGGGCGATCTCAATTCGCGTCGCGGACGCGTGCAGGGCATGGACACCTGGGGCAAGAACCAGTTGATCAAGGCGCAGGTGCCGATGGCGGAGATGCTCAACTATCAATCGACCTTGAACTCGATCACCGCCGCGCGCGGATCATTTCACATGCAGTTCTCGCATTACGATCCGGTGCCGGGACAGCTCGCGCAGAAGATCGTGCAGCAGGCTAAGGACGAAGGCCGGATTCGCGTAGCGGAAGAAGATTAGCGAGCGTTTATATTAGGATCCCAGTTCCAAGGCGGACATAGAATCGGGAACTCGCACTCGACCGCAAGTTTCCGCCAGTTAGGCCAAGCGCCTGGGCCAAAGCCATCCCTCCAATGGTTCAGCGGCGACGGATGCATCAAATAAATGTACAGTCGACCCACGCGAATAGCAGAGCCCACCGGCTGCGACTTGAATCCTTGTCTGTCAACGCGATCTAGAAGCGCCTTAGCAACCAAATTACGGGCCTTTACGCCAAGACACGCAATCGCTCGTAAACAGGGTGTATGTCGACGATCGAGTACCCATTCCAGTACATCGCTTTGGTATTTCCGCACAGCCGAACCCTTGGGTAAAGAACCCTTCTTACCAGGACCGTGCTTGAGCAATCCGACATAAGCGCTGCCATAAAGTTTTCGACAATCAATCTGCTGAGCAAGCCAATGAAGATTTCGATTGGTCTCATTACCATCACGTTGCGGTCGGCCCCGCTTGTCGAATCGCCAGTCGAACGCTCCGAACGGATCAGGGTGACTCCCTATTCGTTCCTGAATCGTTCTAAGATTAGCCGGATCCTGCGCCAAGAGAAGAAGCTCAGCCGTTTTCCAGCAACCATATTTCCAACTCGGCTCAGGGACACCATTCTCGTCAACGAGAGACTCTGTTCCATAAAGCTTCGTTTCATTTGGAAGAATCTCGTAAACGCTTGTGCATGTCCCTTTCGGATCGGTGAAACCACGAATCTCGGGTGGGAGTTCAGGCGTGGTGTCAACGGTTTCCATCAAGCAGCTTTCCGTTCCGCGCGCCTCACACTGCGTTCAATCTTCGGCAGCAGATTCTGTTTGGCAAGTTTGAGGTCGTAATGACTCTGAAGATTTATCCAAAACTCCGGAGTCATATTGAAGTAGACGGCCAGCCTTAATGCTGTATCGGGAGTGATCGAACGCTTCCCCTGGACAATATCATTGACACGTCCAACGGGAACGCTGAGATCGCGAGCCAATCTGCTCTGACTGATTCCAAGTGGCTTCAGAAATTCTTCAAGTAGAATTTCGCCGGGCGAGATCGCTTTTAGCTTACCTGCCATGTTTCGGCTCCTAGTGATAATCAACTATCTCAACGTCTTCAGCATGTCCACCAACCCAACGAAAACAGATTCTAAACTGATTGTTAATTCGAATGCTATGCTGTCCGGCGCGATCACCTTTTAATAACTCGAGATGATTACCCGGAGGATTTCGCAAGTCCTGCAGCGTGTGTGCCGCATGAATTATCTCCAGCTTTCGCCGTGCTGCCCGGTTAATCGAACGAAATTTCTTTGATGGCTGATCGCCAAAGAGCTTTCGGGTTTCTGCACATCGAAAGCTTCTAATCATAATAATGTTCAGGCAATCGAATCGCAGAAAGTCTACCAATTCAAGAGAATCTGTCAATTAAGACTGCCTCATAAAAGGCCCTGTCATACAACCACACCCCAGCAACGACTAATCATCAAAACGGATTGAGAGCGAGCTTCGTAATCAATCGCAATTTTTGATTCTTAAGGAGAATGAACGTGAACATTAACTGGAAGAAGATCAGCCTCTCGATCGTTGCGGCCGGCATATTATTGGCAGCGACGGCCTTCGTATTTTCGCAGCAGCCGCAAGGTCCGCGACCGGGGCCGCCCCCAGGCCCGATGGGGCCGGGTTTTCGTGGTGGGCCGGGCGGACCTGGCGGACCGCGTGAAGGCTTTGGACCATTTGGTCCCTTTGGACGCGAGCTCAACCTGACTGACGATCAGAAAGCGCAAATGAAGAAGATCGGCGACAGCTTCCGGGATGCTGACAAGGCGCTGTTCGATCAAATGCGTGCGCTGCATGAGAGTGAGCCGGACCTGGCCAATAGCGCATTCAACGAAGCTGCCGTGCGGTCCGCCGCAGAAGCGCGCGCGAAGATTCAGATTGAGCTGGAAGTGTCGCACGCGAAGATGATGTCGCAGATTTTCGGACTGCTGACTGCGGATCAGAAAGCACAACTGGCGGCGCACCACGATCAGATGAAGCGGATGGGACCGCCGCCACCTCCGCCACCCACAGAAGAACCGTTCTAGCGAACTAACAAATCAAGGGACGATAAGAGGCAATCGTCCCGCGATCGGCTCATCGAGTGGCAGCGCATGCCCGACTAATGCGCTCTCTCGTTGGGCCGTTTTCTTTAGCAGGAACGAGGTTCCGGATTCTGCTGACCCAACCAGTTTAAATAAGTACTTTGGTTCGCCGCGCTTGTTTATTCTCATACATGGCGGCATCAGCTTGTTGCATCAGCTCCTCGACTCGTAGTCATTCTTTTCTTTCCGGCGTCCTATGATCTGTATACTCCTGTAACCAACCGCGCAGCCGTCTCGTCTTAGCTAGACGAGGCAACTAACCGCCATTTTGTTCAAAACCTAAGGGAAAACTTAGATGAAACGATTGTTTTTGATCTTATTACTTTGCACCGCGACAGCTACTGCGCAACAGAACACCGGCGGATTGAAGGGCCACGTGTCAGATGAAAACGGCGGAGTGATCGTCGGTGCAACTGTCACAGCCACTGATACCAACGGAAAGACCAAGACCGCAACAACAAATGGCGAAGGCGCATTCAGCTTAACGGGTCTGGCGCCAGGCAAATATACGGTCCGAGTTTCCGCGCCGGGTTTTGGCACGTTTGAAAATACAGAGGCAGCGGTAACGACCCGCGCAGAGCAACTCGACGTAACTTTGACGGTGACGATCGATCAGCAGAAAGTGACTGTCTCGGTCGACACGATGGGCGTCAATACGGATCCGGAAAACAATGTCGGGGCGCTCGTACTCAAAGGCACTGACCTGGAATCACTGCCCGACGATCCAGACGATCTGGCGGCCGCGTTGCAAGCGCTCGCTGGACCAGCGGCGGGACCAAACGGCGGGCAAATTTACATCGACGGATTTAGCGGTGGCCGTCTTCCCCCGCTTGCATCGATTCGCGAGATTCGCATCAACGCCAATCCATTCTCGGCTGAATACGATCGACCAGGTTTGGGCCGAATCGAAATCTTTAT
>Ga0193730_1000253_pt1 | contig 16889 bp, 17 predicted proteins | sample U1a1metaG_FD_144919 | JGI IMG/M metagenome (GOLD analysis project Ga0193730, IMG submission 144919) | Soil microbial communities from a riparian zone of the East river system, Colorado, United States - U1a1 | ecosystem: Environmental > Terrestrial > Soil > Riparian zone | place: USA: East River...
GAACCGATTGATGATCTTCATCATGTATCCAGTGAGATTTGGAAAAAGCGCGTTTCCAACAATGGTCCCGCGGGCTGCCATCGTGAGAGTGAGCGATGGCTGGCCGCGACGGCAGGCAGCCAGGATCTTTCGCGCGGCACGATCTGCGTTCATGGAAATCAATGGCGCTCCCGCTGCCGTTGCAAACCATGCAAACTCGATGTCATGGTTGCCTTTGAATTTTGCATTCACGTGTGAGCCGGTACGCATCATTCCGGGCGCAACGGTGGTTACATGAATATTGTCGCGTGCGAGTTCAGCGCGAATCGCATCAGAGAAACCAGTCAGCGCGAATTTGCTGACGCTGTATGGCGCCAGATGTGGCATGGCGACCTTGCCACCAATCGAAGAAATATTAACGATGCGTCCCCCACCCCACGTGCGCATTTCAGGAACGATCCGTGAAACTAATTCGTATGGCGCCCAAAAATGCAGTCGCATGGTCCGTTCGAAATCCTCCTGTGTCATGTGTTCAAGAGGACCAACTTCGATAATGCCGGCGCTGTTGATCAAAATATCGATTTTGCTCACGCGATCGATGGCTTGACGAACAGCCGATTGAATTTGGCCGCTTTCGAGCAAGTCGCATTGAATCGTCAGCACTGTGCCGCCGCGCTGGGTGAGATCAGCCTTAGCGCGCGCCAGTTCATCAGGGTCGCGCGCGATGAGCACAACGCTACCGCCTTCCGCGCAAATATGTCGTGCAAGCACAAGACCAAGTCCTCGCGAGCCGCCTGTAATTAGCGCGACCTTGCCGCGCAGCGAATAGCAGGCCGTTCGAAGCACTCGCGAGATTAGCCATCCAGCAAGAAGAACACCAGGCAGGAGCAGAACACGCAATTTCATTTCGGGGCCCTAAATCAGATACGAAAGTTTCGCAACATACGGCCGTTAACAGCGAGGACGGTTTCGTAGTCCTGCGGTGAGATAGGACTGCTAACCAGCTGCGGTTCGCTCGACACAATCAGCCGTGTTGCCGGTTGAAACGCGCAACTTCGCGCGCCGTCTCCCGATCGACGGCACGTTTCTTTAGGTCAGCCCTCTTATCACGTGCTTCCTTGCCCTCCCCTACACCCAACTCAGCTTTCAGTTTCCCGTTTTTCCAATACAGCTTGAGAACAACCAGCGCGCGGCCTTTGACCTGTGTCTCGCCGTAGAGCTTGTCGATCTCCTGCCGATGCAACAATAACTTGCGGACCCGTTTTGCCTCCGGAATTTCGTGGCTGGCGCGTTCGTACGGTTGGATATCCGCATTGTAAAGGAACGCTTCGCCATTCTCGATTCGGGCGAAAGCGTCGCTGATATTGGCCTTCCCCGCTCGAATCGATTTAACCTCGCTGCCTTTGAGTTCAATGCCCGCTTCGTAACGCTCGAGAATATGATAATCACGAAGGGCTTTGCGATTGGTAATCGACTCAGCTGCCATATTGACAGGGAAACTGGTCGCTTCCCTCGGAAAAGAAACTAGCGCCCGCTCGCAGTATTCGATCGCTGCTACGTGGCGGCACCGTCGGACGACGACTCTTGAAGCGATTCGTAGGTCAACTTGCCAGCGATGATTTCCTTGAGTGCTATATCGGTGAGCGACATCCGTGGCGTCGTTTCAACCATGGGCCGATGTCCTAAGCCAAGCTGACGAACGCGTTTGGAAACAACGTTAATCAGAAGTTGCTGATTCGGGATTACCTGAGCTGCTTCTTGCAGAAGTTGAGTCGTCATATGGCGCAAGGAACGAACGGGGCTGGTTGCTCCCGTTGGGAATTGAAGAATGACCGGCATCCCGGCCGCGAGGGTCGATGGAGTAAATTGCGGGGCAAGCATGGTAAAAACGAATGTGGATCTTCCAAGTGAAGGAGACCGTTGTCAAGTCCGAACGGTTGAACAATCTACAGATTCGTTAGTGAAAACGCAATACCAGAACTGATCCAGTGCGCAAAACTCCGATCGTTCAGCCGCCGGAATTTTGCCTAAAAAACTCGATCTTCTTGCCATCCGCACAAAAATACGCGAAGTAGGGGGCGCATCTGTCTCGTACCCCAGAGTGGGTATTCCATTTCGGGCTGTAGCGAAGCTTGGTATCGCGCCTGGTTCGGGACCAGGAGGCCGTGGGTTCAAATCCCACCAGCCCGATGAAAATTGAAACGCACCTTCGCGGAAGGAGTAGCGGTGCTTGTGTCAAGCACCGAGATCAAATAGAAAGGCGTTTGGCACAAACGCCGCTACAACAATGGCCGCCCAGAATGCTTTCCCTTCGATGCACTTTTCCGTGGCATTCGTTGGTGCGCTGATCGGCATCGTGATTCTGCTGTTCGGCCGAAAGTTGTTTTGGCTGTGCGTTGCCGCAGTCGGATTCGCAGCAGGCGTAGAAATTGCCCCGCACCTTGTTAATGAACCATCACCTCTGTTGGCGCTCACCGTCGCGCTCGTTCTGGGTCTAATTGGGGCCCTGCTTGCGCTGTTCCTGCAAAAAATCGCGATTGCTGTTCTCGGTTTTCTCGCGGGCGGTAAACTTGCCGGCGCGATCGCCGGTGCATTTTTTGTCCAGTATGCGCAGCATTCCACCATCATCTTCGTGATTGGGGGAATTATCGGCGCGATTCTTTTGCTCGTTTTGTTTGATTGGGCACTGATCGTTGTCTCCTCCCTCATCGGCGCGCACCTGATTCAAAGCGCGATCGTGCTTCCGGCGTCCGGATCGACCATTGTGTTCATCGGGCTTGTGATCCTCGGCATCCTCGTGCAAGCGGCGTCCCTGCGGAGAAGCCAGGCTTAAGCCCGTATTTTTGCTGACAAACCGAAACTCAATCACAAGAATTATGCCATGAACCCTGAAAAAACTGGATTACGCGTCGCGAGCGTCTTTTTTGGTCTCTTTGCAATTGGTCACCTGATCCGATTGATCAATCAGATTCCGGTGCAGGTGGGCAATCACCAGATCCCGATGGGAGTAAGCTGGGTGGCCCTCATCATTTCAGCCATCCTTTGCATCTGGCTGTGGCGACTCTCTTCGGTTCGAAGTACCAGATGACGTTCCATTCAGTTATTAGCAGCTTCCGCTTGCCGATCGTACGACAGACCAATCTGCTGCCACATCAATATAGGATTGATCCAACTCGGCGACTGACGGGCAGCCGAGTAGCTTAAGAGTTCGAATGAGATCAGCGCGCAAGATTTCAATTGCTCGCGCAACACCGGCACCGCCCGCTGCACCGAGCCCGTAGGCATAAGCGCGCCCGACCATTACCGCTCGAGCGCCCAGGCACAGAGCTTTGACAATGTCACTTCCTCGACGAATACCGCCATCCAGCAGCACTTCAATATGGTCACCTACGCTCGCCACAACTTCAGGCAAAATACGAAGGGTCGGCGCAACATTGTCGAGTTGACGACCGCCGTGATTGGAAACAACCAACGCCTTTGCTCCCACGTCCACTGCGCGACGCGCATCGTCTGCTGTGTGTACTCCTTTAATGACGATGGGACCACCCCATGCCCGCTGAATCCACTTGAGGTCACCCCAGCTCACAACTGAATCCTCGAGCGCGGCTGTAACATCTGTGTACAACATCGGCCCTTTACCCGGAATGACGACATTCTGGAATTTCATCAGTCCGCCATCGGCTAGAAACCGAGCAAACCAGCTAGGTTTTATCAGTAACTGACTAACAAACGGCAGTTTCGATACAAAGTTGTCGCCCAAAAGTTCTTTGACGCCGTTTCGGATATCCCGTTCCCGCATGCCGGCTACTGGCGTGTCAATTGTGACAACGAGTGCGGAGAAGCCTGCGGCTTTCGCGCGTTCAATGGCAGAAAGCGCACAATCGCGTCCACCGACAAGATAAAGCTGATACCAAACCGTTTGCTTCGATGCTGCGGCAACATCCTCCAAGCGACATCCAGAGAGCGTCGAAAGCGCATACGCAATGCCGGCGGCGCCCGCGGCACCAGCGGCGGCTTCCTCGCCGCGTGGATACATAAGCCGGCTGCTACCAACGGGCGCAAGAATCAGCGGCATGGACAGGGTTCTGCCAAGCACGGACACGCGCAGATCGCACGCCGGCGTTGCAACGGCGCAACGTGGCCGAAATGTCACTTCTTCAAACGCGCGGCAGTTAGCACGCAACGTTCGTTCGTCCTCTGCGCCTCCATCGATGTAGTCGAATACCACTCGCGGAAGCCGGCGTTTCGCCGCGCGTCGCAAATCTTCGATGTTAATAACACGCGGCGAGGCAACGGATCGTGTCTTGTCATGTTGAGCAGAACGAAACATCTCTGGCTATTGGTTTGGCGAGCAGGTTAAAACAATTATCTGAGATCCTTCGCTCCACTCAGGAATTACAAGAGGAATGTGTGTTAGTGCCGGAAGTGCCGGACGCCAGTGAAGATCATCGCCATGTTGCGCTCGTTTGCAGCGGCAATGACTTCCTCATCGCGGACTGATCCGCCCGGTTGAATGGCGCACGTTGCCCCCGCCTCTGCCGCAGCAATCAATCCGTCCGGAAAAGGAAAAAACGCATCGCTCGTGACCGCGCTGCCTTTTAGCAAGAGCCCGGCCTCCTTCGCTTTCCAAATCGCAATGCGCGAAGCATCGATACGCGACATCTGCCCCGCGCCGATGCCAAGTGTCCGGTCCGCTTTCGTATAAACAATCGCGTTGGATTTCACGTGTTTGACCACTCGCCACCCAAACAACATTGCTTTCAGTTCGGTCTTAGTCGGTCGCCTCTTCGTGACGACCTTACGCGTTATTTCCTCTGCAACGTCTGCGTCCTGAACAAGCACGCCGCCGCAGACCGAACGAACGTCAACTGCAGGTCTCGCATCTCTCGCTGGTGTCGCCAATCGAATCAAGCGCAGGTTCTTTTTCTTCTGCAAGACGCTGCGCGCTTCGGGTTCGAAATCTGGCGCAATAATAACCTCGCTAAAAATCTCGCTGATCATCTTCGCTAGCGCTTCGGTCAACGGACGGTTGCATATGATAATCCCGCCAAAGGGCGCCTGTTTATCCGTGGCAAACGCCTTGTTCCACGCCTTGCGCAGATCGGCATCCGAGCCAACACCACAGGGGTTGGTATGCTTCAGTATCGCGACGGTCGGCTCTTCGAATTCGCCAATCAAATTGGTCGCCGCACTGATGTCGAGAATGTTGTTAAAAGAAAGTTCCTTGCCATGAAGTTTTTCGAAGTGCTTGTCGAAATCGCCGTACAGCGCCGCGGTTTGATGTGGATTTTCCCCGTAACGCAATCGCGTCACCAGCGGAAGCGAAAGTGAAAACGACGCATCGGTTGTCTGCTCCCTGTTCAGGAAATTGCCAATCGCGCGATCGTATTCCGCTGTTCTGATGAAGGCCTTTATAGCGAGACGCTCGCGTAATTTGAGTGTTGTTTCTCCATTGTTATCGTGCATGTTTTCGAGCACCGCATCGTAGTCTCCCGGATCGACCACCACCGTGACTGATTCGTAATTTTTTGCCGCACTGCGAATCATCGACGGACCGCCGATGTCGATGTTCTCGATCGCTTCCCCGAGAGTGACGTCTGGTTTGGCAATGGTCGCTTCGAACGGATAAAGATTGACCACCACCATATCGATGGGCTCGAAGCCACATTCGCGCGCTTCGGTCTCGTGTTTCTCGTTACCACGTTTGTAGAGAAGTCCCCCGTGCACACGGGGATGCAAAGTTTTCACGCGACCTTCCAGCACTTCTGGAAACGCAGTGAAACTCGAAATGTCGCGAACTGGAATTTTTTCCTTCCTCAGCAAGTCCGCGGTTCCCCCGGTTGAAATGATGTCCACGCCCTGCCGCTCCAGCACGCGCGCAAACGCAGCGATACCGGTTTTGTCGGAAACAGAAATGAGAGCGCGGGCAATCTTCATAAGAACCGTAATCCGAAATTTGAGAATCGTTACATCGGCTTTCGAGTTACGAATCTCGATTCACGATTTACCAACAGCGTGATCGCGTCAGCGATCAAGAATGACATTCTTGGCCGCTGGATAAAGCACCGGGCAACAACCGATCGTTTCGCAAAATGCTTTGCTAAAGTGACTCAGGCTCGAATATCCAACTTCGGTCGCGGCCTCGGTGACGTTGTACCGCCCTGTACGCAACAGTTCGGCAGCGCGTTCCATTCGCAAGTTGCGCAAATACTGCGGAATGGTCATGCCCACTTCGCGTGAAAAAATTCTGCTCAGATAGAAGGGACTGCACCCCACCTCCTGGCCGATCATTTCCAGCGTAGGCGGATTAGCGAGATCGCGAGCCAGAAGTTCCTTGGTGCGGTCCACCCGTTCGCGCGCGACGCGTTTTTGCCGCATGCAAAAAAATTCCGGGTCTTTTGGCGCGAAAAGGAAATGCGCCATGAGCTCCAGTGCCTTGCCTTGATACCAGAGAATCTGCGCTGCTTTTGCCACGGGAGGCTCGGCCAAACTAGCGGCCACGCCGCGCTGTTGCAGGGTCATCGGGCGGGCGGGCGCGACGACGTTTTCCTCTTTGTCTCCAAACACAATCCGACGAATCTCCGGCTCGAGGTCGGCTTCATTTCTCACAAATTGCTTTTGCAAATGTTCCCGCGAGAACTCCAGTGTCAGGAACTGGTGATGATCGTGTGCGCGACGTGACGCTGGCAGGGGTTCATCGGCGATCGCATAATAACCACAGTTACCGGGAGTGTAATCGCTCCGAGCGCGACCTCCGGTGCCTACAGCTCCGTGGCCATCGAGATTTAAACAAAACTCCAGGCTGTTTGGATGGAAAGTGCGTCCCCAGTTAAAGGAACGCTCGGTACGAAAGTCGTGCCACTCGACAGCCACCCCGATTTTGTCCACGTCGCCGTACAAGGGGCGCCATCCTTCTTTCACTTCACGCCAGGCATGCTGCTCGGCTGCGCAACCAGGATTCATTTCGCTTAATTACGAATGTTGCCGAGGCAAATGCAAGGCTGGCTTCTTCTCCTCCAGCGCGGCGCGGTCCCACTTCCCCAGCTTCGACGCAGCGTCGTATGCGCTCTGCGCAAAGTCGAGGAGGTCTTGATCCGGCTTTTCGCCAGTGCGCACCGCGTCGTAAGGCAGGATGAATTCGCGCAGTTTGGTCTCGTAGAAAGTCGCATCCGGCTGAATTTTCGCCCCTGCGAATCCAGGCGGTTCCGGATAGGCATACGAATAGAAGAGTGGCGTCGGCGCGGCCGCGTTGCCGGGCCAAAAACCGAGACTGCTTACTTCCTGACAGTAGGCCTCGCGCGTGACCGCGTCCGGTAAATGTGGAACTCCTCCAGGATGCGGCGGCGCTGGCCGTCCGGAGAAACGCGTCACTGCCAGATCAAAACTGCCCCAGAAAAAATGCACCGGGCTGCATTTGCCGCAGAAACGCGAGCGAAAGTCCTTAAACACGCGATCGCTCTGCACGAGCACGCGCCAGAACCGGTTCGCATATTCGCGATCGTAAGACCGGTGCTCTTCATCCTGATCAAACGGGATCGGATTTTCGATCTCGTTAGGCACTATGTTGATAGTCACAGCCAATTCCATCTCGGCTAGCGCATTCATCACTTCACGGTAAAATTTCGCCACCGGCTGCGGGCGCAGTTTCAACACTCGTGCCGCACCATCGCTTTTAAGGATGCGCAATTCGTGATCGATGAAATCGAAACGGATTTCGAATGTCGATGTGCCATGAGGAATCGGCGAAGTCGTTAGGCCGCGTGATGTGACGTAGAGCGTGACGTGCCAGGAGTGGTTTGTCCATGGACTGAGCGTTAACCGAATCTTGCCGACAATCTGCGTCCACATGTGCAGAGTGATGGCCGTATCTTTCCACTCTGCAAAAGGCAGAGAAGGCCACTGGTTGGATTCGCCATTCATTTTAACTGCCGTTACCCGCGGTTTATGAAATCGGAAAATGAGCGCTTCACCCTGTCAAACATGTCTCGCGCTTCCTCTTGTGTCCGGTGAAAAGTATCTTTGATCCGCCTTTTGACGCCTCTGAAAGGGCCCCTTTCCTCGTCGCTGTCGTAATCGTTCTCCACATCCTCCATGGTCGCGCCGGCAAACATTCCTTCTGTTCGCTTCACCGTGCCGCGCATCGCTCCGATATGGAGCGTACCAACAGGACGTGATGATCTGCTTAAAAGAGTGACGATCCAGGTCGGTTCCCCGCGCTCATCGGTGCGCAAGGTATAATCGACTGTTGCAAAATTAGCATGCGACAGGTCCGCCGTGTGGCTCGCCACTTCATACGCGCCACTCGAATCGATGTTCAAGCGGGAGGTGTCGATCGTTGCGCCTTCGGTGGAACCCGCAATCGAGCGACCCGGCCGATGCTCGGAACCAATCTTTCCATCGGAAACGTCGAGTTCCCGCACGCCACCACCATCGGTGGCTTCCAAAACAATTTTCCATTTTTCCGGCTGCGGGTTGCCTTTCACGCCGGTAATCGACACAACGTGATTCAGAGCGTCGCGGCCCAATTCAGTGCCGACCACGCGCAATGCTTCGTAAGCGGTCGCGTTCTGCTCCTGCGCGAACGCGGGCGCGACGAAAAACAACACAGCAGCAATAGCCCTCCACATAACGCAAAATTGAACTACTGTTTTAGCACGTGTCCATCGGCTTTTCACATACGCAACAGCGTTCGGAGTTGAACGAGCGGCGTCAATCTGCTCAGATTCCAATGCGGTCAATGAAGAAACAGACAGTCGAGTTCAGCAGTCATACAGCCAACCTGGCCTTGATGCGCAATTACGTGCGCAAGTTTCTCAATGCTTATCCGTTCTCCGAAAAGGAACGCCTGCTGATGGTGCTCGGCGTGGACGAAGCATGCACGAACGTTATCCGCTACGCTTACCGTCTACGCGACGACCAACTTATCTCGTTGCAGATGGAAGGGCTGAGCAAGTGCGTACGCGTGCGGTTGCGCGACTATGGCGAACAAGTTTTGCCGAACCAAATGAAAGGTCGCTCGCATGACATGATCAAACCGGGCGGGCTTGGGTTATTCCTCATTCGCAACGCTTTTGACGAAATCGATTACATACATAAACGCCGCGGCACCGAGCTCGTACTAACCAAAAATCTGGAGTAATGGAGTTGCGGAGTGCTGGAGTAACGAAATGATCCGCCTCACTTTACCCTAATACTCCATCACTTCATGACTCCAACGCTCGTGAAACCACCGGAACCAGATGCAGCCTTTGAAATTTCGCTGCGGCCGCCGGCATTCAGCGAGTTCACAGGTCAGGCGAAAGTGCGGGAGCGCCTTGAGTTAATGGTTGAAGCTGCAAAAAAACGCAGGGACGTGCTCGAACACATTTTGCTGAGCGGTCCATCCGGCCTCGGGAAGACCACCCTCGCTTATATCATCGCGAACGCGATGAATGTGAACATCAAAAACACCAGTGGCCCCGTAATTGAAAAGGCGGGCGAACTCGCGGGGCTTCTCACAAGCCTCGAAAAAGGCGACGTGCTTTTTATCGACGAGATTCATCGGCTGCAACCGACCATCGAAGAATATCTTTATCCGGCGATGGAAGATTACCGGCTCGACATCATCATCGACCAGGGACCGCAGGCGCGCAGTCTCCGTTTGAATCTGCCAAAATTCACATTGATCGGGGCAACCACGCGCGCCGGAATGGTGAGCGCGCCGCTTCGGTCGCGTTTCGGAATGACGGCTCGCCTCGATTATTATCACGCCGAGGAAATGCAGAAAATCATCACGCGCAGCGCCCGCTTGCTTGGCGTCGAGATTGATTCAGCGGGCGCGGCAGAGATCGCCGCGCGCACGCGTGGTACGCCGCGCACTGCAAATAATCTTTTGCGCTGGGTGCGTGACTACGTGCAGGTAAAAGCCGACGGAAAAATTACCGCAGAACTGGCCGATCGCGCGCTCACCATGCTCGAGATCGATCGCGACGGGTTCGATCAATGGGACAAGCGGATCATTGAAACGTTAATTCACAAATTTAATGGCGGTCCGGTCGGTTTAAACTCGCTCGCGGTCGCAATTGGCGAAGAAGCCGGCACCATCGAAGAAGTGAACGAGCCCTATCTGATCATGGAAGGTTACATCAAACGCACGGCTCAAGGCCGAGTCGCTACCGCAAACGCCTATCGCAAGCTCGGGTTGAAAGTGCCGGGCGGCATGCAAGCGGAGTTGTTGTGAATCGAAATTCGTAATTCGTGATCCCCCCGATGTAACGATTCTCGCATCTCGAATTTCGATCCTGCGCCCATGCAGCTCCGCGCAGATTTGTTCCCGCAGTCAGCGGAGGTGTTTACCGTCAGGGAGCTAACGGGACAAACCCGCGGCATCTTCTCCATTTGTCATTCCGAGCGAAGTCGAGGAATCTCTAAATGTTTCTGAGTTATCAAGAGATGTCTCGACTCTGCTCAACATGATAAGAACCGCCGATCTCTTTCAACAGACATCTAAAGTGCTAACAGTCACGGAGCTGACGCGCAGCATCCGCGGCGCGCTCGAGACAAAGTTTCGCGCAGTGTGGGTGCAGGGTGAGATCTCGAATTACAAACTCCATCCGAGCGGCCACCAATATTTTACACTTAAAGATCAGCGGACCCAGATCGCGTGCGTGATCTGGCGCGACACCATTGCACCCCCGCGACAGCCTCTTGTTGATGGAAGCCAGGTGCAGGTTTACGGCACCGTAACAGTTTTCGAAACACGCGGACAATATCAGCTGAATGTCCAGATTCTTCAGCCGCGCGGGGTCGGCCTATTCCAGGCAAAATTCGAGGCTCTCAAACGCAAACTCGAAGCCGAAGGATTATTCGCAGCGGAACGCAAACGCTCATTGCCGACATTTCCACGGCGCATCGGAATCGTAACGTCACCAACCGGCGCGGCGATTCGTGATATGGTGAACGTGCTGCGCCGTCGCGCGCCGTGGTTGCAGATTCTGATCAACCCCGCCCGCGTCCAGGGAACAGGAGCCGCACAAGAGATCGCTGTCGCCATCCGCGAACTCGCTTTGCCTAGCGAGGCTTTTGCGCCGCTAGATCTGATCGTGGTCACCCGTGGCGGCGGGAGCATCGAAGACTTATGGGAATTCAACGAAGAGATCGTGGCACGCGCAATATTTCATTCTGCTGTGCCAATCGTCTCAGCAGTCGGCCACGAAATCGATTTCACCATCAGCGACTTCGTTGCTGACCTGCGCGCACCTACGCCGAGCGCCGCGGCTGAATTGATCGTGCCCGACAGTATCGATCTGCAAAGGCGGATCGACGGTTGCACACGGACGCTGTCGCGCCAGTTGCTCAGCCGGGTCCGCGAGGCCCAACAGCGTCTGGATCACGCGCGCGAGACTTTGCAGCGTTGCCTCGCGCACAAGCTCGACGGTTACAAACGCAACCTCGCCCACGTTACGCGCGCGTTACAAGCGCGCAGTCCCGCGCGCGAGCTCATGATGCGCCGCAATCGGTTCGCGGATTTGCATCGGCGTCTGGTTGCTTCTCCAGCACGATTGCTAGAGAATGCAACGCACCGTTTTGAGCGCATTGAAGGAATTCTGCGCGTGCTAGGTCCGGACGCGACCTTGCGACGCGGATACAGCATCACCACGAACGAGCGCGGTAAAATTGTTCGTACGATCGCAGCGGTCCGGCCAAAGATGAAAATTCGCACCCGAGTCAGCGACGGCGAATTTAGCTCGGAAATACAGTAGTGCCACGGAAGCGATCACACCTTCCGTAGAATCGAGTTTTTAGTGGCTTCCGAGTGAGATCTGGTCGCTTTGTCCCGGCGCATACACTGGTTTGTTGTACACCGGTGTTTCAGGCAACCCTCTCTGTTGAGTGTGTTTTTCGGTATCAACCACGGTCTCCGAATAGGGAGTATTTGCAGCACAACTGCAAAGCAGTCCGGATGCGAGTAAACCGAGCAGCAGGCGAACGTTCATCGTTTGATTCCTGATTATTGTATAGTTTAGCCTGGCACGCGAATCAAGCGAAGCACTTTTGAACGCACGTGTACCACAGCTTCTCTGGACGAGCTTTTGTTTCGCGCCCTGAGCTTCGCTTGCGAGGATCGACTTTTGAAAAAACGCGTTACCTGTCGAGCAGACGCGTCACGGTCGCAGTTCACCAATTTGGAGTAGAACGATGCGTACGAACAGACTGTTCGAAGCACTGTTACTAATTATGCACGACGGTAGCTAAGGAATTACTTCTGCAGTTTAAATGCCAGCGTTGCCAATGGGGGCAGATGAATGAGAATTGAATGTTCTCGACCCATCCAGGCAACGTCCTGGGTCTGGATACCGCCGAAATTTCCGACGTTGCTGCCGCCGTACGTTTCGGCGTCTGTGTTGATAAACTCACGATAGAAACCGGACTCGGGGACGCCGAGTCGATAATCGTACCGTACTATTGGCGTTGCGTTTACAACAAACGCCACAACATCCCCCTCGCGCGATTTTCTCAGGAATGACACCACGCTGTTGTCGGCGTCGTGAAGGTCGATCCAGTCAAATCCTTCGTAGGTATCGTCGAGCTGCCAAAGAGCCGGTTCACTTTTGTAAATATAATTCAGATGCTGCACCAGCCGGCGCAGACCATCGTGCCGAGGAAGACTAACGAGTTGCCAGTCAAGGCTGGTATCGTGGTTCCATTCGTTCCACTGACCGAATTCGCTGCCCATGAAAAGCAGCTTTTTACCAGGATGCCCGTACATCCACGCCAGAAACATTCGAACGTTGGCGAACTTCTGCCATTCGTCGCCTGGCATTTTGGATAGCAACGAGCGCTTGCCGTACACCACTTCGTCGTGACTAAGCACCAGGATGAAATTCTCTTGGAACGCGTAAAGCAGCGAGAACGTAATGTTACCGTGATGAAAACGCCGGAAAATCGAGTCGAGACTCATGTATTCCAGGAAATCGTGCATCCAGCCCATGTTCCATTTGAACCCGAACCCGAGGCCGCCCAGATAAGTCGGACGCGATACGCCAGGCCACGCGGTTGATTCCTCCGCGATGGTCATGATTCCGGGGAAATGCTCGTAACAAACTTCGTTAAACCGTTTCAGGAAATAGATGGCGTCGAGGTTCTCGCGGCCGCCGTAAACATTCGGAATCCATTGGCCGGGCTTCCTCGAATAATCGAGGTAAAGCATCGAAGCCACGGCGTCCACGCGCAGCCCGTCTATGTGATATTTCTCCAGCCAGAAAAGAGCATTGGCGATGAGAAAATTGCGAACTTCGTTGCGACCGTAATTAAAAATGAGCGTGCCCCAATCCTGGTGCTCCCCCTGGCGCGGGTCCATGTGCTCGTAAAGATGGGTTCCATCGAATTCAGCTAGCCCGTGGGCGTCTTTTGGAAAATGTGCAGGCACCCAATCCAGGATCACTCCGATGCCGACTTGGTGGCATTTGTCGATGAAATGACGGAATTCATCAGGCGTGCCGAACCGGCTCGTTGGCGCGTAATAATTTGTGACCTGATAACCCCAGGAACCTTCGAATGGATGCTCGGCGACCGGCAATAATTCGATATGCGTGTAACCCATTTCCAACACGTACGGCAGCAACGTCTCAGAAAGCTCGAGATAACTGAGATGCCGGTTGCCTTCCTCAGCTTTGCGACGCCACGAGCCCAGGTGCACTTCGTAAATGCTGATGGGGCTGCTCGGCCAGTTCCGCGTGCGGCGCGATTCCATCCACCCGGCATCGTTCCAGCCGTAACGTTCCAGATCGTACACCAGCGATGCGGTGGATTTTCCGTGCTGATTGAAGAATGCGAACGGATCGCTCTTGAGAAGGAGTGCGCCGGTCTGAGCGCGTATCTCGAACTTGTAGTGCGCTCCTTGTTTGATGCCGGGCAAAAATAATTCCCAAACGCCGCTGCCGATGAGTTTGCGCATGGGGTTGACCCGGCCATCCCAACCGTTGAAATCGCCAACCACGCTGACGCGTTCCGCGTTAGGCGCCCATACCGCGAAATAAACGCCCGTAGCATCGCCGATCGTGCGCAAATGCGCGCCGAATTTGTCGTAAATCTTCCAGTGCTGACCTTCGGCGAAGAGATGCAGATCGACTTCGCCCATGATCGGCCCGTATTGATAGGGATCGCGTGTCAGGTAGTGCGATCCGTCCCAAGCGGTAACTCGGATATGGTATGGAAGATCCCGCGTTGCGTTCCGGACAGTCGCGCAAAAGAAACCGTCCTGCTGAATTTTCTGCGCTGCGATCGGTTCTTCCGGATGTTGATCCAGCACGATGTCGATCCTGCGCGCATCGGGCCGAAACACGCGAATCTCTAAACCGTCCCCAACCCGGTGCGGCCCCAACACTCGAAAAGGATCGGAATGTTCTCCGCCGACAAAGCGGTCCACTTCGTCCGGCGGCAATCCAGCGATCTCGAAAGATTTCATGGTTGCTCGTTAAAGCTTGAATGGTTAAACGGTTAAGGCGGTAAATCCATTGGGTCCTCAATCGCTTCAACCCTTCAACTCATCACGCTTCACCTTTCTCTTCCATCGCTTCAATCGGTCATCGTTTCAACGAATCGTTTTGATCATGCTAATCCTAGTAACTCCACATCCCCCTGATCAAACTGCTTTTCCTGTTCGAAGATCGCGATCATGATGTCGCTGTTATGAACGGCGTCATTGTCATTGTCGCGTATCGGCCCAAGCCCGGAAAGGAAAGCGAAACTCTGGAGTTGGTTAGAAGTCGTGTTCCCACATTGCGCAAGGAAGCGCTCGTGACGGACCGCACACCGGTCATCATGCGCGCACGCGACGGCACAATTATCGAAGTCTCGGAATGGAAATCGCAGGAAGCAATCGATGCGGCGCACAAGAATCCAAACGTCCTCGTGATGTGGAACAGGTTTTTCGAAATTTGCGATTGTATCCCACTCAACACGTTATCTGAATCCGCCGAAATGTTTGCCGGTTTCGAACCGATTCCCGACTGATTACTGACTCTGCTTTTCGAGCAGGCCATTTCAGTCTGGAAAAGTCTGGGTCGAATACAATATTACCAGATGTTTATGATCAGACGCGCTACTGCGCGCTCGTTTGCGCCACACTTGTCCAGCGCTCTGATCGCCTGCGCACTGACGGTTGCGATCCTTTGCGGCGGCAGACTGCTGGCAATGTACCTCGAGCAGCGGACGATTCATTCGACTGCTCCAAGAGATTTCTTTATTAAGAATCAGGGGCTGGCATTCGAGCGGACTGCGGCGCGCACTCCAGACATTTTGCTTCTCTATGGCAGCTCGGAGTTAATCGACCCGATCCCCAACAGGGCGTCCGATTTCTTTTCCCGTGAGCCCACAGGATTTGAGGTGTGCCCCGTCGGCAAGGCAGGCACAACTTCTCTGATTATCCTGCAAAAGCTGGGCGCGCTCGGCTCTGCGTTGCATGGACGGAAAATTGCGATCTCGCTATCGCCGAGCTCGTTCCTAACGCCTGCCGTCAAGCCTGACTTTTACGCTGCGAACTTCTCGCTAGCTGCCGCAAGCGGTACCCTTTTCGGCAATGCTCTGGATTTAAATCTGAAGACTGAGATCGCGAAGCGAATGCTTCAGTTTCCAGACACGCTCGGGAAAGACGGGCTACTACGCCTCGCTGCCAGTTGCCTCGCTTCCGGCCGTCCATTGGACCGGGTTATTTTGATGGCGATGTGGCCGCTGGGAAAACTGCAAAACATAATACTCGATTTGCAGGACCACTTCGAAGCGCTCGTTTACATTTTAAGTGGAGGCAAACCGGTCCCAAATTGGTTGCGACCGCCAAGTTCTCACAGGGTGCACCTTCACAAGGCGACCGCTGGCGACGGTCGAGAGAGGCTGACGAACGAGTCATTCGATGCGATTTATCCGGCCAAAGACGCGGCGTTTCGCGCGCGCGTCGCCACTGCCAGTGAGTGGACTGATTTGGATTTGTTGTTTCGTACACTCACCGAGCTCCGCGCCCGACCGTTGATTCTAAGCATGCCCATCGATGCTTATGTTGCGCCGGGCGTTTCACGATCAGCTCACGAAGTGTATTACGATAGAATGCGCGAACTCGCGCGGCGATATCACTTCCCGCTTGTCGAGTTTGAAGATCACGATGCCGACCCGACGTTCCTGATTGCTCGTCGGGAACATCCCACGCCGAAAGGATGGATGTATTATAACCGCGCGCTCGATAACTTCTTTCATAAGACCAAGTGAACGACGATAAAAACAACATCCAGCTAAGCGCTGTGGAAAATCACGATGGGATATTGACCATTCGTGGTGGCGGCGCTCAAAGGAATTGGAACGGCATTCACTATAAACAGGGCATGTCCGCGAAGAACGTCGGCACAAAGAAATTATCCGCGAATATTGCCACCATTCCTCCGGGCGGCGTTGCCAACGCGCACATTCATGTCGATTTCGAAGTGATTCTTTACATCATCGAAGGAAGAGTGCGCCACGAATTCGGCCCCGGGCTCAAGCAGGTCGTTGAGAACGAAGCCGGCGATTTTATTTATATTAAACCGGGTGTGCCTCACGAGGTCTTCAACATGAGCGATACCCAACCGGTGGTCGCTTTTGTCGCCCGCTCGTCGGCTGACGAATGGGACAACATCATTCCTTACGACCGCAGCCAGCCGGGCTAGGGCCGCGCGTGAAATGTCAAATGTAGATTTGACCCCAGTTCTTCTAGACCCGATTTTATAACTAAGTAGTCGTCGGACTCTTCGAGTGTTTCTTTTGTCGCTATTCTTGTTGGAAGGGCTACACCCTTCACTCACAAGACAATTCTCTTAGGGAGTGACAGTCACCTGCCCAACCATGCCCATCTCGTCATGCAGGGCGCAGATGTAAGGAAAGATTCCGGGGTTGGGGAAAGTGAC
>Ga0193730_1000254_pt1 | contig 16766 bp, 15 predicted proteins | sample U1a1metaG_FD_144919 | JGI IMG/M metagenome (GOLD analysis project Ga0193730, IMG submission 144919) | Soil microbial communities from a riparian zone of the East river system, Colorado, United States - U1a1 | ecosystem: Environmental > Terrestrial > Soil > Riparian zone | place: USA: East River...
CTTTTGATTGGTATGTGACGAATCTGATTGCCGTTGCCCTGAAGAATACCTTTCGGATCGTCGAGCGTCGCGCCCTCATTGAATCCAAGGTTTACGTGTTTGGAATAGACCGCAATATGAAAGACGCCGTCACGCAGTCTGTCGCTCGTGCCGTAACCGATGGCCACCGCGCTATAGGCGTCGTAAATATTTTCATAACACGGCGCCATTTCTTCGAGCACTAAAGCGCGCAGCTTCACGGCGAGATTTCGTATCTCAGGATCGTAGGGCTTTAGGAAACTCGTGAGTTGTTTCGGTACCGGGAACGACATCTTCATGTGTGAAGTTCGGGAGCACTGTGCTGGTATCAGCAGTCAGACTATCGAACTTCGAAGTCGACAGTTTGAGTCGTGCTCGTACCGGCGAGTGCATCCGTGACTGTGACCTTTAGATCGTATCTGCCCGGCGAGAGTGAATTCAATAACAACTGATCGCCGAAAGCGATGCGATCCGGGTCGGGCGCAGCGTCGACGATTGTGCGTGGCTGACTGCTGAGTACGATCTTTCCATCCCGGATGACTTGAGATTGGATGACGAGGTTTGGTTTTCCAGTTGAATCGCGCTTCGCGTTGTAAGCAAAAATCCAATAGCCCAACCGCGACTGACGGGCGAACCGATGATCGACGCTCAGTTGCACCTGCGCCGTAACGTTGGCGGTTGATTTGTTTTCGAGTACCTGTCCACCCAGCAATACGCTGCTGGTCGTTAACTGATGCGTCGTCAAGTTGGGAATGACGATCCATTGCATGGCGCTGCCGACGTGGCCGTTCTTTTCATCGCGCGCGGCAACGCGGACCTGGTAAATTCCCGGAGCCAGGGCCGAGCGGTCGTTATAGATGACTGCGCCGGCATCAGATGCGTCACCGATCGGATTCACGTTCAATTGGTTTTTGAAACTACCCGCGATCTTTCCTTTGTCATTCAAGATCACGCCCGCAAGTTTGATCGTCGCCGGTTGTTTGCGCTCACTGCCGTAATCCAGCGCGTTCGTCGTGATTTGGATCGACGAAGTCAGCAGCATTTCATTTTTCGGCGTATTCAGAAAAGTTAGAGACAAAGCGGTCGGTAGGCCCCGGCTCGGAACGAAGTCGGACAGCGCGTTTCGCAATTCCGATTCGGCAGGACTGGCGGCGTGGTTGGCCGGCAATTTTTCGGGCACCGCCGCGGCCGCGATTGCTACCGGGGTGGGGCCTTCTACATAGCCGCGGGGCGCGCGTACCGTGAGCTCAGGCCGATTGACGATCCGAAGAGTGACCGCACGAAACTTCGGCAGTTTCTCGGCGTCAGCCTCGGGGCGCCACGCGACTAAGTAATAGTTGGATGTTTCATCCAGAACCTGCCCGACCCAGTTCTCGAAATAATTCATATTGCGAAGTGCGCGGCCGCCCGTGTCTTCGGCCAGCGCATTCATCGCGTCCTGCTGCGCTTCGATCTCGCCGAGCGGCGCGCCAAAATCGGGCCGCGCACTTGCTTGCCGCATGTTCACGTCGTTATTAATCAAGCCTCGCGAATCGATAGTGTAAGCGACTACGCCTGAGCGACGCGCAGTGTCGATGATCGCATCGAGCTTGCCGCGCAAATCGGCCGCGTGCGGGCCATCGTTCATCAGGAAACCGTCTGAGATAAAGAACATGAGCTTACGGCCCGGCGCTCTGGTCATCGAGCGCATCAGCGTTTCGAGTGAGGCGTACATGTTCTGTGTAATGGTGGCGGCTTGCATCAGGACGGCGCGGGCGCTGTTGCGAGTTTGCGTGTCGCAAGTGGCGGCAATGGCGGCCTTCGCATAGGGAAGGTTCCTTGGATAAGCTCCTTGCGACGAGACGCATTCGCGGATGTAGTAGTTGAGGATTTCAGAGTTCGCCTTCTTGCTGTCATTAGTGTCAATGATCAACGCGTCATACTCGCGCATTACGGTGCTGCCGGTCCCGTAGCCCCTTACCTCGTACTGCCTGGGGCTAAGACGTTCAATAGCGGCGTTCAATACCTGTGCATTGTTCGTGAATTGTTCGAGAAAGCCGACCTGTCCGCTCGGTGACGCAATGACGACTGAGTCGCCCGAACTCATTTCGGACGACAAAAAGTGGCGCAACATGTCGCGCGTCCGGTGCAAACTGTCCGGCGACATGTGCATATCGTCGATAAAGAAAATGATAGAACGACCGCCAGCTGTTAATGCTGAAGATGGTTTGGGGATTACCGCACTCGGATCAGGAGCAGCAGTCAACTGCTCTTCGCGCGGGGAGCCCGCAGACACTCGCTCAAAGAAACTTATCGGACGCGGCTTCCCATCCACCGTCAATTCAAACTGATCGCGGCCCAGTCCGTCGACGAAACGCCCCTGCTTGTCGATGACGGTAATCGCAGTCTGCACCAGGTCTGTATTAACGCGAAGAACATCATCGGTTGCGGGCTTTTGGGGTTGTTGCGCGAACGCGAGCTGACCGGCCTGCATTACGCAGAGCGTCAATACCGCCAGCAAGAGTTGTTTCGCAATAGACATATTACATTTCCTTAAGAGACGCGTTTGTAGCTACGGGCTGGGCGAACGGATTTTACCATCATGAAGGGGAAATTACGCTACAAATGCGGTTGAATATCAGGAGGGAAAGGTTTCGATAATCGGACAGAAGGGTCGTGCCGTCTCGTTTCGGGTGTTTGCTCGTCGCTCAAATTCAGGTTCCAGAGGGCGGGCGAGGGGCCCGCGTTGAATCGATTGGAGAAGAAATGATTCTATGTTCGATCGGCGGTCATTGAATCACTATCGAACTTCGAAGTCGACAGTTTGAGTCGTGCTCGTACCGGCGAGCGCATCCTTGACCCTGACCACTAGATCGTATCTACCCGGCGAGAGCGAATTCAATAGCAACTGATCGCCGAAAGCGATTCGATCGGGGTCGGGGGCCGGGTCAATGATGGTGCGTGGCTGACTACTAAAAACGATCCGTCCGTCCTGAATGACTTGAGACTCGATGATGAGGTTTGGTTTTCCCGTGGAATCGCGCTTAGCGTTATAAGTAAAAATCCAATAGCCCAGCCGCGACTGACGCGGGAACCGATGATCGACGCTAAGTTGCACCTGCGCCGTTGCGGCCGCGGCTGTTTTGCTCTCCAGCACCTGACCGCCGAGCAACACACTACTCGTCATTAACTGATGCGTCGCCAAATTGGGAATGACGACCCATTGCATTGCGCTGCCGACGTGACCATTCCTTTCATCGCGGGCGGCGACGCGGACCTGGTAAATTCCCGGAGCCAGGGCCGTGCGATCGTTGTAGATAACTGCGCCCGCATTAGATGGGCCATCGATCGGATTCACGTTCAATTGATTTTTGAAACTACCCGCGATCTTTCCCTTGTCGCTCAGGATCACGCCCGCTAGTTTGAGCGTCGCCGGTTTGTTCTCACTGCCGTAATCCAGCGCGTTCGTCGCGACCTGGATCGAAGAAGTCAGCAGCATTTCATTTTTCGGAGTGTTCAGAAAAGTTAGAGACAAAGCGGCCGGCAGGCCCCGGCTCGGGAAATAGTCGGACAACGCGTCACGCAATTCTGATTCGGCCGTGCGGACGGCATGGTTTGCCGGCGCTTTTCCGGAACCAGCCGAGGCGATTGCCGCCGTTGTTGGCCCTTCGACGTAGCCACGGGGCGCGCGCACGGTCAGCTCAGGCCGATTCGCAATCCGAATTGTGACAGCCCGAAACTTTGCCAATTTTTCGGCGTCCGCCTCTGGACGCCACGCGACTAAGTAATAGTTTGAGGTTTCATCCAGAACCTGTCCGACCCAGCGTTCAAAATAATTCGTATTGCGCAGCGCCCGGCCACCGGTCTCATCAGCCAAAGCATGCAAAGCATCCTGCGAAGCGGCGACTTCACCGACCTTGGCCATGTCCAGCCGGCCGTTGGGGTCAGTTGGCGTCTTATTACTAACATCCGGGAAATTCGTGACCAACCCTTGCGCGTGAATTGTATAGATGACTGAGCCCGAACGCCGTGCCGAGTCGATTATGTGATCGAGTCTGTCCCTAAGCCCCGGTCCATGCTCGCCCACGTCCATCAAGAATCCATCGGAAATCATGAAAACGAGTTTGCGGCCGGGCGCCCGCGCGGACGATTTTAGGAGCGATTCGAGGGAGGCATACATATTCTCTGTGATTTTCCCAGCTTGCATGAGAACTGCGCGCGCGCTGTTCTTTACATCGGTTGTGCAGGTGGCACGAAGGGCCCGAATCAAAGCAGGAGGGGCCATGTTCGTATTCGCCTGTTTCATGCATTCTTCGATATAAAAATTCAAGACTTTCTCATCACTCTTCCGACCGTCGATGTCCAGGGCCAGGTACTCTGTCATGACAGTGCTGCCCGTGCCGAAACCTATTACGTTGTACGGAACAGGATTAAGCCGTTCAATGGCCGCGCTGAGGACTTCCTTTTGCCCGGTGAACTGTTGCAGGAACCCGATCTGGCCACTTGCAGAAGTGATTGCCACAGAATCTTTCGTGGTCATTTCGGTATCAAGAAAATGACGCATCATATCCCGCGTCCGGTGCAGGCTCTCGGCCGACATGTGCATGTCGTCAATGAAGAAGATTATGGAACGACCGAGAGCTGTTGACGCTCGAGAGGTTTGGGGAGGCGCCACACTCGGGTCAGGCGCCGTCGTTAGTTGCTCTTCGCGCGGAGAGCCCGCGGTTACCCGCTCAAAAAAACTTATCGGACGCGGCTTCCCGTCCACCATTAATTCAAATTGATCACGATTAAGTCCGTCGACGAAATGACCCTGCTTGTCGATGACCGTAATGGCAGTCTGTACCAGCTCTGTATTAACGCGAAGAACATCGTCGGTGGTGGGCTTTTGCGGCTGTTGCGCGAACGCGAGCTGACCGGCCGGGATTACGGTTAACGTTAATAACGCCAGGCAGAGTCGCTTCGCGACGGACATGTTACTTTTCATAAAAAGACGTTTGTTGCTGACTTCCGCGAGGCAGATTCTATCATTATGCAGCGAAACTTACGTCCTAAATTGGTTTCGTGTTGTCTTTCGTCCGCAGTAAGAACGATGCACGAAATCACACAAAATGGGCACGACGAAAGGTTTCGTGTGGGTTCGTGGATCGTGTTACCTGGCAGGAGGATTTCAAAACAGGGGACCACCGAGATTATTTGGGATTTGGAGTGTGTCGCTTTGGTAAACGGGGAGAAGCACTTTGAATATGAACCACTAAAACTGTATTCTAGTATCAAATTGTGGATTAAGGAGCATCGCTGATGCGTTGGTTCATGTTACTAACTCTGGCTTTGAGTGCCGCAGCTTTACTGGCGTGTAATTCAAACGAAACGCTTCTCTCGCAAGCGCCGGCGAAGCAACCCTCGCCCGCAAGCACTCCCGGCGATGCTGCCCGGCGAATCGGCGTCGATGAGCTACACAAACTTTGGCTCACGAATGATGTGTTTATTATCGATACGCGTGCTGACTCAGCGTACAAGCAGGAACATATCAAGGGATCGGTTTCAATGCCCACGGGCACAGTGCTGGATCACATTGCGGACTTACCTAAGGACAAGCTGATTGCTGCTTACTGTACTTGACCAAACGAACATACGAGCGCCGGGGCGGTGCTCGAACTCAAAACCAAGGGAATCGACAACGCGGCGGCTTTACTCGGCGGATTGGCAGCGTGGAAGAGCGCTGGGTATCCGGTTGAAGGAACGAGCGTGAAGTAAAGCAGTAGGCCAGAAAGCAGTAGGCAGTAGTAGCAGTAAACTATTGTCGTGGCGGGCCTGGCGCGAACTTCTCGGGATGCGCCATCATTCCCGACAACATTTTCCCGACTTCTTCGTACCCTGCCGTTAACCGATCACGGTTGTCCTGCGACATATAACCACAGTCGAGCGCGAAATCCAGCCACACCTGCGTTTCGGTAGCTTCACCATCAGAATCTGTCAGTTTGCTGACGAACATGTTCGGGTAGCGGCGCTTGCGAAATCCTTCAGCGATGTTGGCGGCCACGCTTCGTGATGATCGGCGAATCTGATCGGTTAAGGAATAAAGCTCTTCCCTTGGAAAGTGCTTCGAGAGATGGAAGATTTCCATCGCTAACTTGTAAGCCAATTGATATACCTTGAGGTCCCGACGTCCTTGCAGCATGTGAAGCTCCTTTCGTAAATCGAATGAGCGTTTTTCTGCCTTTTGTTTACTGCCTTACTGCCTTACTGCCTACTGCCTACTGCCTTCTGCACTCACGTCTGCGGAACCGGCTGGGCGCGCGTGAAGGCGGGAAGGGGAGTGACAACTTTTCCGGAAGGCACGCACAGGACGGGACATGGAGCATTGCGTACGACGCGCTCAATCTCTGAGCCCAGCGCGGGCGCGCCTCCGAATAGCGACGCATGGACCGTTGTGCCCAGGACGATTAAGTCCGCGTCTATCCTGGCCGCGAGGCTCACAATTTCGGCATACGGGCGGCCTTCCGCGATATGGGTCTTGATTGGGCTATCGCTATCGTTCGCCAGGCTCTGCATATGATCTGCGACTTCAGCCTGAAAACGCGAAAGAGCCGTGCGACCTCCCTCTGGAAACATGACGGAGATGTGCTCAAAATAGTCTCCAATGACGTAAATGGCATGCAGCTCGGCTTTAGTCATTGAGGCGAGTTCGCGCGCCCGTTGCGTGGCCGCGATAGACGACGGCCGAAAATTCGTTGCCAGCAGGATTCGATGCAAACGGATTTCCGTTTCGTGATTGTGATGTTCGACAAAGTCATGTTGCGGCGGCCGCAAGGTCAACACCGGGCAGGGCGCTTCCGCGATAATCTCCTCCGCGGTCGATCCGAATAGCGCGCGCGCCAATCCTCGCCGGCCATGCGTTACCACCGTCACGAGATCGATGTCATAGTCGCGGGCGGCCCTGGCAATCTCAGGCGCCGGCTCTCCCTCGACAATCACGGGTTCCACTTCCAATCCATCAAACAGCGGATCAGTCAACAAATCGGAAACCTGCGTGCGCAGTTGCAATAGCCAGTTTGAATCCTGCTCTTCAAAAACCCGGCGGGGCAGGGTCATTAAGTTTGCGGGTACGCTGGCGGGTTGCACGCTGAACAGAACGACGCGGCCATAGCCCTGGCGTGCAAAGGCCGCCGCGTACTTCAAAGCGGAACGCGCGTGCGGCGTAAAATCTGTAGGGAAGAGAATGTTTCGGAAAAACATAGAGTTCAGAGATCAGAAGTCGGAGGTCAGATATCAGAGACCCGAACTCTGACTTCTGATCTCTGACCTCCGCGTTACATCACTCTGGTTCCGGCGATTCGATCGAGTTGAGATTGAAAACCGGATCGATCCAGGACATCGGCGCGCGCTCGGGCGACTGTTAGCATTTCCAGCGCCACGCGTTCGCGTACGCGTCGCGCGCGGTCGGCCACGGCAACTCGATTTACGATTCGGCGCAAGGTCTCACTGAGGGCCGCTACAAAGACGCGGACGGGTACTTCCTGCCTCAGCGTGGCGACGCCGTGTTCATACTCAAACGCATTGACTATTGGATCAAGGAAGCTGTAGTCGTCCGCCAATTCCAATCTTGTTGCGCCCAAAAGCGAATTGAAGTTCTCCCCGCTCGCGTTGATGGCGCGTTCGACCGCGCCAATCAATTCACCGCTCGTCGACAGAATAGCCGGCCAATCCTGGTAGCTCCCGGTTGGATAAATGTCTTCGTTTATTTGTGTCGCGGGGGATGGTTGATCGACATAGAGCGGTGGACCAGATTCGGGCAGCAGCGCTGCCGGTTCAAAACAATCGGGTTTGGTCGGCTGTGCGGACGTGTCTGAGCTAACATCAACAGTAGCGGGGATGGCGTCTGTGCTGTCCTGATGAGGTGATGCTTCATGCGCGCCTTCATGCACGCTGATCGTGCCCGGCGTTTCGCGGGCTCGCAGGACCACGCGATGCAGCGCGCCTGCTTCTATAGTGTCGGTGCCGGCGGCCCGATCGATTTCATGTACGAGCGGCGTGCTCGATCCGTTTAGGAATATGTCCGCGGAATAATCCTTCGACTCTACGTGCACGCGGCCGATAAATTCTCGCTGTGACAGGTTACGCAGTAGTGACCAAAGATTGACAAACGTCGTGTCGAGATTCTCGTAGAGGGGATTGGGCTTTGAATCTGCAGGCATCGGACTAAAGCCGGAGTCTAGCAAGAGCAAAGTGCAAAGCGCAAAGCGCAAAGAGCCAAGTGCCAAGTGCAAAGAGCAAAGAGCAAAGAGCAGCTCCTACCCTTGGCTCTTAGCTCTTTGCGCTTTGCTCTTTACCTTTCAGCGCCTTCCGTGGCAAACTCCGCGGCAACTGTCGGGCGCTCGAAAAACCATTTCGGCTGAAGGAGACAACCGTTGCTTCGCGGAATCTTTCGCACAAAAAACCTGGACGACATTTTGGCCTCGTCGCAAGAGGCAGGTCATACGCTAAAGCGCACGCTTGGTCCAATCAACATTACTCTGCTGGGAATTGGCGCGATCATTGGCGCAGGCATCTTCGCGACGGTCGGCACCGCCGCGGCCGGCGATGCCGCTCGACCCGGCGCCGGCCCGTCACTGATGCTCTCGTTTATGATCACGGCGATCGTCTGCGCGTTCACGGCGTTGTGTTATGCCGAGATGGCCGCCATGGTCCCGATCTCCGGCTCAGCTTACACATATTCCTATGCGACGCTCGGCGAGCTGGTGGCCTGGATCATTGGTTGGGACTTAATGCTCGAATACGCGATCGGCAACGTAGCCGTCGCGATCAGCTGGGCCAACTATTTTCGATCGTTCATGCAGGACGCGTTCGGAATTAACATCCCCGACTGGTTGGCGACGGATTTTCGCACGGCGAGAAAAATTCCAGGTCTGCTGGATCATGCGCCGCATATTTTTGGCTATCCGATTGTTTTCAACCTGCTCGCGTTTGCTATCGTCGCGCTGATTACGGTGGTGCTGGTGTGGGGCATTAAGGAATCCGCGGGATTCAATGCCGGCATGGTGATGGTGAAGATCCTGGTGCTGATTTTCTTCATTGGCGCTCTGCTTTATTTCGTTTCACCTTCAAAGATGGCTGAGAACTGGCATCCGTTTCAGCCGGCAGGTTGGGGAGGAACACTCGCGGGGGCCGCGGTTGTCTTCTTCGCTTACATTGGTTTTGACGCGGTCTCTACCGTCGCGGAAGAAACGAAGAATCCCGCCAGAGATCTTCCGATCGGCATCATCGCCAGCCTGCTTATCTGTACTGTTTTCTATGTAGTCGTAGCCGCCGTTTTCACCGGCGCGATGCCTTATGGCGATTTGGTCAAGCGATTAGCGACCGAGCAAGCTGAGCCGTTGACGATGGCGCTCAATCACGTCGCGCCACAAGCCCGTTGGGCCAGTGCGGTCGTCGCCTTTGGATCGGTCGTCGCGCACACTGCGGTGCTGCTCGTGTTTCAGTTGGGCCAACCGCGCATTTTCTTTTCGATGGCCCGCGACGGTTTGCTGCCACCGGTTTTCGCGAAGGTCCATCCGAAATTCAAGACGCCGCACGTGACTACGATCATGACGGGTGTGATCGTCGGCGGGTTTGCAGCCGTGATGAGCATCGACGAGATGGTCGACCTCACGAACATCGGAACGTTGTTCGCATTCGTGCTCGTATGCGTCGGCATCATCATCCTGCGATACAAAGAACCCAACCGCCATCGTCCATTCAAAGTGCCGTTCGGCGCGTGGCCGCTGCCGCTAATGGGAGCTGTCTCTTGCGTCTTCCTGATGTATTACCTGCCGCCGACGTCGTGGTGGCGGTTCGTAGCCTGGCTGCTGCTGGGACTGGCGGTTTATCTTTCGTACAGTTATTCGCGCAGTGAGATTGGCAAGCAGATCGGACGCTCCCGAATCACTGCGCCTTGGTTGATGCTGATGGCCTTGGGATCGTTTCTGCTGGCGATTGGTCTGTTGACGATTCCGCACGATGCTTCGCTGAAAGATTTGATCAGTCAGCTCGGTGGCAAATTCGCTGAAGCAAGACAAACATTCATTGGCTCGATTTTGATCGTGGTGGGTTTGATCTCAGCGATTATCGGCACTCTGATTGGAGCGGTGCAGAAGAAGACTACCTAGTGCGGCGTTAGGTTGGCTCCGTAGGAGCCGGATGTCTATAGAGTCCTGTTTTCCAAAAGAATATCGCCTCGCAAGAAGCGAGAAATCGCTTCTTGCGAGGCTTATGTTTTCAAATGACGCCGCCGAACTATAAATATTTTGTCCCCTACGGGACTTAATTCATTTCTTTTTCAAATCCTTAATTATCTCTCGGCTCGCATTCAATCCCGGCGCACCCGTCACGCCGCCGCCAGGATGTGTTCCCGCTCCGCACAGATAGAGATTCTCAATTGGCGTCCGATACCGCGCGAACCCAATCAACGGTCTAAACGCGAAGAGTTGATCGAGCGACATCTCACCGTGATGAATATGTCCGCCGCTTAATCCATACCTGCGTTCGAGATCGAGCGGCGTGATTACTTGCCGGGCTACGATCAAGTCTTTCAGGTTCGGCGCGTAATCCGAAAGCGTGTTCACAATCGCATCGCCCAGTTCTTCGCGCCTTGATTCCCAATCACCATTCTTCAACTTGTAAGGCGCGAATTGCGCGTGTATCGACATGACGTGGGCGCCGCCCGGAGCCAGCGATGAATCTGTCAGTGTGGGAAGCGTAATGTCCATATAAGGCCGTGAAGAGAAGTCGCCGTACTTCGCCGCGTCAAAGGCGCGCTCGAGATAATCGATGTCTGGTCCGATGTGAATTCGTCCCGCAAGTTTCTCGGTCTCATCTACACCCGTGAAGTTTGGCAAAGCCGATAGCGCCAGATTTACTTTCGCGACCGTTCCGTACGCTCTATAGTTTTGAATCTTTTGCAGAAAGCTCGGATCGAGTTCGCCCGCGTCGACCAGCTTCAGAAAAGTTGTTTTCGGATCAGCGTTTGAAATTACCGCTCGCGCAAATATCTCTTCGCCGCTTCGAAGAACAACACCGACGGCCGTGGCCCCCTTCAGCAGAACCCCCGCGATGTCAGCGTTAGTTTGGATTTCTGCGCCCGCCTCAGTCGCTGCTTTCGTGATTGCGTCAGTCAACGCGCCCATCCCGCCCTTAACAAAAGCGGCCGGTGCAATTGGGTTTCCGTTGTTTGCTGCTTGCAGAAGCAAAGGCGCGCTCGTGCCCGCCGACCATGGCCCGGCGAACGAGCCAAAGATTCCGCGGGCCGCAACCAGTGCGCGCAAAGTTTCATTCTCAACCATTCGGCGGCGAGATCGGGCAACGGCCATTGGTCCATAGCGAAGCAGACGATACTCGTCTTTCTTTCCGAGACCGCGAATCTTCCATCCCAGTTTGCCCAGGTCCCATAACTCTGATTTGGACGGCGCATCGAGGTTCGGCGGCGTCATCGTCAGCAAAGGCCGCAGCGCGCGGCCGATATTGTCGAAGCAGGAAAGAAACTCAGGATATTTTTCGCTGTCATGCCTCGAGTGCGTCGCGAGTTCAGTGGCTGTTCGCTTCGCATCTTCATAAATACAAATCGGTGGACCACTCAGATTGAGCGCCGCAACTCGAACCTTCGGCTGGATGAATTCAAATCCGTAACGATGAAGTTGGAGGTCGTTAATAATTTGAGACGACAGCGGCCCTGTGCTGCCGGCGAGCGAGGCGCGAAAGCCGGGATGAAATTCTTCGGTGGTGCAGGCGCCCCCGATAACTTCGCGCCGCTCAAGCACCAGCGGTTCGAATCCCGCCTTGGCGAGATAATAGGCGGCGATCAGGCCGTTGTGGCCGGCGCCGATGATGATGATCCGATTTTGGAGTGCGCCGGCAGAGCGAAGCGGCGACGGCGCTTTGGATTCTGACATGATCCGATTCTCTTAAGTTTGATCCAAAGCGGCGGCAAGGCCGCCGCACTCCAAATTACTTACCTTTCAAAATCACCATAGCCGCGTTTCTGCCGCTCGCGCCCATGATGCCGCCGCCCGGATGCGTCGCCGACCCACACATGTAAAGGTTCTTAATCGGCGAGCGATACTGGGCCCATCCCGGCGCCGGACGCAAAAAGAAGAGTTGCTCCAGGGTGAGCTCGCCCTGAAAAATATTTCCTTCCGACAATCCGAATTCACGTTCGAGATCAAGCGGCGTCAGCACCTGTCGGTGCAGGATGATGTCTTTCATATTCGGCGCATGCTCGGCGATCGTATCGATGACATTGTCGCCGAACTCTTCGCGTTTCTCGTCCCAATTTCCCTCTTTCAGATTGTACGGTGCGTATTGAACGAAGCATGACATCACATGTTTTCCCGGCGGCGCGATAGATGGATCAGTCAGCGTCGGAATTACAATGTCGATGTAAGGCCGGCGAGAATAGCGGCCATACTTCGCATCATCGTAAGCGCGCTCCATGTAATCGACGCTTGGTGAAATAGAGACGGCGCCGCGCAGGTGCGGACCCGCACCGGGCAGCGCAGTGAAATTCGGCAAGGCGTCAAGCGCGAGGTTAACTTTGCCTGATGAACCACGAAACTTGTACCGCTTAATGTCGTCGACGAAGTCTTCGGGGAGATGTTCACAGCCTATCATCTTCATGAATGTCAGTCGCGGATCGACACTTGAGGAAATTATGTCGGCGTAAATCTCGTCGCCGTTTTCCAGCGCGACACCTTTCGCCTGGCCGTTCTTTAAAATGATCTTAGCGATCGGGCAACAGGTGCGTATTTCTGCGCCGGCTTCACGCGCAGCGTCGGCGATTGAGTTTGAGATCGCGCCCGTGCCGCCGCGCGACAATCCCCACGAACGAAACGCGCCGTCAATCTCACCCATGTAATGATGTAGCAAGACGTAAGCTGTGCCGGGCGATCGCACGCCGAGAAACGTCCCGATGATTCCTGATGCGGACATCGTCGCTTTGAGCACGTCCGTCTCGAACCATTGATCGAGAAAATCGACGGCGCTCATCGTCATCAATTGCACCTGGTTGTATTTGTCATCGCCTGAGAGCTTCTGAAAGCGACGGCCCATCGTCAGCAACTCCATCAATCCTTTCGGATTCAGTGAAGCCGGGTCGGGTGGCGTCATATTCATGATCGGCTTGACGAAGTGGGCCATCTCGACCATCGCCTTGCCATACTCGTCGTAGGCTTCGGCGTCGAGCTTCGAATGCCGCGCAATCTCGCGCCGGGTCTTCGCGTGATCATTAACGCGCCAGAGGTAATCGCCGCTGGGCATCGGCGTGAACGTACCGTCGAGCGGAAGAATCTCAAGTCCATGCCGAGGCAGATCAAGTTCGCGAATTATTTCAGGTCGAAGCAGAGAAACGACGTACGATCAAACTGAGAATTTGAAGCCGGGAAAAACTTCTTCCGTGACAGCCGCGCCGCCAAGCACATGCCGCCGTTCAAGCACGAGCACGCGCTTGCCCGCGCGCGCCAGATAAGCCGCGTTGACGAGGCCGTTGTGGCCGCCGCCGATCACTATGCAGTCGTATTTTTTCGTTTCGTTAATGACAGTCAAGGTTAGATTTGATACGTCGTTAGTAGTCAGATGACTGAGAAGTATGCTTCTGTTAATTTTGTAAGAGCGCTGGCAGGCCCCCTCACTGTGCCATTGAAGTAAATATCATCCTTCTTCTTACCTCTACCGTGCTCGTTCCGCTTCATGGGGCCGCCTCTGCGTTTAAGTATTTCCGCCAATTCATCTCGCGTGTTCATTTCTTCGATTCTCAAACAGATCCATTCGGTTCCGAAGTCTTCCATGATCATCTTCGGCTTGACCCAGCCCCGGACACGCGCGATCCAGTTATTTCTCGGACCGTATTCAATTTCGAGGCCGTAGTACTTCTCGTCGTCTCCACCCGGATTTAGAGCGAAACTGGAATTAACTTCGTGCAGCATCTTATCGGTTGACTTCAAGAAGTACCACGTGAATTCTGCGAAGACTTTGCAGGCTTCGTGGTCGGGAGGAGCGATGTCCTCATGCTCAACGGCATTCCGGATCGCAATCAGCTTTAGCACCATATGTGATCGAATGATTCCCAGAGACTCTAGTTGTATTAAGAGATCGTGCGGCCTGTCTCGAATGGGAATGTCTCTAAAAGAATAAAGCGAATTAAGTGCTCGGAGTCTTCGATCAATCGCTCTTCTCAGACTGGTTATGACGTCCACCAGCGCTAACTCAGATGGGGGAAGGCCAAGGACTTGTTCTGCATGAGCTAATATCTCGTAAGATCGCGAACGAAGGTCGTTCTGCACGGGCCAACCGCTATCGTTTTCGATGTGCCACTGGAGGACCTCCGGAGATAACCATCTCTCAACCATGTCTCATCGCCCAGGGCTCGGCCTATATCATTCCTGTGGTGAATGCCACACAACTCTCGATGGCGGTCATTACGCTATCGCTGACTTCACCCAGGCGACGTACTAGACGCAGCCTGTCCAACACTCTCAATTGATGGCAAAGAGCCACGGAGTCTTTGGAGAGTCCACCTTCGCCTTGGCGAACCAGCACGCATGTTGGCAAAGTAGCGCGACGAAGATTAGTTGTTAGCGGTATTGTTAGGAAAGTCGAAGTAAAGCGGTTAATCGAGTTATTTTGAAAAATTAGGACTGGACGTGTCCCGGCCTGTTCAGAACCGCGCGTGGGATTGAGATCGGCCAGCCAGATCTCGCCGCGTCCGATTGTCATTGAGCATCTTCTCCAACTAAGCTTCTTTCGTAATCTTGGATACCTTCTTCGGCAAGGCGGCGATCATTCTCGGCGAACTCGGCATACAGCGCGGCCAGTTGATCCTCGTCAACCTCTCTATGCTCGAGAGCAAATGTGCGACGAATGATCGCGGAAGCCACTTCCCGCTTTTCGGCTTCAGGAAGATGGTCAAATGACTCCAGAAGTTCTTGGCCTGACGTACTCATGATGTTTAGGCTCGCTCTTTGACGTGGCTGTTTCGGTACTAGATTGCCTCTAATCTGTATTGGGCGTCAACAAAGGATTCGGAAGTGGATTCGCCGAGGCGTTTCTTGCTCAAATTCACCCGGGATACTTATAATCGCTCGCCCTTACAATTCATCAAGAGCTTTTCAGTGGGAGGACATCATGCCGATCAGTCAAGCAATCTTGCCGGAGTTCGAACACGAAATGGCGAACACGCGAAAGACGCTTGAACGAGTTCCTGACGATAAGTTCGCATGGAAGCCACACGAAAAATCGTCGTCGCTTGGCGGCCTGGCCACGCACCTGGCAAACATTCCGAGCTGGACGAAGAACACGTTTGAGCAGGATGAACTCGATGTAGCCCCGCCGGGGCAGCCGGCATATCGTCTGGAAGAAAAGAAGTCAGCGGCAGAGTTGCTCGCGGCGTTCGATGAAAATGTAGCGTCAGCACGCGCGGCGCTGGAAAGCGCGACTGACGAAAACTGGCAAGGGAAGTGGTCTTTGCTGATGGGCGGCAAGACAATCTTCACGCTGCCTCGCACGGCAGTGATGCGCGGATTTGTAATGAATCACTTGATCCATCATCGCGCGCAACTCGGAGTCTATCTGCGTCTGCTCGATGTGCCCGTGCCTTCGATCTATGGACCATCAGCGGATGAAGGCGGGTTTTAGGAGCGCAAGTTGTTACCTGATGTAGCACGTGCATCTTGCGCGTGTTTTCACGGGCGAGACGCCCGTGCCACTCTTTCAAACTGCATCGGTACTGGTTGCGTCAGACTTCGCGTTACGAATCGCATCAGCAATTTTCACCGCTTCGACCGTTGCCTTTACATCATGAACGCGCACGATGTGAGCGCCGTTCATTACTGAAGCAGTCACGCTGGCAATTGTGCCCGAGAGACGTCTGCCGGCCGGCGCTCCATCCAGCAATTTTCCCAGAAACGATTTTCGCGACGGCCCAATCATCAACGGCAAGTCAGCGAACTCTGAAACAATCTCACTGAGCCTGGCAATCACTTCGACGTTCTGGGCGCCGCTCATCCCAAAGCCGAGACCGGGATCGATCGCGATGCTCTGGCGCGCAACGCCGCGTTGCACTGCGATCGCAATGCTTTCGCGTAAACCGACGATCACTTCGCTGACAATGTCGTCCACACGTGGCAACTGCTGCATCGTCTTTGGCGTGCCGCGCGAATGCATCAGGACTAGACCGGCGCGGGCGTTGGCCACTTCATCGGCGATCGCCGGATCGAAACGTAATCCAGAGATGTCGTTAACGATTTCAGCTCCTGACTGAAGCGCCGCGCGCGCGACTGAAGCTTTGGTGGTGTCGATCGAGATGGGAATGGATGAGGCAAGTCGCTCGATGACAGGAATCACGCGACGCAGCTCTTCATCTTCAGAAACAAATTCAGAGCCGGGCCGCGTTGATTCGCCGCCCACGTCGATGATGTCGGCGCCGTCGCTAATCATTTGCTCAGCGTGAGCGATCGCTTTATCGAACGAAAAGAACTGCCCGCCGTCGCTGAAGCTGTCAGGCGTGATATTCAGCACGCCCATAACCAGCGTCCGCTCTCCATAAGTGAGGGAACGCCGAGCAATTTTCCATTCACGAGTCGATATGTAAGGCAAAGTAGTCTTGCCGTGGCACGCGCACCTCGCGCGTGATTCACGGGCGGGACGCCCGTGCCACGTTTGCTTAACGGCGTCCGCACCAGGTCCAGAAAAATCCGCTGGACCAGTTAACGCGGTTGGCGCGAAAGTCCATGTCACCCTTG
>Ga0193730_1000255_pt1 | contig 16681 bp, 9 predicted proteins | sample U1a1metaG_FD_144919 | JGI IMG/M metagenome (GOLD analysis project Ga0193730, IMG submission 144919) | Soil microbial communities from a riparian zone of the East river system, Colorado, United States - U1a1 | ecosystem: Environmental > Terrestrial > Soil > Riparian zone | place: USA: East River...
CTCTCCTCATCGCGTTCCATTGCGGTATAGCGATACCTTTTCGCGGCGGCCTTTATGTCCTGATCAGTGGCTTGATAGCTGGTGGTTCCGAAGGGATGATACTCCTCGTAAGTGATTAGCCTGGCCGTAGTGTCGGTTTCAATGCATGCCGAACTGAGGTGATTACCGAACTGGTAACGAACCAGTCTTGGCGGGGTATCGTCTACACCCACGGTCCGGGTTTCAATCATCGCGACCCGGCTCTTGTCGTCCATGACATGACAACTCTTCCGCTCGAGATCGACTCCCCCACCAACGCCGTATTCGCGGTAGACTTCTATTCCGCCAACGTAAATGCGTTCGGCTTTCCTGGTCGGGTCCACTCCGGCGGCCGCCTGATTGTCGGTAACTTTTCGCACTCGTTGCCCGCCGCCGTCATACACATACCACGTTGTTTCGGGGCTGCCGCTGAGAACGCTTTGCTGGGCCGCCGCCTGGAGCTCGTCCTTAAAATTCCACTTCACGACCTGCAGGTGTGGCAGAGTGGTCAGAAATCCGTGCTGTGGGTGATGTGTGTAAGTGTAAGTATCGGCGCCGACGCTGGTGGTCTTAAGACGGTTATTGTTCGCGGAGTAAGCGTAAGTTCTCGTCCAGTTTCCCGCCGCGGCAACGTGACGCATCTCGTCGAGGTTTCCTATCTCATCATAGTCGTATTGCTGCGTATAGTTTCGCCAGACCATTGCTTCGCCCTGGCCGTAGCGCCTGAGGAAGGGCTGATCATTCCAGTTGTCGAACTGGCCGAAAATTGGCTGGGCTACGTGTTCGCGGCCGGTGGCTTCGATCAGGCGATAAAGGGGGTCATAAGTATATGAAGCGACGCCCGTGATCTTCTGGTTATCGAAAAAGACTGCTGGTACGTTTCGATCTTCGGTGTGAGCGATGTTCCCAATCGGGTCAAAGGTGTAATGCAGATCCTGAAGCGGATCATTGTTCGCTCGCCTGGTCTCTAAACCAATTAATCTGAACGTTTCTCTGTCGTAAGAATAATCTGTGCTTACGTTGTTGCCGTACAGGATCCTGTTGCGTTGCCCTTTTTCGTTGTAATCGATATTCGTAACAAAGAACTCGGCATTCCCGTTTTGGGTAACCTTTATCTGCTCGAGTAGTCCGGCCTCGTTAAATGTCGTCTCGAAGATGCTTCCGTCCGGGGCAGTTTGCCGGATGACGCGGTTGATCGCATCGTAGGTAAACTCAGTGGCAAACGTTTCCGCGCTGAGTTTTGCGTCGAGCGCGCCGCCGGTCCAGTCCACCAGGTCTCTGTAGTTCTCGGCAAACCGTCGCAAACCTTGCCGCGGATTTCCTTTAAAGTCAAAACTGCTTGTCTCAGACTTTCCCGCGCTGTCATAAACAATTACTGGCTTCGTGCGCAGGTTGTTCAATTTGTCATTGGCCAGATTTTCTCCGTAAGTCGTTTTTTCATACACGTTATTGAGCGGGATGTCTCCGTCGCCGCCTTGCACCTTTTTCGAGACCGGCCGGTGCAAAATGTCATACTCAAAAGAAAACTCACGATTCCTCTCGTCCCACGTGCGCAGCGGGTTACCGACAATGTTTTGCAGTAACCATCGCTTCCCGGCATCCGCACCGTCCTCATGGACCTTGTTGCCCAACATGTCGTACTTGTACTGCATCGCCGCGTTATTCCGGGCGTCAGTGATCAGGCGAAGATTGCCCTCGAGATCGATGTCCATTCTCGTGCGGTAAAACAAATCGGCGCCCAGGGTGTCTTTGTTATGTTCACGCAGTCCGACCGGCCGTCCTAAAGTGTCGAAATGGCGGATAGCTGGAGTGTCATGATGTTTTGCGGCACCTTCAGCCGCCAATTTTTCTCGCGCCGGATCCTTGCCGGCGGCGATTAACTCGGCATCTATCAGGTGAGAGAAACGGTTCTGGTACCAATCACTCTCGAGGACCGTATCGTTCTGGTCATAAATGCTCTGCTGCCATGAATCAAACAGCACGCGATTGAAAGTGGCGTCCGGAAATTCTGTCCTAATCATTCTGCCGGCCGCGTCGTAATAAACGATCGGGGTGACGCCGGTTTCTACGAGTTCCTTTTGATTCTCGAATTGGTGCGTGACGGAAAAGTAGGGTTCATACTGCTTAACCGGATTACCTTTGTTGTTCAGGATCGTTCGTCCGTTCCCAATCCAACGAAGCAGTTTCGGATTACCGGCGGAAGTATCGACGTTGGCAACGGAGTATGTATCGTCCGGATTCACGGTTACTTGCATGGCCAGGCCGGGTTCCGCCTGTGCCTTCTTCATCAACACCTGTCCCAGGCCGTTCGAATACTCAAAATTTAACTGAACCGGCCCATTCGGGTTGTCGGCAAAGTGCTCCTCGCGGACTATGGACGCCGCCACCGAAGGTCTTTGTCCTGCGGAATTCCGGTAGGCGTCCAGGTCATAAACAAAGTAAGTAGTAGCTTGCTGCAACAAAGTTTTGGCGAGGGCAGTCAGTTGAACGGAATCAGCGGCGAGAAGGAAATTGTCTATCAGCGCGCTTTCAGCCGGCGAAGTAAACTCGTTGATTCCAGTCAGATCATCGGCTTCAGCGCCCTTGCCAAATAACGCGACGGCCTTGATCAATCCGAGTTCATCCGCAACCGCCTCTGAAATATTGTCGTTGGCATCCCGCAGCCGGCGCGGCGAGAGAGTGCGCAGGTTGAACGACAAGGTCGTCGTTTGATTTTGCAGCGCATCTTCGGTCTGTTCGATGAGAAGAAAATAATTCGAAAAGTATTTTACTTTCGTTGTTGCGCCAAAAGGATCTGTATAAGAGATCGGCAAATAAAATCGAGCTTCAGCGTCAACCAGTGTTTCCGCGCCCTCCAGGAACTGAAGAGTACCGGAACGAATCCACCAGTTCGCATCGCCTTCGTTATGCGTGAACTTACCCTCGAGCATCAAAACTGCGTCGACTCTCGTTCCAAAAATGTCGGTAAGAAGTGCCGGTGTATAAGCCAATTGATAGTGCTCGAACCTGAGGCCGTGACGGGACAACTGGTGCAGGGGCAAGGGTCCAGTGAGGTCCCCCTGATAAAAGAGCGTGCGGACGTGCTCAATCAATCTGTTTTGAGACGTACCCGGCGCGGGCTCAACCGTGATTTGGTGGTACGCAACGGTTGTCGAGGCCGCCAAAATTGCAACGAAGTCGTTTACCGCGTACAGAGTTCCGCTCTTCGCCACACCTTTGAGTTCATAGGTCTCTACTTCCGACGGCATGCGCAAACGGTAATCGTCGGCCGTATCGATGTCGCCGGTAAATGTGGTTCGGAGATACGAGATGAGCCTGCGGCTCTGGGCCCGTTGTGTTTCCGCCGGCAATGTGAGGTCTGGTTGCTGCCGCGGGTAAACGACCGACGCTGATTCAAGCACGTTCGCGTATTCGTCGAATTTGATATTCAGTGTGTGAGTGATCCGTGGGTCATCAGTTATTCGCTCATAGCTATAAGAAACGGACTCGCTCTCTTTCACCACATAAACGGCGTGTTTGTTCTTACCCTTTGGCTGGATCAGTTCGATCATACAATTGTGCGTCGCCGACGAGTACGGAGTAAGTTCGCGCTTGAGTTCATCGGGCGTCGCGCCCACCAGCGGTGCGTCTTTCCCAAAAATCTCCACGCGCAGCGCCATGCCTTTACAACCCCGCAATGCTTCGCGCCATTCCTGACCGCTTAACTCACCGATCAATGCGGGATCGAGACCCGGCGCGGTGATCAGCCTTGCGTCCGGCAAAGGCACTTCATTGTTGACCACTAAATGTCCCTGACGGCGCATCTCCTCGTACCAATATTCGTCGGCAAACTTATCGAGGATTCTCTCCAGGCCTAAGAATGCGCCGGTGTGGATCCACGTTTTTGTGAAAACGGGGGCCTGATGGAGTTCGCGGTCGACAACATTGCTGGCCGCTCCCTTTACCCAGTGTTCGAAGTTCTCTGAGTCCGTCTGCTCAATCATTCCAAAACCGCGGAATTCCTTTTCGGCGTGGTCGTAATATCCGTGGTGGTACTTGTAAGAGCTGACGAAGCGGTAACCGGAAACTTTGTCTCTCGTTTCGGTTTTGATAATGCAGTGCACGGGAAAGTGAAGCTTCGTCACCCATGGCTTTCCGGCGAGCTTGTCTTCGACATAAAACCTGGTTGACGGGGCATACTCGAACGAGACTTCCTTGCCCATGTTGTTCTGGTATCCAATCATGATGTGCGGCTTTTTGCCGTTCATCAGATCGACAAATCGCAGCGCGGCGGCAGCGTCTTTTTCGAGATCGCTCGAATGGACAATGCAAGCAACGCCGTTCCCCAGCAGATCGATCACATCGATGCGGGACGAATTGGTGACGTCCGGAAATGGATCTATCTCGAGCGGGAATGGGTCATAGCCGTTACCGTTAAGATTCATCCACCAGGAAAATTTGTCGTGCCCCAGGTAAATAACGTCGGCGACCCCTGAACCGTCGATGTCGGCTAAACGAATCAGCGCTGGGTTGAAGGTCTCAGGATGATCGAAAACAGGCGGATCATCCATGCTGATCTTCGCTCCAAAGTTTCCGTAACCCAGGTTGGGCCAGTAACACACTTCGCCATTCCGGATGCGGACAATATCGGTCAAACCATCGCCGGTCATGTCGGCAAGAAAAATAGTTTGCGTGGCTTCCGCAAAAACAACGTGCGGCCCGGTTTCCTCGTCAGTTTGCCTGGGTACTTGCCGCGCGGGTTGAAAACCGTTGCGTCCGGCCGATTGATACCAAGTGAATACCGTGTCCTCGGTTATCAGAACATCGGCCATACCGTCGCCGCTGAGATCCAGTAGTCTGGTGTTGGGATCTCGGAGATCGATATTGGGTAACGCCGGAAAACTTCGAAATGGGAGCCATTCGTTTTCATCATTCAGCTCAAAGAAGCCCCTTGGTTCGCTGCCATAGTTAACGATCTGCTTCCCGCCGTCTGCGTCCAGGTCGCTGAGCTGCAGACCGCCGGGCCCGAAACCAGTAAAGGAAGGTTTGGGTGAAACCAACTGTGCCGGCTCGAATACTCCGCCGCCGAGATTGTGTTTGTAGTACCAGCCGTTCCCGTTTTCCGTCAGGATGCCCGAGAGCCCCTCGTTGAAAAGATCCGTAAATTGATATGAAGAGTCGGCCAATCCGGCGGGACTATGGACCAGGCTCTCTGCGGATATGCTCTTTACGTCTTTGTTCCAATCCGGTTTCTGGTAATCAAACTCGGCCGGCGGCAGCGCCTTGCTGGTGTATGAACCGTCCTGACGTTTGATGTAGCCGCGCGAGGTAATCGACTTCAGAAAGACAAACGTGGGTCCCGCGTCATATTCAAAGTCGAGCGATCTAACCAGGGCCACACCGTCCGGCAGTTCGGCAAAATGATGAAAGAGCAAGACCCGCCGGCATAATCGCGTGGTCCTTATTTCAAATCCCGATTTGTATGACGAAAAGGCGTCCGGTCTAAAACTCCAGTCATTGACTTCATCGAACGGAGCGGTCGTGTTGTGTTCGCCGAAGTCAAAGACAGTCTCAAACATGAAATCAGTGGTGTCGGGGAACGGATCGCCAAGGACTTTATAAGGAGTTTTGTTTCCGTAGAGTACCTTTGACAGGTAGGTGTTCGTATAAGTGACGTTGCCGGTCGCAAAACGGTTCTGGTTATGAAGTTGCGCCTGATCAAATCCGGCGAGGTCTTCTTTCTTATAGAGATAGCGAGCACAATTTCCCTTGTCGTCAAAAACAAATTCAGGAAGCCATGCAAAAATCCTGGCCGTGGCTTTCGGATCTGAAATTCTGGATGCGGCGGTCCATCCAAAAAGCGTGGTGACGTTTTCCCTGGTGATGACTCGCCACTTAATCTCCGTCGATGTTTTGGCGGACCACCTTTCGATGCGGGCAAACTGACCTTCAATTCTGGGCTTGTAAAATCTGACAGTGAAATTGCCATCCGCAGAATCCGTTTCGCGAATCAGGTAGTCTCCGCCGGCATCCAGTTTGAGACTGCCGTCAGTTTCCTTTTCAAACTCAGGGACCAAATCCTCGGCATCGGAAAAGAGAAAGGTGTCCGAATCAAGAAGGTCCTGGTACTGGGGCAGCTCGGTTTCGGTTTTGCGTTTGATTGAAGGCAGGCTGAGGTTCCATCCCAAACCGAAGACTCCATTGCCGCTGCCGGAGTTGTAAGAGAGGTTGAGGCCGGGCGAAGCTCCGCGAGCGTTAGAAAAGGGTAAAGGTACTGCAAACGAAGCGGTTCCATTTAGGGCGTTAACCGAAAACTTTTCATCGATCCCTTTTATCGCCCCGCCCCCCTTCGGCAGCGACAATGAAGGTATTTCGATCGCGTTCGATTTTGTTTTGCCGCCCTCGGTAGTCAGGAGAGCGGGCGCCCGATTTTTGTTTTCCGGACCCATCACGCGTCACTTCCTCATGATTGTGAGGACAAAATAATTCACATCACCACGGTCACGACATCGGTTTAATTGTCGGCATCTCTTTGGGTCCTCTCAACACGCCGCACATTCGAAGGCTGGATTGGTGTGCAGGGAGTGAATAGAGCTTCGTGAGAATTCGGCCCAAAGAACGCGGCACGATATTCCTCTTCTGCAGTTATGGTCTAACTAATGAGTTTGTGAGCGTCACAAGCTCAGGAGTTAACACTCCTAGAGTCGATTTACGAAAAGAACTTGCGAGGGTGGGTAAAGCTACACTTAGTGTCTTGCGTTTGTCAATGATTTCGTTTCGCGTCAAGAAGGGAGACGTAGTTAGTATTGCTCCGTTGCTAAAGTTGATGGAGGATCGGCTAAGGGTGCAGGTGGAGCGAAAAACCAAACCGTTTACGGGGACTTTCGATCCGACGTGGCAGCCGATTAGTCCTGATTCGAAGACCCTGCTCGAATACACCGGCAAATCGGACTGTGAGGAGGCCGGCGTATTGGTATATGCAAGAGCACTGATTAGGGTCTTCGGGCTTCAACAATTTGATCAGGGTCGAAAGCCAAGATCGATATCAAACCGTTCGGTACGTGGAGCCTTTACCTACCAGGAGATCCAATCTCCGGGAGTTTGAAAAAGCAATTCGATAAATTGGTACGATGACCGACCACGTGAGCAGAGATCGGAGTAACTGACACACCGTCCCGCAAACGTCCCGCAGCGATACGCAAATCAGTCAGTGCATGCACGGTATGCAGCGCATGCACGTACATTTTTTCTCAGCGATTTTGTAAGTGTTGAAAATAAAGGATCGAAAGTTTTGATTCCCAAGCTGGATGTTGCGGGTTCGATCCCCGTCGCCCGCTCCATTGTCCTCAGTGATTTTCAAATCAATTTTCCAAACGTTAACAGAAACACTAGAAACGCCCGCAACCGTCCCGCAAATTCTCTCCGCGCAACTGTCAGACTCTAGGACTGAAGGTTGCGATCTCTCCTTACTTAGATTAGTACGCCTCGGAACTGATCGCATTCTCTAGCCTAACAGCCCTATGACAACAAGAATTGGACCTCCGATTCTTTCAGTCATGGCATGAGGACACTCTAAATGACTGGGGAAGATAGAACCCTACCTCAATAGGGTCGCAGTCTAGGCATTTGACTTCCTATCTACCTTCAGAATCTGATTGCCTTTTGTTGGGCTTTCGATGGAAGGTCGCTAGCGAATTCACGAAGTGCACATTCGCTGTTAGCTCCTGTATGCTCACCTAACCGAAGCCGGCAAGCGAACCGGGGTGCAGACAAGAAGACGTGGAGTTCGACTGCCATGATCATCTCCAATCAATGTGTGCGCGTGCTCCTCCTGCTCACGCTAGCGGTCACCGTGATGCCTTAGCCGGGAAGAGCTTTGCCCAGAGTCCGCCCTCTGGAACTTCGAAGCATTCGATCATCGACAGCAGGATGACCGGAAAGGAAGCCCTCGACGGTTTGGATCCCAAGTGCCCGCCTGACATTCGCAAGAGACAGAAGGTCGTCAAGCTCAAGTACTACTCTTCTGACGGAAGGATTCATCAGGGCCACTTGGTTATCGATGGCACGTTGAAAGATGACATCAAGAAGGTGTTTGCTATGGGGCTGAGGGAACGTTTTCCCATCTATTCAGTTATTCCAATTTCAGATAGGCAATTTCGCAAGGACGGTCGGTGGGATGACGAGCTTTCCATGGAAGGCAATAACACATCTGCGTTCAACTATCGAGAAACAACCGGAGGTGGCCGTATATCGAACCACGCTTACGGCAGAGCGATCGACATAAACACGTTCCAAAATCCTTACATCAAGGACAGTGTGGTTCTACCTCATGTCACCGGCCTCGATACGTGCTCAAACAAGTCAGGAGACTAAGCTCGCAGTTTAAGCGAGGTTTTCTGGTTTCCCATTCCTTACTATCGCGTATGCGCCACGTCCTAATTTTTTTGTCACATATTTGGTCACATATTGGTCACTTGGACATTAGAGTCTTGCTGACGTCACAACGCTTCTGTGCAGCCGACCAAACCAGAATTGGCATTTGGGGAGACGAGATTTAATCAAGAACATTTCTGTCGGCGATCAAATCCGGCGGCTCAAACCCCTCAGTGAATCATCTCTGCGGCTTCCCTGATCCGGCGTAGCATTCCACTGAATACCAACTGATGCAGCGGCCAAAGCGCATACCAATAGAGCTGCCCAAACAATCCTACCGGATCAAAGATTGCCGTTTGCCGAATCGTGGAAGTGTAAGCATCTCCGCTGACTTCGAATTCAAGCCAGGCGCGACCCGGTATTTTCATTTCGGCAAACAGCTGCAGCAAATGATTCGGCTCAAACTTCTCAACTCGCCAGAAATCAATCGTGTCGCCGACGCGTAGCGCGTTATTCGTCGGACGTCCACGCCTTAGACCCACGCCGCCGATTAACAGATCTAGAAAACCACGGACTCGCCACAGGCGATTCCAGGCATACCAGCCGCTCTCGCCGCCAATTTTTTGGATTGGGCGGAAAGCGATTTCAAATGATCTTCTCACTTGCACCGTTCTTGAATCGACGAGACGAGTTCCAAACCGCACGCCGCCCCACGAACTTGTCGCCCCCGAAGACGAAAGCGCATCAGACCAACGTGTCGCCGCAAACTTTCGCTCTTCTCTGGCTAAGGCTTTTGCAATCGATTCATCGATGCCGATGGGCCGGATGTCGAACGCTTCAAGCGCCAACTTGTCCCGGACCACAGTCGAATGAACAATACTTTCAATCAGTTTTCTTCCGATACGCGCGTACAAAGGCGTAACCAGACCCAACCATAAACTCGACAGAAAAGGCGTGAGTACCGGTACGGGAATCATCCTGATGCGCAAACCGCGTTGCCGTGCGAAAGCGCGCATGATGTCGGCATATGAAACTTGATCCGCGCCGCCAATTTCATAGATCCGGTAATCAGAAACCGGCAGGCGCAAAGCCGCCACCAAATAAGCGATCAAGTCGTCGATGCCGATTGGCTGCGCCGGCACCGAAACCCATTTTGGCGTGATCATGATCGGCAGGCGCTCAACCAGGGAACGAATCATTTCGAACGAAAGACTGCCTGACCCAATGACGATCGACGCGCGAAATTCGAGCACCGCCGCGCCGTACTCGCGCAGAATTCTCCCCACCTCCTGGCGGCTGCTCAAATGCGCGGACAGCGCCTCTTGATCATTTCCGAGTCCGCCGAGATAGATGATGCGCCCGACGCCGGCGGCTTTTGCTGCCGCGCCGAAGTTGCGCGCCGCGTTTCGATCATTTTCTTCGAACGATCCGCTCGAACCCATTGAGTGGACCAGATAATAGGCGACCGTGACTCCGCGCATGGCCTCTTCGAGGCTGGTGCGATCCAGCACGTCGCCACTGACAATCTCTGTCCCGGCAGCTACCTTCGGCTTAAGAAATTCCGGTCTCCGCGCCAGGCAGCGAACGCGAAGCTGCAGTTGCTCGAGCCCCTGCAACAAACGGCCACCAACATAACCAGTCGCTCCCGTCAGTAGGATCAATCCAGGTTCGCATTCGAACTGTTCTTTTTGAGGCTCGATCATCTAGATTCTTCCCGAATCATCGCCCGATGAAGCAGGACCTGTCGCTGCCGGCGCCGGCAATCCAGCACCCGTTGGGGACAATTCTTTCGGAGCTGCGCAACGTGACGTTGCACGGCGCGGCATCGTTTGCGCAAGCGGTAAAAATGCGGACAAGCGCTGTGGCGTGAAAGTATGAAGTGGGGTGAAAGTACTCTAAGGCGTGCCCAGCAGTCGCCTAATAGGTCAATGTCTTCAACTAACGTGCCAAGCGCGGTGGGATCCGGTGTTGGACGAGATTGGTGATTATCAATCTCACAAGCGTGAAGCAGGATATCGGCGATTAGCGCTTCATTTACAATTCTCTTGTGGCGCTTCTGTGTAGTCTTTTCATTTACAAATATTTATTACTCGGCTACGGTTGAGCCATCGGACGTTCGCAACCTTTAGCTATCCCTGGGACCATGCAATGACCTCGGACCTGGTTTTGGCCGGTTCTTACAATTACGGTCTGGTGGCTCTGTCCATTTTGATCGCAATGCTGGGGTCGTACGCGACAATCGATCTCGCCGGACGAGTAAAGGCGAGTCACCGTGGATCCCGTCTATCCTGGCGCATTGGCGGCGCCACCGCGATGGCAATCGGTACCTGGGCAATGCACTACACCGGCATGCTGGCCTTCAGCTTGCCGGTTCCGATCCGCTACGACTGGCCAACGGCATTGCTATCTTTCCTGCCCAGCCTATTGGCTTCAGCCGTCGCACTGGTTGTCGTCATCCGCCCGAAGATGGAATCTCGTCGGGCTTTCGTTGCCAGCTTCTTTATTGGCGGGGGCATCGCGGCCCTACACTACACAGCCATGGCGTCGATGCGGTTTCAGGGAATGCACCGCTATTCCCCGGCGCTCGTAACTCTTTCGGTGTTGCTGGCTATGCTTTTTGCTCTTCTCTCGGTATGGCTGACGTTTCTTTTTCGGGACGAGCCCCGCGGCTGGAAGTTGCGCAAGGTTGCAAGCGTGGCGCTGATGGGGACGGCTATCTGGGTAATGCACTACACGGGCATGGCCTCTGCTAGTTACATAGAATCCGCCACACCGCCGGATCTGTCCCACGCCGTGAGGATCTCATCCCTCAGCGCCGCAGGCATTGGCGCGGTCGCCCTAATGGTGCTCGGAGTTGCGCTGCTGACCTCAACGTGGGATAGGCTTGAGAAGCAGAGCTCTCTTCTCAAAGCTACTAGCGAGCAATTACGCGCTCTCTCGGCGAGCCTTGAAGCCGCCAGAGAAGAGGAAGGGACTCGCATTGCGCGCGAGATTCATGATGAACTGGGTGGCGCACTGACCGGCTTGAAATGGGATCTGGAAAGTCTTGATAAAGTTATTTCCGAGTTGACAGATCAGTCGCAACTCCAGGTACTGCGAGAGAAGATAGAGGCTATGTTGAGACTCTCAGAAACTACTATCAGCGCCGTCAGAAGAATCTCTTCGGAGCTGCGTCCCAGCATCCTTGACGACTTCGGGCTCGCAGAAGCAATTGAATGGCAGGCACGGCAGTTTCAGGCTCGCACACGAATCATCTGTCACTGCGAGTGTTCTGTAGACACTAGTGATTTGAATCAGGAGCAATCAACGGCCGTGTTTCGCATCTTTCAGGAAGCTCTAACTAATATTCTTCGTCATGCGCAGGCTACTAGAGTTGACGTTGCTATAAGAGAGGAGGCAGGTGAAATCGTTTTGACGGTCAGCGACAACGGAAGAGGTATTACCGAAGCCGACAAATCGAGATTGCAATCACTGGGTCTTCTCGGAATGCAAGAACGTGCTCATCTGATTGGAGGAGAGATCGATATCACCGGGTTCGAAGGGAAGGGAACGGTGTTGACTGTACGGGTTCCCATCGGCCGGAGCAAGGTTTTGAACGGGGTGCCATAGTCACAATCAATGCGGTAGCGCCGCACGTCGCCGGATGTACTCGATGTAACGCGTAAATGAAAAAAGTCCTAATAGCTGATGATCACGCGGTGGTCCGAAATGGCGTGAAGAAAATATTCGAGGACCAACCCGACGAAACCACGTTTGGAGAAGCCAATACCGCCCTGGAGGTGACGCAACTCGTGCGCGAAGAGAACTGGGATCTCGTGATCCTGGACATTTCTCTGGGTGGCGGACGGAACGGACTGGACGCCTTAAAAGAAATACGACGGATCCGTCCTCGTCTTCGCGTACTCGTTCTCACAATGCATGCCGAAGAACAGTATGCGCGCCGGGCTTTCAAAGCAGGCGCCGCCGGCTATATCACAAAGGACAGTTCGCGAGCGGAATTGCTCAAAGCGGTAAATAAAGTCGCAGAAGGGTTCAGGTACATAAGCCCCGCGTTCGCTGAGGAACTCGTTGTTAATCTGGAAAGAGGAAACGATCGCTTGCCTGAAGAGACCCTTTCTGACCGTGAGTTTGAGGTGATGCGCCTGATTGCCTCGGGGAAAACGGTCGGCGAGATTGCTGTCCTGCTCTCGCTGAGCGGTAAGACTATTAGCACCTACCGAGCGCGAATCTTAGAGAAGATGGAAATGAGAACTAACGCAGAACTAACCCACTACGCTATTCAGAAGCATCTGGTTGAGTAGTCCGGTCCGAATTACGAATTTCGCTTTGTCACCCCTCCAAAACTGTAAATTGTTCTACAAGTGGACTGGAAACCGTAAACCCTAAACAAAGTCAGAAGTGCTGCGATCCGGTTTTTGCTGTTCACAGTTCACGTTCGCTGTAGGGCAACGACTGACACCCGTCCTGCTCATGTAATGACACAAAAATCAGAGTTGTCCTGATATTTCGTTCCCCTCCGACCTTGTATTCTCATCAATTCCGCGAGCTTTGAGAAACGACCGACGCAGTCCCGAAGGCGTCACACTGTTTCGAACCCGCTTCGTACCCGGGAAACAAGAACCGTCATTCGCTTCGAAATTCTCAGAGCGCGGACCATAGCCAAAGGAAATAATTCGGAGTGAAGGAAATTCGGGTTTTGCTGGCAGACCACCACGCGCTCATACGTGGTGGAATTCGCGCGCTACTCGAAAAGATTCCAGAACTGCAAATCGTCGCCGAAGCCAGTGATGGCCCCGAGGCGTTGCGATTGATCGAGCAGCACCAGCCTGATGTGGCTTTGATAGAAAGCACGATCTCCAAGTTGAACGGCTTCGAGGTTACGGCCCGCGTGAGCAAGCAATGCCCCAGCGTGCATGTCATCGTCCTTTCAACGCACGCCAATGAGGAATGCCTGAGGCGGATGATGGATTGTGGCGCGGCTGGTTATTTGACTATGACCGCCTCTGCCGCTGAGCTGAAGTTGGCCATCGAGACTGTAGCGAACGGTAAAACGCATATCAGTTCCTCGGCGACAGACCTACTGGTGGATTTCGTTCGGTGCGGTCCTGGTAATGGTACCTCTAAAGGTTTGACGCCACGCCAGCGGGAGGTCTTGCAGTTAATCGCCGAGGGTAATTCGACAAAAAGAATTGCCCTACTCCTGAAGATCAGCGTCAAGACGGTTGAGACGCATCGGATGTTATTAACAGACCGCCTGGATATTCACGACACGGCGGGATTGGTGCGTTATGCGATTAAAGCCGGCCTGATACGATTGGAGGATTAGCGCAGTTCGATGTCCAGTGAAGGATACAAATCTCAAAGAATGATAGAGGCATGAGTGAGTCTACCGAAGAGGCGTTACATGACAGTCAAGCGAGACTCGCCGGATCGTCGATTCGCCGATGACGTCATCATTGCCGACTGAATTATGCTATCGAACAATAACTCGATTCGCTCTATTCCTGGACGCTTTCTGCCGTGAGGCCAAAGGCATGACGAAGCACAAGCAGACGCAAGAAGGGCTGCGGACTTCGGAAATCCGTTACCGGCGGCTTTTCGAAGCCGCACGAGACGGGATACTCATTCTTGATGCCGTCACACTTAAAATCACCGACGTGAACCCATTCATGGCAGAGCTGTTGGCCTACTCACGAGCCGACTTTCTTGGGAAGGAGCTTTGGGAGATCGGTCTGTTCAGTGATAAGGAGGCGAGCCAGACGGTGTTTCGGGAGTTGCAGGGGTCAGGCTATATCCGTTACGAAGACTTACCACTGCAAACAAGATATGGAGAGAGTCGAGAGGTAGAGTTTGTTAGCAACGTTTATGAAGAAGACGGCCATCAGGTCATTCAATGCAACATCCGCAACATCACCGAGCGCAAGCGCGTCGAAGAGGCCCTGCGCGAGAGCGAAGAACGGTACAAAGGTCTGATTGATTCCGCCTTCGATGGCGTGGTGATCATCAAGAATAGAATCATAAAGAGCGCTAATCGAGCTTACCCAGAGATGTTCGGCTACACCCTGGAAGAGCTTGTTGGCATGGATGTCTTACAGCTCACTTCAGAAGAGGAATTTGTCCGTTCCCAAATTGCGACGAACGCGCCTCGGTACGAGACAATTGGTCTAAAGAAAGATGGAACTTGCATTAACGTCGAGGTATCGGCCAAAGCCTGCCTTTATGAAGGAGAGCCCGCGCGGTTGTCTGCCGTACGCGACATAACGGAGCGCAAACGCGCCGAAGAACAATTGCGCCGCCAGCTTGATTTCACCGAGGCAATTACAAGCAGTCTGGGCGAAGGTCTTTATGCGTTAGATAAGAATGGACGGGTGATGTTCATGAATCCGGCAGCGGAGATTGGGCTGGGATGGAAGCAAGAGGAACTGCTCGGCCAAAGTATGCATGAGGTCATCCACTTCCAAAAGGCCGACCGCACGCCGAGATCATCGGAGGATTGTTCGCTCCTCGGAGTGTTGAAGTCCGGTCAGACGGTCAAGGTCGACAGTGATGTCTTCACCCGCAAAGACGGGACGATCTTTCCCGTCTCCTATACATCATCGCCGATCATCACCGAAGGTCAGGTAATTGGAGCCGTTCTCGCTTTCCATGACGTCACCGAGCGTATCGAACTCGAAGGGCAGTTCCGCCAGTCGCAGAAGATGGAAGCCGTCGGCCAACTCGCGGGCGGCGTCGCGCACGATTTCAATAACCTGCTCACCGCGATCAATGGATACAGCGACCTTACCCTGGCACGGTTACAAGCGGAAGATCCCTTGCGGCGCAACCTCGAAGAGATCAGAAAGGCGGGAGACCGCGCCGCCGCGCTCACGCGTCAACTCCTCGCCTTCAAATACTAATGAATCGAAAACCGAATCGAGGGAACAGGCAGGAACAGGCAGGAACAGGCAGGAACAGGCATCTTTGAGACTTAAAGATTCGTTGAGCCACCTAAAAACGGAGGATGTAAGGATCATCAACACCGTAGTATACCTAACCTGACCAGGCAAAACTTGGACGGACCAGTGGCCCGACAAATCACCACGCAGCCGGTGTAATCTCCAGCCGGGTACATCTGACACTTTCGCGATCGCCACTAGACACCCCACTTGTCGACAATGAGGCCAGCAACGCATGGTAGAAACCGTCCCCCAAAACGTCCCCCAGCGACACGCAAATCAGGCAATGCATGCACGGTATGCAGTGCATGCACGTACATTTTTTCTGAGCGATTTTGTAAGTGTTGAAAATAAAGAATCGAATATTTTGCTTCCCAAGCTGAAAGTTGCGAGTTCGAGCCTCGTCGCCCGCTCCAAATTTACTCAGCAAGCTTGCAACGGTCTCATTCCCGAAGTCTAGAACTCGAACCAGAAAAAGTTCACCCAGGAAACGGTCTGACCGGCGTACCCCACGCCCTCAAACCAGACCAGCGCTTCAGTGTTGTCTGGGAACCGCACCCCCCAGGTGGCCCCATAAGCCAGCGGATATTGTTCTTGCGCTTCCTCCCCGCGGTTAGTCCACCCATCGGGTCGCTGGTACGTCCCACAGGTCCAGATGTCGGTCTCCGGGAGCGAAGGGGTGTAGGTCGCGTTCGATAAATCGTGGCTGGTCGCGGCGGGCCCCGATGTCCCGAGGTCGGCCACCTGGACGCCCGGCAATAGCGCCAACCAGATTCTATACATAAGCCAGTCGTCGGCGTTGTAATCCCCGGCGTCGATGTTGAGGTCGAAAACCGCGCGGTTGTTGCTTAGCACCAGGGTCCAGATCTTCGTGGTTGCTGATGTGTTCTTCGGACATGGGATCGAGGCCCATGGGAAGGGCGTCGACAAAACAGCTTGACCGAAGCAGGCTTGCGTGGTAGCCGGGGCTCCCGTGTAACCCGTGATCCCGGAGCCCTCGGCCAGAAGTAATTGGGGCGCACGGAGAGTAACCTGAATACTGCCCTGCGCCACCTCTGCACCGACGGCGTTGTGGATGCCATCGATGTGAAGCTCGGAAACGTTGTCTGTCTGCCACGACACCGTGACGGCCGTCTCGTCGCCGCTGAGGCCCATTGGCGACGCCCTTAGGAAGATGATCCGCGGCGCGGGAATCGCAACCGTGACGACCTGCTGTTGCTGCGTCTCGTAATTCTCTCCGTCAATCGTTTCAGACACCTTCAAGGTGAAGATGGTGGTCTGGTCGAGGGCAAGCGGCGAATCTGTTTCTGCCGGGTATTGTCCCTGTGACCCGAGCGCGGGTTCGTTTTGAGCGGGCACGGTGACGACTTCTTCGT
>Ga0193730_1000256_pt1 | contig 16625 bp, 15 predicted proteins | sample U1a1metaG_FD_144919 | JGI IMG/M metagenome (GOLD analysis project Ga0193730, IMG submission 144919) | Soil microbial communities from a riparian zone of the East river system, Colorado, United States - U1a1 | ecosystem: Environmental > Terrestrial > Soil > Riparian zone | place: USA: East River...
GACAGACCGCATTGCCGAGCAAGCTCCCGAACGGCCCACTTGCCTGAGCTACCAATTCTCGGACCGAGTCTGTGGTGCACGCTGCCTGAAGGCGAGGTCGCCATGATCAAGGACGTGATGGTTCGGCTGGATGGGACGTCCGGAGACGACGTGCGGTTGACTGCCGCCAGCCAAATCGCCGAAATCTTCGAGGGCCATATCACCGGGCTCTTCTTTAACGTTCTGCCGCCGCCACCCATCACCGACGGCCTCAATGTCGCTAACGCCAGTCAAGCCACCAAACTGCTCGCCACTGCCAAGCAGGCAGGCGACGCCATTGAAGCCACGGTGTTTGAGCGCCTAACGCGCTTGCAACAACCAACCAACCTGCGGCGTTTCGATGTGGTCGGCGATGACGATATTTCCGATACCGCATTGCCTTTGGCGCGTGCTGCCGATGCCTTCGTGGCACTTCGGCCAAACGATCGATCGGAAGAGCCGGAAGGACTGATCGAGAACCTTCTTTTCGGAACCGGACGTCATCTCTTTCTGGTTCCAAGCGACCGGAAGGCCATGACGCAGCTAGACAACATCGTTGTGGCGTGGAACGGAAGCCGGGAGTCGGCGCGCGCACTTGCCGAATCCCTCCCCTATCTGCATCTGGCGAGAAAGGTTGGGGTTCTTGTCGTGGAAGGTGAGAACCCAACGGAGGCGGACGCGCTGAAGGGTAACGACGCCGTGCTTCACCTCCGGCATCACGGCATCAATGCCGTAAAATATCGCGCAATCGGCGAGGAAGACGAGATTGCCGACGTGCTGATCGCAGAGTGCCGCAGGCTGGATGCACACTTGCTGGTGATGGGCAGCTACGGCCACTCGCGTCTGCATGAATTATTGCCGGGCAGTACGACCGATCGGGTCCTGCGTCGTTCCCCGTTCCCCTTGCTCATGGCGCACTAAATAAGGATGCGCCTGCGGCCAGTTCGCCGAACTCCGGTGAATGGATTGACGGTCGTCAAGGTGACGCACTGAACCGCCCTATAAAGTTTGGCTTAGAATTGAGGGTGAGCCGGGCGCAAGAGCCTGCCGTGCTGGGGTGCTTTCGCGTCGGCTCAGGGAGGTATCATGGTCGCGGTCGATCCAAGAATCCTAATGTGGACTGCGGCTTGTGAGATGATCGATCGCGCCGAGCGATTGCATCGTCAATTCTTTCAGCCGATGGCCGCACCGATTCGCGAGCTGAGTTGGGAACCGCCAATCGATATCACGGAGACCGATTCCGAGATTCTAATAACCGTCGCTTTTCCCGGCGTCGACCGGGACGCCGTAAAAGTGACAGTCGATGCCGACGGCGTCTCGGTGGTGGGTTTCCGTCGTCCGAGTGCGATCCCGCGCGGCGGCCGCATTCACCGCCTCGAAATTCCCTACGGAAGGTTCAAACGCCGGATAAGCCTTCCCACCGCGCGGCTCCAGCTTGGCCAATCGGAACTGGCCGATGGATGTCTCATGCTGAAGTTCTCCAAATAGCCTTTCATGGAAGGGCGGCTCGATGTCCGACGTGAGCGACGATTCCGGCACCGCGACAGGTCAACGCAATCCGGTCATTCCTGACGATGCGACGATCATCCTGCCGGTCCGAAACCTGCTGCTGTTCCCGGGCGTCGTGCTGCCACTGACGATCGCTCGGCCGTTTTCGATCGCTGCGGCACAGGAGGCGGTTCGAAGCGGTCGCAAGGTCGGCCTGCTGCTGCAGGATGACCCCAGCATCGAACAACCAGGCCCCGAACATTTGCGGCGCGTTGGTACCATTGCGGAAATCTTGCGCTATGTCACCTCCGAGGACACCCACTATGTCATCTGTCGTGGTTTGCAGCGGTTCCGTGTTGAAGAATTCCTCTCCGGCTTTCCATACCTTGTTGCGCGCATTGAGGAGATCGGCATATCCGAAGTGATGACGCCTGATGTCGAGGCGCGGATGCGTCTGCTCAAGACCCGGGCCCGGGAAGCGATCCAGTTGCTGCCGAACCTGCCGCCGGAGATCGCCGCGGCCATCGATAGTCTGGAATCGCCGTCAGCACTCGCCGACTTTCTTGCCGGTATTATCGATATACCGGTCCGCGAGAAGCAGGATCTGATCGAGACGTTCGACGTGACGCAGCTTCTCGACAAGCTGCTGGGGCTGCTGGCGAAGCGAATCCAAGTCCTGCAACTTTCGAAGGAAATCGGCGAACAGACGCAGCAAACTCTATCGTCGCAGCAGCGCGAACACATTCTTCGCGAACAGCTTCGCCAGATCCAAAAGGAACTTGGCGACGACGACGCTAAATCGACGGAACTGAAGGAGCTCGCCGAAAAGATCGAGAAGGCAGGAATGCCCAAGGAAGCCGAGGAGCAGGTCAGGAGGGAGTTGAAACGACTTGAACGCATGCCGGAGGCCGCGGCCGAATACACGATGACGCGGACATATTTCGACTGGTTGATTGAACTGCCCTGGTCCAAGCTCGATCCGGAGCGCATCGATATCCCTGAGGCGCGGCGCATCCTTGATGAGGATCATTACGCCCTTGAGAAAGTGAAGCGGCGCATTCTTGAATATCTAGCGGTGCGCAAGCTCAATCCGGATGGCAAAAGCCCGATACTTTGCTTCGTTGGCCCTCCCGGCGTCGGCAAGACTTCACTTGGTCAAAGTATCGCCCGTGCGACCGATCGCAAATTCGTTCGGCTCAGCCTCGGCGGCGTCCACGACGAAAGCGAGATACGCGGGCACCGGCGAACCTATATTGGCGCGCTGCCCGGGAACGTCATCCAGTCCATCCACAAGGCAGGGACGCGCAATCCGGTGATGATGCTGGACGAACTGGACAAGCTCGGCGCGGGATTTCATGGCGACCCCTCGGCAGCGCTGCTGGAAGTTCTCGATCCCGAGCAAAATGCAACGTTCCGCGACAACTACCTTGCCGTTCCCTTCGATCTATCGACGGTCCTGTTCATTGGCACCGCCAATGTGGTGGACAATATTCCAGCCGCCGTGCGCGACCGGATGGAAATCATCGAGATGCCGGGCTACATCGAGGACGAGAAATTGGCGATCGCGAAGCGCTATCTCATCAAGCGCCAACTGGCACAGGCGGGGCTGACCGAGGAACAATGCAAGATTACCGACGACGTCTTGCTCTCCATCATCCGCGACTATACGCGTGAAGCCGGCGTGCGCAACCTCGAGCGCCACATCGGGGCCATTTGCCGGCACGCCGCGATGCGCATCGCCGAGGGCGACGCGACGGCCGTGGCGGTCACGGTGACGGACCTTCACGCAATCCTGGGGCCGAAACGTTTTGAGCCTGAAATCGCAATGCGCACCAGCGTGCCGGGCGTTGCTACCGGCCTCGCCTGGACCCCCGCGGGGGGCGATATTCTGTTCGTTGAGGCGACCAGCATTCCCGGCCGTGGCAAGCTGATCCTTACGGGCCAGTTGGGCGATGTGATGAAGGAAAGCGCGCAGGCCGCGCTCACGCTGGTCAAGTCGCGCGCCGCCGAATTCGGTATCGATACGATCGCACTACAGAAGTCCGACGTGCACGTTCATGTTCCGGCCGGAGCCATTCCCAAGGATGGACCGAGCGCTGGTGTCGCGATGTTTCTGGCACTCACGTCGCTTCTGACCGGGCGCACGATCCGGAGCGATACGGCGATGACCGGCGAAATCTCGCTGCGCGGTTTAGTGCTTCCGATTGGCGGCGTGAAGGAGAAGGTCCTGGCCGCGATCCAGGCCGGGATCACCACCGTTATGCTTCCAACCCGCAACCGCAAGGACATCGAGGACGTGCCCGAAAAGGCGCGTAGCCGAATTCGCTTCGTCTGGCTTGAGCGCGTTGACGACGCGATCGAGGCTGCCCTCAATCCTCGGGAAACGCAGGAGCCGGGGATGTCTAAAACGACGCACAGGCCGCCGGCGGAAAGGCAGGCGGCGCATTCCCGATAGCCCGCAGGATCGGTCCTGGACCGGCGTCGCATTTAATCTTTGAAATTGACCAACGTCAGGGCGGCGACCGGCAATCGCGTCCATGGAAATGAAGGCCTACCGTGAGATTGCCGTCATGCTCGATCGAACCCGCCATGTCGTCGCTCCCAGACATCACACGATGCATGTGCCGCGCACCATGTTCGCCGCGGCCATCGACCACTTTGGCGGCCCCGAAGCGATCACCCCTCACGCCCTGCGAATACCTGTAGTGGATGCCGGCGAAGTCTTGATCGCCGTCGATACCGCGGGCGTTGGCCGATGGGACGCCGATGTCCGGGAAGGGTATTTTGCCGGCCGCAAACCGCATTTTCCGCTCGTTCTCGGGTTCGACGGCGCCGGCGTCGTTGCTGCGGTTGGCTCCCGGGTGCGGCGGCTGAAGGTCGGCGATGAAGTCTATTCCTACAACTGGGCGAATCCGAAGGGCGGATTCTATGCAGAGTATGTTGTGGTGCCCGCCGACAAGGCCGCGCCGATCCCCAGGCGGCTCGATCTACGTCATGCCGGCGCGATCCCTATTACGGGGTTGACCGCACTGCAGGGCATTGACGACGCGCTCGGTTTGAAAAAGGGAGAAACCATCATCATTCATGGCGCCTCGGGAGGTGTGGGAACGCTCGCCGTCCAATTTGCGAGGCTGCGCGGCGCCCGAGTGTTCGCCACTGCATCGGGCAAGGATGGGGTGGAGCTGGTGCGGGAGATGGGTGCGCGCGGTTTTGCACCGGACGGTTTCGATGCCGTACTGGCTCTCGCCGGTGGAGACGCGCTGGAGCGATGCCTGAATGTGCTTCGGCCCGGCGGCCGCGTTGCGCACCCCAATGGCGTCGAGCCTGCGCCCAAGAAGCGGCGCGGCATGACACTGGTTCGATACGACGGTATTTCCGGGGTTCGGGAATTCGAGGGCCTCAACGCCGCGGTGCAGGCCGCGAGGCTCAAGGTTCCGATCGCGGAATGCTATCCCCTCGCCCGGGCTTACAAGGCGCATCAGCGCCTCGCCGAAGGTCACGCGGTCGGAAAAATTATCCTAGCAGTGCACGACTCCTAGTTGCGAGTTGGATCCGCTCACGTCTGTCCTGGGCGCGACGCAAGGCGACAAAGACCGGGCCAAGCCGCTTGCTATCGAGAGGCCCTGCGCGATCGAAGCCGATGCGGACGTACCGGCTGCTGAGCTGGCGTATGAAAGTCTTGTGACAAGGAAGGCCGACCGTCGGCAGACGCGCGGCCAGAATTCGACCGAAACATCTCAGCCATCATTAAAATAGCTCTTTTCCCGGCGGGAGGCTGAGTTTCCGCGATTTTGACAATGGACTTCCGGCATTCATCCAGCAGACTACCTGACATTGCGCTACCCTGTGTTGCCGCCAGCGTAGAAGGAATTTTGGCGATTGCCATTTGGTTCCAAGGCCTTTTCAATTTTTAACTTTATGGCGCTGAAAAAGTAGGCTGACCCAAAGGCCGGCGAAATCCGCGCCGTGCCCATCGTTCGGCGCCCGCGAAGTAATTGCCACGCACGTATCGGCTGAGTGGCGCGAAATACAAGCGTATACTAGGATTTGGGAGCGGGTATGCTTTAGCGCATCGGGCCACGGCAACAGCAATGCCTTTCGCGAGCGACCCATTGCAGGAAGCTCGCACAGGGCACGAACGACCCCAAGAGCCGCGCAGAAGATAGGGAGCGCAGCAGAAAACCGGAATGAGGGCTCATTTCTGCCGCCGCGCCAACTTCTCAGCACGTTCGAACGCCTCGGCATGCTAGCCTCCACGCCTCTGCCAGTTGAATCCAGTGTTGCTTTACCTCCGGATCAAGCCCGTCGCTGCCGGCGCGCCTGCAGCACTCCAGGAACTGCAGATGGCATTGCTTCGGGCTCAAGCGGCCTGAAAACATCTGCGTCACTTCAAGCGTACTCCCGGCAGGAGTCCGTCGGTGCCTGCGATCGGCTTCAACTCGGACCAGTTGGTAAGATCGAAGAAGGTTAATAATACCCCCTCGATCACATTATTCCTACCGCGATGAGGCAGGATGCGATCAGATATTGAGCCGATTTGTCGGAAGGGACGACGCTGCGTTCCATCGTTTGCCCGCGTTCCAGGACCGTGCGAATATCACGCCGCAGGTCGCCGGTCTCGAAATGACTTACGATGTCGGTGAGCGGCCGGCTCCGGTCGGCCGAGATCAAATTGAAGATTGTGGTGACCGCCGGAGTGAAACTGCGGATGATCAGGTCGCCGTCGAGCAGAACCGTAGCGATCTGAGTGCTCTCGAACAGGTTGCGCAAATCAGTGTTGGCGCGGTCGAGTTCGTCGATCTTGCTGTTGAGTTCGGTATTAACCGTGTGCAGCTCTTCGTTGACCGATTGCAGCTCCTCCTTGGAGGTCTCCAACTCCTCGTTGGTGGAGGTCTGACGGACACTCCGCATCAGCCCGCGTACCGTCGATCTCCATCGAGCCAATCTGCTGAAAAAGCTCGGCGCCCGGAACGCCGCCGATCTCGTGCATAAAGTCCTCGGCGAATGACGAACGCCAATGGTTCGAAAGTTTTTCGTTTTTGCGCGAAAAAATTAGACTGCCCGTGTTCTCCCGCTCGGCCCAATGCCCAGCAAGTTCCCCGGCACCCGCGCGTTCTGCGGGATCACCACACGGTGAAAATCATTCGCCAACGGGTTATGACGGAGAACACGGTGATTACCTTTCACTTGGCCCGCAAGCGGCCCAACCCAAACGGGCGCGCATTGTTGACGGACGTCAACGCACGCATTGCGGTGCATGCAATAAATACTCTCGCGCTGCAAAAGCAGCAGATCTGACAGAGGTCTAAATAGACCGGCAGCCAAACCGCAGTTGGGAGCATGCCATGGCTAGCACCACAATCAATTCCGCCTCTGACTTTCCGTCGCCGGAAACGCTCGTTCAAAACTGGTGGTTGTTCACGCTTCGAGGCATCTTCGCCATTGTCTTCGGATTACTCGCGCTGATCTTTCCAGGTCCAACGATGCTCTCGCTGGTGATCTTGTTCTCCGCCTATATGTTAGTCGATGGGATCTTCGGAATCATCTCGGCTGTGCGGGCGATCCGCCGCAAGGAGGACCGCTGGGGATTGCTGATATTTGAAGGGCTCATCGATATCGCCGTAGGCATTCTCGCTTTTCTCTGGCCGGGCATTACCGTTGTTGCGTTCGTGTTGCTGGTTGGGGCATGGGCGATTGTCACAGGTGCGGTGATGACGGCTGCGGGCTTCCGGCTGAACGTGAGCCATGGCCGATGGTGGCTGGTTCTGAGCGGACTGTTGTCCCTTGGGTTTGGCACGCTCCTTGTTATCCTTCCGTTGATCGGAGCTGTTGTGCTCACCTGGTGGATCGGAGCGTACGCACTCGCCTTTGGCGTCGCTCTGGTCATATTCTCCTTCAAGCTCCGGTCGCGGCAGCATGAAGGGGTCAGCCCCACTGCGGTCGGAACTGCCGCTTAGGCAGGCCTCGATGAAAACCAAGACAACGCATCATCCAAACCGAAACGGTCGAGCAACTGCCCGGCCGTTGCGAATGGAAACGACCGCGATCGACGAAATCGACGAGAGCCTGATCGAGACTTTTCCCGCGAGCGATCCTCCAACCTGGACATCCTTGACCCGCATCGGCGTTCCCAAGCGAAAAACAACATCTCGTCCCGCGCGAAAACCACGACATCTTTGATCGACACATTGTCATCTTAAAGTTGTATGTCAATTGGATACCGCCATTTTGGCGAGCTCCCCTTTTCCAGTATGCGGCCAATGTTAATTTGCCATTGCTAACTCAAGCAGACAGGTATCAAATTCATCCGGGATCGCCGCGAAAGTTACTCAAGGCGAACGCAATGCCGTGGACGGAGCCGTTTGCAAAATCCGACGAGCTTCAACGTTGCATCCGCGATCTGGTCGCGCTCTCAACGCTTCCAGCTGCATGGCAGAATTGTGATATGCGCCAAATCGGCAGCAGCGTTGTCGCTGCGCTGATTTCGATGCTCGATGCCGATTTTGTTTTCATTGCGCTTCCCGGCGATGGCAACCAGCTTATCCCCGAACTGACCCGCACTGACTCAAAACTAAATCCCGCAAGCCTCAAACGTGTGCGCGCGATGCTACAGCGCGAAAAGGCAGCGCTCGACAGCAGGCAGGAATTTATTATTAGCGACGCATCCGGTGGCCGTGACCTGCACGTTATGACCGCGCCAATCGGATTCAGTGGCGATGCAGCGCTCGCTGCAGGTTCAATGCGCGGCACCTTTCCGACCAAACCGGAAAAGCTGCTCCTGAATACGGGGGCCAATCAGGCGGCGATCGCGTTCCGGCAGTGGCTGGGAGACGCCGAGAAAAGAAGGTTTACAGCATTGGTGCAGCGAACGACGGATTTCGTCAGCATCGCCTCGCTCAGCGGTCAGGTTCAATATGTTAATCCGGCCGGTCTTCAATTGGTGGGACTTGCCAGCCTCGACCATGCATTGCGGCTTCGCGTGCGTGATTTCATGTCGCCGCAGGACCGGAGCAAGCTGCAGGATGAGCTATGGCCTGAGGTGCTCCGTGCCGGCCGGTGGAAGGGAGAGCTCGAGCTCAGGCATTTTGAATCCGGGAGCCCTATATCCTTCCTGGTCGATTGCTTCAGGATCGACGACCCACGTACCGGAGAGCCGATGAACGTCGCAACGGTCAGCCGCGATCTCAGCGCACAAAAGGATTCAGAAGCGGCGCTGCGTCATCTCAATGAAAGTCTGGAACGACGCGTAGAACAGCGAACATTTGAATTGGCAGAGGCCAACAAACGACTGGTCGCGGAGAAACTTGAACGCGCGCAAGCCGATCTGCGCTTTCAAACATTGCAGAACGATTATTCGCGTGCAGCGCGCATCACGACAGCCGGACAGATGGCCGCCACTCTCGCGCACGAAATCAGCCAGCCACTCACGGCGATTGTCAATTCGGTTTATGCGGTGAAGCGGCTGCTTGCAAGCGGGGGGCCGGTAAATCTCCTGACCGCGCAGGAAGTCACCGAGGAGGCTGCCGAGCAGGCATTGCGGGCGAGCGAAATCGTCCGCGGCCTCCGCCAATTGGTCAGCGGGGGTGAGACGGAAAGACGAATAGAACTACTTCCTTCGATGATCGAGGAAGCAAGTACCCTTGCATTGAGTAGCATCGCTCCATTAGCGGCTCGTCTAAGGTTTGAATTCGATGGCAACGCCCGGGATGTATTCGTGAACCGGGTTCAAATCCAGCAAGTTATCGTCAATCTCATCCGGAATGCGTTGGAAGCGATGGCCCATCAAGAGTCGCGCGAGGTCACCTTGGCTACGAGGGCTCTCGAAAACGAAAGGATCGAGATTGCCGTCGCCGATAATGGACCCGGAATTCCTGGCGATATTGTCGGGCAATTGTTTAGCCCATTCGTTTCAAACAAAAACGACGGCATGGGATTGGGGCTGTCGATTTCGCGCTCGATTATCGAAGCGCACGAGGGTCGACTGATGGCGGAGCCGAATCCCGGGGGCGGAACCATTTTTCGCTTTACCCTTCCGGCCGGCGGAGTGGCAAATGACGGCTGAACGAACCGTCTACGTTCTTGACGATGACCATGCCGTGCTTCGGTCGCTGGAACGTTTGCTGAGTTCAGCGAACTTCGAGCCGATCACTTTCGACCATCCGGACACATTTCTGAAAGCAGCGAAGACGTTCAAGACAGGTTGTGTCTTGCTCGATGTCCGCTTACCGCGCATCAGCGGACTGGATGTACAGGCGCGACTTCTCAAGATAAGAAACGATCTACCCGTTATTGTCGTGACCGGCCAAGGAGATGTTCAAACGGCTGTTCGCGCGATGAAGGCAGGCGCCACCGATTTTCTGGAAAAGCCATACAGCGATCACGCTTTGCTCCAGGCGATTGAGTCCGCGTTTGGAGAAGAAAGCCATTCCGATCTCGATATCGCCGACGCTGTCCAGCGGGTCGCGACACTCAGTCCGCGCGAACGGGAAGTTCTTGACGGACTGCTGGCGGGCCGGCCGAACAAGTTGATCGCTTTTGATCTCGGGATCAGCGTGCGCACGGTTGAGGTGCACCGGGCGCGCATGATGGAACGGCTGGGAATGCGTCAACTCGCAGAGGTCATACGTCTGGGAGTCCTGGCGAAGCTAAGAGTGTCGCTGTCCGCTAATGAACGAAAGGGCTAAGCCGCCATTTGGCCTTGCCCCAACTGACTCACACCTTTGAATTTTTCCCCGGCACGATCCTCCAAGGCTCCTCGGTTCAGAATAATGATCGTTCGCTTACCTGCCAAAGTAATGACGCCCCGCTGCTGCAGATCCGTAATGGCGCGGCACACCGTCTCCACCGAGATTGCCAGATATTCGGCTATGTCATAGCGCGTGACCGTCAATTCCACTTGCCCCCTTCGATCCGAGCCACGTCGATCGAGCGAAAGTAAAAAAGAGCCGACCTTCTCGAGAGCGGTGACGCCCCCGAGGATCAAGAGGTGTTCCTGGGATCGAGTGATGGATTGAAAAGCGACTTCGCGCAGTTCCCGTGCAAACTGCGGGTCACGCGCTGCTATCAGTTCAACCCGCCCACCAGAATGGCTTGCAAGCACAGTCTCCTCGGCAATCGCTTCGATCGTCGCCTGCCTCTTGCTACTTTCCGAGACGAAGAAGAAATCCCGCGGCAGCATCAGATCGACGATTTGTCGCCGCCCGTCCGAACGGATTTTGCTGCGCCCGACCGCGCCAGTGATAACGTAGTACCAGTGGCCCGCGGAGCCTGACTCATTGGTAATCTCCTGGCCGTGATGGCGTTTCACAATGGCGGCACATTCATCAAGGCGCTTCAGTGGATGGGGCTGCATCGAAAGTATGCGTCGATAGTAGTCCGCTGCATGGCTTCTCGGTTTCATGGCCACTTCCTTTTTCTGCAGAGCTCGTCCGCGCGTGGGGATTTACATCGCTGCTCAGGGCGCACCGTCGTTCGATATGGCCGGTCAAGACATTCCGCGAATATGCGTATCGTAAAAATACGTAATGCGGTCGCGGGCCACGTACGCGCTGGGACCCAACATTGGGGTGCGCGAAATTGATTGCAGTCAACGACGGCAGCGCGCGCCGCTCTTAAATATCGGCTGCCCAGGTCGGGTCACTATTCGCGGGCGAGGCCTGAACAATGTCATCCATTCTGCCTGCCGGAACCGCCGCGCCCAATTTCACGCTGCGCGTAACCCCTGATCAAAACCTCACGCTCTCGGATCTGAGGGGTAAGCCCGTAATCCTGGCGTTCTATCCCGCCGACTGGAGCCCGGTCTGTGGCGATCAGGTGACGCTCTACAACGAGATTCTCCCGGAGTTTCACAGACACGGCGCGGAATTGCTGGGTATTTCGGTCGACGGGGTATGGTGCCACGCAGCCTTTGCGCGCGACCGCCATCTGCATTTCCCCCTGCTCGCCGATTTCGAACCCAAGGGCGACGTCGCAAAAAAATACCGCGCCTATCGTGCGAGGGAGGGCGTCTGCGAACGCGCGCTGTTTGTTCTCGATCGACAGGGCACGATAGCATGGAGCTATTGCTCTCCGATCGCGGTTAATCCCGGCGCAGACGGAATTCTTGACGCCCTCGAAAACCTGTCAGATCAGGCAAACGCACATGGCCATCTTGAAAGTACCAGTCGACCAAAATGATCACATCCGAGGACCCGCGCACGCGCCAATCACGCTTGTTGAATACGGCGATTATGAATGCCCACATTGCGCGGCGGCACGCCCCATCGTCGATGATGTCCAATTGTCTTTTGGTGGACGCATGCGGTTTGTTTTCCGTCATTTCCCTCTGACCGAGATACACCCTCACGCCGAGATCGCCGCCGAAAGCGCCGAGATCGCCGGCGCAGCGGGACTGTTTTGGGATATGCACGAAGCCCTTTTTGAAAACCAGAGTAGTCTGAGCGTTCCGACAATTTTCCTGATCGGCGCACAGCTCGGACTTCCCGAGGTTATCGTGCGGAATGCCCTTGAGACGGGCCAGTACAGAAATAAAGTGCGCAGCGATTTCATGGGCGGCATACGCAGCGGGGTGAATGGCACTCCGGCTTTCTTCATCAACGGTGTGCGGCATGATGGTACTTACGATTACGCATCTCTGGTATCTGGAATCCAAATGCGCCTCGCCGCCAATGCGAGTTCATAAAGGGTTTACTAGGGAACGGCTCAGATCAGCGTGACGTTTCGATAAAGGCTCTTCGAATTGACAATGGTCAGTGCCGCCTCGACTTCCAGGAATTATCACCCTGGCCTTACGCAAAACGTCAGGAGAGAGCCATGGTTGCCTTCACGGGATTTCAAACGCCACTCAAAATCGGTATTGAAGCCATTTCCGCATCGCCCGGTCTGTTCAACCTCACTCTCGCGGCACGGCGGCGCTCTTCGGGCTGGATGATTTGGACCGCCTTCGCGATTGTCCTCACGACCGGTGCCGTCCTCGCGACCGACCCTGCTCTGCCGCAAGCCGGAGTGCAACTCGTCAAGGTAGATCTTTCAGTCGTCGCGAAAGGCTATCGGATGAGCAGGCTGATCGGCAGCAACGTTATCAACGACAAGAACGAAAAGATCGGCACTGTCGACGATGTGGTCGCAGACAAGGACAAGAAACAGCTGAGTTTCGCAGTGCTGCAGGTGGGTGGCTTCCTCGGTTTGGGCGGACGTCTTGTGGCGGTGCCGTTTGACAGCCTAGTCATCGACGATGCGGGACAGAAGATCACCCTGCCCGGCGCGTCGAAGGACGAATTAAAGAAATTGTCCGAATTCAACTATCCGGCGTGATTGAAGCCGTTACCTTGAAAAAACTCGATGCAGAGGTCGTCAGACGATATCCTGGACTGGATGCGCACTCGCGAGGTGACGGGCGTCTTCCATTCGCGGAAGGCGCTCATCGCTGCCGCACAGGAACTGCTTGTTGCAGGGTTCGACCGCGCTGACATCGACGTCAGCGCCTCGCTCGATGAGCTGCAACGGCGATTGAATTACGCGTCAATTCCGCCCGCAGACCTAGCCGATATCCCGGCCACTGCCCGGCAACCTCTTATGGGCGAAGACGATGTGCTTATTACGGAGGTCGTCGTTGGCAGCATCGTCGGTTGCGTTGGCGCGATCGCTTTGGCGTTTTATCTTGTTGCGCAGGACATGAGGCCGCTCCCTGTCGGTGTACTCTCGGTGCTTAGCGGGTTCATTGTTGGCGGCGCTGCCGCACTTGTAGCGCGTCGGCGCTTGCGACGGGAGCGCACTCTGGGATTGGAGAAGCTTTCGGAAGCGCACGGCTTGCTGATCTGGGTGCGAGTTCAATCTCCCGAGAAGGAAACCGAAGCTCAGGAAATTCTGATGCGACAAGGCGCGGAGGCCGTCCACGTTCACGAAATCAACCTGGCGAAACGGCCGGATGATCTTCCGCTTCATGCGTTGCGACCGGACCGCTGGCTGGGTGACGAACGGCTCGGGCAGCCATAGCGCTGCTTCGTGACGTGAAGCCGCCGGTCCGAGGCCCCGTCGTTTGCCGAACATCCGGCGACGTTCACAGCAACCGGCGTTGCGACCAAGCTCCTGCACCACAAATGATAAAGTTGAAGCGGAAATTGATGGTCGTCATGGCCGTGCCCATCACCTCTTATAGATTTCTGGCGATGGGTGGCGTGATCAGCCGAGCCCTCCAATCCGCTTTTGTACAGACGAGGAGCCAAACATGAAATCCGACAGTGAAATAGAACGCGACGTCCGGGACGAGTTGAAATGGGATCCCGATCTCAATGCGGATGACATTGCCGTCTCCGTCAAGAATGGCGTTGTCACGCTGGCGGGCTTCACCCCCAGTTACACCGACCGGCTTGAAGCGGAAGCCGCTGCGAAGCGGGTCGCCGGAGTACACGCAGTCGCAAATGATATCGAAGTCCGGCTGCCAGCGATCGATCAGCGTCCCGATCCGGATATTGCGCGAGATGCGGTTGCGGCCCTGAAGGCGGAATTGCCGATTTCTCACGACCGGATCAAGGTCATCGTCAAGGATGGCTGGGTTACCCTCGAAGGTGCGGTGGAGTGGCAATATCAAAAAAACACCGCTGACTCCGCTGTGCGGAAGGTGAAAGGGGTGAAGGGGGTCACCAACGTGGTCACGGTGAAGCCCAAGGTGGAACCCGCAGATCTTAAACGCAAGATCATGGACGCATTCAAGCGAAATGCCGAGGTGGACGCCAATCGGATCACGATCGAAGCGAACGGTAGCGAGGTGATACTGAAAGGTACCGTTCGCTCCTGGATCGAGCGCGAGGAAGCGGAGCGCGTCGCGTGGTCGGCGCCAGGCGTCACCAAGGTCGAAGACCGGATTGTGATCAGTCCCTAGGGCGGCCGTCTTGCTTGCTCGATACGACCGTCAATTGTCCCCAAGATAAAAGGAGAATCCCATGAGGTTAAGATCACTGGTTCCGTTTCGTGAAGCCGGCGCATTGACGCGACCCGATTTCGGATTATTCGGTCTGCATCGGGAGATCGATCGGCTGTTCAGCGAATTCGCGCAGGGAATGGGCCCCAACGGTGCAAATATTGTCCCCAACATCGAAATCTCCGAAACCGACAAGACAATCGAGGTCAGCGCGGAGATGCCGGGGCTTGAGCGCAAGGACGTCGATATATCGATCGAGGATGATACCCTCACGATCCGCGGCGAGAAGAAGGTCGAAGAAAGCCAAAAGGACAAAAACGTTCAACTCAGCGAGCGGTGCTACGGCGTATTTTACCGCGTGCTGCAGTTGCCTCCCGGCATTGATCCGTCAAGCATACAGGCAACCATGTCAAACGGCATTTTGAAGGTCACGATTCCCAAGCCGGCCAAATCCGAGCCTAAGAAAATCGAGGTCAAGGAAGCCGCCTGAGGTCCCCAGGCGGTTGCGGGACGCGTTGGCCGTCTTCTCCCCCAGACGCGCTTTGCGCGTCCCGCATTTGATCGAGGATAGTCCGAGACGAGGATAATCTGAAGCGACGCCCAAATTGCCTTCTGACGCAACGATGGCGTCGTTCAATACATCGAAGTGTTTTGCACGCATCTCTGTGAACAAGGAGCCTGGTCATGGCGAAAGCAATTGGCATTGATCTCGGAACCACCAACTCTTGCGTTGCCGTGATGGAAGGAAACAAGGCCAAGGTCATCGAAAATGCCGAAGGCGGTCGTACGACGCCGTCCATGGTTGCCTTCACCGATGATGGTGAGGTCCTGGTCGGGCAGCCGGCCAAGCGCCAGAGCATTACCAATCCGGAAAACACGGTGTACGCCATCAAACGCCTGATCGGTCGACGCTATGACGACCCGATCACCGAAAAAGACAAGACCATGGTGCCCTACCATATCGTGCGTGGCGACAACGGTGACGCATGGGTGGAAATCAGAGGCAAGAAGTACAGCCCGAGCCAGATCAGCGCCTTCATTCTCACCAAAATGAAGGAAACAGCAGAAGCCTACCTCGGCAACGCCGTGACGCAGGCGGTGATCACGGTGCCGGCCTATTTCAACGATGCCCAGCGTCAGGCGACAAAGGACGCCGGCCGGATTGCTGGTCTTGAGGTATTGCGTATCATCAACGAGCCCACCGCAGCCGCGCTCGCTTACGGACTCGAAAAGAAGGGAAGCGGCAAGATCGCCGTCTATGACCTTGGCGGCGGCACGTTCGACATTTCGATTCTCGAGGTCGGCGACGGCGTGTTCGAGGTCAAATCGACCAACGGCGATACCTTCCTGGGCGGTGAGGATTTCGACAAGCGGATCATCGACTATCTGGCCGACGAATTCCGCAAAGAGAACGGCATTGATCTGCGCAAGGATCGCCTCGCGCTGCAGCGGCTCAAGGACGCCGCCGAGAAGGCCAAGATCGAACTCTCGAGCGCCACTCAGACCGATGTAAATCTGCCGTTCATTACTGCGGATCAGGCCGGGCCGAAACATCTCAATATCAAGCTCTCACGCGCAAAGCTGGAAGCCCTGGTCGACGACCTGATCCAGCGCACGATCGATCCGTGCAAGGCGGCATTGAAGGACGCCGGCCTGCAACCATCTCAGATCGACGAGGTCGTGCTGGTTGGCGGGCAAACTCGCATGCCCAAAGTCCAGGAAACCGTGCAGAAGCTGTTCGAGCGCGAGCCGCACAAGGGCGTCAACCCGGACGAAGTGGTCGCGGTCGGCGCAGCAATCCAGGCCGGCGTGCTGCAGGGCGACGTCAAGGATGTCCTGTTGCTCGACGTGACCCCGCTGTCGCTCGGAATCGAGACGCTTGGCGGCGTCATGACCAAGCTGATCGACCGCAACACCACCATACCGACCAAGAAGAGCCAGGTTTTCTCAACGGCAGAGGATAATCAAACCGCGGTCACCATCCGTGTCTTCCAGGGCGAGCGGGAGATGGCGGCCGACAACAAGCTCCTCGCCCAGTTCGACCTGGTTGGGATTCCTCCGGCGCCGCGGGGCGTCCCGCAGATCGAGGTCACCTTCGATATTGATGCCAATGGCATCGTTAACGTGTCGGCCAAAGACAAGGCCAGCGGCAAGGAGCAGAGCATTCGGGTTCAGGCATCCGGCGGCCTGAGCGAGGCCG
>Ga0193730_1000260_pt1 | contig 16512 bp, 14 predicted proteins | sample U1a1metaG_FD_144919 | JGI IMG/M metagenome (GOLD analysis project Ga0193730, IMG submission 144919) | Soil microbial communities from a riparian zone of the East river system, Colorado, United States - U1a1 | ecosystem: Environmental > Terrestrial > Soil > Riparian zone | place: USA: East River...
TGTCCTCGGCACGCCGTAGCGATGCGGAGGCGGCTCAACGTGTTGCCGGTCAAAACCGGCTTGCCGCCGAATTTCAGATTATGGACGCAGGTTGTAGCGTCAAGCTATAGCGATTGCTACCTGCCGACGCTCCCCAGGGTTACTTGCTTTGCGATTCTTCGCGTAAGACGTTGTTAACGTGACGGCCGAGCGCGAAAGGACGCTGACAATTAACGAAATCTATCACTCAATTCAGGGTGAAAGCACCTGGGTAGGACAACCCTGTGTGTTCGTGCGACTGACGTTCTGCGATCTGCGCTGCAACTATTGCGATACGGAGTATGCGTTTTACGAGGGAAAGAAACGGACTTTAAAGGAGATCTTGGATGCCGTGGCCGCGTTTCACTGTCCTTTGGTCGAGATCACGGGCGGCGAACCGTTGCTCCAGAAAAATGTGCTGCCGTTGATGTCGATGTTGTGCGATGCCGGTTATACGATCCTGCTCGAAACCAGTGGCGCGCACGATATCTCAAAAGTCGATCCGCGCGTTCATCGGATTATGGATTTGAAAACGCCGGGCAGCGGCGAAGTGGACAAAAATCTTTGGTCGAACATCGATCATCTCACCTTGCGTGACGAAGTGAAATTTGTGATGGGCTCGCGAGAAGATTACGAATGGTCGCGCGACAAGGTGGAAGGCTACGATCTCCCTCGACGGTGCCACGCCGTACTATTTTCACCTATCTTTGGACGGATCGATCCGCGTGAGATCGTCGATTGGATTTTAGCGGACAAACTGAATGTTCGTTTTCAACTTCAGATGCATAAATTCATCTGGAGCCCGACACAGCGGGGAGTTTGAACGTACGGGACAGATTCTGTAGGGCAGCCGTGTCAGCCGCCGGTTATTAAAGGCGCTTCACAGAGACGCCCTATAATTTACCCGTGGCCTGTGGGACGTCCCGGGATGACACTGCAGTAAGAATGGTGGTAATTTCGACAATATGCACGTTCGCTTGACGAAGGATTTCACTTTTGAAGCGGCACAGACTTTGCCCAATGCGCCTGAGGGCCATAAATGCCGTGGCGTCCATGGCCACAGCTTCAAGGTCGAAGTTTCAGTGGAAGGCGATGTCGATCCAAAAACCGGATGGGTTTACGATCACGCCAGAATCAGCGACGCAATGAAACCGTTGATGAAACTGTTGGATCACGCCTATCTCAATGACATCGAAGGCTTGGAGAACCCGACGATTGAAAAAATGGCTGAATGGTTCTGGAAAAAGCTGGAATCGCAATGTCCTGGTCTTTGCGAAATCGTCGTGCACGAAACAGCGACCGCGCGCTGCGTTTATCGCGGCAAGTGACCGGTTGAATGGTTAAAAGGTTAAAAAGTTAAATGGGTACGTTGCTCTTTTGCTGTTTTCAGCTTGTACCTTTTTAACTCTTGGCCGACTTGAGTCGCGCAAAGAAATCTTCGAAGAGGGCGTCGTAGATTTTTCCACGCTCGGGATGATATTGGACCGCCAAGGCGAACGGATAATCCCGTAGACGCACCTGCTCGACGATATCGTCATCGGTGCACCACGCTTCGACTTCGAAACCTTCTGCGAGCCGATCGATCGCCTGATGATGTGAACTGTTTACATTTTCGAATCGATGCTTCGTCTTGCCGTCGTAACGCAATGATTGAATGTCCTGCTCTTTTTGCTCTGGCAACCTATGACCCGGAATATCGAGCTTGAGAGTGCCGCCCAAAGCGACATTCAGGACTTGAATACCTCTGCAAATGGCGAGAATCGGCAGTCCGCGCTTGAGCGCCTTTGAAATCGCATCGAACTCCCAGCCGTCGCGCCTGGGATCAAGATCGTCTTTGTCGATCAAGTTCGGATCGACATTTTCCTGACGCAGAAATTCCAATGTGATATCGGAACCGCCCGTTAGTAGCAATCCGTCCATTTGATCGATCGGAACATCGCCGTTGCGCGCGTCGAAAACATGGATCTCCGGATGCTTCGCGAAAAACGGGCGAAACCATTTTTCGTCTTTCGGGCGCATCCATGTGGCGAGATTGGGCATTGTTAAATGTTGCTTCGATTGCCGCTGAAGCAAAGGTGGATCGGGTTCTCTGAAGACGATGATAAAATTTGGCGCCCAAGGCGCATTGCCTCTGCCAACGCGTTGAGGACAACGCGTTCCACCTACAAACCCATCAACTCGCGAACGTATTTTACCGGCGGGCTGCCGTACGAGATCACCTGATCGTTGTATTTTTTGAGATCGAAATCCTTGCCTAGTTTCTTCTCCTCTGCCGCGCGCAGATCGAGATGCTCAGTGGCGCCCACAAAATAAGTAGAGAGTTGAGCCGAGGTGAGTCGTGCACGCTTCCATTTCGCCACGGCTTCGCCTTCCTGTTGGAAGGTTTCTTTCATCATCAGATCCATCGCTTCCTTCTCGGTCATGTTTCCGGCGTGAATGCTTTGATCGAGAATAGCATTGGCGATCGCGCGCAATCGCATTTTCAACTGTTGCATTTTCACTTCCGGTCCGCCGTAACCCTGTTCCGCCATCATTTGTTCGCAGTAGACGGCCCAACCTTCGATGAATGTGCCGCTGCGAAAGATCGCGCGGACCAAGGTGGGAGCGCGGAATTCATTGGCGTGAGCGAGTTGCAAGTAATGACCGGGCATCGCTTCGTGCACGGTCAAATCGCGAATTTCATAGTTGTTGTATTCGCGAAAGAACGATTCTTTCCGCTCCTTTGACCAATCCTTCGGCGTCGGCGCAACCGCGAAAAATGTTTTTCCGGCTTTATCGAGCGGACCAGGAGAATCGCAATATGCAATAGCCACGCCGCGTTTGAATTCGGGCATTGCGATCACGTCCAGCGGCGTGTCGGGAATGGAAACGAGATTATGCGACCTGACGAAATCGGTTGCTTCGCCAACAACGTCCTTCGCGTAACCAACTACAGTGGCGTCGTCGGGATGTTGTTCTGCAAGTTTGTCGAGTACTGCCGCAGTTACCTTATGTTTGTCCCCGAGTGTTGCCGAATCTGCGTTGGGAAAATATTTTTTGTAGAGCGGCAACGCAGTTTCGTAGATGGCGGTTTGCGTCTGTTTCAGGTCGGCTTGCGCACGCTTCATGATTTCTTCCATCGACAAGTCTGAAGCGAGTGCGAAACGCAGCTTCTTTCGAAACTTCTCCGCGTCGAGACGGAAATTGCCATTGGAGCGGGGCAGCAGATCGTTTTGAAGCCACTTTTTGTAATCCTCGAGAGCGGCGGCCGTTTTTTCCTGTAGCGGCGCCAGATCCCTTTTCATCTGCGGTGCGCGATCAAGAAGGGGCACAAGGCCTTCGTGCACGAGATTGATTGCGCCTTGGGTTTGCTCAATCGCTGTTTCTGTGTGAACGCGCGGCGGATGTTGCAAGTTGGCTTTTGCTTGCGCGATCACGCGGGGAATTCCTTCCATACGCTGGCGCAGATTTGGAATTCGTTGTTCCGGGGGCGCGAAATCGCGCGCGACCAACAAATAAAGGCTGTTGGCCAGGCTCTGCATGTAAACAAGGGGGTTCCACTCCGGTTCCTTTAGCTCTTCAGCTCGGAAGATTTCGTAATCGATGTTCTCTTTGAGGATGCGAAAATCGATGTTGTTCGCGCCGGTGAGGTGTGAGGCATCGATGGCGCTCAGCTTGTCTCGAACCTCTTTTAGCGTTGCCAGTTCTTTCGCGCGTGCTTCCGGTGAGTAATCAGTCAGCTGACTGTCAAACCGATGGTCCCCGAGCTCTGTCGCATCCTCCGGATTCGCCCGCAAATACTGCTCGATATAGTCCTGCGCGATTTTTTGAAACGCGTCGTCCTGTGGAGTCCCGAAAGCGCTGAGGATCGACGACGACAACACGAACGCAGCTGCGACGATGATTTTCATCGAATTCAGCTCGGTGTGCCGCCGTGAAGAATCGGCTCCGTCGCGATTTCGTCCAGAGTGGGTTGCTGCGTTTGAAGGTAGGTGCGGCCCCTGTAGAAGCAGGCGACGACAACGAAAACGACAGCGGCTCCAAACATCAACCAGGTGAAGAAGGTAAAGTACTGATAGTCGCTGATCTTATGCGCGGCGCCTGCGCCCAAAATCCATTTATTGACGAGGCCGACGAAGAGTTCACCTGAGGCGACAGTGAGAAGCCACAGCGCCATCACGGAACTCTTCATCGTGTTCGGTGCCTGGGTATAGGAAAATTCCAAACCAGTGATCGATACCATCGCTTCACCGAGCGTGAGAATAATGTAGGCCAGGAACTGCGAATTGATGTGCGGTCTTAACCCTGCATCGATTTGCCCCTGGATCCAAACGATAACAACAAAAGAGAGGGCGGTAATGAAAAGGCCTATTCCGATTTTTCGCAACGGCGTGAGCGTGAAGACAGAGTTAATCAGCGGGTAGATCGCATAATTCACCAAGGGGATAAAAATCAGGATCAAAATAGGGTTTGCGGTTTGCACTTGTGCGGCCAGCAAATCCAGACCCCATCCCCCTGAAATGTGAAATGGCGAAAAGCTAATGTTGATCCACGGCAGCCAGGACACGTGCAGATCCATTTTCTCAGCTTGCAACGTCCATTCGGCGCCGTTGCTCATTCCCCACAAGGCCCAAAAAACCAAAATGAAAACGTAAACCATTGCGATTCGCGCGAGCGTGATGAGACCTTCCTTGCTGAATGTTGCGCGCAGATAACCAAGCCCAGCCGGCGGCACGTGCACCATTTTCTTGCGACCGCCCCAGAAAAACAAAGTCGCGATCAACATCGCGATCCCAGGGATTCCAAATGCCCATCCCGGCCCGTACTTCGGATTGCCCAGAAGCCAGGGACAAAGAAGCGAAGAAATGAAAGAGCCGGCGTTAATCGAGAAATAGAACCAGCCAAACATTTTCGACAGCAGATGTTTGTTCGATTCGCCAAATTGATCGCCGACGTTCGCCGACACGCACGGTTTAATGCCGCCTGCACCCAGACAAATCAGAAACAGTCCGATCGCCAGCATCGCTCGCTGCCCAACTGCAATCCCCCAGGAAGTGGCCATACACGCGAGCGTGAGATTGCCCAGGCAGTAAACGATCGACAGTGAGAGGATGGTCCAATATTTGCCCAGCCAGCCGTCGGCGATGACCGCGCCGAGAATCGGGAGAAAGTAAACGCCGAAAACGAAGTAATGCGTGTACATGTACGCCTCGTTCGAACTCATCGGCGCGAGCACACCGGACTGATTCAAAATGTAATGCGCCATGAAGACGGTCAGCACCGACTTCATGCCGTAATAGGAGAAACGCTCGGCAGCTTCGTTGCCGATGATGTACGGTACGCCCGGCGGCATGCCCGTTAAGTTTGGGGGCGAGGTTGCGTAGGTGTGTTTGGCCATATGATCTCCTTTGCCTACCGATCTTCGTGCGGAACAGCTTCCGCCGGGACCGGCGAGGATGCCGATTTTTCAGACTCGATTTTGCTTTCTTCGGACCAGACTCTCGTTGCCGGATCGGGCTGCTCCCGCTGAACTTCCGGCATTTGGCCGAGCGGATGTTTTTCGCACGATATGCAAAACAGCAGCATGCAGAGCGCAACAGCCGTGACGCCGTAGCGGAGGAAAAGAACCATAATGCGCTGGCACAGTTATCAGCCTCGCTGCTAACCTGCAAGCCGAAAGCGCGTGATTCCTCAGCATTTCGATTGCGATCAACGACGGCAGTTGTAGCGGCGTTTGTGTCAAACGCCCAGGCGCTTGGCACGAACGCCTCTACAAAAGATTGAAAGACGCTGTTGCGGGATTAGTATCACACGCGGTGGCTCGCACAGATCGACACAACGCGTGGAACGAAGTCTTCGCTCTCGTTCTGCTATTCTCGGGAACCCTGCTGTTTTTTGCGCTCGTTTCCTATACGCCGAGGGATGTGCCGTCCTGGGTTTGGTTCAGCCACATTTCGCCGGCGAATCGTCCTGCGCAGAATTTCATCGGCCCAGTAGGCGCAATTATCGCGGGAATTTGCTATCAATTTATTGGAGCGGCGTCGTACCTTTTGGCCGCAATCCTGCTGGTCACGCCGCGGTTGGGCTGGATCGTTCTGTTTATCATATCGGGTGCCTGTTTGCTGCATGTGCAGCCGTATCATTTGCAGGGCTGGCACGCCGCCTTCAACATCCAGGGGCCGGGCGGTTGGATCGGATACGCTTTCGCCGATCAGCACCGTGGGTTACTCCGCAACGCTCTTGGCCCACTCGGTACGCTTCTCCTGTTGATTGGAATTTATGTGACCACACTGATCCTGGTCACCGGACTGCGTCCCATTCATCTTGTTCGCGAGACGGTCGCGCTCATGCGACGCGTGAGTATAAGCCTGCAGGAATGGCGATTGCGCCGCAGGCTGCACAAATCGGATCTCAAGGGGAAACTGGCGATCAGTGAGCAGCAGCTCGCCAAGCAGCGGCGGATGCTTGAAAAACAATTAAAGAAGAAAGGCGTACCGGCGGCCGAGTTTGCTGGAGCAATGATTTCGCCGGAGGAACTGGCAAATCGGCCGAAACCAAAGGTCGTCGATACAACCGCATTGCCGAGCGAGCAGGAGACCCGCAGAAAACCGTCTCTCGCCGAATTGCGAGCGAGCGACAAGAAAGCAAGATCGGCCCCGAGTGTGATGACTCCAGCTTGGACATCGGAAAATTATATCCTGCCTGGGATGGATTTGCTGGACGAGCATAGTATGGAGGGACGCGGTACATCTGATCCTTCGGAGCTGGAGGAAGTCCAGCGAGTTTTGATTGAGACTTTGGGGCAATTCGGGATTGCGGTTGCCCCGGGCGATATCACAAAGGGGCCTACTATTACCCGCTACGAAGTCTATCCGGCCAAAGGCGTTCGTGTGGACAAGATTGTAAGCCTCGAGCGGGACCTCGCTCGAGCCACGCGCGCCGAACGAATCAATATCCTCGCGCCGATCCCCGGAAAAGACACGGTGGGCATCGAACTGGCGAACAGCCGAAAAGTGACGGTAAAACTGCGTGAACTTTTGCAGTCGTCCGACTGGGAAGAGGCAAAGGGACACACCAAGATTCCGCTCGCTTTAGGCAAAGATGTTTACGGCAAAACCATCATTGCCGACCTCGCGCAAATGCCGCATCTGTTGGTCGCAGGTACCACTGGCAGTGGGAAGAGTGTTTGTATCAATGCACTGATCGCCAGCATGCTCTTTCGTTTCACCCCTGAAGAGCTGCGTCTCGTGATCGTTGACCCGAAGATGGTCGAACTTCAGGCGTATGGTTCGCTGCCGCATCTCGCGTTCCCGATAGTTGTCGATCCAAAAAAAGTGATGCTCGCATTGCGCTGGCTGATCGATGAGATGGAGCGTCGTTACAGAATTTTTGCGCGCTTTGGCGTGCGCAACATCGTAGGTTTCAACGTACGACCGAAGAAGCCGGTAGCCGCGGGCGCTGACCGCGCCGACGAAGACGAAGCTTCGGAAAGTCCAGGCTCAGCGCCCTCGACTAGAAAGGATGAGCTTCAAATTCCTGACAAGATGCCGTATGTCGTCGTCATCATCGATGAGTTGGCGGATTTGATGCAAACCGCGCCTGCGGACGTTGAAAGTGCCATTGCACGCATCACACAAATGGCTCGCGCGGCCGGTATTCACATCGTCGTGGCTACGCAAACTCCCCGCGCAGACGTCATCACCGGCGTGATCAAGGCGAATATTCCGAGCCGGATCGCGTTTCAGGTCGCTTCCAAGATCGACAGCCGCGTGATTCTGGATGAAAACGGAGCCGATCGATTGCTCGGGCAGGGCGATATGCTTTACCTGCCGCCGAGTGCTTCGCGTCTCATTCGCGCACAGGGCGTTCTTGTTACGGATGATGAGATTCATCGGGTGGTCGAATTTGTTTCCGCGCAAAGCCCGCCTGCTTTTGATACGGCAATGCACGAGAAGCTACAATCCGCCGCGACGCCTGAGGAAGATGTGACAGATGAAGACGAAGAGTTGGTCGAAAAATGTCTGGAGATCATTCGACAGGAAAAACGAGCCTCCACCTCGCTGCTTCAGCGCCGCCTGCGACTCGGCTACACGCGCGCCGCGCGAATCGTTGATATTCTGGAGCAGCGCGGTATTTTAGGTCCCGGCGAAGGCGCCAAACCACGCGAGATTCTGGTCGATCTCGATGCTGCCGTTTAGCCGCTATTTTCTACGCAATGACGATAGAAGGGCTTGGTAAAAAATTTCAGGAAGCGAGGCTCGCGAGGAACCTGACGCTCGACGAAGCAGCCCGGATGACAAAGATTCGTCCCGCGCGGCTGGCAGAGATTGAGGCGGATGATTTTTCCCAATTCCCCAGCCTTGCATATGCAAAAGGTTTTCTTCTCATCTATGGCAAATTTTTAGATGTCGATGTCACGCCGTATCTGGACGCGTTTGAAGATTCCGAACGCGTGACGGTCGATGGCTACTCGTATCTTCAGGAAAATCGCCCCCAGAAATCGATCAGTGCGCCGGTAGTTCGGCGCCGTCGTCCCACGACAACCAGCCACGAGCGCATCTCACCAATGCCGCTCATCTTCGGCGTGCTCGTGTTGGTGGTCGGCTTCTCCGTAATGAAGTTGATCCTCAACGTGCGGCGGCTTGCGCCTGGACAAGCGGACTCTACTGCACAGGTGTCGCCGAGTGCGTCGCCGGTTCCAAGTCCCAAGACCGGGCAACCGGGGGCAACCGAAGCGTCACCAGGAGCTGTTGCATCCGCCCCAACAGTCGCACCATCGGTTTCGGTCGCTCCGACAGTGGTGCCAAAGGCTGTTGCAGCAGTTCCGGCAGGCCCTAGTGAGCCAGAGGTGCGTAAGGCCAAGCCTGTTCGCCCTGAGGACCTGGCGCAAGCGCCGCCGCAGACGAATTCATCCCCTGCGGAATCGGGTGATCAAAATCGCGTTGCCATTCGACCGCTTAAAAGAACCTATGTAAAGGTGACTGTTGGCGATAAAGGCGGAAGTCCCGCCTTCGAACGGTGGGTTTCTCCGGCAGATGGACCTGTGGAATTTCGCGGGAAACATGTCTCGATTCGTGTCCTCGATCCTGACGCTGTCCAGATCACAAAGAACGGAAAGGCGTTGGAAGACGACGACGAGGACGTGACGGTGAATTAGCGGCAGCAAAAGAATTTTAGAAAACGCCGACCGCCGAACGCCCAATTTTGAAGGCGGACAAATCAGCGTTGAGCGTTCGGCGTTGGACGTTTCTTAATGAAAACAAAGATAAGCAGAAGCGCGCTGGGTTTTCAGAGCAAGCCAAAGGTCGGCATGATCAGCCTTGGCTGCGCGAAGAATCTCGTCGACGCGGAGATCATGCTTGGCAGCGTGTTGCAGCGTGGCATGGAAATCACTTCGCGCGCGGAGGACGCCGACGTTCTGGTCGTTAACACCTGTGCGTTCATTGATTCAGCCAAGGAGGAATCAATCGAAGCGATTCTGGAGGCGCACCAGCAGCGCGGCTTGAACAAGCGATCCGATCAAAAACTCATCGTAAGCGGCTGCATGTCGCAACGGTTTGCGCGCGAGCTGCAAGAAGAAATGCCCGAAGTCGATGCGTTCGTCGGATTGGACCAGGTCGCGCAGCTTGGTGAGATCATTGAAAAAATTCTAGTCGAGGTCGGTGACCCGGGTCGCCAGGAGCCCAACACCGGCGGGGCCGGCATAACCGATGTCGGCTACAGTGTTGTTTCAGCGCGTCCGACTTACATTCCGGATTACGATACACCGCGCTTCAGGCTTACACCGGCACATTCCGCCTATGTAAAGATTGCCGAGGGCTGTAATCATCCGTGCAGCTTTTGCGTGATTCCGCAAATGCGCGGCAAACACCGCAGTCGCACGCCACAGTCGGTGCTGGCCGAAATTCGGGGACTCGTCAGCGAAGGTGTTCGCGAGATCAACTTGATCAGCCAGGACACCACGTATTACGGAATGGATCTCTGGTCAGTGAAAGCCGGACCCCGTCAACCGGTGGACTCTGCACGCGGTCCAACATTGGCCGCTCTTCTTCGCGAAATTCAGGAGATCGATGGCGACTTCTGGGTGCGCCTGCTCTATACCCACCCGGCGCATTGGAGCGATGAACTCATTGAAACCATCGCGCGATGCGACAAGGTTGCGCGCTACATCGATATTCCTCTGCAACATATCGACGACGCGATGTTGGGGCGCATGCGACGGGAAACTTCGCGTCAGCACATCGAAGATTTGATTCAAAGACTGCGCGCCGGAATTGCAGGTGTCTCGTTGCGCACGACTTTCATCGTCGGATTTCCCGGCGAAACCGACGATGAATTCGCCAGTCTTCTCGACTTCATCCGGCGCATCCGATTTGAGCGACTCGGAATATTCAAATATTCACAGGAGGAAGGCTCGCGCGCTGCAAAAATGCCAGGCCAGATTCCCATAAAAATTAAGAACGTGCGCTACCGAATGGCGATGTCGATTCAGCGAGAAATCGCGTATGAAACTGCTCGTGAAAAAACCGGAAGAGAATTGAAATTATTGGTGGATCAGCCGCATGTCGCACGAAGCGAAGCCGATGCCCCGGACGTTGATGCGCGCGTCATTTTGTCGAAAGAGGCTCCCGTCGGTGAGTTCGTTTGGCGAACGATCGTGGGATGCCGTGGCTACGATCTGCTGGCCTGAGTCGACTGCTTACAAAAGGGGATACTTTGGCAAAGCGTACTTAACACGTGACAGCAGTCTTTTTCCTGAGCAAACTTCTTGGTACTTATTTCGCTAGATGACCGAATCAAACGAACCGAAAAAAGAAACGACGCGCATTTCCGTAGCTCCTGAGGTTGCGGAAAAACCGCCAGAGCCAAATACGAAATCGCGAGACACGGTGCGAATCCAGTTGCCGCTTCGTGAGCCGCCTGTTCACGTTTTTAATGAACCGCAGCCTGCTGTTCAGGAAGGAGGCTCCTCGCAATTCTTCCAGTCGCCACAACCTCCACCGGTGCCGCTGAACGCCGCGGTCATGCCTGCACCAGATCTGCCGTCGTCATCGCCGATAAAAGAGACAGTTCGCATTCCCCTCCCCACGGTTGAGATGAGAAAGACTCAACAGCCTGTCGCCATGCCCGAGGTGGCACCTCAGAGTCCTTCAATCGCTGTGGCGGCAGAGGAGAAAAATCCAATGCCGCTGTTGTGGCTGCTGCTTGGTGTTTCCGCCGTGATTTTGATTATTCAGATTTGGACTTATCTTTCCTAAAGCTATGGATAATTCCTCTGTTATTAAGCTCGATGAATCCAATTTTGACCGCGAAGTGACACAGGACGGCAAGCCTGTGATCGTCGATTTTTGGGCGGAATGGTGTGGTCCCTGTAAAATGATCGCACCGCTGCTGGATGAGATTGCGCGCGAAAAAGCGGACGCAGTGAAGGTCGCAAAAGTTAACGTAGACGAGAACCAAAGCCTTTCGCTCAAGTACAATATTCGCGCGATTCCGGCTTTGCTCTTTTTCAAGAACGGCCAACTGCGCGATCAACTCACCGGAGTCACAAGCAAGAAAGACTTGTTGAATCGAATCGAAGCGCTGGCCTGAGGAAATTCTTCAAAGATTTCCAAGGGGCTGGCGGCAGTAGCCGGCCGTCGCTGGCTTTGGCCATAGCTTAGCGAGTGTCGCCGTGCGCGAGATGGGCCGCTAGAAGCTGATCTTTAAAATGCGGCCATCCGTACCCACGAGCCATCCGGCTTTGGGAGTGGCAAAAGCTACCGCCCAAAAGCCGCTCACACCAGGCAACGCGAACCACGTGGTTCCCTCGTCGGGAGTCCATGCCGCGCCTCCGTCATTGGCGGTAATGACCACCGCTCGGCCAAGGTTGTCCCCCGGGCCGTTACCGGTTCGGCCCACGTAGCTCAGGCCGAAGATCGCTCCTGTCACCGGCGGAGGGCTGGTAAGAGTCCAAGTTTGACCGCCATCGCTGGAAACCGCAGTGCGCGCGTTATTCGGATCGCCGGGATCCAAATCACCGCCGCCTACAATCCCGCGAAACGGATCTCGAAAATCAACGGTAAACGCGCCCGCGCTGGGCGAACTTATCAGAGGCGTGTTATACGCATTCCAAGTGTCGCCTCCGTCTCTGGTGGCCAGCACCCTGGCAATATCCGATCCACCCGTGCAAATCCACGCGTTCCTCCCGCCTTGTGTTGAGACGCAAGTACCACTCGACGCGAAGGAGGCTTCCCCCGGCAACGCCGGCGGCATATTGTTACTGATATCCTGCCACGTTGTTCCGTCCGTAGTGCGCAAGTCCGGGAACACTCCATTCACCGAGTCGCTGTGTGCAATCCCTCGATGCGGCGTCCAAAACGCGAAGCCGTCGTAGAAAGCATTCGGATTCTGATTTTCAAACTGAATCGTCCAGGTCGCGCCTCCGTCCTCTGTCTTGTAGATGCGAAACTCTGTTGGATCCCCAGACGTTCCTATGGACATCAAATAGGCAACGTTGGCACTGAAGGCTTGTACATCGCGAAATTGCAAAGCTTCGGCGCCCGGCACTACGCCCGCTCTCCAGGTCTGTCCGCCGTCAGTAGTGACGGTGAACGTACCGGCGCGACCGGATGCCCAGACCACCTGCGGGTTCACTGGCCACACTGCGATCAGACCGTTGGTGGTGCCGCTGTTTTGCGGAGTCAGTGTAGGTTGGTGAAGATGAGTTGGCGAGAGCTCCTGCGCGCTGAGGATTCCGCAGGCGAGCGCCGCAATAAGAAAAGTAGCGAATTGTTTACACATGGCGATTCCTCCCAAAGGTAATTCGCAGCCGCGGTCTAAGCTGGCTGTGAGGAGCGTCAAACTTGCCACTACGACAACCGTTTACGGCGTCCTGATTCATATTGTGAGAACTTCGCTCTGTCATTCCCGTAGAATGAGGTGAACCGGAAACCAATGGGACTGCGACTAATTAGAAAAAGAAAGCCACCGATGAAAGCGAAAACCTCACGTTTTGATAAGCTGGTCGCTCGTTATTATCCAGCCGTTTACAGCTTCGCTTCTCGATTGACCGATGATCCTCGGGAAGCAGTTGCCTTAACGCGCTACGCCTTCAAAAACACGCAGAAGCAACTCCGGAACCGTCGCGATGAGACCGCGCTTGCGACAATCCTCATATCCGCTGTAATCCGCGCAGGCCTGACAGCAGCTTGAGGCAAACTTCCTGTTTTGCTTCGCAAATTTCCGTGACGAATAACCGCCGGTGCGCCCGGCGGTCACATCCTGCACGGCTGCGCCCGGCGCGGCCAAAATTTGGGATTTCAAACCGAGATCGTAACCGCTATTACATACCCTTAAAGACCTACAACGTTTGATTATGGCGCAATCATCAGTCCGCGATCTTCCTGAAGGCGTGGAAATCACGGGCGCGATCGCAACGGGTTACGACGAAATTCTCACGCCGGACGCGTTGTCGTTTGTAGCGAAATTGCATCGTACGTTTGAATCGCGCCGCCGCGAATGTCTCCAACGCCGACGAGATCAACAAGAGGCATTCGACCGTGGCGAGTCGCTGGATTTCCTAACCGAAACTAAACACATTCGCGAAGGTGATTGGAGTTGCGCGCCGATTCCGCGTGATTTGCAGGATCGCCGAGTGGAAATTACCGGACCGACTGATCGCAAAATGGTGATCAACGCGCTCAATTCCGGCGCGAAAGTTTTCATGGCCGACTTCGAAGACGCCAACGCGCCGACTTGGGCCAACATGGTGGAAGGCCAAATCAATTTGCGCGACGCCATTCTGCGCACGATCACGTTCACGAATCCGGAGGGAAAAGAATATCGGCTAAACGAACGCACCGCCGTCTTGTTCGTTAGGCCGCGTGGCTGGCACCTGGACGAAAAGCATCTGCTTGTCGATGGCGAGCCAGTGGCCGGCGCGTTCTTCGATTTCGGTCTTTTCTTTTTTCACAATGCCAAGGAACTGATCGCGCGCGGGAGCGGCCCGTATTTTTACCTGCCGAAAATGGAGAGCCACCTCGAAGCGCGCATTTGGAACGACGCTTTCAAGCTGGCGCAGGATGAGCTTGGCATTCAACAAGGCACGATCCGAGCGACGGTCCTAATCGAGACCATTCCGGCTGCATTCGAGATGGAAGAGATTCTTTACGAGCTACGGGAGCATTCTGCCGGGCTCAACTGCGGCCGCTGGGATTACATTTTTTCCTGCATAAAAAAATTTCGCCGCAAACCGGATTTCCTACTGGCCGATCGCGCGATCATTACGATGACAACGCATTTCATGCATTCGTATTCGTTGCTCTGCATCAAGACTTGTCATCGTCGGAAAATATCCGCAATGGGCGGAATGGCGGCGCAGATTCCGGTGAAGAACAATCCGCGCGCAAACGAAGAAGCGTTCGCCAAAGTGCGCGCGGACAAGGAACGCGAAGCTGGCGATGGTCACGATGGAACGTGGGTCGCGCATCCTGGAATGGTCCAGCTCGCGACCGAAGCATTCGATCACCTCATGCCCCAGCCTAACCAAATTGCGCGCCAACGTGACGATGTCGATCCTTCCGCGAAAGACCTGCTCGATTTCGGGCCGCGCGGCCCGATCACCGAACAAGGTTTGCGCACGAACGTGAGCGTGGGCGTGCAATATCTCGAGGCGTGGCTGCGTGGCGGCGGCGCCGTCCCGATTTTCAATTTGATGGAAGACGCCGCAACGGCGGAAATCTCGCGCGCACAAGTCTGGCAATGGATTCGCCATCCCGATGGAAAATTGAGCGATGGCCGCAAAGTGACGAAGCAACTATTTCGCGAAGTACTGACAGAGGAATTGACGAAAATTAGAGAAGCGATCGGCGTCGATCGTTTCGCCAAAGGGAAATTCGAAATCGCGCGCGATTTGTTCGATAAGATGACCACCGACGATGAGTTCGCTGAATTTCTAACGTTGCCAGGTTATGAGAAACTCGACTGAAGCCGGCGCGCGTTGGCACGGCGTAACACGACCATATTCGCCGGCAGACGTGGAGCGCGTGCGCGGCAGCCTGCGCGTCGAGCACACGCTGGCGCGGCGCGGCGCGGAAAAACTTTGGCAACTGTTACAGAACGAAGATTACGTCGCGGCCCTCGGCGCGCTCACTGGCAATCAGGCGATGCAACAGGTCAAAGCGGGCTTGAAGGCTATTTACGTGAGCGGATGGCAGGTGGCGGCGGACGCAAATCTCGCCGGCCAAATGTATCCGGATCAAAGTTTGTATCCAGCGAACAGCGTGCCGGCACTCGTTAGGCGGATCAATCAAGCCTTGCAGCGCGCCGATCAAATTTACCACGCCGAAGGTGAGATCGATATCGACTGGTTTGCGCCCATCGTAGCCGACGCCGAGGCTGGTTTCGGTGGGCCGCTCAATGTTTTCGAACTAACGAAGGCAATGATCGAAGCCGGCGCGGCCGGTGTACATTTCGAAGATCAACTCGCGAGTGAGAAAAAATGCGGACACATGGGCGGCAAGGTGCTGGTGCCGACGCACACCGCCATCAAGCATCTCATCGCCGCGCGTTTGGCGGCCGATGTTTGTGACGTACCGATGATCCTAATTGCGCGCACGGATGCGAACGGCGCCGCCCTTCTTACGAACGATGTGGATGAGTGCGATCGCGAATTTCTCACCGGCGAACGAACGCCGGAAGGCTTCTTTCGCGTGCGCGCCGGGCTCGACCAGGCGATCTCTCGCGCGCAAAGCTACGCGCCGTTTGCGGACATGATCTGGTGCGAAACCAGCGAACCGAGTTTGGCGGAAGCAAAGCGATTTGCCGAAAACGTGCACGCAAAATTTCCTAACAAGTTACTGGCTTACAATTGTTCGCCGTCGTTTAACTGGAAAAAGAAACTTGATGGTGCCAGCATTGCAAAATTTCAGCGCGAGCTCGGCGCAATGGGTTACAAATTTCAATTCGTCACGCTCGCTGGATTTCATGCGCTCAACGCCAGCATGTTCAATCTGGCTCGCGATTATCGCGACCACGGCATGGCGGCGTATGCAGTATTGCAGGAGGCGGAATTCGCCGCCGAACGCGATGGTTACTCGGCGACGAAACATCAACGCGAAGTCGGCACCGGCTATTTCGATCTGGTGGCGCAAATTATTGCCGACGGCAACAGCTCGACCACAGCATTGGACGGCTCGACCGAAGCGGAGCAGTTCCGTTGAATGCAAAGTCGACAATCGCCAGCGAAAAGGTTGCGCAAGATTCTTCCACTCTAACCGACAGTCGTCTTGCCGCGCGTTGCGCGGAAATCGCGCAGCAAGCTTTTTTCGACTACCAAACGCGCTTCAACGCCATCACCCGGCGTGCGCGCGAACGTTTTTTGGCGCGCGATTGGGCCGGCAGTTTCAATGACGCTGCCGAGCGCCTGCGTTTTTACAACGACGTTCTCGACGGCCTAACAAGTCGCATCCGCGAATTGATGGGCATTCGTTTACCGGAACGCAGCATCTGGATGGGGGTCACAGCCGTTTACTC
>Ga0193730_1000261_pt1 | contig 16504 bp, 6 predicted proteins | sample U1a1metaG_FD_144919 | JGI IMG/M metagenome (GOLD analysis project Ga0193730, IMG submission 144919) | Soil microbial communities from a riparian zone of the East river system, Colorado, United States - U1a1 | ecosystem: Environmental > Terrestrial > Soil > Riparian zone | place: USA: East River...
GCGCCATTCGCGTCTGCAATTCCGCGAAGATCTCCCAGTCATGCCGCGTGTCACTGTCAGGTTGAAATAAAGGAGGCGAGAATTTTGCCGTGTTGCGAACCGCGAACAGATGAAAGGCCAGATCATAGTGGCTGCGCTCGAGTGAAGAGGTCGGAGGCAGGATGATGTGCGCGTGCCGGGTTGTTTCATTGATATAGAAATCGATTGCCGCCATGAATTCAAGAGAAGCCATCGCCCGATCCAATCGACGGCCGTTCGGCGTCGATAGCACGGGGTTCCCGGCATGCGTCACCAAAGCCTTAATCTGACCCGGACCGTCGGTCAAAATCTCTTCAGCAAGGGTGGCTACGGGGAGTTCTCCGGAAAATTCAGGTAGCTTTCGCACACGGCTGTGCCAGCGGGCGAAACTACCTCGCGGCGCGACTGACTCTGGCGCCGTCACGGGATCAAACGCCGGAAGCGTAAACATCGCGCCGCCCGGATTATCGAGATTACCGGTCACCGTATTCAAAACATTAATCAACCACTGACAAACGCCGCCGAACTCCTGGGTGCTGACACCGATTCTTCCGTAGCAGACCGCGGATTCGGCAGCCGCAAACTCTCTCGCCAATTGGCGTATTTGATCTGGATCAATTCCGGTAATTGATGCGACCCGGTCCGGCGGAAACTCGGCCACCAGATTGCCGATCGTTTCGACGCCTTTAGTAAACGAAGCCACTGGGCCGAATCGGATCAGTCCTTCTGCAAAAACCACGTGTAGTAACGCGAGCAGTAGCAGCACGTCTGTCCCCGGACGGATGAACAAATGGCGATCAGCCAACTCCGCTGTTTCCGTGAAGCGCGGATCGATGAGTATTACTTTGCCGCCGCGCTGCCGGATTTCCTGCAGCCTCCGACCCATCCCGGGAGCAGTCATTAGGCTGCCATTTGAGACGACCGGATTCGCTCCGAAGATTAGAAAAAATTTTGTGCGGTCGAGATCCGGGACGGGAACCAGAAGTTGGTGACCAAACATTAAGTAAGCGGCGAGATGATGCGCCAGTTGATCAACCGAGGTAGCGGAAAACCGGTTCCGCGTATGCAGGCTGCGAATAAATCCAGGCGCGAATAGCATGGCGCCATAACTGTGAACGGTGGGATTACCAAGATACGTGGCGATTGAATTCCGGCCGTACTTTTTATTGATGCGCTTGAGGTTCTGCGCAACTTCGTCAAAAGCTTCGTCCCATCCAATGCGTTGCCAACCATTCTGAGTACGACGGACGGGATGTTTGAGCCGATCTTTATCGTAGTAAATGTCCTGCAAGGCGACGGCCTTCGGGCAGATGTAGCCGCGACTGAATGGATCGTCCTTGTCACCGCGGATGTCCAGTCTCTGGTCGGGCCGCACAGTAATTTCGATCCCACACATAGCTTCGGTGAGATTGCAGGTGCGATAGTGCGGAGAATTATTGTCGGCGGTCTTCATTAGGTGATGGAATCATTGGCTCATTGATTCATTTGTTCATTGAATCATTTAATACAGTTCACGGTTCAATGAGTCAATGAGTCAATGAATGAATGATTCAATAGGCGATTACGCAAATTAACAATTTGCGCTACCGCGGCGGACCTGCGAGGCGACATGGGCATTGCCGCGTTCGTGTCCGAACAGTGGGGTCGTTTCACTCATAATTACTGACGTTGTGTCTTACACCTTATGAAGGCTTAATTAGCGCTTATGTGGAAAGTCATACTCTTAGTTTGCGCACTTACCATGATGGCCCAGGGACCAGCAGATCGCCGGCTGCTCCTATCACCTGACAGCCCCGAGATGAATCGACGGGCTCCGGAGGTCGCCCATGTGCGACTCGAAACAACCAGAGGTGTCATTCGTTTGGAAATGCGTCGAGCGTGGGCGCCACATGGAGTCGATCGTTTCTACAACCTGGTGAGAAATGGCTTCTATGATCAGGCGGCAGTCTTTCGTATCAGAGCCGGTGTCTGGGCGCAGTTCGGAATCAACGGCGATCCAAAGATCGCGCAGCTTTGGCGGAATCGTATGATCCCTGACGACCCGCGCGTAGAGTCAAACACTCGGGGTACGGTGGCCTTTGCGTTCAAGGATCCAAATGGACGAACGACGCAGGTGTTCATCAACCTGCGAGATAATTCCACGAACTTTGATAAGGAACCCTTCGTGCCGATCGCCAGGGTCATTGAAGGAATGGACGTCGCGGATGCTCTCTACTCGGAATACGGAGAAACGGCGGGAGGCGGAATTCGGGCCGGAAAGCAAGCCCCGGTGTTTGCCGGCGGCAATGAGTTTCTCAAACGCGAATTCCCGCGCCTGGATTACATCTTGAAAGCAACCATCGAGCGATGAAAGCAGTGCCTGAGAGGGAGCATTAGCCCGACCGTAAGGGAGGGCTCAGAATTAAATACGTGGCGAATGAACCCTCCCTTACGGTCGGGCTAACGCCCCGCCACAGCACCGGCCTAATGCGCGTGAGGTTTGATTATTTCATCCAGCAGATCCGGTTGTGAGCTATCGCGTTCCAGGTGTGGATAGCGCTCGCCGCCGCGATAGGTCACTTTGTAGTTTTCCTGGAACCCGCCATTCTCGACGCGCAAATCGATCGGCGTCGCGGCATTCTTCGTGGCCGCGATTGCATCGTACAACGCATCGGCGGACCATGCGCGGCCATTCACCCCGACTATTTTCATGCCGGGAGCGAGTCCGGCTTTCGCTGCCGGCAGTTCCGGATTCACGTCGAGTAGAGTGCCGTCCGCGTTTACGAATAGGCCAATCGAGTACGAGAGGTTCATGAACTTGCGCTGTTGCTCATTGAACTTCACTTCTTCATTTGGCGTCTCGTTGTAAACCAACTTCCAACCACCGTTGGTAATTCCGCCAAGCGGGGCGTGCACCGCAATCATGTTGACGCGCTGATTAAGAAATCCGCGCCAGTCGTAAGGCGTGACTTCGTTGAGCGTGTTCACGATGTCGTCGAAGGTGTAGGTCCTGACCATCGGCCCGGTGTCCGCCCCGCCGTGGAACTTGTGACAGAAATCATCAAGCGACAACTTGCCCTGACTTTGCCGGCGAATAATCACATCGGCCTCCATCCACAGCAGCAGTCCCTCGAAATAATAATCGACGCGTCGCCGGTAGTTCATCCACGCGCGCGGCGACGAATAAGTAAACTGCACCGCGGTTGCGGTATCGACGAGTGGTCGCCATTTGCGCCCCTCCTGGTTGTCCATCTCCGCGGCAACCGCGGCGACTGACTCGCGAAAGTTTTCCGGCGTCCAGAGGCCGCTGCGCGCCGGCAAAACTTTTCCGAGATATTCAGTCAAGCCTTCATAGACCCAAAGCAGATCACCCTGCATCGGCTGCTCGAAATCCGGAGTCGTGAGATCGGCCGGCCGGCGATATTTGCCATTCCATGAGTGAGTGTATTCATGGCCCAGCAGATCGCCGAGATCGATCAGCTGGCCTGGATCGCTCAGGGCTTTTTCACCCACGCCGTCTTCGCTGGACTCGTGATGCTCGAGGCCCTCACTGCCGCCAATGTCGCTCAAGGTCAGAAGAAAACGGTAGCTGCGATAATGCCGCGCGCCAAACAAAGCGTTCGCTTCCTTAACCAGATTTTGCCAGCCAAGCAAGGTCTCCGGTTTTACTTCGAGAGCGGCGGGCGTGTCCGCTACGATATCCATCTCATGTAATAAGGGCGCTGACGCGAGCGTGATCTTGCGAAAGTTTGCTCCGGCAATTAGTGGTGAATCAACCAACTCGGTCAAGTAAACTTCTTTGAACTCGGCTTCATCACGACGCTCTCGTAGAACCGGCAGCGCCGTCGCAAACTTCCAGCCGCCCGGCAGCTTGATCGATGTCGCGACGCGAATCGAGTCGCTATTCATCCCGCGCGGATAGACCAGCAGGCGGTTCCACTTAACGCGTGCCAACCGCGCGCTCATCGTCGTTCCGGGCTGAGAGACATCGTCAAAGGTGACTTCCAGCTCGCTGACACCAGCCGGAACCTCACAGTGAAAAGCAAACATCTCCACCGCGTCGCGCGTCCACGGGATCGACTTTCCGTTGGCAGATAGTCGAAGGCCGGCCATGTCGTTGATTGGTCCGGTGGGACTATGTTCACCGGGAATCCACTTCGGATAAAACAACGAAAGGGACCCAGGCTTAACCGGAATTGTCAGGGTAGCGTGCAGAACGTTGCGGGCGGCGTCGGTTGCATCGACATTCATCCTGATGCTTACCGAATTCTGGCCCAACGCCATCACGGCGCAGAGCTGAAGCAGTAACAACAACATCAAGAGACGGAGTTTTCTTCTGTGCTGCTCGATCATCTTCGGCATGATGTACCCTCACTTCTCACACCGTCAGCCAATTACCTCCGCGGCTTTCGATGTTGGGACCTTTTTGATGCGATCGTATTCCGCGCGTCTGGCGTGATGCGTATCCCAGAGATCAACGTCCTGCTGTAATCCCAGCCACATCTCCGGCGACGTACCGAACGCCCGCGCCAAGCGATGCGCCATGTCGGTCGTAACAGGTCTGCGCTCGTGCAATATCTCGCTCACCGTGCGTCGCGAGACGCCCAGCAAGCGCGCAAGCTTATCCTGCGTCAACCCTGCTGCCGGCAGAACATCTTCGCGCAGTATCTCTCCGGGATGCGTCGGTCGTCTCTTTCTGTTGTTGAGCCAATTGTTCGGCATCGTTTTATTCCTTAATGATAATCTTCAAGATCAAGATCGAAAGCGTCCTCGCCCGCAAATGTAAACGTCACGCGCCAGTTGCCGCTGACCGTGACGCTCCAGGTGCCAGCGCGATTGCCCTTCAGTTGGTGTAAACGGTACCCGGGCAAATTCAAATCCCTCGGCGACCGGGCGCGATTGAGTACGTCTAGCTGTCGTCGCAAACGGTCGCCAAGCTCAACGGTCACTCCCCGCCGATCACCCGTTTCAAAGAGTCGTTTCAGCCCTTTGTGACGAAAGCTCTTTATCACGCGCTTCGATTGTAACGTTACGCGTTACATTCGACAAGTCGATTCCTTGCTCATAGACAGGTTGAGACCTGCGGGTTATTGATAGGATTTGGAGGCGGCGATCGGAATCGAACCGATGAATAAAGGTCTTGCAGTCTAAATCAAGGTTTTTCGCGCAAGTTCCGACTTGTTCGCCTGCGCTGACTTTGCGGTGGCCTTTGAAATTCTAAGTTTGAGCTTGATCGCAAATTCGCAACGTTCTTGACCGGTACCCCAACAGTGACCCAAGTTAAGGCCTGTTGCTCAAGTCTCCTGCGTCTTAAGGAAATACCAAGTCGGTTCATCTTCTGGTATGATGCCAAGCGTCATGCCACGAGATAGATGAAATTCATCAACAGCACTTTTCACGCCGTAGTTATGGCCGGAGTGCCTGTATTTGGCAGCCTGCATATCACATCTGGCGGCGTTGTTGTTTTAGATGCTGGTCCCACGTCGCTGCTGGACTTGACCGGCATGGAACTACCGGCTTTCAAGGCTAGCGAACCTTAAAGGAATTGTCCTAGTGAAGCGTCTTGCATTGCTCATGTTCACTACCCTGATGTTTGTCATCGGGGTAAGCGCCCAAACGATCACGGTGAGTTGCGTGGGCAGCGCAGCGATGGATACCGCCGCGATTCAGTCGGCAATTAATAGCATCGGAACGGGTACAGGAACGATTACGTTACCGCGCGATAATGATCCTCGTTGTGTCGTTAACGATCTCATCGTGCCATCCAATATCACGATGGACTTTGGCCTCAATTCTGCGGGAGTTCAGATTGTCACCTCAAAGATTTTGAGTATTGGCTCGCTCATCGCTCGGCCAGATCAACAATTATTCTTCAACGCACTAGCGGGGCAAGGGACGGTAAATCTAAGTGTGTCTGTTCTGCATCCTGAATGGTGGACAGCAAACGTAAATCCGGGCGTGACTGATATGACGGCGGCGATCAATGCCGCGATTCAAGCGTGCCCGCATAGGCGAGCAGCGCGGCTTCAAATTCTGGGTGGTTATCTACTCTCTGGGTCGGGCACGGAACTAATTCTCGTGGATCGAAACGTCAGCCTGGTTGGAGTTGGGGCTCAAAGTTCAAGGTTAATCCCATCTACTTCGGTTGGAAGTTCGACTCGTGTAATCCGCGTGGTTCCAGACGGTGATACTAGATTTCTTTCCATCGCTGATCTGTCTATCCAGCCGCCCAGCGGCACCGGACCTGCTGGTTATGGTATTGATCTTGACGTTTCAGGCTTTGGCTCTTTGGCTAACCTAAGCGTAGAGCACTGCTACTTTGAGAGGCTAGGATCATCTGCCATTCATCTAACAAATCCAGCGGCTAGAGTTGATGGATTTTTCTCGTCAGACATTAGGAACAACTTTATCGTTGGAAGCATTGATTTGGTGGGTTGCGGCGATTCAATTAAGGTGCGCGACAACATAATAACTGGCGCACAAGCCGGCATCGGAATTACCTTTGGAGGCTTAGCGGCAACAGGTAAATCGATCATCGACGGAAACAGTATCACAACGGCGGGGGGAGCGATCAACGTTCTGTCCGGCGACAAGCTCGTTATCTCAAACAACAACATCGAGCAAGTATTTACTTACACGGGCACACTCGACGCGCTCATAAACCTGGAAGGCTCCGCTGCCGCGCGGATTCTGCACGCGAATATTACTAACAACACGATCAACTCGTTAGGTCGGGTGGTAAATCTGGTCCGCATCAACTATGCAGATAGAACGGTGCTTCAGGATAATGATCTTCAAAAGAGCCCAGGGCCAAGCGTTGTGATCACCGAGAACGCTCGCAACACCGATCCTCGCGCCCAGGCATGGGGCGATCCTTACGAAGTCTCAATCGCTGACAGTGGTGTTGGCACTTACAATGTTAGCCAGCAACTAACCCTTGCGAGTGGATGGGTAAACAATGGATTTCCAGTTGACGCGGCGTCAAGTACTAAGACTTCTGACAATAGAGTTCACCTGCATGGATTGATTATTACAGACCTCAGTCCGCCATCCTTAGGGTTCTCGCTAACCACGCTTCCAGTTGGGCATCGCCCGGCAGACACTGTCTATTGTCCGGTGTTTGCTACATCCAATGGAAAAGTAGTAACCGGCAGTATTCACATTACAGCAGGCGGCGTTATTGTGTTAGATAGCGGTCCAACAGCTTTCCACGATGGGATTGTATTAGAGATTCCCCCTTTCAAGGCCAGTGATCCATAGGAGCCAGATATGAAGCGATTTCTGTTCGTCGCGATATTCATCTTGAGTTTTGTTTATGCAAGCGGGCAGGTCCAACATTAGGTAACATTCGATAACGTTGCGACTTGAGAGGAAGACATAGACCGAGATTGCTAACTTCAATGGTTACACCCTTGATGGAGTTCTGCCGGACCAAACGAATCACTGAGTGTGGTTCAGATGCCAGTTGCATTCATGAGCGCCCCATTGGTGAAAGGGCCGCTCTCTTAGGTTAGACTTTTCAGAGATGCCCTAAATGCACACCATTAAACTTCTAGTTGTACTGTTGCTTTCAGCAGCTGTCGTTCTCCCAACCTTGGCAAATTCTTCACCTGCCCCGACAATCGCCGGCAACGAGTCAGTAAGAGTGTGGCTCACCGACTTATCCGCAGGCGTCAGACTGGTCCAACAATCAAATCTGTCCTTCGCCCCGGACAGCAATTCCGACCCACTGACGATCACTGTCGACGAGAATGCGCAGTTTCAAGAAATGGGGGGGTTCGGCGCGTCCTTCACTGATTCCTCAGCCTGGCTGGTCTATAACAAGTTGAGCCCGACGCAGAGAACCGACCTCATGACTAACTTGTTCAGTCCGACGAACGGAATCGGACTCAGCCTGTTACGGCAACCATTGGGCGCTTCTGATTTTTCCACCATCGGAGCCTACTCGTATGACGATGTGCCAGCAGGACAAACTGATCCGAATTTTACGAACTTCTCGATCAATCATGACCTTACTTATATCGTTCCAGTTCTTAAGCAGGCCCTTCAACTGAATCCGGCAGTGAAGATCATCGGCACGCCGTGGAGTCCGCCTGGTTGGATGAAAACTAGTGGATCCATGATTGGTGGTAACCTCAAGCCGGAGGCTTACGGTCCTCTTGCCACCTACTTTGTTAAGTACATTCAGGCTTATCAGGCTCAGGGCGTACCGGTGAACTACGTCACAGTTCAAAACGAGCCGTTAACCATACCTCTGGACTATCCGGGGATGGGTATGGCCGCGACCGAGCAGACCAGCTTCATAAAGAATTACCTTGGGCCGGCGCTAGCCGCCAGTAACCTCAAAACGAAGATTCTCGCTTACGATCATAACTGGGCCGTAGCCAGCTATCCCGAAACGGTGTTGTCGGATCCTGCGGCGGCCCAATATGTTTCAGGCATCGCTTGGCACTTTTATTACGGCGCAGCGAACGCGCAAACGATTTTCCATAATGAATACCCTAACAAGGATAACTTTGTTACCGAGGCTTCAGGAGGAACATCGCAGGGCAGTGACGCAAATGCGTTTCGTGATGTGTTGGCTACCCTGGTTATCAATAGCAGCCGAAACTGGGGAAACGGCGCTGTGCTGTGGAATATGGCACTGGATAACCACAATGGTCCAAGAAGTGGCGGCTGCAAGGATTGTCGTGGAGTAGTTACCATCGATCAAAGCTCAGGGAACGTAACGTACAACGTTGACTACTACGCGCTGGGCCATGCAAGCAAGTTTCTCCAGACTGGTGCATATCGAATTGGCTCCAATACGTTTGGCTCGAGCATCGAAGACGTGGCGTTTAAGAATCCTGATGGCTCAAAAGTGCTGATTGCCTACAATGCAGGCAACTCGCAAAGCACGTTTAGAGTGCGGTGGGGAAATGAGTCCTTCAGCTACACGTTAAACGCCGGCGCGGCGGTTACGTTTAGTTGGTCCGGTTCGCCGGCGCGGACCTCGCAACTGCTGTCGCGCAACGGTTGGGTGGCCACTGCTTCAGTCAGCGGCTCGGAGTCGGTGCCTGCCAACGCGCTCGATGGGAACGCTCTTACAAGTTGGAGCACAGGACAGCCACAAGCGAGCGGACAATGGTTTCAGGTGGACCTTGGATCTGCACGCTCGTTCAGCCGGATCGTCATGGATTCCGCCGCGGGAGAATTTCCGGGCGGATATGAGGTCCATGTTTCGAACGACGGCACGAATTGGGGCAAACCGATTATCATCGGCGCCGAAACCTCTCAGTCCATTGCCCTGAACTTTCCGTCTCAGGTTGCGCGCTATATCCGGCTGGTGCAAACAGGGAACGCTGCCAACCGGTGGTCGCTGATTGAATTCAATGTGTACTCTGGCGGCGCGATCGGTCTGTTGCCGAGGGGAAACTGGACAGCCACAGCCTCGGTCAGTAACTCTGGAGAACCGCCGAGCAACGTACTCGACGGAGACAGCAAAACGCGCTGGAGCACCGGTCAGCCGCAAACGAATGGTCAGTGGTTCCAAGTGGATTTAGGTTCGGCGCAGACCTTTCACCAGATTGAGATGGAATCAGGCGTCAGTGCCTTCGGCGTCGATGCTTACGTTCTCGACATGGACTTTGCAAGTGGTTACGAGCGCTATGGCTACCAGCTCTACGTATCAAACGATGGTACGAACTGGGGTGTTCCAATCTCCGTTGGATCCGGAAGTTCTCAGGTCGTTAGTGTCATTTTTGCGAAGCAGACGGCCCGTTATATCAGGGTGGTCCAGACAGGAAGCTCCGGCGAATGGTGGTCGCTGCATGAATTCAACGTTCTAACTGACTCAGGGTCACCAATCCAGTCGGGCGCGCCTACTCTTGTTACCGAAGCAGATTCGAATCGAGCTATTGCGCTTCATTCCGTCCTGTTCACTCGGGCACCCTTCTCGACAATAACCACACAAAACTTTGGTCCCGATCAGCGCACCAGAGTGATGCTCTTTGCTGAGAATCTCGATCTATTGCAAGGCGAAAACCTTTCAGTCGTGACAGCTCAAGCGGTGGACGCTCAGAACACACTGTATGACCTCTCCGTCGAATACGTGGGGAAAGTCCCGGACTTCAATTGGCTCTCGAGTGTGATTGTTAGATTGCCCGACACCCAGTCGTTCAACGGAGACATGTCAATCCGCGTCAGCTTACGCGGTGCAAACAGTAACGGAACTGTGCTGTCGATTAAAGCTCCCTGAAAAAACTCTTACATCACGATTCGGCATTGGCAACTTAACTCAACAAGAAACAGGATTAGCGACTTAGACAAATGAATCCCTCTTTCGGTATCTGGTTAATTGACGACCGTCCCGATGCAAACTAATTCTTGCCATACGACGAATCTCGACTTCATTATTTGCTGATAACCACAAGCTCTGTACTGACGTCTCCTCACTCGGAAGTGTGAGGTGATGATCCGGAGGCGGCAAGAAAACGCCGCGCGTGGCCGGCTGACTTAAACCGTCTCATCACGCCCTCCCGCAACCTAGTCGGTCGATGTGAATTCTCCGCTCGGTTGTTCTGATACTTATGCTGGAGATGTTCGACACCCGGCTTCACTTCAGCTTTCGCCGCGCTGTAGCTCTTCAGCTTGTCCGTGATGACTACCCGCGGGACATACCGCAAGCCCTTTAACAGCTTGCGAAAGAATTTCTTAGCTGCCTTCTTATTCTGCGGAGCGACGGGGTTATCGCCCGTAAGTTATTGAAAAGATTGGAGGCGGCGATCGGAATCGAACTGATGAATAAACCCTACGGACGCTACTTTGCCGTCTGCACTCGACTAACCAAATCTGCAAATCTCGGATCCGAGCGTAGGCCATCGAACATTGGTTCGCCAAGGCTAGAGAGATCAGGAGAGTGCTCGCGATATGACTTCTCCAACCAGACCAAGGCGCGGTCCGTATCGCCTAAGCCGCTATGAACAAGAGCAATACACGTGGGAGACACGTACTCTCGCATCGAGCGCTGAATTTCTCCTGCAAGTATTCTTTTTGCCTCGTCACGCTCTCCGGCCAGGCCGTGTAAATTACCGGCGGTGCATCCGTTTTTTAGATCGTCAGGTAACTGAGCAATGAGCGCGACAGCATCTTTCGGCTTCCCGATTTTCACATACGTTTGGGCCAGACCTTGCAGCGCCATCGGAAAGTCCGGGTTCAGTTCGAGGGCCTTCTTGTATTCAGTGATCGCCTCGTCGTACCGCCGCGCGCAATAAAAAACGTAACCGACATCTGCGTTTATCGGGAGCGAAAGCGGGTCGCCTGCCCGCGCGCGCTGAATCTCTTCGATAGCCTGTTCTGGTTTATTGAGACCGAGTAGATGCAGAGCATACCAGTGATGGGCCGTCGCGTAATTGGTATTAAGCTCGATGGCTCGCCGGTATTCCGCCTCAGCCACCTGCCAGTTCCATTCGTTCTCAGCCACCGCCGCCAAAGAGGTATGTGCTTCGGAGAGCGTGTCGTCGAGTTGCACCGCCTTTTCGGCAGCCTGCCGCGCTTTCACGAACGCTTCATTAGACGACATCGGCGTGTACCAGTAGCTCATCACGTAACTGTCTGCGAGCCCTGAATACGCGAGAGCATAGCCAGGGTCTTTCTGGACCGCGTCCTCGAAATGCTTAATGGCTTTATCGAGCGCGTGGGGAATCGTCCTTTCGTTCCAATAATAGCGACCCTTCAAATAAGCTTCGTAAGCATCCCTGTTATTCGTCTGATGGCGCGCGAGCTTTTGTTCAGTTTGGGTGTTCAGCTTGAGCTTGAGGCCCGAAGTGACGCCACGCGCGATGTCGTCCTGAATGGCTAAGATATCACCGGAGGGCCGCTCGTAGTTGTCGCTGGCCCACAGGACACGACCGTCGTCTGTGCTTACAAGTCTCACCGTCACGCGGATGTTTTTGTCTGTTTTGTTAACGGTGCCTTCCAGGACGGCTCCGACACCTAATTTCTTACCTGCCTCTTGTGGATCTATTTCTTTGTCTTTGAAGTTGAAGGCCGAGCCGCGCGAAATAACTTTCAATCCGTCAATTCTGGAAAGCGAGTTGATCAGAATTTCAGAGAGCCCATCGCTCAAGTATTCGTTCGCCGCGTCACCGGTTAGATTTTTGAGAGGCAGAACGGCAATCGAGTTCACCGGCGGACTTGGGGCGCGATTCATGCGTCGATCGATGACCAGCGCAGCTACCGCAGTGACGGTAATAACCAAACATGCGACTACTGCCAGCATTGCTCGACGGGACATCTTTCTGCCGGCGAGAGTTACTCGCCTGTCTGGCGCGGGAACGTTGATGACAGCTTCACTCGTTGGCTCGGAACTGTGTATCTCTTCCTCCTCGACGACGATCTTGACGCCGCGCGTTCTTTCAATTTCTACGATCGATCCATCATCGATCAGCTTCTCTTCCAGCGGCCCGACGTATCGATAACCTTCCGCATAGCGCGTCTCGATGAAGCGCGGCTGGTCCCCCTGGTCGTTCAGCGCCTTTCGAATTTTGCCGACGCATTTGGTAAGGGTTATGTCATACACGTCGCGCCCTTCCCCCAACAGTTCGAGCAATTCAGATCGGCTCACCAGCCGATCTCGATGTTCGATTAAGTAGAGGAGAACTTGAAAGGGACGGTGCGGCAAGTGGACCGCCTGGCCGTCGTGTAAGAGCAGGCGCGTGTCGGGCTCTAACCTGTACCCGTTCAGGATAAATCTCTTTCTTACTTCCACGGCCATTTTCTTTACTCGACTATCAGGATTCACCAAAAACCGAATGTTTTTCCAATTGTTTCCTAATTTGTTCAGGATTCAAATTGGGCCATCGTCTAAAGTTCGCGACTTGGGAACTGCTCTTGGATTAACGAAGGCGAATTGTCAACGTCCAGATTCTATCACCATGGCCACAATCACCAGAAGAAGAGTAGAGATCATCGCCTTCGAACAGGAACGCATCGTCCGGCGGCCCGCGTTGCAGTCCTGTCCGGAATGCCAGCAAGCAAACGAGCGCCGCCGCAATTCATTTGCGCCGCCGATTCGATCGAAAGCGCGACGTTTGTATCGCTGGCTCGCAACTCTTATGCGCGGAGCCGGGTTGACCTAATAAAGGATCGCGAGCGCCGATAAAAATAAGCAGTCTTTTAGTTGGTCTTTTATGTCACTAACACCAACTTATGAATAACGTACAGCTGAAAACATTTCCACGGCGATTGTTGATTGTCATTGGACTCGGGTCGCTACTGGTCACCTCCACGCTAGTTCTAATGCGCTCTTCACACGGCGCAAGACTGGCTTTCAGAAGCGCGCCGGCAAAGTCACTAGCTGATAAAGCGAGTCCAGGCAAAAACTCATTTGCCAGTTTTTCGGCGCAGGCGACAACAACACTTCAGTTCAGTTCATCCAGTTATGTTGTGGGCGAAGGCGATGGCAGTTTGACTATTACGGTCACACGCGCGGGTGATACGTCGAGCGCAGTCACCGTTGATTATGCGACGTCTGACGGCACGGCTTCAGAACGATCAGACTATACGGCGGCGTTGGGAACGCTTCGTTTTACCGCGGGCGAAACCAGCAAGAGTTTTCTGGTATTGATTACCGACGATCTATCGGTCGAAGGTAATGAGACGGTTAACCTTACTCTTTCAAATCCAACCGGAGGAGCAACGCTGGGTGTTCCGAATGCCGCGGTCTTGACGATCGTGGACAACGACAACTTGATTGGAACTGTAAATCCGATCGATCTCTCACCGTTTTTCGTCCGCCAGCACTATCTCGATTTTCTCAATCGCGAAGTGGATGCTTCGGGGTTCGCCTTCTGGCAGAGCAACATTGAGCAGTGCGGCAGCGATCCACAATGTCGAGATGTGCAACGCATTAACACCTCGGCAGCTTTTTTTGTTTCTATAGAATTTCAGAACACCGGCTACTTCATCTACCGGCTGCATCAGACGGCGTTCGCTTCGGGTGAAACATTGCAGTTGCGACGGTTCCTGCCTGACACCCAGGAGATTAGTCACGGCGTGGTTGTAGGCCAGGGCGACTGGCAGGGGCAGATCGAGGCTAACAAGCAGGCGTTCGTCAGCGAGTTCGTCGCTCGCCCGGAGTTCACGACTACCTTCCCGAACACTTTGAGCGCTGCGCAATTCGTTGATGCGCTCAACTCTCACACGCTGGACCCGCAAAATCCCAACAGCGGCGGCGCGTTGACACAAGCCGACCGAGACCAACTGGTCGCCGACTTATCGGCTGCCCGCAAGACACGCGCTGACGTTCTGCGCGCGGTCGCCGAGAATGCGGAGTTCCAGCGCCGCCAGTTCAATAAAGCATTCGTTTATATGCAGTACATTGGCTACCTGCGCCGCAATCCGAATGATCCGCCTGACGGGAATTTCGACGGCTACAACTTTTGGCTTGGCAAGCTGAATCAATTCAATGGTAACTACATTCAGGCTGAGATGGTCAAAGCTTTTCTTAGTTCGAACGAATATAGGAATCGCTTTCAACCAACGTCTGCTCCAACTCCGACACCAACTCCGACACCGACAGCAACCCCGACGCCAACACCAACTCCGACTCTTCCGCCTGATCCGGCGACCGAAGCGCCGCCGATCGATCAGACGATATCCACAACCATCTTTGATTCGACTTCATTTCTCTACACCGGCAATCCGCGGATTCAAACCGGCGTCGTTCCCGGAACAATCAAACCGATCCAGGCGGCAGTCCTGCGCGGTCGAGTTGTCGACAGCGGTAACGCTCCTTTGCCGGGTGTGACGATTACCATTCTCAATCATGCTGAGTTTGGCCAGACGTTGAGCCGTGCCGATGGGATGTTCGACATGGCGGTCAATGGCGGCGGACTGTTAACGGTGAACTATACAAAAGCCGGCTTCATGCCGGTGCAGCGACAGATGGATGTGCCGTGGCAGGACTACATGATGGTCCATGATGTCGTGCTCTTGCCGTTCGATAACGCTGTGACCACGATCGATCTCAACTCAAGCACGCCCGTACAGGTTGCGCAGGGCACGACGATGACGGATGCGTCGGGCACTCGACGCGCTACTCTCATGTTCAAGCAGGGTACGACCGCGACGATGACCTTACCGAATAATTCGACTCAACCACTGACGACCATGCACGTGCGCGCGACCGAGTATACGGTTGGTCCAATGGGCCCAGCCGCAATGCCGGGTGATCTGCCCTCGGCAAGTCAATACACGTACGCATCAGAGTACAGTGTTGATGAGGCAGTCGCCGCCAACGCAACCCGTATCACGTTCAATCAACCGGTAGTTCAGTACAACGAAAACTTTCTCAGCTTTCCTGCAGGTACAATCATACCTTCCGGCTCTTACGACAAAACAAGCGGCATCTGGATGCCTTCGGCCAACGGTCTCGTCATCAAGATTCTCAGCATCACCGGCGGATCGGCGACTCTCGACATTGACGGCAGCGGCAATCCCGCCGGCGACGCAAGCTTAAATGCGCTGGGCATCAATGCGGCTGAACGCCAACAACTAGCCGCCCTCTATCAACCGGGTCAATCTCTCTGGCGCGTCCCGCTCAATCACTTCTCTGGTTGGGATTCCAACTGGGGCTTCGGGCCACCGGCAGGTGCAGCACCGCCGGGAGGACCGAGCAATGGCAATCCGCCTCCGCCGCCCACTACCGCCGGCCCCGGGCCTCCGGGATGCAAAAGCTGCCCAACCTGCCCATGCGAAGAGAAGGGCAGCATCGTCGGCCTGATAGGGCAAACGTTGAGCGAAGAAGCAGACCTCACTGGCACTCCATTTTTCCTACGCTACGATAGCGACCGCACGCAGGGTTATAAAGCTGCTGACACGCTTAGCATCCCTTTGAGCGGCGCCGCTCTGCCGGGCCCGGTCAAGCGCATCGAGTTGACCGTGACCGTTGCCGGTCGCGTCTTCACGCAGACTTATCCTGCTCAGACTAATCAAATCGCGACCTTCACGTGGGACGGCCTCGACGCTTATATGCGCGTGGTGCAAGGCCAGCAGATCGCCGTAATAGACATCGGTAACGTCTACGACGCTGCGTACCAGAACACGGCCAACTTCGGTTACAACGGCAACGGCGTGCCCATTACCGGTGATCGTGCCCGCCAGGAAATCACTCTCCATCAGATTCAACGCGCGCCTATCGGAACATTCGACTATCGCCCACAAGCGTTGGGCGGTTGGAGCCTGAGCGTTCATCACGTTTATGATCCCGTCGGGCGCACGCTCTATCAGGGTGATGGCACACGACGCAATGTGCAGAGCGTGAATGCCGTGATCGACACGGTGGCCGGCAGCGGCCAACCGCCTTCATCGTCTTGCAGTAACAATAGCGTGGACGCGAAGACGGCTTGTCTGGACGCTCCGTTTGGCATAGCCACCGCGCCGGACGGCACTTACTACTTCACCGATACCAACCAGCATCGCATTTTTCGCGTGACGACGGATGGCATTCTCAACGTCATCGCGGGGG
>Ga0193730_1000263_pt1 | contig 16290 bp, 18 predicted proteins | sample U1a1metaG_FD_144919 | JGI IMG/M metagenome (GOLD analysis project Ga0193730, IMG submission 144919) | Soil microbial communities from a riparian zone of the East river system, Colorado, United States - U1a1 | ecosystem: Environmental > Terrestrial > Soil > Riparian zone | place: USA: East River...
CGTAGCAGGACGATGCCCTGTCTCGAGGCCAGAGGTCGAGCACGATTGGCTCGTCCGGCTTGATCTCGCCGGAGCCCATCTCGTGACCGATCGCTGTCTGCGGACCGTGCGAGACGATGAACTCGTCGCAGAGGAGGTTCAGACTCGTAAACGCTTGCTGGATCGCGATCTTGACGCGCTCGCAGGTGAGCGGCTCGCCGTCCAGGATGAGGGAGCCGTTTTGCCTCTCGGCGCGGCGAAAAAGCTCGCGCGCGGCATCCATGCCCGCCTCGGCGCCACGCTGCGCGCGCCGAATCCCGTCGAGCTCCGGTTGGCTCTTGGCGCGGCGACGCCGCACGAACGTCTCACGATCGGGCTTCCCTCGGCCCGGAGGCGGTCGGCGAGCTCGATCGGAAACGTGGCCGGGACGACGGCCTTCTCGATGCCGAACTCCTTGACGGCTCGAACGGCGGTCCCGAGCCCGACCTCCTCCATCGGGATTCCCTGCTTGACCAGGTCGTCCCAGCCAAACTGCTCCACCGCGTGCGGCTGCAACCCGTCGTGGCCCTGAACGCGCTCGACCTCGAAGGGCGTGATCACGACGTGGCGCTCGCCGCCGTGCTCGAGGTAGAGGAACGCATCCGGGACCGGGACGGGCACCTCATGGCGCATCTCCGGGGAGCGCAGGGTGTCGGCCCAGATCAGGACATCGGTCATCTGCGCGCGAAATCCTATGGATTTTTCGCGGGGGCTGGTTTCCGCCGCTCGCTTGGCTCGGAGCCGACGCGAGCCTGAGTGTCTGCGTACGTAGACTGAGCTGCCATGGACGAAGTGCTCGCCCGGGCCCAGGAGCTGGTCGACGAGTACGCCGGACAACTGGCCTCGGCGCTGCCCGAAGACGCCGAGATCTTCGATGCTCACGTTCATCTGGGACAGGACATCGACGGCTTCAGCGGCACCTACGAGGAGCTGATGGCGGTCAACGACCGCTATGGGATTTCGCGTTCTTTCGTGTTCTGCCTCGACGAGCCCGACCGCCATCCCGCCTTTCGGGCAGCGAACGACCGGACGCTCGCCTATGCGAAGCGCTCGGAGGGTCGCCTGATCCCATTCGTGCGGCTAGACCTCTCGGAAGAGCCGATCGAGGAGGCGACCCGCTGTCTCGATCTCGGCGCCCGCGGCATCAAGCTGCATCCGCGCGCGCAACGGTTCCTCTTGAACGACGAGCGGCTGGCGCCGGTGTTCGCACTTGCGGCGGAACGTCGCGTCCCGATCCTGATCCACGGAGGCCGCGGGCTGCCGCCGATCGCGAGGGAGCTCGCGGCGCTGGTCGAGCGCTACCCGGACGCGCAGCTGATCATCGCGCACGGCGGCATCGCCGACCTGCCCGCCCTCGCCGAGCAGTTCGCCGGCAAGGCGGGCGTCTTCTTCGACACGTCGGTCTGGAGCCCGATCGACCTGCTCAGTGTCTTCCGCGTCTTCTCTCCCGAGCAGATCGTCTATGCCTCGGACTTTCCCTACGGGCAGCAGCCGAGCTCGCTGCTGATCTCGCTGCGGACGGCAAAGGCCTCCGGACTCGATGAGGACGATCTCCGCAACATGTTGGCGGGCAATGCGAACCGGATCGCGACCGGCGAGCCGCCGCTCGAGACGACCGCACCGAGGGGCGGCGATACGTTCTCGCAGCCGATGGCGCTCGCTCGGATCCATCAGTACTTGTCCATGGCGACGCCGCTCCTTTGGACTCGCCAGCCCGACACGGTCGGGGTGATTGGGCTGGCCCTGAACGCCTGCTACGACCGCGACGGCTACGCCGACGAGCGTGAGCGGATCAAGGAGCTGCTGACGGCCGCACGTGACGTCTGGCGGATGCTTCCCGAGATCGAGGACGAGCCGGACCAGCGCGTCGTCACCCGGACGACGTTTCGCTTGATCCACCTTGCGGACATCCTTGCAGTGACGCCCGATGATTGAGCTTCTCGTCAACGGTCACACGCACGAGCTCGAGGCCCCGGTCGGGCGCACGCTCGCCGAGGCGCTGCGGCTCGACCTCGGGCTAACCGGCACGAAGGTCGCCTGCGGCGAAGGCCATTGCGGCGCCTGCACGGTCCAACTCGAGGGCGTACCGGTGCTCTCTTGCATCACCCTCGTCCACACGGTCGGTGACCGTCAGGTGACGACGATCGAAGGCCTCGACTGGCATCCGCTGGTCGAAGCGTTCGTCGATGCCGACGCTACTCAATGCGGGTTCTGCACCCCGGGACAGATCGTCTCGGCATCCGCGCTGCTGGAGGCGAACCCGAGTCCGAGCGGAGAGGAGATCAAACACGCGATGGCGGGGAACCTCTGCCGCTGCGGGACCTATCCGAAGATCGAACGCGCAATCCATGCGGTCGCGGCGCAAAAGGAAGGGAACTGATGGCACGGTTGATCAAGACCGAGAAGGAGGTCGAGGGCCGCTACACGGAGCAATGGGTCGTGGTCGAGGAAGATGCGCTCGAGCAGTGGCCCGAAGGCCCGCTTCAGACCGTGGGCCGGCCGGCGACTCGAGTGGACGGACTTGCGCGCGCCCGCGGCGAGGCTCGCTACACGCAGGACATCCGGCTCCCCGGGATGCTGCACACCGCCGTCCTCCGAAGCCCGCACGCGCGCGCCCGCGTGAAACAGATCGACCTGACCCCGGCGCGCGAGACGGTCGGCGTCCGTGAGGTCATCGGCCCCGACGATCTGGAACCGCTGACCGACGAGCCGAACTACGAGGGCCAGGCGATCGCGGCAATCGCTGCGGACACAAACGACCAGGCCCGTGCAGCTCTCGACGCAATCTCGATCGAGTGGGAAGTGCTCGAGCCGCTGCTCGATGTCGATCAGGCTCTACGACAGGAGTCGTACGTCGACGATCCCAAGCGCTACGAGCGCGGCGACGTCGAGCGGGGTTTCGCCGAGGCGGAGGCCGTCGTCGAGGCGGAATATCGAACCCAGAGCGTCCTCCACAACGCGCTCGAGACGCATCAAAGCGTTTGCGAATGGGAGGGCGACACCCTTGTCGTCTACACGTCGACGCAGTTCCTCTGGGGGGTGCGCGACGAAGTCGCGGACGCCTTCGGCCTGCCGAAGGACAAGGTGCGGGTCATCTGCCGGTTCATGGGCGGCGGCTTCGGAGCGAAAGGCTCAGCCGGCGACTACACCCTGATCGCGGCCGAGCTCGCCCGTCGGACCAGGCGTCCGGTCCGCTGCCGGCTCGATCGGCGCGAGGAGAACGTCAACTCCGGGCACCGCAACCCCACCATCCAGAAGCTGCGTCTTGGGGCCCGCGCTGACGGCACGCTGACGGCGATCGACGCCGAGTACATGTGCCTGTTGGGCTGGGGCGGCTGGCTGCCGCCGACGGCCGGCCCCGCGCAGATGCTCTACGCCTGCGATCACGTACGGACGCTCGAGTACGGCCTGCGCTTGAATGCGCCGCCGATGGATGCCTTCCGCGCTCCGGGCTTCGTCGAAGGCACCTTCGGCCTCGAATGCGCGCTCGACGAGCTTGCGGCCAAGCTCGATCTCGACCCGCTCGAGCTACGCCGTCGAAACCACACCGACCACGACCCGATGGACGAGCGCCCCTTCTCCGGCAAAGAGTTGATGGAGTGCTACCGCCGCGCCGAGCCGCACTGGGAGCGGCGCCACGAGGTGCGCGCTCGCTCTGAGGGACCGTGGAAGCACGGGGTCGGGATCGCGACACAGCTCTGGTACGGGGGCGGCGGCCCGCCTTCCTACGCATGGGTCCGTCTTTCCGGAGACGGCACCGCAACCGTGCTGACGGCGATGCAGGACATCGGCACAGGGACCCGGACGGCAATGGCTCAAATCGCCGCCGAGGAGCTTGGCCTGCCGATCGACCGCGTGACGGTCGAGCTTGGCGATACGGCTCACGGGCCGTACGCAACTGTCTCCGGCGGCTCGTCGACGACGCCGTCGGTCGGTCCTGCGGTTCGGGCTGCAGCCGGCGACGTCGCTCGGCAGATCCGCGAGATCGCAGCCCAACGGTTCGATCTCGAGGAGCGCCTGCTCTCGCTCAGCGGCGGCAATGTCAATAGCGCCGACGGTGGCTCGTGGCCGCTGGAGGAGATCACCGGCATGCTCGGAGACGGTCAGATCCTCGGCAAAGGAGCCCGTGGCCCCAACCCGGCCGGAATGCGCGTCATGACCTACGGAATCCAAGTCGCCGAAGTCGCGGTGGACGTCGAGACGGGCGAGATCGTGGTCGAGCGGATCTATGCCGTGCACGACATCGGCCGCGTGATCAACCCGCTCGGCGCCGAGAGCCAGATCGAGGGCGGGATCATCCAGGCAATCGGGCACTCGCTCTCGGAACAAAGGCTGCTCGACCCGAAGACGGGCAAAGTCCTGACGCAAACGCTGGACGCCTACAAGCTGCCGACGATCGCCGACGTGCCCGAGATCGTCAGCGAGCTCATCGACGTCCCCGACGCCCATCTGACGAACCTCGGGTCAAAGGGCCTTGGCGAACCGCCGATCGTCCCGACAGCGGCCGCGATCGCGAACGCGATCCGCGACGCGACCGGCGCCGACGTGCGCTCGCTGCCGATCACCCGGGAGGAAATGCTGCGCGCGTTGCGCGAGGCGGAGGAGCGGCGGCGCGCAACGGAGCGAGTTGAAGCTGCTCCGGCCTGAGTCCGCCGAGGCCGCTGCGGCGGCACTCGGCAACGGGTCTGTCGCGCTCGCGGGCGGAACCGAGCTCGTTCCGCTGCTCCGCGACGGGATTGTTCGCGCCGAACAGCTCGTCGAGCTGCGGCAGGTTGTCCCGCGCGGGGTCGACGGAACGCGGATCGGAGCCGGAACGACGCTGGCGGAGCTGGAGGTCGACCCGAAGATCCCGCAGGCTCTGCGCGAGGCCTGCTCGCTCGCGGCATCGCCGCAGCTGCGGTCGATGAGCACGATCGGCGGCAACCTGCTGCAGGCGACCCGGTGCTGGTACTGGCGGCTCAAGTTTCCCTGCTACCTCCATGGCGGCGACGTTTGCCACGCCAAGGCCGGGCAGCACCGGGAGCACGCCATCTTTGGGAACGAACGCTGCGCGTCGGCGCATCCCTCCGACCCGGCCGCGGCGCTGCTGGCGCTTGGCGCGCGCCTACATACAACTGCCCGCGAGCTTCCGCTCGCCGAGCTCTACCGCCTGCCGACCGATGACGACCGCAACGTGACGGCGCTCGAGCCGGGGGAGCTGATCCTCGAGGTCGAGGTGCCGCAACCGGAGGACAGCGTCTATCTGAAGGCGATGGAGCGTCGTAAATGGTCGTTCGCGATCGTCGGCGTGGCCGCGGCCCGCTTCTCCGACGGCGTCAGGCTCGCGCTGGCGGGGGTGGCACCGGTCCCGTGGGCTCTGTCTTCGGCGGACGCGCTCGAGCAGGCGACCCCGCTGCCCGGAACCGCCTACAAGGTCGACATCGCACGCGCATTGATTCGCCGCGCCGTCGAGGCCGTCGGCGCACCGGCCGGTGCCTGACGCACTCCGCCCTCAACCGCGCCTCTGCTCTTAAAGGTTGACGCGTCATCTAAGGCGTACCCAGCCTCCTCCCCGCGGCGAGCGTAGCGAGGAAAGCGATACGTGTCTGTGACTCCGGTGTGAACAATGTGAGCCATGGTCGCCGCGGTTGTCCTGGCGGCGGGAGCGTCGTCTCGGTTCGGAACTCCGAAGCAGCAGCTCCTGCTGGCGCCCGTGCTGGAGCGCGTGCGTAAGGCACCCTCCGTCGACGACATCGTCGTCGTCACCGGAGCCCACGCCGTAGATACCGACGCCCGCGCTATCCGCTGCGCCGATTGGGAGCGCGGGCCCGGCGCCTCGCTCCGCTGCGGGCTGACCGCCCTGTCCCTCGACGCTGAGGCCGCGGTCGTCGTTCTCGCCGACGGCCCGATGCTCGCGTCCGAGGCGATCGAGCGGGTCGTGGCCGCGTGGCGCGAAGGCGTAGGCGACGTCGTAGCGGCGAGCTACGGCGGCAACCGCGGCCACCCGGTCGTCATCGCGCGCGGAATCTGGGCGAGCATCCCGGACGAAGGCGCCCGGGCGCTCGAACCGGTGCTGATCCCGTGCGACGACCTCGGCGCCCCCGGTGATATCGACACTCCGGCAGACCTCCCGGGCAGGGTGCGCGGAACCGGCGCAGAATGAGAACCGCGTCCGATGTCGGTCGCGCCTCAACTCGATCTGCAGGAGCCTTCCCCGCTCGCCTCCGCTCGCCTCCAGCGAAAACTGACGGTCGACGAGGCCGCTCGCCGGGCCGGACTCACGTCCGACCAGATCGACTGGCTCGAGGCGGGCCGCGTCTACCGGTTTCCGAGTGCCGACGACGCCCTGGTCGCAGTCGTCCTCTATGCAGCCGCGCTCGGCATCGACCACGACGAGGCGCGCGGACTCGCCCGCCTGCCTGTCGAAGGCCGCCCTGAGCGCTTCCCGCGGGCCAGAATCGCAAGCGCAGGGGCGGGGCTTGTGGTGCTCGCCGCCCTGGCGTTCACGTTGCTCGGCGGCTTCGGAGGCCATTCCGAGAAACGCAAGACGCGGGCGCTCCCACCGGCGTGGAGCCTCAGCGTCGACGTCTTGAACGGCGGGGGCGACATCTACTACACGCGCGCGGTCGCGAGCAAGATTGGCGCCCTCGGCTACAAGATCAAGCGCGTCGCCAAGGCGAACCGGTTCGACTACCCGAACACGGCCGTCTATTTCGAGCCGGGCGGCGAGGAGTACGGAGCTCGGCTCGCGCAGCAGCTCGGGGTCGAGGCGAGGCCGTTGCCGGGCGGGAGGGATTCGCGCCGCCTCGTCGTGATCGCCGGGCGCCCTCGAATCGGCTGAGCCGCGCGGCGGTCTGACCGGTGACGTTCCCCGGCGAACTAGATCAGCGGCGTCCGGAGCTCGGCCAGCTTCATCTTCAGCTCGGGCGGCATCGGCTCTATCGCCGCCTGCCGGACGAAGCGTCGCAACTCCTCCTCGAATCGGTAACGCTTGCGGCAATAGTCGCACCCGTCCAGGTGCTCCTCCGCCACCGCACGCTCCTCTTCGCTGAGGTCACGGTCGAGGAAAGGTTGCAGCAGCTCCTCGCACTGGTCGCATGGATCGATCGCAAACCCGCTCATTCGACATCATCTCCATCAACAAGCGCCCGCTCGGCGAGCTCCCGCTTCAGGATTCGCCGACCACGGTGCAAACGCGACATGACGGTACCGACCGGTATGTCCAGGATTTGCGCCGCGTCGTTGTAGCTGAAGTCGCCGATGTCGACGAGCACGATCGCGTCGCGGAAATCGTGGGGCACGGCCGAGAGCGCCGAGACGGCATCGTCTTGAGAGAGCCGCTCGATCACGCGCTCCTCGTCGGGATTCGGCGCCTGCGTCGACTCCTCGAGCTTGTTGTAGAGGAAGTAGTCGCCTTCTTCGAGCGGCTGCATATCTGGAGCGCGCTGGACACGCCGACCGCGGTCGATATTGAGGTTGGTGAGGATTCGCAGAAGCCAGGCCCGAAGGTTGGTTCCCGGTTGGAACGACTTCCAACTTCGAAACGCCCGTGCATATGTCTCCTGCATCAAGTCCTCGGCTTCCTCTCGGGACGAGACCAAACGCCTCGCAACGCGGTAGACCTGGTCTGCCAGTTCGAGCGCTTCCTCCTCGAATCTGACGCGGTCACGCGCGTCCTCGGCGAGCTTTCTCGCCTCTGTCTCGGGTGCCGTCTCCCCCATCGCAGCCACCCTAGCAACGCTTCTTTTCAAGCTCCAACGGCCTCAACTACCCAGGCATTCCCGTTACGTCGGGCTGCGATGCGGGTAGGCCGAGCCAACTGACAACTGAAGGGAGCAGGCCGATGGAAGGATTTGAGGTCATCACAAGCGACGACTGCAAGCTCGGTCACGTGGCCGCCGTCCAGGGCGAGCATCTGATCGTCGAGCATGGCGTGCTCAAGAAGAGTCGGCACGCGGTGCCCCAAAACTTCGCGTACACGGACGACGCGGAGAAGACGGTTCGGCTCACCGTGTCGAAGCAAATCGTCGAGAGCTCGCCGAAGCTCGACCACGACGCGATCGACACCCAGGCCGTGGCCGAGCACTACGGGCTCGCCGAGGGAACACCGGCTTCGGAGACGGACGGTTACGACGAGCCTCTGCCCGACCTGGAGAGCGCCGATCAGGATGCGCTCCGAGCAGGCCGTGAACCAGCCGAGCAGAAACGGGCCGAGATCCGCGACGGCGGCTTCGACGCCGACCAGGGTGGCACGACGGCGGGTTACCTCAGCGATCGAGGCGGACGCTAGGAGGGCTGTGCCGGGCGGAAGCCCGCCTGGGCCATCGCGGCGAGGAGCGCTTGGAGATCGGTGCGCTCCTCGTCCCAGGTGAGGGTCACCGCTCCCATCAAGTTCGCGTTCGCGACCTCGAGGCCGTCGTGGCCCTGAAGGGCCGCGCCCAGCCGCTGAACGCAGCGCTCGCAGCGGATCCCGCTGACCTGGAGCGTTTCCGAGCGAACGGCCATCGCCCCTCAGCCTAGCGTCCGCTCGACCAGATCCGCGCAGACCGCTTCAAGCCCTTCGCGTTCGCCGATCTCGAGCTGGCGGGCGCCTTCGCAGGTCGACGGATCGAGAGCTGCGAGCTCCTCGTTGATTCCAAGCTTCTCTGCCGCGGGGCTGACGAGATCGAGAAGCTCACGCGCGAGCTCCGGGGCGCGGACCAGGCGAGTGCCGTCCGGATGGATGAGCTCGGCGCCGGTTCCGAAGCGCAGCGCCGCCCAGCGATTCTGCGCGTAGTCGCCGCGTTCGACGGGTCGAGCCTGCTCGACGTCGACTGACGCACAGAGAGCCTGCAGCAGCGCGGTGAGCGTGGCAGTGACCGCAAGGCTCGTCGGCTGGTCGGGCATTCGGATCTCGAGCGTCCCGAAGCGGGGGTGGGGCCGAACGTCCCACCAGAAACGCGTGTAGTCGTCGGCGAGCCCGAGGCCGATCAGGCGTTCGACGAAGCCCTCCCAGGCCTCGTAGGAGCCAAATGCCGGCGGCGCCCCTGCGCGGGGCAGCTGCGCCAGCACCTCGGCGCGGTTAGACGCGAGCCCTGTCGCCCGCCCGGCGAGAAAGGGCGAGTTCGCCGACAACGCAAGAACGAGCGGCAGCCACGGCAGGATCCCTTCCAGGGTCGCATAGCAGGCATCGGCGGTCGGCATGCCCACGTGGACATGCAGCCCGCTCACGCCCTGCCGGCGCGCGGAGACTCCCGCGAAGCCGACGAACTCCTTGTAGCGCGGATCGGCGGCGATCTCCTGCTGCTCCGGGTCGCTGAACGGATGGCTACCGGCGGCGGCAATGCGGAGGTCGTTCTCCTCGGCAATCCGCGCGGCGGCGCGCCGGAGGTCGCGCAGCGCCTCGTGCGCCCCGCCGACCGAGTCGCAGACGTCCGTGTTCAGCTCGACGACTGACGCGAACAGCTCGGTCTTGAGCCGCCCCGGCAGCGCGAGCTTCTCCGACTCGCCGATCAGCAGCTCCACCGACGGTGAAAGCGCAAGCGTCTCGGCGTCGAGGATCATCACCTCCTCCTCAACCCCCACGGAAAACGCTGAGCTCTGCCCAAAACGCTGCTCGATCAAGAACCGAAGGCTAATCGCCCTCTGAACGCAGCCGAACGAGCCGTCGCTAGCAACGAGCCCGCCGCGGGACCCGGTGCGCGCGGCCGAATTCCCTTCAGTCTTTTTCGGAGAAAAGACTGGAGGGCCCGGGCAGGCATCGGGCCCTCCAGTAAGCGCTCCCGCGCAAGCCGTGCTGGCTACGGCTGCTGCGCAGGAGCGCGGCCCCCAAGGGGTCAGGGGCCGTCCAGGACGATTAACCGGCGGAGGATGGCTGCCGTCCAAGCCTGACGTCGAGAGTGATTTTTTCCGTGCCGCGATAGACCTCGAGCGAGATCGACTGGCCCGGGCTCTTCGCCGCGATCAGGTCACGGAGCTGGTCGATCGAGCTCAGCGGAACACCGTCCGCAGAGACGATCAGGTCACCGCCGACCGGCCAGCTCTCACCGGAGACAACGGCGCTGTCGTTGCCCGCGTGCAGCCCGGCAGCAGCCGCAGGGCTGCCCGGCTGCACGGTCGCGACCAGCAGGCCCCGCTTGGCGGAAAGCCTGAACAGGCTAGCGATCTCCGGCGACACGGGTTTCGCAGTGATGCCGATGAAGGCGTGCTCGACCTTGCCCTTCTTGATCAGCTGCGCGACGACCGTGCGGACAGTGTTGATTGGAATCGCGAACCCGATGCCGATGCTGCCGTCGCTGCCGTTACCGCCGGTTGCGATCTGGGCGTTGACCCCGACCACCTCGCCGCGGGAGTTGATCAACGGCCCCCCCGAGTTGCCGTGGTTGATCGGGGCGTCAGTCTGGATTACGTGGTCGATCGGGAACTGGTTCGGAGCGCTGATCGCTCGCTGAACGGCGCTGACGATTCCGGACGTAACCGAACGGTCATAGCCGAGCGGGTTCCCGATTGCGACGACCGAGTCGCCGACCCGCACGCGGTCGGAGTTTCCGAAGACAAGCGGGCTGAGCGCGCGCGAGCGCGCATCGATCTGCAGGACCGCGAGATCGGTCGATGGATCGGAACCGACGATTCGGGCCTTCATGTTGTCGCTGTTCGAGAAGCTGATCTCGACCGAGCTGGCACCGGCGACGACGTGGTAGTTGGTGACGATGTGACCGGCCTTGTCCATGACGAAGCCGGAACCGAGCGCCTGAGTCCGGGTCTTGGTTTGGGGCACGCCGAAGTCGAAAAACGGATCGGTGGTCGTCGTGACGACCTTCGTCGAGGTCACCTGCACGACACCGGGCGCATCCCGCCGGAAGATCCCGTTGATCGTCAGCGCCTTGCCGGGCGTTGCCGTGTCGAAGGAGGTCGGCGAGATGCCGCCGAGCACGGGCTCGATCTGGCGTACGGTCGTCGTCTTGCCTCCGATACCGAACGCCTCGACCCCGAGCAGCGAGACCGCGCCACCGAGAACGCTTGCCCCGACGAGCGCAGCGGCCGGCAGGAGGTTCCCGCGCGAGCTCACGCTCCGGTTATAACGCCGCTCCGTTGCAGCGCCGTTAAGCCCACTTTGCGCCTCTGTTAAGAAGCATTCGGCCCTAGACCGCGCTGCGCGCCGCGGCGACAATGCCGCCATGAAGGCGCCGGTCACCGTTGCGTGCGTCCAGGCAGAGCCCGTCATCCTGGACCGAGACGCGACGATCGAGAAGCTCGCGGCGATCGCTGCGGAAGCCTCGGGCAAGGGCGCCAAGCTGCTCGTCTTCCCGGAAGCGTTCATTCCCGCCTACCCCTCGTCCATTTGGGCGCGGGCGCTGGCCGGCTGGGACGAGCCGGGCGCGAAGGAGGCGTTCGCATTACTCGCGCGCGAGTCGCTCGAGATCCCGAGCGAAGCGGCCGACCGGCTCGGCGAGATCGCCCGCGAGCACGAGGTCTGGCTCGTCACCGGCGTGACCGAGCGTGATCCCGAGCACTCGGGGACGCTGTACAACACTCTGCTCTACCACGCTCCTGACGGCTCGCTGGCGCTCAAGCACCGCAAGCTCGTCCCCACCAACCACGAACGCCTCGTCTGGGGTCAGGGAGACGGCGAGGGCCTGCGTGCGATCGAGACCGGGGTCGGAAGGATCGGCGGCCTGATCTGCTGGGAGAACTACATGCCGCTCGCACGGTTCGCGCTCTACGAGTCAGGGATCGAGCTCTATATCGCCTCGACCGCCGACGACGGCGACCTCTGGCAAGCGACGCTCGTCCACATCGCCCGCGAGTCGCGCTCGTTCGTCGTCAGCCCGAGCCACTTCCAGCGCGCCTCGTCCTACCCTGAGGACTTTCCACTCGCCGCGCTGTTGGAAGACGTCGACGTGATCGGCCGGGGCGGGAGCGCCATCCTCGCGCCCGACGGCTCCTACCTCGCGGGCCCACTTTACGACGAGGAGGGAATCCTCTACGCCGAGCTGGACCCGGCGCGGCTCGACGAGGAGCGCCAGCGCTTCGACCCGGCGGGCCACTACCACCGGCCCGACGTGCTGAGCCTCCAGGTCCGGTCGCACGGTCAGCCGGTCTAAGCTCGCCGCGTCCGGCTAGTAGCGCCGTGACTCAGCCGAGCAGCCGAGCCGGGAGCGGCTCCTCGCCCTCGGCGTCCACTCGATAAGCCTGCGCGCCTTCACGGACCGTAACGACCTCGGTCTGCTCGTCGCCGACGTAGTGAACGCCGACACCGTCGTCGGCGGCCACGCCCGGCGGGAAGCCCTCGGCGACGAGCTTCGTGTAGACGGGCCGCCGTAGTTCTTCGCCGTCGTAGTGCGGGCAAGCGCTGCCGGGCAGGAAACCTAGGCCGTCGCGCATCCCTTCGAGCTGCGGCCCGAACGAGTCCGTAACCCCGGCCTCGAACCAGCAGATCATCCCCGCGCTCCAGCCGGTCAGGACGATCCCGCCCTCCCAGGCCTCGCGCAGGATCTGGTCGAAGCCGTGCACACGCCAGATCGCGAGCGTGTTCGCCGTGTTGCCGCCGCCAATCAAGATCACGTCATGCTCCAACGTGAACTCGCGCAGGTCCGGCCGTGGCCAGGGAAAGAACGGCACGTAACCGGGAATGGCGCGCTTCGGAAGTAGTCCATAGATGCGGAGCACCGTGTCCGCGTCGTCCCCGACTGCTGTCGGAACCACGCAGACCCGCGGTGAACTGCGCCCCGCAAGGTCGATCGCGTACGAAAGCAGCCGTCGCGTCTCCTCGTCTGTCGAGCCTCCGCCGCCCAGGCCAACGATGTGCCGCTCCGCCATCCGAAACCGAGTCTAGTGGCGGTTTTGAGCGGTTCGGACAGGAGCCGCGCCTCGGCGGGCGAAGGACGTCCTTCGCGTCGCTACGGTTGCAGTTCTGCCGAGGACGAGCCACCCTTCGAATACCCGACGCCTGACCCGTCGTGACCGCACAAGCCGAAACGACCGCCGCCAAGACGGTCCTCATTTGCGAGGACGATTCGAACCTGCGCACTCTCGTCCGGCTTGCGCTCGGCGAGGAATATCGATTCTTCGAGGCGCCGGACGGCCCGAGCGCGCTCGAGCTCGCGCGCTCGATCCGACCGGATCTGATCGTTCTCGACCTGATGCTGCCGGGCCGCAGCGGCTTCGACGTCCTGTCCGACCTGCGTCGCGGCGAGGACGCAGACACGCCGGTAATCGTGATCAGTGCCTGGGCACACTCGGACGAGGCGGCCGTCGAGGCGGGAGCGGACCGCTTCGTCGCCAAGCCCTTCGACCCCGACGAGCTGCGCGACGCGGCCGTCGAGCTCCTCGAGAACGATGGCCGCCGTAACTGACGGGCGCTTCAAGTCGCTCTCATCGCGCGTGGTCGCCGGCAGCGCCGTGCTCGCGGTTCTAGTCGCTGCCGCTTTCGGCGTCCTCGTCTTCGCGGTGACGACCCTCGACGACGCGACAAAACGTGAGCGGCATGCGAAGGCGGTCACGGCTCAGACGCTCCAGCTTGAGAAGCTCGTGCTCGACCTCGACACCGGTCTTCGCGGCTTCGTCCTCACCGGCAAGAACGACCTGCTCAGGCCCTGGACGAGCGCCCGCGCCGCTCTGCCTGCTAGGCGTCGCGCCTTCCTGCAGCTCGCTTCGACGACCCCGGCCGAGCGGCGCCGCGCCAAGGGCCTCGTCAACTCGATTGACGAGTACGTCACCTACTACGCGACGCCTGTAGTCGAGCTCGCGCAGGCGACCCCTGCCGCCTCGCGGACGGACATCGTCAGGGAGGAAGGGGCGCGCGAGCTCGCGCAGATTCGGAGACGCTTCGCCGACTTCCTCGGCACGGAGAACGCGCTGTCGGCCGCCCGCACATCGACCGCTCAGCATCGCTCCGATGAGGCGATCGCGGCCGCCGTCACCGGCCTGATCGCGTCGGCGATCCTGATCACGGGCTTCGGCCTCTACCTCGCACGCTCGATCGCCCGGCCGGTGCGGGAGGTGGCGGACGGTGCGGCGCGCCTCGCCGGCGGCGACCTCTCTACCCGGCTGAAGCCTCACGGAATCGGCGAGGTCGAAGAGTTGACGAACGCTTTTAACCGGATGGCCGAGCGGCTCGAGGCCGGCCGGCGCGAGCTCGAGGAGCAGAACGAGCGCCTGCGGGAGAGTGAGCAGGCGAAATCCGAGCTCGTCAGCGTCGTCGCGCACGAGCTGAGGACGCCGCTGGCGAGCGTGCTCGGCTTCACGTCGGTGCTCCTCCAGCGGGAAGTGAACGAGGAGCAGCAGCGCGAATACCTCAACATCATCGAGGCGCAGGGCCGCCGGCTCTCCGCGCTCGTCAACGACTTCCTCGACGTCCAGCGCCTCGAGGAGGGGAAGCTGTCGATCGCAAGCCAACTAGTGGACGTGGGCCGAGTCGTTCGCGAGCAAACCGAGCTCTTCGCGGGCCAGAGCCCGAAGCATCTGCTCGACGTTTCGCTCCCGCCGACGCCCCTCCCAGTGAGAGGCGATTCGAATCGCCTGGCGCAGGTGGTCGCGAACCTGCTCTCGAACGCGATCAAGTACTCGCCGAGCGGGGGCGTCGTCCGGGTCGCCGGGAAGCGGAACGGAACGACCGTCCGCGTCACGGTTCAGGACGAAGGCGTCGGCATCGCAGCCGACGTCCAGCGCGAGATCTTCGGTAAGTTCGCACGCGGCCATGCGGCAGCAGAGGGGATCGAGGGGACGGGCCTCGGGCTCGCGATCTCGCGCTCGCTCGTCGAGGCGCACGGCGGCCAGATCGACTTCGAGAGTACGAAAGGCAGGGGCTCGACCTTCTGGTTCGAGCTTCCGACCGCGTCACCCGGATGAGAAGCCCAGGAAAGGAAGGAGACACCATGCCCAGCACCTCACGCCTCCTCGCAGTCGCCGCTGCACTCGCGGCGCTCGGGGCGTACGGCACCCTGAAATCGAGCGCCGACGCCGGCACCGGGCCGGCGTCGATCAGGATCACCGATCGCCAGTTCAGCTACACGCGCGTCGACGTCGGCCTCAGCGGACGCAGCCCCGGCGACCAGGAGATCATCTTCGACCGGCTTTTCAATAGGAAGATCACGTCGAAGTCGATCGGCACAGCCCGCTTCATCTGCACGTTCATGACTGGGATCACCCGTTTGTGCACCGCGACCGTCAACCTGCCGAACGGGGAGCTGGTCGCGACGGGCACTGTCCACTTCCGTCAGTTCTACGACCTTGCCATCGTCGGCGGCACCGGCCTATACGACAACGCGCGCGGCACGCTGACGGTCATCCGCACGACCCGCAAACCGAGGCCGATCAGGGAGCTGCTCTACTTCCGCCTCGCCGGCTGACGAGAATCGGCGTTCACTCGGGCTGGAGCTGCTCGCCCCGGGCCTCGGCCTCGGCTTGCCTGCGGACCCGCCTGAGCCTGTCCGACTCCTGCAGCGCGAGGCAGAGCCTCCGGGGTGACGAAGAGCGCCACGACCGGCAGCACCCAGACGAGCACGCGGTAGACCCAGATCTGAGCCTCGTAGGAGACGCCGCAATCCTTCCCTCTCTCGCTTTAGGGGTTCGGTTCCTGGGAGTCTCTTTCCGGCCCTCGGCAACTAAAACGAGCCGAGCCCGGCGCAGGACTCGCGCGTCTTGATTAGTGTCTAGGCAATGCCTAGGCAGCGAACGTTCACCGCTTCCGAAGCCGCGGCGGCGCTCGGGATCAGCGTCGATACGCTTCGCCGCTGGGACCGGGCCGGACGGATCCGGACGCGTCGCGACGCGGCGAACCGCCGCATCGTCTCGTCCGGCGAGATCGCCCGCCTGCGCGGAAGCGACCATCGCGAGCTCTCGGCCCGGAACCAATTCCGCGGCATCGTCCGTCAGATCAAGACCGAGGGGCTCCTGGCGCAGGTCGAGCTCGACGCCGGCCCGTTCCGCGTCGTCGCAGTCGTCACGCGCGAGGCGGTCGAGGAGCTGGGCCTCGAGCCGGGCGGGCCGGCGACTGCGATCGTCAAGGCGACCTCCGTGATGCTGGAGCGATGAGGCGCGCACCGCTCACCCTGGCAGCGATCCTCGTCTTGCTCTTGCCTGTCGCAGGCACGACCGCGACCCGGATCAACGTCTACGCCGCCGCCTCGCTGACTCAGGTGTTCCCGCGGATCGCCGGCACGCCGCGCTACAGCTTCGCCGGCTCCGACCAGCTCGCGACTCAGATCCGGCAAGGAGCGCCGGCCGACGTCTTCGCCTCCGCGAGCCCGAAGCAGTCAGAGCTCCTCTACCACGACGGGCTGCTGCGCAGACCGGTGGTCTTCGCGACGAACA
>Ga0193730_1000265_pt1 | contig 16264 bp, 17 predicted proteins | sample U1a1metaG_FD_144919 | JGI IMG/M metagenome (GOLD analysis project Ga0193730, IMG submission 144919) | Soil microbial communities from a riparian zone of the East river system, Colorado, United States - U1a1 | ecosystem: Environmental > Terrestrial > Soil > Riparian zone | place: USA: East River...
GCTATAAACGCCGTAATCGATTCGCCCGAGCAAATTATCCACCTCGCGCGCACCAATCTCGGTTTCTGCATAATCGAGCGGAACAGCGCCGCCGAGGCCGTATTGCGGATGTTTCAGCCAGGCGCGGCCCTTATCGACGTCGCCGAAAACATCGGTCGCATGCTCAAGCAGTCGCGCAAACCGCAGAACCTTGTCGGATTCATCTGGCGACAGCCGCCCAGCCGCTTTGCGCCGCTGCAAAGTGGATCGTGAGATGCAGAGTTTTGCAGCGAGCTGCTCGAATGGCATGCCGATGCTCGTTTGCAAAGTCTCCAGCTCAGAGAAACGTAGCCCCTTCTGAATTTTCCGAATTAGTTCGCTCGGATGTTTTGCTTTCGCACTGTGGGTTTTCTTCTCCAGCGTCGCAGTTTTCATATGTCCCTCTCTTGCTTCAATTGAAACAATCTAATGAGTCAATTGGGCAAAGTCAAATTCGACCTGCACGTGCGTACGGGAGGGTGAGGGTTTCGTCCAGCGCAATGGATCGGTACAGCTCCAAACCCCTCACCTCAGTCCTCTCTCCTTCTGCGAGGGGGGAGGCGGAAAAGCCTGGATCCGGGGTGGTGCGAATCTCGTCAGCTTTGGAAACTCAACATCCAGCGTCCCCACATGCGTGGCTACCACGCTCCGCGCAGGTGCTGTAGCGTGCACTGTCCTCAGCGCAGCTATCGAGGCGGCGCATAAACTCCGCTGAGGACAGCGGACACTACAGCACATGAAAACAGGCTTTCAGGCGGCAACCTGGCCCAGGACAGCCCGCAATTCGTGGAAGTCCACCGGTTTGCTAAGATGGAAATCGAACCCGGCTTGCTTGCCGCGCTCAATGTCCTCAGTTGTGCTAAAGCCGGTGAGCGCTACCGCTTTGACAGGTCGTTTTCGTTTGGCTTCTGCAATCACGTCGTAGCCGCTGCCATCGGGCAGCGCGATGTCGCATAGAACGACGTCGAACTCTTTGGACTCAATAATGTTCAGCGCAGTTTGCGCGGTATTGGCCAGGGAAATTTCATGGCCAAAATGACTGAGAAGACGCGACAACGCTTGCAATGTGTCGCTGTGATCTTCGACCACCAGGATACGCAAACTCTTCCCTGGATTATACGAAGCCCTCGTTCGCTCGTCGCTCATGTTTTCCGAACCCCCGCGAAGCCCTATAACGGAATTTTGCGCCGCGTCCACTGAATTTCGCTACAAGCCGGTCTTTGTCATTCTGAGCGAAGCGAAGCTGCAACGCAGCGGACGAAGTCCGCGAGGCCAGGCTTTCAATCTCTGATCAAATTTAGACCGGCCTACAACGGGACTAAACAGAGATGTTTCGAGCCTTCGCATAAAGCCACTGCTTGGCAGGCGGCTTCGCTCAATATGATAGCGCGATTTATTGAGATGAGTTTTACGCCAAAACAAAATTCAGAGCTGGAAAAAAGACCGCAGCCGATGCAAGAACGTCGCGGTGTATTGGCGTTCCTTTAGGGCTTGCTCGTCAGTGAGCGTAGCTTCCTTCAGGATTCCTTCCGTTTCCATTTTCCGCTGGGCCAGTAACTCGCTCAATAACACGAGGCAGTCAGGTGCGTCACGCAGCACTTCGCCCATGACAGGTTTACCGATTTCCATCACGTAGCAATCGCCGTCGGCGCGCACGGTTGCACTACGCGGTTCACCGGTGAGCAGCGACATTTCTCCAAAGCAATCGCCAGCGTTCAGCGTAGCTACTTGAATTGACGATCCGTTCTTTGAAATGGAAACCTTCGCTGCGCCGCGCAACAGCACGAACATCGAATTGCCGGGCGAGCCTTCCTCGATCACCGGTTCGCCGCGACCGAAAATGTTGAGGCGAGCCTGCTTGACCAGATGATCGAGTTGCTCGTCGGAAAGACAGCTGAATAGTGGTTCCCCACGCAGAATAGACAATGCCTCGGCGTGGTCGTCGTGTACGGGGCGCGCTTTGCGCTCGACGTGCAATGTGCGAATCGGAAAAGGAATGGTGATGCCCCGGCGCTTGAGTTCGTACCAAACGTTCGTGCGAACGGCGTCGTTGATCTCGTTGATCCTGGAATGATTGCCCATGTAATACTTGATTTCGTAAATCACGGCGAAATCCGCAAAATCGACCAAAAAGACTTTTGCTTTCGGCTCTGCCAGGACGCCGTTAGCGGTAGAGGCCGCTCGATACAGCGCGTCCTTCACCACATTGGGTGGGTTTTTATACTCGACTCCAACGCGAATCCGCATGGCGTGGACTTCCGTCGGATAGTGGAGATTGACTATCTCGTGGCTCACCATCTCGTTGTTCGGGATGTCGAGATAAATGCCGTCATTCGTCCGCAGTCGCGTCGAACGCCAGTTAATCTCCATTACTTCGGCAAAGCGCTCGTGTACTTGTAACCAGTCGCCGACCTTGTAAGGCCGGTTAATCTGAATCGATATGCCGCCGATGATTCCGGCAAAGAGATTCTGTCCAGCGAAGCCGACGATGATTGCGACCACACCGGAGCCCGCCAGCAGCCCGTTCAATTGCGCTTCGGCATGGTAGCCATAGCTCAGGACGAAAAGCAGTACAATCAAGAAAATGACCCCGCCGACGACCTCCCGAAGAAAATGCGGAATTAGTGTCTGCCGTTTCTTTTCGAAATAGAAATCCCAAACGTACCGATTTATCAACGCGACAACTAGCGCCGTGCTTAACAAGATCGCTGCTGCGCCAACATGTTTCCGCCACGGTGCATGGACTCCGTAAACGGCAATGGCGGCATAGAAGGCGAGTATTAAAGAGAACAGCCGAAACGCCAGCCCGAGTCGCACTCCAGCGCGACGTTTTAAGAACTTGCCAATGCCCAGGGTAACAAAAAACGTGGCGAGGAAAACGATCACTGCGATCGCGTCTCGCTCTGCTTCGGGGACTCCGTTCAACATCAACCGCAAGTATATCAGAAAAGAGTTCGCTTGAACAACCTCAGGGTTGTAGCGGCGTTTGTGTCAAACGCCGACGCCGAGGTGGATCGGCTTCTCCTGAAGACGATGCCCAGAACCAATCGCCAAAGGCGCACTATTTTACGGCCAGCTGTCGGCCGCACAGAAAATGTTTGGCGGCAGGGCCGCATTTCATCAACGCGTTGAGGACAACGCGTTCCACCGTACGACTGTTACCCAATTAACGCGGCGAAATGATCAGCCATGCCCACCCTGCAAGGAAACAAAGGCCGCCGATGGGAGTAACAGCACCGAACCATCGAAGGTTTGTCAGCGCCATAACGTACAGGCTCCCGCTGAAAAGAAATATCCCGGCCAAGAGCAGCCACCACGCGCCGCGATTCGCTGTGCCGTAAAGCGCGAGAACGAGCAGCGCGATCGCGTGAACAAAATGATAAAGGACGGCCTTGTTCCACACATCTAGCATGCCATGAGTCTCGAGCGTTGATCTAAGGCTATGTGCACCGAACGCTCCCAGCGCCACCGCCAGGAAACAAAGCGCAGCAGCGATCCTAAACATTGTCATGTCAAGCTGAGTCGAGATATCTCTAGATTTCCAGTAATCAACCTAAAGCGAATTCATTTCCAGCGACTTCGACGCATCTCCAACTCTTTTTTTAGATCACTCAAAGCCGATTGTCGGCTCTGGCGAACGGTCTTCACATAGAAGATCGTTCCAGCCACTCCAAGGGCCGCTGCCGCGATAAAATTTAGCCCCGGTCCGAGTTTCCAGAGATACGCGCCAAGAATTGCGCCGGCGCTGACGATCAAATCTCGAACAAGGTAGTATGTACCGATCATTTGCCCGCGTCGCTCAGAGTTGCTATATCCAATGATAAGCGCCTTGCGCGATGTATCGCCGAACTCCTTAAGGCCTCGAATGGAGAATGCGATGACGAGCGCCGGAAAACTTCGCGCCATCAGCAGGCTGATCGGAAAAAGCGTGAACATGACAAAGGTCACGATCACGAATGGCTCGCGGCGGTATCGATCGGCGTAATGCGCGGCGGGGATGATGCATAACATAGAAGCAAGCATTTCTATCGCTGTTAGGATGCCTACTTGCCGGCCACTGACGCCGATGTAATCCATCGCGAAAATTACCACCCACGCATAGGGAATTCGTTCGCAAAAACGAATTAAGATGTCGCTTAAGAGCAAACGTCTCATTGGCGAATTGAACTCGCGCAAGCTTCGCCAGAAATTCCAACGATCGCTTTTCTGAACTCTCTCTTTTGGCTGTTCGCGTAATTGTCTTTGTAGAAAAATTGTGCCAGCAGAGAAGAACACCGACACGACCAGTGCGATGCGCACGCCGGGGATGATGCCGAATCGATCGATTAGGATTCCGCCGAAAAACGGCGCAATCATGATCGGCAATCGTTTGATTACCGATTGGACGCCCACACCCATGGAGTGGCGATTTGCTTCGAGCGCATCTCCAATTAGGGAGAACGTCGCTGGCAAAGAAAAACAGGTCCAGGATAGAAAGAGAAACATTCCCGCGATCACCGCGGCCCAATGCGGAACAAGCAGAACGAGCACATAGCCGACGATTGAGACTAAGTTGAAAATGATAAATGCGCGGCGATGTCCCCAAATGTCCACGAGCACTCCGCCGGGATATGCGTAGATCGCTCCGAGCAAGGTGCGCAGCGCGTCGTAAAGGCCGATCACAAAAACAGTCGCTCCGACCGCTTGCAGATACTTCGGCACAAAACGCATCCAAAGTTCTTCGCCAGCGCCAATGACAAAGATGGCGATGAGCAGGATTACCAGATTGCGTTTCAGCCCGAAAAAACTCGTGAGGCGCGCGAAGCCGTTCACGCGCAATCTTTGTCGGAACGCAGGCCATTATTCAAGATTGCTTAGTGCGCACGCAACTGTGCGCACGACTTTTTGACAGAGCGCAACGATTGTAGATTACAGGCGCAAAATGCGAGCCGCGTCGCCGGAAATCACTGCGGGCTGCGGCTAATCGAATGCAAACCAATGCCCACGCATGATTCAAATCGCGACGCGATCATGAGCAAAGTTCCGCAGGTCACGCTTGCCTTTTGGATCATTAAAATCCTGGCGACCACGCTCGGCGAAACCGGCGGCGACGCCGTAACCATGTCGTGGCTCAGCGAAACGACCCCCGAAGCGAAAGGCACAGGGTACCTTATCGGCACGGCCATCTTCGGCGTCATTTTTGTCATTGCGGTTCTGGTGCAGATCAGGGCAAAAAAATTTCACCCGTTCCTTTATTGGCTGACGATTGTCGCGACCACGACCGTCGGCACAACGCTGGCCGATTATTGCACGAGATCGCTCGGCATCGGCTACACCGGCGGTTCAACCATCTTGCTCATCTGTGTGATTACGTCGCTTCTGATCTGGCGCTGGTCGACCGGGAGCATATCCATCGAAACGGTAAGTACGCCGAAGGTCGAGATTTTCTATTGGGTGACAATCATGTTCTCCCAGACCCTGGGGACGGCGCTCGGCGATTGGGTGGCCGATACAAATGAAATGGGTTATCTCGGCGCTGCCGCCGTTTTCGGCGGATTACTTTTGTTGACCGCTCTTCTTTACTACCTCACGAGTTTTTCGCGGGTCATTTTGTTTTGGGCTGCATTCATTTTGACTCGCCCGCTCGGAGCCACCGTCGGCGATTTTCTCGACAAGCCGATCGCGGAAGGCGGCCTGGCTCTGAGCCGTTACACCGCGTCGCTCGCGCTACTGGTAGTGATTGTCGCCTTGATTCTGATCGTTCCGCAAAAGCCCGCTTCAAAAGCGCATTGATCTCATTCAATAAACGAATTGCATACCAAAATAGCCGATGAGCGCTGTCGGCTGATCAGGCGACCGAAGCTCATGTCCCATGGATAAAATCAGTATGTAGTTTTCGGTAAACTCATGCCGCAAACCGACATTGAGCGTGAGCACATCGCGGCTGAAGTTCATTCGCAATTCGTCATGAAGCTCTGCCATCAGCATTGTTGGTTTGGCAAGATCGAATCCGCAGACAATTCCATATAACCATTCGCTTCGACCAACAGTGCTCGCTCGCGGACCGACCTCGACGTCCGCATGCCAGCGGCCGAAGGTCTTCGCCATCTGAAATGGAATTTGAAAGCGTGTGCCGTCTTCAGCGAGACCGCGGCGAACGGATGATTGCGTGACGTTAAAAATGGCGCGCGGAAACATCGACATGTCGAGGCCGCTGGTTGCTTCATCGAGGAAGCGCCATTTTACCGCTGCCTCAGTGCTACCAAGGCCGCCGATCAGCCCGTGACCGCTGCGCTTCAAGAGTACCGGCGCATTTTGCAATGTGAGCTGAATGTGTTCGCCCACTCCATAATTCAGATCGATCTCTGGCACGTCGATCGAGGTCTCATTCGGGCGATGTTCAAATATAATCGCAAAGTTGTTCTCCCATTTGCCGTTTCCAGGGGTGCCCGGATCATCCGTGATCATAGGCGGTCCGCCTTGCCCAAACACAACGCGCGCCGCGCACGCGAGACTTACCGCAATCGCAAATCGTCGCACATTTAATCTTTTATCGGTTCCCCCGAAGTATAGACGAGTAACTTAAGCGTGTTGGGGACAATTTTGGGACGTGCCGGCGATGCACCCGGCGAAGGCGAGGGCACCGGCTCAAATTTCGCCGACGGTAAATATATCCGATGGGTTTTGGGATCGAGCGCCATTGTCCGCGCACCGCGCTCGGTCTTCAAAGTTTGGATAACGGTCAATTTCCCTGGTGCTACTTCTCTTGCGATTGTCGTCGTGCCGTCTCCGCAAGAGGCGAACGCAAGCTGCCTTGCGTCATCGAACGCACAGCCGTCGACGCCGGCGCCAATCGGGACACTGCCCACCACCTTTCCGCTTTCAGTATCGAGCATCATCATCATTTTGTTGTGGCAGCCCGAAAACAAACCATGATGCGCCGCATCCAAAGCGATTCCACTTGGTCCTTCCCCCGGCGCAAGCGACCAGTGCGCGACAACTTCGTGTTTATCCGCATCGATCACCGCAACTTCGCTCTTATCTTCGATGTTGCAGTAAACGCGCCCCGCTATTTCATCTACCACCGCAAATTCTGGATTTCCTCCGAGCGGAATGGTTGCCGAGACGGTAGCGGTTTTCGCATTGATAACGGTGACCGAATTTCCAGTGTGATTGAAAATGTACACCTCGCCATGCCGTGGTTCATAAACAAGGGCGTCCGGATTTTGACCGGTATCGATTTTCGAAACCGTTTTCAACGTTGTTAGATCGACAACGCTCGATTTCGATTCTTTTCCGTTCGACGAAAAGCCGTGCTGGAGTTCGGGAACCGCCACGAAAGCGTGAACGCCCGGTGTGTCCGCGACTTCGCCGGCTACCGTATTCTTATTAAGATCAACAACGACGACCTTGGTTGCGTGAGCGAGGTAGAGACGGCGCGCGGCGTTGTCGATCGTCAAGATGTCCCAACCGCCTTCGCCCCCAATCGGTATCTCAGTTACCAACTGGTACGCGTCTTCGCCCAGCGCCGTAGCGCAAATCAGGCCAAGGTAACAACCAACTATGCATCGAGAAATCGAACGCACTACTTAGCTTCCTCCTTAACGAGCTCTAGTGCCAGAACGGCTTTGATACTTTTTGAGTGAACAATCGCGCTGAAAATGACGCACCCGGCCCACTGAGTTCCGAAGAACGGTTTTTTGCAAAACCTGCTGAGCAACGCGGTAAGATAACTACGTCTCGCATTTGATTTAGTTGGTAGTGTACGCTTTTTACTCTGTGGCGGCTTGGTTCTGGTATGCGGTCATCGCTGCTGTGCTTTATGGCGCGCATCAAATCTTCACCCGGATGGCAGCCGATCACATTGGCGAAGGGCTGGGAGGTTTTGTGGTCGAAACAACCGCGGCGTTGTCGATATTGTCGTACCTTGCATTCCTCTGGTTGGCGAATCGGTGGGACCAAAAGTCGAGTCTAAACGGAATTGTTTATTCTGTGCTCACCGGCATCTGCGTAGGCGCAGGAACAATTGCGTTCTTCCTGTTGTTTCAAAGAGGCGGTCCGCTGTCTTCCGTTCCTGCTATTCTGGCGGGTGGCGCCGCGATCATGGCCGTAGCGGGCATCTTGTTTTTCCGCGAACCGCCATCCTGGCAGCGAATCGTCGGCATTGCTTTCGCTGTCATCGGTTTGTTTTTGCTGCGCAAATAGAATCGAGGCTCACAATATGATCTCCGCAGGCTTACTCGGTATTTAAGAGCCTAAGCCGTGAATCATTCGATTTGATAGCAGCGAACTTCCGCTTGTTGTGAGCCTCTATGCGGGACAGCTACGAACAAGACGTCGAGTTCCGAAACAAAGATGCCGGTACGAGCGCCATCCGCTGTAGGGATCGTGGTTGAGACTCTATAGGTATTTGGATCGATTTGGTCGATGACGTTGATTTTTCCCGCTCCGCAAATCGCGTATACACGATGGCGTTTCGTATCGTAGAAGAGATCGTCGCAATCGCCTGAGATATCGATCTTTGCAACAACATCGCCCGAATCGGTGTTGAGCACGACCAGCCTGGAGGGAAGGCGGCAGCCGACAAATAATCGATGATCCGCTTCATCAAGTGCCATGGGAAAATTCGCGAAGGCCAGGTCTGTTTTCCACCTAGCAACTACCTCGCCTTTATCGCGATCGACCACTGCGACATGACGCGAGTTGGGAACATTGACGAAAATTCGGCTACCCTTTTTCTCCAGCTGAAAAGCTTCGGGATGTGCGCTGAGTTTAATGGAGCCGACCTGTTTTCCGTCGGGAGCATTAACAATGGCAATGCCTCCGCTGCCAAATCCGACATAGATTTTTTGGCTCGTTTCATCATAACGAACATTGTCGGCGTCATCTTCAAAACGCAGTTCCCCGACAGCCTGGAATGATTTTCCATCGTAGATCTTGCAAATGCCGCCTTTGTCATCGGCAACAAATAAACGATTGGCTTCCGGAGCGTATGCCACCCCCTGCGGTGCGCCGAGACCCGTGATCGAGTGGACTCGCTCGCCCTTACGCAAATCGAGCACTTCGACAGAGTTATTGCCGAGCGCACAAACAAACAATCTTTCGCCAGTGAGATCGAACGCGAAATGGTCGATCCGTCCCTCGACACCTGATAATGGGAACGTTTGCTTTAATTTCAGCGGCGCTGCGCTCTGTGCAGCGACCATGACGATGCCTGTGCAACAAAGCGCCACGTAGGCTATCTTGCTCGACAAAGGCGCGCTCAATTTTACAACGGCGAACTTACCTTGAGAAGTCCACCGACGAGAAGTCCGCCTTTGACGGCATTCGCCAAGTCTTCTGCTCGCCCGCGTCCCCAGTAATGGAAAAACATGATACGCGGTTCTTCATGCGTCATGTGTTGGTGGATGGCGACAATGTTGATCTTGTCCTTGAGAAGCGATCTCAAAACAGGCTGCAATTCATCTTCCGTTACTGCGAAGTCTCCATCAACAACAGCGTTGTCATCGCTGCCGGCGAACGCCGCCCATGTATTGACGCCCATTGCATTGTCGATCTTGACGCCATGCATCGTCGCCGGCCGACCGATCGAGAATTTCACCATGCCGTTGTTCACTTCGCCGTTCATCGCGAAAATCTGGTTCAGCGGGTCGGCAGAAATCGAGTTTCTGTCGGGCAACGCGTTTGCCCCGAATGATTCCTTCGGCTGCGCACTGGCTGCGCGAACTTCCTTGATCTTGTCGTAAACTTTTCGGACTGCGCCGGCCAGTTGATCCACGCCGCCTTCGCCTTCGATGTGCATGAAATAGACCTTGGGCTGATCGAAGAAGAAATGGTTATGGAGCGCGGTTACGCTGAGCCTATTGTCGAGCGCGGCGGTCATCGCAGCATTGACCTCATCCTCAAAGAGAACGGTATCGCCCATCACCATCGCTTCGGTGTGCACGCCTTTTGTGAAAGCAGCCCAGGTACCAAGTCCCATGAATGGCGGCATCGTCCATCCATCCACAACGACCTTCACGCCGGTGCGCGGAAAGGTGACTTTATAAACACCTTCCTTTTCGTTCATTTTTCCCTTAAGCCCGGTGAGCTCATCGATGCGGCCGGTATCGAGATCGGCTGCGAACGGGCGGTCGAGGGCGATCAGACTGATGCTGGCCATCAGCAGCCAGCATGTTGCTGTTGTCTTGCCTGTTTTCATCTGTGGAATATTCCTTTCAGTTTCCCAAGAAATATCACCCAACGGTAAACCGGCGACCACGAAACGACCGGGTGATTTTGCCATCCCTCTTTCGAGAAACAAAAGTGCCTCCACCCGTTCGAAACGAACCGCCGTAGCAACAAACTGATCGCAAACAGCGCTGGATAATCTCCGACAAAGATCGATGCCTCACTTAATTCTCGCGAGCCGCAGGCCCAGAAACACAAAAAGCGCACCCGCTGCACGGCTCAGCCACAGACCGATTGTTTCGTTCGTCCGCAATCGTTCGCTGAAAGCGGACGCAAAGCACGCAATTATGAGGCACCAGATGGTTCCTGTGGTCACAAACGTGAATCCAAGCAAAAGAAAAGCCAACACCTTCATTCCGGATGCGGGATCGATGAACTGTGGCAGAAATGCCAGAAAGAAGAGCCCGACTTTAGGATTCAGCACATTAGTAAGAATCCCTTGTCGGAATGCCGCAGCCTTGGTGCGTCGGCGAAAATTGGAGGGCAAACCTAATTCCCTTTCGCGATTGAGAATCATTTTGATTCCGAGAAAAATGAGGTAAGCGCCGCCGATCAATTTAATCGTCCCAAAAGCGAGAGCGGAACTTGCCAGAATTGCCGAAAGGCCTAGTGCAGCCGCGGTAGTATGAAAAATACTGCCGGCAGAAATTCCCAACGCCGATGCGATCCCCGCAGCACGGCCCTGCGCAATGCTGCGTCCCAAAATATAAACAGTGTCCGGGCCGGGAGTGAGGTTGAGCAAAATCCCGGCTACAACAAACAATCCGAAGTGATGAATGCCGAACATGTGGCGTTTATCGCACGGTGCTCGCGACTTCGAAAAGCGAGGCGGATATGCGTCGTCCGCGGGAATTGGCGATCCGTGCTTTGCACTCCCGGTAGAGCGCGTCGTAAACAATGAACTCCTGTTTCAAAATTTGGCGGTCGTCCAGACCGAGCTTGCCAAAACCGTATGCGAGCCAGCGCAGGCCTTCGCCGGCGGGATGGGGATTGCGCGGATGCGAGTCAGCCGCGCGGACGATTTCACCGAGCAGAACCAGCGCGGGGTCAGTTAGATTGTATTTTTTCAGAATGGAATTGAACGAAACATCTTCGCCGTTGTGACCAAGCTCGCAATCAGGGACATCGAACAGAATTCCATTATCGATGTTCGACCAATCAGTATCCCGTGGAAGGAAAACAAAGTCAGCCTCAGGATCGACAAAGTTCCGGATCAGCCAGGGACACGCCACGCGATCAACTTTAATTTTCTCGCGCGTGACCCATTTCATGATTCTTAGCTCGCGAAGCTGAATTGACTTCCGACTGTGACGGTGCGCGCTTTTTCATATACGGCGACCGCCGCTACCGCGTCTTCGATCGCAAGACCGGTGCTGTCGAAAACGATGATCTCGTCGGCGCTGACGCGGCCAGCTTTGCGGCCAGCGACGATTTCTGACAACTCCGCATAAATGTCTTCTTCCCGCATCAAGCCCTTCGCGATTGCGTGATGCGTATCACCGATGGAACAGCATTGTTCGAGACTGTCCGTCACGACTTTCGCCGACGCCATTAACGCCGGATCGATTTCCTGCTTGTGCTTGTCGTCGGCGCCGACGGCAGCAATGAACAAGCCCCAAGCTACATGTTCCTTGTGGATGAAAAATTCTTTGGCGGGCGTGCACGTGACGCACACATCACTTTTACGAATCGCACTCGCCAAATCGCGTGCCGGTTCGATGTCAATCTCCAGTTTGCGCGAAAGATCGATTGCCAGTTGGCGGGCCGCGCCCGGATCGACGTCGAATGCATAAACTTTCTTCAACGGCAGCACCGCCTGGATGCCGCGAAGTTGAGCCCGCCCTTGTTGACCGCACCCGCAAATTGTGACGACAGATGAATCCTTTCGGGCAAGATATTTTGCTGCGACCGCCGATGCTGCCGCGGTGCGCTTAACCGTGATGTCGATGGAATCGAGAATCGCGAGCGGCGAACCATTCTCGGCATCGCAAACGACAATCACGCCTTGAATGGTGGGAAGTTGGAACTGCGCTCTGTTGCCGGGAAAATTGCTGTTGAGCTTCGCGACAATATAGCTTTTTCCGCCTGGCAGGAATCCCGCTTTCACGTGCAAGCCACCGTCCCGCGCCCGAACTGCGAGAATTTCTGAAGGTGGAATTTTCCCCTGGCCCTGCAAACGGAATACTTCTTCGACCCCGTCAAGGCAGTCGCCCAAACTGAGCAGCTCTTCGACATCAATGCGACGCAACAAGAGGGTCCCTTCAGCTTGCATCGGGTCCTCCGACCAAGCTGGAGATTTCAGTACCAGGCGTGGTTTCAGTCGGCGGTTCACCGCGACGAAAAATTCGCGCGCCGGTTCGTCCTTTCAGTGTGACGTTGCCATTCTCGATCCACAGCCATGCTCCCTCGCGAATGCCCACTACTGGTGTTTCGTTTTCCTCCAGAAATTGCACGATCCGCTCCTCTTGTGTCTCGCCCATGTGCGTGGAAGTCGGATCGGGGTCCAGATAATGCGGGCTAATTTGAAACGGGACCAGGCGCAACGAATCGAACGAGGACGGCTCGACAATCGGCATGTCTTTCGTAGTCCTGATTGTCGGCCCGGCGACGTTTGAGCCGGCGCTACTCCCAATGTACGGCATTCCGGTTTTGACCTTGCGACGGATTGCTTCGAGCAGATCGAGGTCCTGCAGCGCTTTTAACAACCGAAAGGTATTACCGCCGCCAATGAAGATCGCGTCCGCCTGTTCAATGGCTCTCTTCGGATTGTCCGTTGCGTGAGCTGATTCCAGTGAGTAACCGATTGCAGCAAACCGTGCTTTGGTTTTGGCCACGTAGCTGTCCCGGTCATACAACGCGAAGGGAAAGAAGAGAACCGTCCGCGCGCCGCCGAGGAAATTTCTGATCTCGTCTTCGACATGGTCGAGATAGCCTCGGCCATGGACGGTGGAATTGCTGATCAAGAGAATCCGTGATATCGATCGCATTTGTTATATCTATAACGTCGAAGTATATGTATATACCCAGATGGGGACAAAGAAAAAATTAACCTGGCTTCTTCTCCTTCTCCGGCTCCCGGCCACGCACAACGCCGAGCGGGTTGCCATTTGGCGCAAACTCAAGAAGTCTGGCGCCATTCAAATTCAAACTTCAACCTACGTTTTACCCGATGAACCGGCGCGCTATGAAACGTTCCAGTGGTTAACTCAGGAAATTCGGCATGCCGGCGGCGATGCCACGCTGGTGCGGGCGCGCGAAATTGAGGGGTTACCAAATGAAAAACTGGTTGAGCTGTTCAACGCTGCGCGAGCCAAGGAGTATGCTGAGTTGCGAAAATCGCTTCAGCATTTCATCGGAATTCGGAGGAAAACAAAGGGCGAACCGGGGGCGGCGGAACTGGAACGCCTCACGCGACAATTCCGTGAAATTCGCGAAGTCGATTTCTTCGACAGTGCACGTGGACACGACGTCGCGATGCTGCTCCGTCGCGCCGAAGGCCGCAGTACCGCGCGGCAGCTTGCAGTGCTTGATGCGAAGCAATACCAGAGCAAAACATGGCTGACGCGCCCACGCCCGGAGATCGATCGAGTTGGATCCGCGTGGCTAATCTCCAAGTTCATTGACCGGAAGCCGAAATTTGTATTCGCGCCGACCGCAGACGCTCAGCCTGGCGCGATCCCGTTTGACATGCTTGATGCCGAGTTCTCGCACCATGGGAACTACTGCACGTTCGAGACGCTCATCAGGCGTTTTGCGATTTCTGACAAAGCAGTGGCGAAGATTGGGGAGATGATCCATGACGCCGATCTGGACGACGCCAGATTTCAGCGAGTGGAAGCCGTCGGGATTGATCGTGTTCTCAAAGGTTGGGCAAAGCAAGGATTGCCCGACGAAGAAATCTTGCGGCGAGGATTCCAATGCTTCGATGCGCTCTACACGTTTTTACAACGCCGATGAATCGTGAATTGAAAACGCCAGCAAATGATCAGCAGAACGATTCCGACGCAGACCATCAGATGCCGTCATGGCGCGAAGTGTTTCTCTATTTTTTATTCCTCGGCTTCGTCAACATCGGCGGACCGGTCGCGCAGATCACGATGATGTTCAATCACATGGTCGAAAAGCGTCATTGGCTATCGAAGGACCGGTTCATCAAGATCATGGCTTTCTGTCATATGCTTCCTGGGCCTGAGGCACTCCAACTTGCGATCTATGTCGGATATCTGAAAAGGAAACTGTGGGGCGGCATCCTGGCCGGCCTGACTTTCATTCTGCCGGGCGCGGTAGTGATGATTGTTCTCAGTTGGCTCTACGTGAGATACGGCAAACTCCCCCAGGTCATGGACACGCTCTATGTTCTTAAGCCTGCCGTTCTCGGAATCATTGCCGCTGGCATCATCAAACTCGGTCGTGCTGCGATTCGAAGTTTTTTTCTGGCAATCCTGCTTATCGGCGCATTCGCAGGAATGCGGTTTGCCGGAATTAATTTCCTGCTGATTCTTTTAATAGCCGGCGTTTTGAATCTAATTGTCGATCAGGGCTGGCCGGTGCTCAAAAAAACTACGCCGATGTTGCCGACTATGATCGGCGGAATCGGTCTCTTGGTTCCTTTTGGCGATTCGCGATTATTTCAAGTTGCCTGGCTGTTTCTCAAGACAGGACTACTGAGTTTTGGCGGCGCCTATGCGTCGCTTGTTTTCGTGCAGCGCGGCGCAGTTGCACAATATCATTGGCTATCAGATGGCCAGTTGCTGGACGGCGTTGCCCTTAGCGTCGCAACGCCCGGCCCCTTCATGCTGTTCACCACATTTGTCGGATATATCGCGAGTGGAGTTATGGGAGCAGTCCTGGCTACGTTCTTCGTTTTTTTACCTTCGTTTATTTTCGTGATTGCCGGTGTGCATTACGTCGAAAAAGTTCGTGGGAATCGCAAGATTCAGGCATTCCTCGCGGGGGTAAGCGCCGCAGTCGTTGGTATCATAGCAGTCGTGTCGCTCGATCTAATTCCCCAAGCAATCGTTGACTGGCTCACTGTCGGTATCGCGGTGGCTGCTTTTCTTCTGATCGCGTTTCTGAAGCGGGACGTTGCTCTGGTGGCTCTTGGAGCAATGTTCGGCGGAATCGTTTACTCGACCATTCGCTCGCTCGCGTGAGCTGTAGCCGGGATCGGTGATCCCGGCGCCTTGCACGTGTTCACTTTCCACAGCATCCGGGGTCATCGACCCCGGCTACAAAGCCGCGGATGCGGGAGCGCGGCGAAGACGTCGTTAGGAACAATGTCGCTTCGCCGCGCTTCAATTAACATCGCGCTGAGCCGCCTTCGCACGCTACGGCGTGCCAGGCGATAACGCGATCCAACCAACTATTAGTATTTCTCGCCTTTTTCTTTGTGCTCGTTGGCTTCGTTGTGTTTGCTCAGCACTTTGCCGTTCGCATCCATTTCAACGCCGATCTGCTTGCCATTCTTCTCAATGACGGCTTCAAAGTTGGCGCCCTCTTTTTCCCATCGAACAATCGTTCCGCCTTTTGCTTCTGCCTGGGCAGCTTGCTGGACCGCCGCAGGGACATCAGAACTGTCGATGGTTTGCTCTTCGTGTTTTTCTTCCTTCGCTTGTGCGGTCACGCCGAATGCCAGGCCGGCGCTTACCGCTGCTACTGTCAATAGGTTTTTCGTTTTCATGTCTGTTAGGCTTTGACTGTCAGTTTCAAGTATTGTTCGAAACTGAGTCCTCATTGGCGTGCAGAAACTGCAAGAGAGAGCCGAGGTCCTGAACCGATAAGCGCCGTATGTCAGGCAGAGCCCGATAAACGCGCGCACTCCGTTTCGTAATCTTCGATCAACTTTACGATTTTGGATTGAAAGGCGTCCTGCGCCGCATAGACCGCTCCGATTGCTTCGGCGAAAGCCTTTTGCTTGAGCTCTTCTTCGATCGTTAAGCTGAGCTCGGCGAGCTTTTCAATGTTCGCCCGCGAGTGAAACTCCAGGTCCTTAAGATTGGAAAGTACTGCGAGCGATTTCTCTAATTTGCTTGAATCT
>Ga0193730_1000266_pt1 | contig 16182 bp, 5 predicted proteins | sample U1a1metaG_FD_144919 | JGI IMG/M metagenome (GOLD analysis project Ga0193730, IMG submission 144919) | Soil microbial communities from a riparian zone of the East river system, Colorado, United States - U1a1 | ecosystem: Environmental > Terrestrial > Soil > Riparian zone | place: USA: East River...
GACCCTCTGCGTTTTCTCGATGGAAAATTCCAGGCATTCAGTCCACCGGATAAGTTTTTGAAAGACCCAACGGGCGGGCCAAAGCAAAGTCGTCGTGTCGCCTGCCCAACGATCAACAATAAAATTGTATGCGTTGGTTACGGCAGCGAGGGATGGGGAACAGCAGATGGCCTGCCAAGTCTGAACCGGGCCGGAGGCGACGGGATGGAGGATGGTCGTGGCACGCTTTGGATTGCCATGACCGATGGAGGGCTGGTGAAAATTGAGAACGGCAAGATCGTTCGAGTTCTTAGTGAGCGAGACGGCTTGCCTGGACGTCCAATCCTCTTTGTCACGGGAGCGCGGGCAAGCCTTCTCACGCTGGATCAGCGCGGCGCGTTTTGGCTGACGGATGTCGACACCTTGGCGAGCATGATGCTTAGCAATAGTGGATCCGCGTCCATCACCGATCGAGGCAACATGCTGGGGTACGAAGATCGCGAGGGAAACATCTGGTTCGGCACGACTCGCGGAGGGCTGTTTCGTGCTCGCAAGCAGTTCATCACCGGGTATTCCATCGCGGACGGGTTAACCCAAAATAACGTTAACCCGATTTTTGAAGATCGAAATGGCGTCATCTGGATGGGGACGGGCAAGGGGCTTTTCCGCTACCGGGACGGAACCTTTTCTCCGGATGAAACAGTGAACACCGGCAACATCACATCAATCGCCGAAGATTCAACAAGCAGGATCATCGTTGCAGTTTCGGGACAGATCTGGGTGCGTGAAGGCGGACGATTCCATAAGATCATGGACAAGCCACAAGGGGTGATCTGGTCAATCTATCCGGATAAGGATGGCACGCTTTGGCTCGGGTGGGACCATGGATTAATACGTTTAAAGGGCGGCGCTGAGACGATCTATACCACTAAAGATGGACTGGCGGGTAACGATGTAAAAGTGATCATCAATGACGGGGGCCGCGGATTCTGGATCGGCGCCTTTGGCGGATTGACGCATTACCTTGATGGCCAATTCACAACCTGGACCGAGAAAGAGGGCCTGCCGAGCCGCACAGTGCGAGCGCTTTATCTCGAATCCGACGGCACGCTGTGGATTGGCACTTACGACGGCGGACTGGGCAGATTCAAAGATGGAAAGTTCACGCGATATTCTATCGACGAAGGGTTGTCAAACAACGGCGCTTTTCAAATCCTGCCGGACGGGCGCGGCAATTTCTGGATGAGTTCGAACCACGGCATCTATCGCGTTAGCAAGCAGGAACTCAACGACTTCGCGGATGGCAAGCGTACTTCGGTCACTTCGGTAGCCTATGGCAAGTCCGACGGAATGCTGAATGTCGAGTGCAATGGTGGACGTTGGCCGGCGGGTATCAAGACGCGTAACGGCAGACTATGGTTCCCAACCCAGGACGGGGTGGCGGTCATCGATCCGGATGCCGTGCCCGTCAACCCGCAGCCACCCCCGGTGATGATCGAGTCATTTCTGCTGGACCGCGCGCCCGTTGCCTTAGATCGCGAAGTCAGGATTCAACCCAACCAGGAGAACTTCGAGATTCAATACACCGCCCTTAGCTACATCGACTCTGAGGATCTCAGATTCAAGTACAAACTTGAGGGGCTGGATCGTGATTGGGTCGACGCAGGGACGCGCCGCACGGCTTACTACTCGCACGTGCGGCCAGGGAACTACACATTCAAAGTGATCGCCGCAAACAGGGACGGCGTGTGGAACTTGCAGGGTGCCGCAATCAAGCTCAGCGTGCTGCCCCGGTTCTATCAAACCTGGTGGTTTCCTACCTTAATCGCGCTGAGCATCTTTAGCCTGGCCTTTGCAGCCTACAGAATCCGGGTCAAGCGCTTGGAACAAGCACGTAAGACTCAGGAAGAGTTTTCGCACAAGCTGCTTCAGTCGCAGGAGCTCGAGCGACAGCGAATAGCCGCCGAGTTACATGACTCGCTGGGCCAGAGCCTGCTGATTATCAAGAACCGCGTGGCGCTGGCGCACAGAGACATTGATGAAAAGGAGAGCGTGGAAGAGCAACTTGAAGAGCTGTCGCAATCAGCGACTTCAGCCATCCAGGAGTGCCGCGAAATAGCTTACAACCTCCGGCCATTCCAACTCGATCGCTTTGGCTTGAGCAAGACGCTGGCCGGAATATTCATGCGCATTGCCGAAGTCACAGAGATTCAGGCCACTACTGAAATTGACATGATCGATGATTTACTAACGGACGAAGCACAGGTGAACGTTTATCGAATTGTGCAAGAGTGCGTGAACAACATCATCAAGCATTCGCAAGCCACGGAAGCTATGCTGATCGTTAAGCGCAAAGGTAGCGAAATCATGTTGTTGGCCCGGGACAACGGACGCGGATTCGCGAAAGGGCCGCCAACCAATGCAAGTTCGCTGGCGGTACCGCCGGCTGTAGCCGACGGTGCGCAGACGAAGCGTGGAGGTTTTGGCTTAATCGGCATTGCCGAACGAGTGAAGATGCTGCATGGCAGTCTTGAGATCGACTCGGACCAGGGCACAAGTATTCAGGTTGGAATTCCCGGTGACAAACGACAAATCAAAAATGAACTCGCCTGAGACGACGATCATAATCGCCGACGACCATCCGATCTTTCGGCAGGGGCTGAAGCAACTGATCGAAAAAGACCCTGGCTTTCGCGTGGTGGCCGAAGCAGAAGATGGTGAGAAGGCGTTCGATTTGATCGTGACTCATACACCCACGGTTGCGGTGCTCGATCTGAACATGCCAGGACTTGACGGTTTTGCCGTCGCTCGTCGCGCCCGGCAAATGAATCTGCCGGTTCGGATCGTCATTCTCACGATGCACAACGACGAGCTGCACTTTAACGAAGCGATCAGTCTTGGCATCCAGGGCTACATCATCAAAGACAGCGCTGCCACTGAGGTGATCGATTGTCTCAAGACGGTAACCAGTGGACGAGAGTACTTCAGCCCGGCGCTATCCTCGTTCTTATTAAATCGCCGCCGCCGTGCCGTTCAGGCTGAGCAGTTGCCCGGCGTCGGTGATTTGACGCCCACTGAGCGCCGCGTGCTGGTGCTGCTTTCCGAACTGAAGACGACCAAAGAGATCGCGGCCGAACTCGGTGTCAGCCCGCGCACGGTTGATAACCATCGGGCGCACATCTGTACGAAACTTGATCTGCAAGGGACGCACGCGCTGGTAAAATTCGCGCTGCTGCACAAGGACCAGTTGGGCTAGTCACCTTAAGGACATCAAGTAAATGTGGCACGCGCATCCCGCGCGGATTCACGGGCGGGACGCCCGTGCCACTTACTCAAACTGCCACATCACCCTGCTATCGCTCTGGTTCCCGCCCTTCGCTCTGCGAACGTCTACACACCAAAAAAATGAGTAATGTTGCTCATAGAAAATGAGCGACGTTGCTCACGCCTCGCACCCGCCGCTTTGCTATAACCCGACTCATCAAGGTGATGAGATTGAACCCAATGACAACCCTGCTAATCGTGGACGACAACCGGGAAATGCGCCAACTGATTAAGAGCATCGTCAGCAAGGCTTGCGATGAGGTCTTTGAGTGCGAAGACGGCGATGAGGTTTTGGACGCGTTCACCGCCTTCCGGCCCGATTGGATTTTGATGGATGTGGAAATGAGGCGGATGGACGGATTGAAGGCGACCTCGAATCTGCTGAGTAGTTATCCCGAAGCCAAAGTGATCATTGTGACGAAACACACCGACGTGCCGATGCGCCTGGCGGCGAGCGAAGCCGGGGCACGTTTTCTTGTGGGCAAGGAAGACCTGCTGTGCTTGCTGCAGCTGATTCAGGATGGCCACAGGTGAACTGGTAAACAGCGTCGCCATGATGTGAACCAGTCGGGAACGACCGCACCTTGTGCAGAGTTGCTCAAGAGCAATCAGTGATAAACGCTTCGGCGATCGACTGTTCAGTAAATCAACCTGTCGGCTGAGCACTAGAAGGAGAAAGAAGATGAAGAAAAAGGGAAACGTTGTCCTGCTGCTGTTTGCGCTGTGTTGCTTAGCGGCAATTACCGCCCAAGCCCAAAACAGCGCGTTCACTTATCAGGGACGTTTTACGGATTCGACCGTAGCCCAGCCAACCAACGGCACTTACAACATGCAGTTCGCGCTCTACGACGGCAGTAACGTCCAACAACCGCAGCCGACACCGATTACCGTTACTCTTAACGGCGTCGCGGTAACGAACGGGGTGTTCACGGTATCGCTCGACTTCACTTCGAGTCCCTTCATATTAGGCACCGACCGCTTTTTGGAGATTCGCGTGTTCAGCACGGCTACGAATGGTTATGTAACTCTAGCGCCGCGTCAGCAGTTGACCACTTCACCATTTTCGATTCGCACGATTAGCGCGGGCACTGCCGACATGCTTTCCAACCTCTGCCTCGCCTGCGTGGACGACGCCAAGATCGGCACAGTGTCGGGCAATAAGGTAACGGGCAAAGTTGCCAACGCAACAGCTGCCGACGCCGCAACGACTGCCGACACGGCGACGACGGCGACGTCAGCCACGAGTTTCAGCGGCACTTTAGGCGGCGACGTAACGGGAACGCAAAACGCGACCGTGGTCAGCAAAGTGGGTGGTCAAACGGCATCGAGCGTCGCCACCGCGGCCACCACCATCAACAGCGCCACGAATACCAACACTGGCAACGCCATAGTCAAGCGCGACGCGTCAGGGAACTTTAGCGCTGGAACAATCAGCGCGACGACATTTAACGGTAATGCCACGTCAGCCGATACTGCCGTGACTGCGACCACTGCCACGAACAATGTCCTGAAAAGCGGCGACACGATGAGCGGCCAACTGGTGCTGTCCGCCGACCCGGTCGCGAGCCTGGGCGCGACGACGAAGCAGTATGTCGATAGCGCCGATGCCCTGAAGCTCAACCTTAGCGGCGGCACCATGTCCGGAGCGCTCAACATGGGAAGTAATAAGATAACGAACCTGGCCGCTCCGACAAACGGAACTGACGCAGCCAACAAGTCATATGTTGATGCAACAGTGACCACCCCAGCGTCCAATTTCTTTTTTGGCGACGGCTCGGACGGTGACACGACGATCACCATCCCCACCACGCTCACGCGCGATATGTACTACCACAACCTCACGATAAACCCCGGCGGGTCGCTCGATCCCGGCGGCTACAGGATCTTCGTGTCCGGCACGCTGACGTTGGGTAACGGCACGCGCATCGCTCGTGACGGTAATGGCGGCGGTGCATTTGGACCTGGTGCAGCGCTTGCCCCCGGCACGCTCGGCGGCTCCGGGGCGGGCGGAATCCTGGGTGGCTCCGGTGAAGCTGTAACGAACTCGCTCGGCGGCTCGGGCGGCGGCGGCGGCAGTGGCATCGACATCGTCAGTGGCTCGGCGACAGCGCCAGTCGCATCAGCCGGCGGTGGCGGAGCATTCGGTTCCGCTCTTCAGGCGCCGAGCGGCAGCTCGCTGGATGGCGTCATCGTCAACGGCGGCGGTGGCGGTGGTTCCGGCGGCGGCAGCGGCAGCGGCGGCAGCGGTGGCGGTGTTGTCCTTATAGCCGCGCGCACCATAACCCTTTCCGGCGGCGCTGCGACGATTATCGCCCAAGGTGGTGACGGCGGCCGCAGCGCCGGCTTAGGCGACGGCGGCGGTGGCGGTGGTGGCGGCGGGGTCGTCGTCGTGATCACGACCACGCCCCGGCTCGCGGGCTTGACGCTGAGCGCCATCGGCGGCGGCTCCCCCGATGGTGGCAACGGCGTGGCCGGATTCACCGCATGGCTGAACTGAGGCAAAACTTTTAAGAGGTTAAATCATGAAACAACAAAAATCTTTGGTGCGAATGATGCGCCGCGTGTTTGCCTTGAGCTTAATCGTCTTGGCGTGCTTCGCGGCGGCACACGCGCAAACTTCGACCTTCACTTATCAAGGCCGCTTTACGGATTCAACCGTCGCGCAGGCCGCCAGTGAATCAGGCGCGAACTACGCGGCCCGCGTCCACGAAATGAGTTAACCGATCAACTTGAGGAAGAGGATAAGTAAATGAGGATCGCTGTCGTCAACTACCTTAACCTGTTCCTTTATGTGTTGCTCTGTGGTTGTTTGCTTACCGTCAGCACGCAGGCGCAAACCGGTCCGCAACAGACGCAGTCGGTTGTCGCGGGTGGCGGCGGAGCCAGTACTTCAGGCTCTCTCAGAGTTGACGGCACGATCGGACAGAGCGTGACCTCTGCTTCTTCAGGCGGTGCCTTCACTCTCGAAAGTGGCTTCTGGGCCGGCGCTGGCACGCTGACTACCTCTAATCTTTTAGTGGCTGACGTCACCGGCACTTACGGCAGCACCGTCTCGCTGGCCACCACTCTGACGGCCAACGGCGCTGTTCTAAATAATCAGCTCATCACTTTTAGTCTCAACGGCGCGACTGTGGGAACGGCCACGACTGACGTGAACGGAGTCGCGACTCTCAACAACATCAGTCTAAGCGGTATCAACGGCGGGACCTATCCGGGCGTTGTGAACGCCCAATTTGCCGGCGATTTAGGCTTCGCAGCCGGGAGCGGCGCGGGACAGTTGATAGTCCAGCCGGCCACACCTGTCTTGCAGGTGACCGGCGGAATTTTCGGCTATGACGGTCAGAGCCATCCGGCCAGCGTCTCGCTTGTCGGGATCAATAATGAAGTGCTGTCGCCTGTAACCGTGGCCTACAACGGCGCCGGTTCCGTTCCAGTCAATGCCGGCAGCTATTCAATCACCGCCTCATTTGCCGGTAATCAAAACTACAGTCCGACAATCAACAACCAGCAGAGCATCGTCATCAATCAAGCGAATCAGGCGATCAACTTCGGCGCGCTGTCGACAAAGACATACGGCGATGCGGACTTCATTGTCAGCGCCACTGCCTCATCGAACTTAAACGTCAACTTCGCTGCGACTGGTAGCTGCACCATCAGCGGCGGCACTGTCCATATCACCGGCGCCGGCTCATGCATGATCACGGCTTCGCAGGGCGGGAACATTAACTACAACCCGGCGGCCGGCATTGCTCAGACCTTTGCGGTGGACAAGGCTAATCAGACCATTACCTTCGGTGCACTTTCGAGCAAGACGTTTGGCGACGCCGATTTCAATGTCAGCGCCACCACCTCGTCGAACTTAAGCATTGCTTTCAGTGCTACGGGTAATTGCGCGGTCAGCACTACCACCGTTCATCTCACCAGCGCCGGCTCGTGCACGATTACGGCTTCGCAGGGCGGGAACATTAACTACAACCCGGCGGCCGGCATTGCTCAGACCTTTGCGGTGGACAAAGCGAATCAGACCATTACCTTCGGCGCACTTTCGAGCAAGACGTTTGGCGACGCCGATTTCAATGTCAACGCCACCACCTCAGCAAACCTGGCGATCAACTTCGCGGTGATTGGCAAGTGCACCGTCGCTGGCAGCACTATCCATCTCACAGGCTCAGGTGCGTGCACGATTTCGGCTTCGCAGGCAGGGGATACGAATTACAATCCGGCGATCAACGTGCCGCGGACGTTTAGCATCGCGCAGGCAATCTCCTCGACCGCTGTAACTTCGTCGGTCAACCCATCAGACCTTGGACAGACAGTAACCTTCACTGCGACGGTCACGTCCAGTGCCGGAATACCGGCCGGCACGGTGCAGTTCAAAGATAACGGAACGAGTCTCGGGGATTCGGTTCCTATGAACGCGAGTGGGGTGGCGACCGTGACGACTTCCAGCCTGGCGACGGGTACGCACACGGTCACGGCAATCTACAGTGGTGACACGAATTTCACTGTCTCAACCGGCACGCTCTTTGGTGGGCAGGTAGTCAGCACACAGCCCACGCTTTCGATCAACGATGTGACCCTGGCTGAGGGTAATAGTGGAACTACTAGTTTCACCTTCACCGTCACGCTTTCGACCTCCAGCAGCCTGCCGGTCACGGTCGCTTATGCGACCGCCAATGGCACGGCCACGGCAGGTTCAGACTATCAGACCGCTTCGGGCACACTGACTTTCTCATCCGGCGAAACTCAAAAGACGATCACCGTGCTGGTTAATGGCGATACCGCCAATGAACCTGATGAGGACTTCTTCGTCAATCTGTCCAACCCGATCAATGTCTCAATTCTTGATGGGCAAGGGTTGGGGACAATTGTCAACGACGATGCGCCCGGCATCCAATTCTCAGCCGCTGCTTACACTGTTAACGAGGACGGGGTGGATGCGGTGATCACAATTAATCGGGTGGGAGATCTCTCGCAGCCAGCAACCGTGGACTATGCGACTTCGGATCAAGCCGGTACAACGCCCTGCAATGTTGCCGGCGGCCTCGCCTCGCAACGCTGCGATTATGAGATGACCGTCAGGACCCTGCGATTTGCCGCCGGCGAAAGCACGAGGACCATTCTGATCCCGATTATTGATGACACCTATGTCGAAGGGCCGGAGTCCTTCACCCTCTCGTTGAGCAATCCGACAGGCGCCGCCCTGGGCAGTCTCAGCGCTGCGACCGTGACCATCGTTGATAACGACCGCGTGGCCGGCGCGCAGAATCCGCTTGACGACACAGCGTTCTTTGTTCGCCAGCACTATGTTGATTTTCTCAATCGTGAGCCTGACCCAGCCGGCTTCAGCTTTTGGGTCAGCAACATCGATTCCTGTGGGGCGGATGCTACTTGTCGGGCCGGTAAGCGAGTCGACACTTCAGCTGCGTTCTTCCTTTCAATCGAGTTTCAGCAAACCGGATATCTGGTCTATCGCACCTACCAGGCAGCCTATGGCAATCTGCCCAATGCCCCGGTGCCAATCAAATGGAGTGAGTTCCTCCCGGACACCCAGGCCATTGGTGAGGACCTGGTAGTAAACCAGGCTGGCTGGAACGAGATGCTCGATCAAAACCAGCAGGCCTTCATGACGAAGTTCGTGCAGCGTGCGCGATTTGCGACGGCGTTCCCCGTGACCATGACGCCCGGCGAATTCGTCGACAAGCTGTTCTCCAACTCAGGCGCGGCGCCCGCCGGCGATGAACGGATGGCGGCCATAAATGAATTTGGCGCAGGCACCAACACAAGCGATGTCTCTGCCAGAGCCCGGGCTTTGCGGCGCGTCGCTGAGAATGCGGTTCTGGCCCAGAAAGAATTCGATCAAGCCTTTGTGGTAATGCAGTACTTCGGCTATCTGCGACGCGATCCGAATTCTGCTCCGGACACAGACTTTAGCGGGTACAACTTCTGGCTGAACAAGCTCGACAGCTTCAACGGTAACTATCTGGACGCGGAAATGGTCAAGAGTTTTCTGATGTCGTCGGAGTACCGGCAGCGCTTCGGACCACAATAATTCTCAACGGGGCCGTAACCGGAATGGATGCGGAGGCTCAAGCAATGAGGTAAGTACCGCGCCCCGTACTCACGCCATGTGTCCGCATCAGCAAGTACTTGCATTGAGTCTCTTGCAACCCTTCCTGCGCTTGCCAAACCGATCTCTCACGCCAACAGCTACCAGCACAATATGAGTAATATTGCTCATTGAAATTGAGCGACTTTGCTCACGCGCCGGCTCTCCCGCTTTGCTATAACCGGACTCAATCGACGGTCTGAAACAAGATTGATGACGACCCTGTTAATGGTGGACGAGCCACGGTTTCTTTGCGTTGTGACGGAGAACAAACGATGAAACGATCAATCAGTAATCAAGCGTCTTGCATCAACGCGTTCATCAAACTCCGTTTAAGCCTGAGCCATTGGGGAATGGTCGTCTTTGTGTTGTTCGTGCTTTCCGCCGCATTTGCACAGACGGGAGCGAATGCAAAAGTCATTCAACGCATTTCGCTGATCCTCCGAAGCGTTAGCAGCATAAACGAAAGTCATGTGGTCAAGCCGGGAGCGAGTCCGTCATTGTCGTCTGCAGATCTCCATTCGGTTGAGCCGGGCCTCGTAATCGCGGGAGTGCTCAATTTTGGTCCCGCTAGCGGCCGCTACGGAGACACCATCACCGCCAGTCCGTCGGGTAACATGACACCAAACTCGACAGTGACGATGAGGTTTTTTTCCGGCGATACTGTGGGTGTCAATGTTCCATTTATTGTCCCGTGCGCCACGGACAGCGTGGGCTTTTTCAACTGCTCGTTTAAGGTCCCGGCCTTGTTCTTCGGTAGCCACAATGTCACCGTTACCGACAGCAATAATGAGCAGAGCTCCAGCAGCTTTTCGATCCAGTCCGGGTTTACCCTCAGCCCGGCCATCGGTCCTGCCGGCACCAGAGTCACGGTCAGCGGCGGCGGCTGGGCCCGGGGCGATACGATCATTGTTTCGTTCGACAACAACAATTCCACGCATATCGGCTGCCCGGCACCGGAGGGTGCCTTCACCTGTCAATTCGATGTACCCGGCAATGCCACGACGGGCGATCATACCTTTCAGGCTCTGGGCCACGTTCCTACGACTACTCTGAGCGCCACTTTCAAGGTAGCGCCGGGCGCCAGTCTTACTCTCGCGCCGACTTCAGAACATGCTGGTGCAAATGCACAAGTAAGCGGCGCCGGCTTACTACCGAATACGATCCTGTCACTCGAATTCAATCATGCTGCGGTTTCCTTTGGTTCACTCTGCCAGACTAATTCGACGGGCAGCTTTGCCAACTGCTCTTACACAGTGCCTTCACTCGCGGCGGGCACCTACTCTGTGTCGGTGTTCGACGGTACATCGAACCCCAAATCCGATTTCACGATTAATCCCAGTCCCACTATCACGGTCACAGATCCGATTGGTCCCAACTCTAATCTCAACATCAGTGGCTCTAACTTTGGCATTGGTAAAAGTCTGACGTTTGATTTGGATGGCGTTAACATAGTCCCGGCCGGGGGTGATGTTTTTACCGACGTTAACGGAAACATTCCGCAGTTCACGTCCATCTTTCTGGTCAAGGAAACGACGCTGGGCAAGCACACGCTCACAGTCAACGATGGCAACAGCCTGGCACAGGCTGACTTTACTGTTGTAAGCGTTGTCACTGTCAGTCCCCAGAGCGGACCTGTGGCTTCCTCGATGACATTGACAGGGTACGGCTTCGCTCCTAACCAGGACGTTAGCGCTACCTATGCTGGACTTTCACTCACGGGCCTGTGCCGCACAGATGCGGGTAACTCGTTCTCTTGCACATACGCTGTGCCCGTTGTTCCGGCGGGGCCGCACACTTTGCAAGCCGTAGCGGCCAACACTTCGGCCACAAACACCTTCACGATTACTCCGACGGTCTCAGTGACGAACTCGTCGGGTCTGGTGGGCGGGGCGAACACGTTGAACGGAACAGGCTTTGCGGCCAATCAGAATATTTCGGCGACGCTCGGCGCCGCCAACATCACCTTTAACAACTCGTGCAACACCGGCGGAGACGGTACGTTCTCGTGCCCCTTTGCTGTCCCCGCAGCTCCAATTGGGCAGAGGTCGGTGCAGGCTACGGACACTCTCAACAACTCCGCGGGCACTACCTTTACGATCAGCCCTTCCATTTCGTTGACTAACAACTCTGGCGCTGTGGGTTCGACCACAACGATGAATGGATTCGGTTTCGCTGCAAATAAACTCATCACTGCGACCCTTAGCGGCAGTGCCGTGGCTTTTACCGGCTCATGCAGCTCAGATGGAAATGGTTCCTTTTCATGTGGGATCACTTTGCCGGCTCTTCCGGTTGGGCAGAAAGCCGTCCAGGCGAAAGATGCTTTGCAAAACTCAGCGGCAGCCAGCTTCACCATTACGCCGTCGATCTCTCTGACCAAGACGTCCGGCACGGTGGGCTCTGCGAACACGCTGAACGGCTCCGGCTTCGCGGCGAATAAGGGTGTCGATGTGACGCTCGGGGGAGTACCTTTCACCTTTACCTCTCCTCCATGCAACACGGATGGGAACGGGTCATTCTCGTGCGGATTTACCACACCGTCCGCTCCCGCTGGCTCAGGACAGCAGGTAGTGCAGGCAACCGACAAAGCCAACAACGCTGCCAGCGTCAACTTCACCTACATCGCCTCGATCTCGCTGACTCATAACTCGGGCAATGTAGGTTCCGACAACGTTCTGAATGGGACTGCCTTTGGCCCCAACGCAAGCATCACTGCGACGCTCGGCGGAGCAGCGATCACGTTTACAAGCTCGTGCAACACGGATGGCACCGGGTCGTTCTCGTGTCCGTTTGCTGTACCGGCTGCCGTCTCGGGAACGAAGACGGTGCAGGCGTCAGATGCGGGCGGTAACGCAGCTTCTACCAATTTTTCCCTCAACTTCTCTATCTCGCTGACCAACACCTCTGGCACGGTCGGTTCGGCCAACACCCTGAAGGGTTCGGGCTTTTTCGCCAACACGAACGTTACTAATACAAACCTCGGCGGAATCGCCTTCGGCTTTCTGAACTCGTGCCTTACAGATGGAAACGGATCGTTTTCCTGTGCGTTCAATGTGCCGACCACGACCGCTGGACTGAAGAACGTATCCGCATCTGTATCGGGTCTGGTCTCCGGTTTGCCGGTAATCTTTAAGAGCGACCTCATCAACGGCTTCCTCGTCATGCCCGCCATCTCACTGACCAGCAACTCAGGCATTGTTAGTTCTTCCAACGTGCTGAACGGGACAGGCTTTGCCGCTGCTAAAACCGTTACCGCGATGCTCGACACAGCTAACATCAGCATGACGGCTCCATGTACGACGGCTGGGAACGGGTCGTTCTCTTGTGGGTTCACGGTGCCCTCTGCTCCGAATGGGGACCAGACTCTGCAAGCTACGGACGCGGCAGGTAACTCCGCTTCGACCACCTTTACCGTCGGCGTCGTCGATCTGACGATTACCAAGACCCATACGGGCAACTTCACGCGAGGTGATACAGGCAAGAGCTATACAATCACAGTCAATAATTCCGGCACTCTTCAGACAAGCGGCGCCGTGACCGTCGTGGATACTCTGCCGGCCGCATTGAGTGCCACGGCCATCAATGGCGACGGCTGGTCATGCGACCTTGCCGCGCTCACTTGCACCAGGAACGATGCGCTGAATATCGGGGCGAGCTATCCGTCGATCACGGTGACCGTTAACGTGGCGAATAACGCATCGACGACTGTGACTAATACAGCTACCGTGTCCACGGGCGCAGACATCAATTTCCAGAACAACTCTGTCGACGATGTGACGACGGTTAACGTCCCGCCCGTTGCGGTTGAGGATGCGGCGACTGTGAACGAAGACAGCAGCGGCAACGCGATTAACGTGCTCTCGAATGACACAGACTCTGACAACGATCTCGTGACTATCACCTCCGTCACACAAGGCACACACGGCTCAGTGGCAATCACTGGAGGCGGGACCGGTCTGATCTACACTCCGGCGGCTGATTACTTTGGGCCTGACACTTTCACCTACACGGTCAGTGATGGACACGGCGGCATAGCGACCGCAAACGTCAACGTTACGGTCGCCGCAGTTAACGACCCGCCCTCATTCACGAAGGGCGCCAATCAGATGGTTGATGAGGATGCCGGAGCGCAGACTGTCCCGAACTGGGCGACTAACATCCTGGCAGGACCACCGAACGAATCAGGCCAGACGCTGGACTTTATCGTCGCCAATGACAACAACCCGCTTTTCTCATTGCAGCCTGCCATTCTGGCCAACGGCACGTTGAGCTACACGCCTGCTGCGGATGCTAACGGAACCACAACCGTAAGTGTCAAACTTCACGACAACGGAGGGGGCCAGGATACTTCCGCGGCGCAGACATTCACAATCACAGTAAATGCCATCAACGATCCACCATCGTTCACAAAGGGGGCCGATTCGACGATTAACGAAAGCGCCGGCCCACAGGTGGTCAAAAACTGGGCCACAAATATTTCCCAGGGACCCAATGAGACTGGGCAAACCCTAACCTTCAATGTCTCGCCCGTGCTCTCGACCGGCACCCTGACGTTCTCGTCTCCGCCTGCGATTGATCCGACGACCGGAACGCTTACCTATACCGCGAGCCAGAATAGCAACGGCACGGCGACGTTTAATGTGACGCTTTCGGATGACGGCAGTAACACCCTGCCGAACAGGAATACGAGCGCTGTTCAGACGTTCATGATCACAGTCAACGCCGTGAACGATGAACCGTCATTCCAAATACTCAACAATCCACCGTCAATCAATGAAGACGCCGGAGCACAAACCGTAAATAGCTTCGCGACCGACTTCAAACCTGGTCCGCCTGCGGCGCTGGACGAAAGCGGCCAAACTTTGGTTGGCTTTACGATTACGCAAACAGGGACCGCTGGCGGCCTGACGTTCACAAGCGGACCTTCGATCAGCAACGCGGGTGTGCTTACCTACACGGTGGCGGCAGACAAGTCAGGCACCGCCACTTTCAATGCAGTCGCTACTGACAGTGGCAGCGGCGTAGCGCCCAATGTTAACCAGAGTGCTCCGGTGTCGTTTACGATCACTGTCAACGCAGTGAACGACGCGCCCGTGCTCGACAACACAGGAGACATGTCACTGACTGCGATTAACGAAGACGTCCCCAATGCCGGAAACAGCGGCACGCTCGTTTCTGATGTCATCGCCAGCGCCGGAGGGGATCGGATTACTGACGCCGATCCAGGTGCGATCGAAGGCATCGCCGTCATCGCGGCAGATAATACGAACGGGGCCTGGCAATTCTCGATTGGTGGTGGCGCGAACTGGACCGCTTTTGGAACACCGGATCCCTTGAATGCGAGGCTGTTGGCCTCAGATGCCAACACGCGCGTACGCTTCATTCCCAACCCGGATTTCAACGGTACGCTTGATCCGGGCATTACTTTCCGTGCCTGGGATCAAACCAGCGGCAGCAACGGCAACACGGCTGACACGTCAATCGTGGGCGGGACCGCGGCTTTCAGCGCTGCTACAGAAACGGCGAGCATCAACATCGCCGAGGTCAACGACGCGCCCACCGCCAACAACGATGTCTTGAGCGATGTGGCCGAAGATTCCGGTGCACGTGTCATTTCGTTTGCCGTGCTCACCGGCAACGATGTGAAGGGACCGACGAACGAGAGCGACCAGACACTGACAGTTAATAATGTAAGCAATCCTGTTGGCGGCACGGTCATAATCAATGCCGGTAACGTGATCTTTGTTCCAGCCGCAAACTACAACGGCCCAGCCAGTTTCCAGTATACGGTGTTGGATAACGGGACCAACGGTGGCGTGCCTGCGCCTCTGCAGAGTCCCACATCAGCGACCGTGAGCTTCAATATCACGGCGGTCGCCGACACGCCGTCGGTGACTAACGCAACCACCAACGAAGACACGCAGACCGTCACGGGTCTGGTGATCACGCGGAACCCTTCTGACGGAGCCGAAGTCACAAACTTCAAAATCACTGGGATCAACGGCGGGCTCCTGTTCCAGAACAACGGTTCTGTTCCGATCAATGACGGAGACTTCATAACCGTCGCACAGGGCGCAGTGGGCCTCAAATTCACACCGGCACTCAACTCCAACGCCAACGGCAGCTTCCGTGTGCAGTCATCACTGAACAGTACCGATGCTGGATTAGGCGGTAGTCTTGCCACCGCGACGATCACAGTAAACCCGGTCAACGACGCTCCGACGCTGGACGTGCTAGGTGACCGCATCATTAATAAGGACGCTCCTTTACAGACTGTCAGTCTCGCCGGAATCTCAGCGGGCGGTGGGGAATCGCAAACCTTGACTATCACGGCCGTCTCGAACAACCCGAGTCTGGTTCCGAAACCGACCATCAACTACACTTCGCCCAATGCCACTGGATCCCTGACCTTTGCGCCGGCCGCCAACCAGAGCGGCACGGCGCTGATCACCGTCACTGTCGACGACGGTGGCGGCACGGCCAACGGTGGAGTCCAAAGTGTCGCGCGCACCTTCACCGTGACAGTCAATTCCGTCAATCACGCGCCGGTGAACACTGTGCCTGGAGCGCAAAACATAAACCAGGGCACTAGTCTTATCTTTTCGACGGCCAATTCGAATCGTATCTCCATCGCCGACGTGGACGCAGGAGCGAATGAGTTGCAGGTGACGCTGACCGCCACCAACGCCACTCTTACGCTGAACGGGACGAGCGGGTTGACCTTTAGCCCGGCCAGCACTTCAAACGATGGTGTTGATGACGCCACCCTG
>Ga0193730_1000268_pt1 | contig 16158 bp, 23 predicted proteins | sample U1a1metaG_FD_144919 | JGI IMG/M metagenome (GOLD analysis project Ga0193730, IMG submission 144919) | Soil microbial communities from a riparian zone of the East river system, Colorado, United States - U1a1 | ecosystem: Environmental > Terrestrial > Soil > Riparian zone | place: USA: East River...
TTGAGAGGAGAGGGGAGGGCGAGGGGTGAAGCGTCACAAAATCCCCAAGTCATTCAAATCAAAGTCGGCGAAACAGCAGCGCTCATGCAGCGAGCTTTGGTGGGAATCGTTGCCTCAGGAAGCGCTACGCTGGAAGCTGCTTATTTTCGGATGCCTTTTGTGCTGATTTACAAGGTCGCCGTGCCCACTTACCTCGCAGCGCGTCTGGTGGTGAACGTCAAGTATCTTGGCATGCCTAATTTGCTCGCACGCAAAGAAGTGGTTCCGGAATTTATTCAGCACCGGGCAAAACCAGCTGCCATCGCCAAGGCCGTGCAGCTGTTAATGGAAGATTCACGCGCACGCGAGCGAATGATTTCCGAATTTGATGCGACCGTTGGGAAACTCCAAGGAGCGGCGGTCTCCAGTCCGCCGGGGCGATCTGTAGATCGCCCTTCTTTAATGGGCAAGAGCGGAGCGAGCGAAAGAGCGGCGCAAGCAATTATTGCTGAGATTGGCGAGACACTCGCATAGTTAATGACGCAATGACGATAAGATCAAAAAGCGATGCGAAGACGCATCGCACTCCAAAGCACTTCGTGCGAAAATCATGGACGACGCACATTCTGTTTCGCGAAAGCTTTTGGAGTGCGCACGCGTCCTCGCGTCGCTTTCGGGGATTCGCACAATGAAGATTTGGGATATTTCGCGAACGCTTTCGCACGATCTGGCAGAATGGCCCGGTGACGAGCCGTTTCGTTTTCGGGCGACCAACGAGATAGCGAAAGGCGCGAGCGTGAACCTGGGCGCGATCACGATGAGCGTGCACAACGGCACGCATGCCGATGCGCGGTTCCATTTTGATCCAAAGGGCGATTCGATCGAGAAAGCGCCGCTCGACATTTATGTTGGTCGCGCAACCGTGGTCGATCTTACGCAGAGTTTTGCGCGGTCCAAGCAGAAGCACCTGATCACCGCCGAAGATCTTAAGCCGCATGCCGAAGACATCGCGGCGACGTCGCGGCTTCTCGTAAAGACCGGTCGATGGAGCGACTCCACGGTTTTCCCAGATCAAATTCCCGTGATCGCAGCGGATGTTCCGGCGTGGCTGCAGAAAAATGGAGTAAAGCTTCTGGGATTAGACCTACCATCAATGGATGAGATCGATTCGAAATCGTTGCAGAACCATCACGCGCTGGCCGGCGCCGGCATCGCCATTGTTGAATCGCTCGATCTGACCGACGTCGCCGCCGGTATTTACAGCTTCGCGGCGCTGCCTCTAAAAATCGCTGGTGGCGATGGGGCGCCGGCGCGTGCAATTCTCTGGCGCGAGTAAAATAGGATGAGTGTCATTCCGAGCGGAGCCCAGCGCAGTCGAGGAATCTCTGGACGCTAACAATTCGAGATGTCTTGTTCGTTTCGCACGCGCTGTAGGGTCCGCTGTCCTCAGCGGAGAATGCTTTGCCGCGCCAAAAGAGGATGCGCTGAGGACAGCACACGCTACAGCTGCTCGACATGACAACAACCGTGCTCGAAGATCGACGCACGGTTTGGGTCATTGCTGCCGTAAGCTTTCTCTTGTTTCTAATCGGCAATTTGCCGTGGCAGCTCGATGACTACGACCAGGCGAAACAGGCATTTACTTCCTTTCAGATGATCAAGGAAGGCCGCTGGTTTTATCAGCAGACTCCGCACGAACACGTGGCAACCAAACCGCCGCTCATGGGATGGGTCTCAGCAGGTCTTTTCGGATTGACCCAATCATGGGAGCTGTCGTGGCGATTGCCATCACTTCTCGCTGCGGTCGCCCTGGCAATCTTCTTGTTTCGCGCTGCCAGCTCCGCTTACGGACCAATTGCCGGTCTCATCGCGCTCGGTGCATTTGGATTGAACCTGCTGAGTCCGCGTTTGGCAACACTCGTGCGCACCGACATGCCGCTCGCGCTCGTAATTTTTCTCATCGGCGTATTGATTTGGAAAAAAATCCGGGAAGGGACCGAGTGGAGACTGCGAGACCAAATTTATGTTTTTGCATTGCTCACGATCGCAATGCTGATCAAGGGGCCGATCGTTTATGCGTTCCTGCTGCCGGGCATCGCGTTGTTTGAATGGAGACGCAGGCGACACGCTGTTGTAGCCGGGGTCGGTGACCCCGGCGGGGCTCTATTGCTACAGAACGCCTGGCCCGGCTGGTGGCCATGGATTGCATCTCTGGCGGTCTTTTTGTTATGGGTGACTGGCGGCATCCTTTTTCAGCCCGGCTTCTTTGATGAAGTTGTAATGCGCGAATTTGTCGGACGCTTTGGCGAAACAATTCATCGGCCGCAACCGCTTTACTTTTATTTGCCGCATCTGCTGCACAAATTTGCTCCCTGGAGCGTCCTGATCATCGGCATCGCATTTGTCGATCTTCATTCGCGAAAATGGCGGCTGCGCTCAGCGTTTCGCGAAATGTCGCCTGAGACTCTCTGGCTGCTTTGCTGGAGCGTGGGTGGCTTAATCTTGATGTCATTGATTCCGTCCAAACGCGTCGATCGAATTTTTCCAATCATACCGCCGCTGTGTTTGCTGTTGGCGGCGCAAATTGCCAGGCTCGTGGCCTGTAGCCACGGCTCTGTGAACCGTTCTTCAACGAGCGACGACGTTGGCCTGACCGGCCACCCGCCTTCGCAAGGCTGCGGCGAGGCAGGTAGGCCGGTGGCTACAGAAAATGCCATGCGCATTTATCGCTGGGCCGCAGCCGCGCTAGTCATTTCAGTCTTATTCACCGGAGGCTATACGATTTCCAAGGTCATCTCGGGGTATCGGTACCAGCGCAACGCGCTTGCTATTTTTGGACGCGAGGTTCGTCGTGAAGCAGCGGCACATCACTGGCGTTACGAAGTCGTCTCGGCAAGGGACGAAGGGCTGCTGCTCTATCTGCGGAGAATGCACTTCATTGAGCCGGACAATGCCGTCGCCGAATGGAACGGTGGCAAGCTCGACGCGTTGATAGCGTCAAAAGAGAAGGCGTCAGGTTTGATGCCCCAGCTTACGAGTGCTGCTCTTTCTCAGTTGAAGTCAAACGAGAGAAAGAAAGAGCAGGGGACAAGTTACGTTTTGATTACGCACTAAAGCTCAGAAACTCGACGCCGCTGCCAGTCGCCACGTCATAACCATGAACCTCTTGGTAGGGCGCGACCGAGGGGCGCGCCGAATGGATGAAGGGTACGGGCGGCCCGTCCTTACGCCTATCAGACCAGCGCTAATCGCCCTGTTGCAACCAGACATAGTGTTTCCCGTTCCAGTAGATCAGCGCGCTGGCTGCCTCGCTCTTACTCACGAGAAGCGCGTCTCCGCGCAAATGTGGGAGGCTTTTTTCACCGCCTTCGAGCGCCACACGGTCTTTGGAATAAACCTGCCACGAATCCATCCACTCGAAGTCATCACCGCCATTACCGATGGCAGTTCCCGCGCCAAGAATTGTTGCCTTCTCTGCCTCGCCATGAACGATCGCAATCCCGAGCTTGCCGGTCGAACGCTGCTTCACTAAGGCCGCTACGTCGATTTTCCCATCGCCATTAAAATCTCCGCGCAGATAAAATGGGCTCAAGTTGAATGAGACCTCGTATTTCTTTCCCAGGGAGCCGTTCGCAATGGCTGTTTGGACTGATTCAGGAATGTCATTGGTTTGAACAAGCGCACCTGCGGTTTGCGATTGCGCGTGATCCTTTGCCGCAGGTTCGGCGACAGCAATCGCGATGGGCAATAACAGAGTAAATGCAATGCCGACCAGGGTTAGCGCTTTCATGGCGACTGTCGTTTCACTTCTTCGTGAAGCGAGTTAGCTGCGTAAATACGCATCGCCAACGGTCGGCTTGCTTCACAAAAATATCTGTCGCCCGCTCGCAGGAGATGAAGTCCTGTCCCATAAACTTCCCTTTACTCGTCGTCACCCCGGTCACCACAGCGGTGTTTCCGTAAACACGGATTTTTGGGTCTGTAGACTCCATCGACTCATGGGACAACGCGCCAGACCTGATAACTCCCAAAAACTGCGCTTTACCGATCATGCCTCCATCGGGTTCAACGATGATCCAATCATCAGCGAGGAGTCTATCGAGTGCGTCCGCGTCATTGCTGGCCACCGCTCGCGCAAATTCGTTCTCCAATTTCAACAGTTCTTGTTCCATCGTATTTTCGAAAAGTAAGATCAGCTAACGCTCGCGACGGCGAGTATACAATCAAAAATCCGACATCGGAAGTCAGAGAACGGTCTCGCGCCTGCAGCACCAGTGACTGACGCGCGTTTCATATCGTTGTAGAAGCGTTTGTGCCAAACGCCTTATTTCTTAAGGTTCGGCGCCTGGCACAAGCGCCGCTACAACAAAGCGGCGTGGCGAGCCGGCGCTCCTGGTCGCGAGCGCCGTCGAAGCGTGCCGCTAAGTCTACCGGCCGGCGAGCTCTTTGTTTGTTAGCTTCGAGAACTTCTCTTCGATACCTTGCTGGATGCGTTGGCGTCTGATGTCGTCTTTCATTTCTTTCAGCGTCGAGATGAGCTTACTCATCCCATCAGCGAGATCCGTGTTCGCCGATTCCCACTCGCTCTTACTTCGAAACGCGATATTAGGATAGCTGGTCTGCAGATCAGGTATTTTCCGGCCTTCTTGCTGAACTCTCTCTGCCACCTTCACGAGTCCGTCGGTATCTCCGAAAGCGTAACCATTTATGTAAGGCCCCACCAATTGAAAGAAAGCATTCTGGGCCTGTAACAATTCGAAGCCCGGGCTGCCGATGCTGCCCATCTTGCTCTGATCCAGAAGCATTCCAAACTGCCGACCTCGATACTGAGCGGTATAAAACCAGTAAACCGCTTCTTTGCGATAGCCCAGGTCGTAAAGCCGAATCGCAGCAACATAGAGCTCCGGAAACGTGAGCTGGTCCCAATCTTTCTTCATTTTGGTTATCGTGGCAAGAAATTCGTCTTCCTTCGCCGACGCCAGGCCCGAACTAAACCGGCCGACACTTACGGATGGACCTTTCGAGTTGTAGTATGGCGTGACGTAAACATCGATGTGCGAGGCGTTCCTCACTTGCTGCGCGGCTTTTAAAGGGAACGACGCGACGCTTGCGACGCATAGCACGAGGAATAGTTGTTTCATGTTTTAGTTAGCGAAATGCGTCGTTAGGCGGCTGTAACGTCTGCCATGTTAATTAATTCCCTGTCTCTTGTAGCCTTCGATGGCCTTGCTTATCTCGAAGTAATAGGTGCTCTTTTCTCCGTTAGTTTGAACCTCCATTCTGTCGCCGCTCGTATTATCAACGCTTTGCTTCAGAAGTTTCGCACCGAGCATGTCTAGGATAAAGTATCGCGCGTATGCTGGGCGTCTGGTTCTCTGAGGCGAGTTGCGCCAATCGTCAAACAGTGAGGGGCATAGGCCTAACGAGAAAGAGATAAGCCACGGCAGGGTGTCGTGGCAAACACGCTGCAGTCGCGCCGCAATGGGGCCAGCCTGCTCGCGAAAACTTTCGGAGTTGGCTCCATCGGCTGGTTAGGTCTTCTTTTGTTGCATCCTGCTGCTTTAGTCGAACAACTTGTTCCTTGTGGTAGCGCAATCCCTCGATACTGCGCTGCCAAAAGGACATGGACAGACCAGCGCTTTCCAAAGGCTTTAGGATCGTAACGTATGACAGTCTTGATCTTAGCGACCGAATTTTTGCCATACGACTCTGCCGTCTGGTGCGAGGCCAAGCTCGTAACCGTGGCCATTGACAGTCCCATACGTCAGTGGAAGCCAAACAACGTGTCCGGAGTCAAGTGGATTAGATGCTTTGACGAATGCGATGATGCATAAGCCGATCACAATACCGAGAAGGAGGTGTTTCATGTGCCGACGATGGCATAAAGGCGTGAGACGTGTCGAGACCTAACGAGAATTAGACGAAAATTTTCGTCTATTTCTGCTTTTCCTCAGGACTGAGTTCCGACAAAAAGAAAGCACGAGTTCCTCTTTAGCCGAATTCGGCCGAACGGAGCAAGCCGAAATTGGTGGAAGAAGTCCGCTTGATTCAAATGAGAAGTGCGCGAATGCGAGGGCGCATTCGGCAGCACGCGAGGCGCGTGCGCTTTCCAGAACTCCCTAATGTTTCGCTCTGCACAGAGATCAGAAATGCTAGCTCGACTTCCCCACCGATAAACTTACTCTCGGGCCCATGATTCGAACAGACATTGTGATTTCGACTGTGATCGGGATTCTGCTGACTTCCGGTTCGGCGCGCGCGCAAGAGCTCAATGTTGAACAGATCGTTAAGCAAAAGGTTCAACCCATATTGCCGAAGAACGGCGAGGGAGGAGGCGTTGCGGTCGCCGTCCGGATGAATGGCAAGACTTCGTTTTTCAACTACGGCATGGCTGACGACGCCAAGAATCGGCCAGTGACCGCGGACTCGATTTTTAATCTCGGCTCTGTTGGCAAGCTGTTCGCGACCACGTCGCTTGCACAAGCTGTCAAGCAGGGCGAACTCAGCCTCGACGATCCGGTGGCCAAATACGTTACCGAGTTGCAGCGAGGCGGCGATATTCGCCGGGTGACACTGGGACAGCTTGCCAGTCATACCTCAGGATTGCCACGCGTGCCGGGGCAATATGAGCATTGGCATCGCGGTAAATATACGTGGCCGGATTTTGTCCGTTTCCTGAATTCCTGGAAGGCGGATCCGAAGCATGAGCCTGGAAAGCAATATCTCTATTCCAATGCTGCCATGGTCCTGTTGCGTGTCGCTTTGGAACGCCGCTTTAACACACGCTTTGCAGCCTTGATGCATCAACGCATTACCGGTCCGCTCGGGATGAGCTCGACCGCGCTGCCTTTGCCGGGCGACTTGCTCGGTCGCGCCGTGCAAGGCTACGGCCCAATGGGCCGCCCGATCGGTAAGCCGGGTGAGGAGTCGGGAGTTTTCGAGTGGCCCGGCGCAGGCCAAATCTATTCGTCACCCCGCGACATGGCCACGTTTCTGGCCGCGAATATGGAGGAGCTTCCCGATCATCGCCCGATGGAGAATGCCATGACCCTCGCCCAGCAGGGCGTGTTTCAGGTTAACCCGCACTTCAAACAAGCTCTTGCCTGGCAAGATGTCACCTCCGGTAACCTCGCGATCGTCGACAAGAACGGCGGCCTGCCGAACACTTCGACCTATATCGGGTTCGCGCCGCGGCAGAAGCTAGGCGTTGTTATTCTTGTTAACCGTGGCAAACAACACGCCACCGGGATTGGGCGACAAATCCTGCACGCGCTGGCGCAAGATCAATCAGAGCCATCAACCCAAGGCGAGTCGGATCCGGATAACGACTGAGCAGCGCTGAGCCCGGCCACGCTTAAGGCATGCCGTATGTTTGCGTGATGCTGCTGCTCCAAGACAGTCGTATTCTCACTAATGGGCCGCTTGTGGGGCCAAAACGACCGGCGTTCAACTTCGCCGGGACCGATTTCTTAGCTCACGAATTGAACCTCGGTGTGCAACTGAGGTTTTGAGTTTTTCGATGCACGATCATAGAAACGCTGGCCGGCTGTCCTCGTTTAACGTTCAAGCTCAGCGGCCCAGCACTTTGAAGAAAAGGTTGCGCATTCTTTGGGAGCTACCAACAAAGTGCTGGGGTCGTCGCAGCGTCGTGTTAGGCCGATTTTTTCGATTGTCGCGCACGAATCATCAACCAAGTCTTCCGCGCGACGAATAGAGCTACTTCACTCAGGATAGCCGCCCCGTATCCAGACAGGTAACATGCACCGAGCCATAGTACGACGCCAATGATGGCGAAGAATACGCCTGCGTACATCCAAAATCCCGAAAGAATAAGTACAGGAATCGAGACAAACCGAACAACGGGGGCGTAATTTGGAAGTTCTTTAAACGGACTATAAATGTAACCGACTATCGGAATAGCAAAGATGAGGTGAATCCAGCGAAGGATCGAACGTTTGGTGGCATTATTCATTCGAGTCAATTACTGCCTTATCAAATGCACACGTAGGGCGCGCAGTCCTCTGCGCGCCGACCTCCCGATAATAACGGCGCGCACGGAGTGAGGCGCCCTACCGTTGCTATCTGTCAGATCGCTTCTAATCATTCAATCCCTTTCCCTTGAGAATTTGCGGCATGCATTTTTTAACCCTCGACGCCCGAGTCTTGGATTGTTTGGCTGCAGAAAAGTAAAGGATGTATCCTCTTTGCCGTCCCGGCGTCAATCCATCAAAAGCAGCTTTCAAGACTGGGATTTCATCCAATTTATCTTGAAGTTCTTCAGGTATAGGTTCTGGTTTCTTTTTAAGCCTTACTTTCAAACCAGCCTTCTCCGCATCAATGGCTTCACAAATATAGGCTTTCAAGATGGGTTCCATCTCAACTATTTCTAGAACATTGGTGAACGGAATCCGGCGTGCGGCCTGCCAGCCAAATTCCTTAAGAATACCATTGGGATCCCTTAACAAGGCACCTTTGCAAAACAAAAGCGCACAGAATTCCTTAAAGCCTTGTATAATAACTATGTTACTTTTCTGAAACGTGTAACAAGGTTTACCCCACTTCAATTCTTCGGTCAGCCCGGAGTCGAGACTGATCCTTCTCAATTTCGTCATTTCTTCCTGCCACTTTTCGGCTTTTTTTAAATATCCATCAACCTTAGGATTCATTTTCTTCATAATTGATACTCTGAAATAAAGTGAGCTTATATCTGCTTACAATTTCTCTTCTTCTTTCGGCATTCATGATTGGTTTGTAAATCTATTTATCGGCGAAACCGCGCCATTTACTCTGGCCTGACGACCGACGCTGCAGCCGCGAAGGCGCGGCCGTCATCGCCGCGTCTTCGTAGCGCGACCCCCCGCCTTCGTCGGCTGCAAGCGCTTGTTAGGTCGCCGCCTCGCGGGTCCTCTTCGCTGGGGCGCAGAGAGCGCGCTGATCGTGACGTAGTATCCGTCGAGATCTCGCAGTGAGAACTCCTTGGTTCGAGTGTTTGGGTTCACGTGAGGCTCTTCTTCGAGGCGCGTGACGAGAGCGCGTGCTCTCTTCAGTGCCATATCGAAATCGTCGACGCGGAAGAACAAGAGGAGGCCGTTGCCAGGCGACGCTTCGTCCGGGCTCATCAAGGAGGGATGCTCGTGCGCGCCCCACTGGTGGAGGCAGAGCAAGACGGTTCCATCCGTATCCAGGATTTGACCAAAGTAGTCATGGCCCGGAGGCGTCTCGGGCTGGCCGAAGAGCGACTGGTACCATTTGAAGCTGCTGGGAACATCGCTTACGCCGATGATCGTCCATGTGCGTTTCATCGCATTTCCGTTGTCGGCCTAGCGTCCGCCATCACCCGCGTGCGTCTTCGCGCGTCGGGCGCACGGCCTTGTTAGGCATTTGAATTGTGTCTGTGTACTCAACTTTTTCGCCATCGAATTCTGCGAACAATTGCCGGTGACGCCGAAGCGAAAACTCATCATCTCGTGTCTCATACTCTCGAACCCACCTGATGAGCGTTTCAAGGTTCTGGTTCTGAGCTTCCACGCTCGGATACTTGTGCGGTTCCCACGGCCGGGAGCGGCAGTTCCGAATGCAGGCCTCCACGCCCGGATTGAGGAATCGAAGCTCTGTCGCATGAGGTAGGACCGCCTCCAGTAGTCGAGCATAGCAACCTTCGACAACCCATTCCGGGTTTCGGTCGAGGAACGCACGAATTGCGGCTATACTGTCATCGACGGGGCGCCGTACGGCGGGGCTCTCCCAGGCCAGAGTATCCAGGTCGAGATGCGGAAGCCCGTACTCAGCCGCAACTTGCGCGGCCATGGTTGACTTGCCGGAGCCGGAGTTTCCGGTGATGAGAATCCGATGCATGCGGCTAGAACAAGCTATTGGACAGATCTAACGACTTAAGCTCAGCGACCCGGCCCGCGGGAGACATGGGTTGCAACCACGGCGTGATGGCCGGGTTCGCTGCAGCGCAGGGTTAGGCGTTTGTCTGATTTCGAGGATGCGTTGGCATCGGATTGGACGACTGCCAGCGGCAAAAGCTTAGATGCTCTTCACTTCAGCTTGGACAGCGTTAATAAGGGCGACCAATTCTGATTGCGTTACGAACGCTGAGCCAGTTAGCGATGTCTGAAGGCCTTTTTCAAGTGCGGTATTCAGGTGCGCCAAGTAGTCGCCGATGATGGAGGCCGTGGCCTGGTTGAGGATAATGTCGCGCTGATCACTGGCCGACATTCCGGCGGTAGCGACAGTAGGTAGTGCGAATGAGATGTTTTGCATTTGTTGTTTGTTGTTGTTTTGTTTTTCTTTCGAACGTCGTGTGCGAGAAATTGGACATAGTTAATAGCGCCTAACGACCAAGCTGAGCGGCATCGCGTTTTTTGCGGTGTCGCTCTCCAGCGCCTTGTTAGCCATCGCTGCCGTTAGTTGAATCTGGCACCTTCCCCTAATCCTAGGTGTAACCGGCGTTACACTGATTTGATCAGCCATCGTTGTGTGTCGTTGTTCTGTGCAGGCCGGGTAACGAGAGCGAAGTCCTTCTCCTCAATCTCATGCGCATCCATAAACCGGCCACTGCTTTTTTGCTGGACGGTGAACGTGTTCCTGCCCGATGGCATGACTATCCATCTCTGGGCGTCGTTGTTTTTCGCAGTGCGGGTAACGAGTGCGAAGTCATGTCCCGAACTTTGATACGCGTCCACAAATCGGCCACTGCTCTGCTGCTGAATGGTGCACACCACTCCGACAGGAGTTAGAGGCGACCGGTGTGTGTCGTTGTTCTGTGCAGTCCGGGTAACCAAAGCGAAGTCCTTTTCCTCAATCTCATGCGCATCCATAAACCGGCCACTGCTCTTTTGCTGGACGGTGAAAGTGTTGTTGCCCGAGGGTGTGACTATCCATCGTTGGGCGTCGTTGTTTTTCGCAGTGCGGGTAACGAGTGCGAAGTCATGTCCCGAACTTTGATACGCATCCACAAATCGGCCATTGCTCTTTTGCTGGATCGTGTATAGGCCGCCCATGTATGGGCCGCCGACGCGCGTCAGCACCCATTTCTGAGTATCGTTATTCTGTGCGGGGCGCGTGACCAAGCCGAAGTCCTTTCCCGAGTATTCATGCGCATCGACAAATCGGCCATTGCTCTTTTGCTGGATGGTGTACAGTCCCGGCTTCAAGATTAGGGGAATCGAAAGAGGATACATGAAGTTGGCGGCTTGAATATCGGCATCACTGAGGCTGCTTCTCTGGCCGATAGACTCACCATGCAGAGTCTCAATAGTGGGCTGGTCGTTCTTCGAGAACGCGAATCTGTCATAGTGCATTATTGACCCAAAATCATATCGGCCTATATCGTCACCATCGGTAATATGCTGGTTGAAGTCATGTTCCTTCCCTGGCTCGATATTCTCGAAAAGAATCCGTACGAATCGGTCTCGGTCTTCGCGACTCTGCTCGTGCCAGAGACCAACAGCATGACCAATCTCGTGGATCGTGCTGCCCTTGTCGCACCCTGGGGCCAGCGTAATGAACTGCTGCCCAATCCCCTTCATGCCAATCGATGACGAACATCCATCTCCAGGCCTGAAGGTCACAAAGTTCTGCTCGTTGGTGTGGGCGACCAATCTGATACCCGTGCGACTATGCCAATGGGCTATTGCGTCATTAACGCGCCCTTGATTTGGGAGCTCGGGATCAATCGTGAAAGGTACAACACCGTCCGGCCAACGGAACTGTGCCCCTGTGATGATGACGGCGCGGGGCTTTGTTTCTTTCTCCTTGTTAACTTCAGCGACCAGCCGCTCCATTTCGTCGATACTTCCCAATACGATGTCGCCCTCGAAGATGGCCTCACCGTCGATGACACTGTATCGGACAGGGCGATATCCAAAGGTATTGCCTTTGACAAAGCCTGTGCGTACTTCCGGGCTTGAACGAAACTCTTCTTTTGCCATTTTAGTACACTCCTGTTCTTGGTTGAGACACGCTTACTTTACCTGTCGGACGAGAATTGATACTTCCCTTGGGTAGCCAAAAGTGATCACCGGATAGCTTTGCATGCTTATGAAATCACCCTTGCTCACCTCTCCGTCTCCGTCAATGTCGATATGCACCCTGACCGCATAGCTGGCTCGCGGGTCCGGAGGGTTGCCGGCTATGGCGAATGATAAGTCGCTCGAGGTCTTTGGGTCGAAAGCTATGTCTCGTTCGACGTAGTCAGCAACCGCCTCGGAAGCGATGTCGGCGGCAGTTATTCTTTCCAGCCGCACATACATTGTCGCACCAGTGAAGGGCGGTGCTACCTCCTCGAACGTTATCTTACCTTTGACGAGCGGCACCGTATTCACACCGTTTCATATCCTACGTTTGCTAAAGCCTAACGAGAAAGAGATAAGCCACCCCGCCAGTTGAGGCAAAACGTGGCATTCGTCGCTGGAGGCATCACAAGTGGCGGGGTTGGCTTCATCGGCTGCTTAGCCTCTGGGTTCGAGTACGAACATCAATGAGCTGCAGAGAAATACAAGACAAAGGCGACGATGAGGGCAATTCCAACAATCCACCAGATTGTCTTAAGTCCCGCCGGTTTTGCTTGGGATCCGAACTCCTGTTTAACGAAGTCGTCGTAGTTGAAGTCGTGCTCCGGTAAGTCCACACCATCGTAGGTATCGGCATCTTCTCTCCAACCGGAGTTATGATCGGCACCGCATTGGGAACATGCTAGCGCACCGCGCCGAACTTCTTCTCCGCAGACTGGACATACCTCCGGTGTCCGGGGTCGGAGGCGTTTCTTGTTGGTCATAGCCTATTTTGGTCTGTTCCTTGAAGAAAGCGCTCGAATGGGGCGTAACGAGAACAAGATAAGCCACGGCAGGGTGTAATGGCAAACGCAGTGAAGTCATTCATTGCTCTTGTAGACCGAAGGCACGAGTTCACCAGGAATAGGTGGCTTTGCCGTTCTCGACGGCGACATGGGTTCCGACCCCGATGCAAATTGCTGCTGCGTCCTTTTGAGCGAAAACATGCACCCGCGTGTAGACGATGAACGGACCCTCGCGGTGCGGGTCCTGCGCGAGGCCCATTTTTTCCAAACCTTCGCGTGGAAACGCGACCTGGCCATAAGGCGTCGCGCCTTTGGAAGTATCCTTGCAGATGAATCGCAGCGTGCCGTTGCCAAGAAGATCGCTTGGTTCGCCGAGGAGATAGAGAATCTCAATTCGCACAATCTTATCTTTCAGTGCAGCCTTTTCTCTCTGGATTTCCGCAAAGGTGTAGACTTTGTCGCTGACCGGCGGCAACGAATCAGATTTGTTCGCAGCCGACATAACGCAGGTCAACACGAACATAGCAAGGGCACTCAGGCCGAACATTTTCATAGTTGGGCGATTAGACGCTTTGCCCGTGCGCAAGTCAACTTTGCAGAATAGTGAGGTCCCGGTTCACGGCTCTTTGGGTCGATCGATGGTATAGAGGTGTGAGACGTGTCGAGACCTAACGTGGGACTGAGGGGTCAGACGCGGTCATGTGAACGTGATGCGAAAGCGCAGGCCGGGCTTGCAGCCGAATTGCTGCGGTTTGATGAAGTGCTCAACCAAGATGCCTCCATTCGCTTCGATGACGTGCTGTGACGCGATGTTGTTCGGATCAGTGGTGATCTCCACGTACGGAAGACCGACTGCCTTGGCTTCCGGAAGTATGAGGCCTAGCGCTGATTTAGCATACCCAAGGCGCTGCTTCCACGGCACGATCGCGTAGCTGATATGTCCCAGACAATACGGCGGTAGCGCCGTAGTGCCTGGCTGCCACCGCAACCCGACGCTGCTGGCTATCTACTTGCAGCGACTGTTCAGCAGCGCATCCGGGTTTAACATGATAGAGGCCTTTATTAGCTTGGCCTTTGCCGTTGCCGCGAACGCAATCATTTTTTTGATCGTTTTCATGTGTCATGTTTTTTATCTGACTCCAAAATACATAAACGAAGCTGCCGCCGCCAAGATTTTAGCCACAGAACAACGGGCGAGAGAGACGCCTAAGATTGAGGTTGCTTGCGATTTGAAATTTGAGGGCTGCACAACAAGTCACATTTGGCCGTGCGCTGGCAGAGGTGTTCCGGTGCGCTTTTGGCACTTAGCAGTCTGGACCGCCGGTTCTTCAAGCATTAGGAATTGCAGGGCATTTCTTACGAGAATCACAAAGAACGGGAAAAAAATCTGGAACGGACAAGAGCAACTAACTTTTTCACCGTCCCAAGCTGCTGACAGTTTATCGAAAACGCTTCACAATAAGGTAATTTCGTTTGTGGACTTGATTGTTGTGCGAAGCGACACCGGAGATATTCATATTTGTAACAAAACTCGGCAATGGTTTCGCCACCCGTCACTAAACCAGATTTTCGCGGAGTCTGGCGAATACGAACTGATTGTGGCAGTGACAGCCGATGATGTTTTGACAAAGACCTGCCAATTAAAGTTTGAAAAAACTGGGAATTGGCAAACCTCGTTCTTAACGCTTACCGGAACAGACTAAGCCGCCTTCACGCAGTAATTTGTCTTGCTCGTTTTGAAATCGCCTAGCACAATCAGCGACCATTATGGAACGCTATCTTGTGCAGAGGGCAGAGGACGCATTTAAAGAACTCGCCGGTGATGGAGACTGGAAGACTCGATTAGGAAATGCGAAGTCGCTTCTGACTTCAGCAGAACAGTGGTTGGCAAGCGCCCCTCAAGAGGTAAAAGACGCAGTTGCCGAAGTTGAGAGCGCGTCCAATCACCCTGAATTAAGCACTGCGCTGCGCCGCGCAATTACCGCCATTCTAGAGGAGTTCGCCCGTCAAGAACCGACGTAGGCTCGTCGATTTCCCTATCGGAAACGTGGAGATAGATAGGGTTTGGCACAATTCTATCCGGCTGTCTCCGGTACATTGTCGCGCTACGTTCGAGAATGAACTCTTCTGTTTTTTCATCAGTCACATGAACTGTGTGGCCGCGCGATTTGAGGAAATCAGCAAGTAAGAACTGGAGTGTCGTTTTTCCGCTTGCGCGCCCTTGCCCGTGAATTGTGACTAGAAGAGGGGTCTTGCCGAAAGAATACATTCAATAATTTACCACAATTAGATTGCCACCGTTTTTCCTGTCAGCCTCGCATAGGGCAAACGTTTCCCAAATATGCCGAATGAAGCGGTAAGAAACCGTCCGCAGTCGTTGTCTTTTCGCTCGTTGAACCGGAACGCTTGTTCGTCGCAATAGCGAAACAAATGGAACGGCTCAACGTTGACATACGTTCCCTTTAACGAGCGTTTGAATAGCGACCAAAAATTCTCCAAGCCGTTCGTGTGGATGTGTCCCTTTGCATAGCATTCCAAGTGGTCAATAACTTTACGGTCGTAATCGCGTTCCAGATCATCGTATGACATGAGCGCATCGGTACAAACGGTTGCGCCTTGCGCTACGTGTTCGCGGACGTTGCCGCATAGTTCCGGCCTACGGGTTGTTTGAACGACCTTAAGAACTACGCGAGACGCACGCTTGCCGCGCCCGCGTTCCAGAATCCCTTGTATGGGCGTCTTGTTAATACCTGCGTCGCCAACACCCGTGCGACGATGTTTGTGCATGTAGCGAGCCTTGGCTCCTATGTAAGTTTCGTCAGCCTCGCAGATACCTGTCATCTTCCTGAGTGAGCCGGTCTGCATCGCGTATCGGATGCGTTGAAGCATGAACCAAGCAGTCTTTTGTGTGACTCCGAGCGAACGATGGATTTCGTAAGAACTAATGCCGTTCTTAGCGTTCACAATCAGCCACATCGCGCAGAGCCATTTGTCTAATGAGATTGGACTGGCTTCGAAAATGGTTCCGACCTTGACGGAGAATTGACGCTTGATCGTGCAGTTATCGCACTCCCAGATTTTTCGGCTTTTCAGGAACCGAACGTCTTTTGATTCGCAATTTGGGCACTTAACACCGTTCGGCCAGCGCAGTGCCACCATGTAGTCAAAAGCGTTGTCGCCAGCGGCGAAAAAGATGACCGCTTCGTGGAGTGTTTGAGGGAGGTTATTTTCGAGGCAGGGTGTTTCGTTCACCCACCCTATACTGCTGAGCCAAGTATATTATTACCGCTGCATCGCGTGGTTAGGTCTTTGGCGGTTTCCCAAGATATCTACCGAAAAGTGAAATGAAAACCTTTCCATTCTGATCCACGTGA
>Ga0193730_1000270_pt1 | contig 16152 bp, 17 predicted proteins | sample U1a1metaG_FD_144919 | JGI IMG/M metagenome (GOLD analysis project Ga0193730, IMG submission 144919) | Soil microbial communities from a riparian zone of the East river system, Colorado, United States - U1a1 | ecosystem: Environmental > Terrestrial > Soil > Riparian zone | place: USA: East River...
TTCTAGCGAGAGACGGGCAGCCAGTAGTCGACCCAGGTCTCGCGCGTCGCGCCTACGCGGTCGTAGACCTTCATCGCCGCAGCGTTGTCGGGGGCGGTTTGCCAGGTGAGCTTCCCGGCTCCACGCGTGACGCACTCGGAGCGACAGGCTTCGATCAGCGCTTCAGCGACTCCCGTCCCGCGCGCTTCAGGCGCGACGAACAGGTCGTTCATGACGCCGATGCGCTCGGCGCTCGTCGTCGCCCAGCTCCAGAAGACCGTCGCGAACCCGACCGCGCGGCCGTCGTCGCGCGCAAGCAACTGAACGCCCTCACGTTCGGGGTCGGAGATCAGCGCGCGCGAAAGCGCGAGCAGCTCCTCGTCCGAGGGCGAGACCGCGTAGAAGTCGCAGTAGGCGCGAACGAGCGGTAGGAGGTCGCCGAGATCGGCCTCCCCCACGCGGTCGATCTTCACGGAGCGTCGAGCACTACGTCGAGCCCAACCGTCAGCCCCGGCGGCAGCGTCGCCAGCTTCTCGAGCGCCAGCAGCACACCCGGAACGAACGCTTCGCGCGAGAGCGTGTCATGCCGGATCGTCAGCAGCTGGCCGTCACCGCCGAGCAGGACCTCCTGGTGCGCGACGAGGCCGGGCAGCCGGACCGAGTGGATCGCCGGCTCGCCGGGAAGCCGTTGTGCCGTCGCCCTGGCGGTGCCGGACGGCGCGTCCCGCTTGTCCTCGTGGTGCAGCTCGACGATCTCGGCACGAGGCAGATATTCGGAGGCAGCCTCCGCAAACCGCATCATCAGCACCGCGCCGATCGCGAAGTTCGGGACGACCAGGAGCTGCAAAGAGCGCTCCCGTGCCAGCGCATCGAGTTCTTCCAGCTCGGCTCCTGAGAGGCCGCTGGTGCCGACCACCGCAGGCACCCCCTGCTCGAGCGCGGCCCGCACGTTGGCGGCGGCCGCATCCGGCTGCGTGAAGTCGATCGCCGCGTCGAGCCCGCCGACGTCAGCCGCCTCCCCACCCCCGATCCCTCGCACCTCATGCCCAGCCGCCTCGAGCGCGGGCGCGAGAACCAAGCCCACCTTGCCGCGGTGGCCGAAGAAGGCGAGCTTCACGCCGCTTTCGCGAGTCCCGGGTTCACCCTCTGGACAGCAGCGAGGAAGCGCTTCTCGTTCGGCCCGATCCCGGCCGCCGAGAGCTTCTCCGGCGCCAACAGCACGCCTGCGAGCTCGGCCAGCTCGTCGGCCTCGACCGCCTCGATCTCGGCGATGATCCGCTCGATCGAGAGTAGCTCCGTGTCCGAGATCAGCGATTTCCCGAGCCGGCTCATCTGGTTCGACGTCGACTCCATCGAGAGCATGATCCGCCCCTTCAGGTTCTCCTTCGCGCGCTCGAGCTCGTCGGGCCTGAGATTCCCGGCACTGATATCTGCGATCTGCTCGCGCGTGATCTCGAGGCACTCGCCCAGGTTCTCCTCGCGCGTCCCGATGTAGACGCCGATCTGGCCCGTGTCCGTGTATTGCGACGCGAAGCTGTAGACGGCGTACGCCATCCCGCGCTTCTCGCGGATCTCCTGGAACAAGCGCGACGAGGCCGAGCCGCCGAGGATCCCGTCCAGCAGCGAAGCCGCGAACCGGCGCCGGTCGGAACGCGAGATCCCGGGCGCGGCAAGGCAGACGTGGTACTGCTCGGTGTCCTTGCGCTGGAAGCGCAGCCCCGGCGGCGGTGCCTTCACGAGCGGCCTGCGCACACGCGGGCCCTTCGTTTGCCGCGCGTCGAGCGCCTTCATCTGCGCCCGGTTGAGCAGGCGGAGCAAGGTGTCGTGCTTGACGTTCCCGGCCGCGGCGACGACGACGTTGCCCGGGAAGTACATCGCGCGGTGGTACGAGGTGATCGCACGGCGCCCGATCGACGAGATCACATCCGCGGCGCCGATCACCGGCCGGCCGAGCGGATGCGAGCCGAACGTCGCCTCCTGGATCAGGTCGTGCACAAGCTCCTGCGGCTGGTCCTCGTACATCGCGATCTCCTCGAGCACGACCTCGCGCTCGGCGTCGAGCTCCGCGAAGGCCGGGGCAAAGACCATCTCCCCCATCACGTCGAGCGCCGTCTGCAGCTGGTCGTCCGGGACACGCGCGTAGACGACGGTGTGCTCGCGAGACGTGGCCGCGTTCAGCTCCCCGCCCAGCGTGTCGAAGATCTCGGCGATCTGCTGGGCCGTGTACGTCGACGTGCCCTTGAAGAGCAGGTGCTCGATGAAGTGCGAGACGCCGGCGCGATCAGCCTTCTCGTCGCGCGAGCCCGCCCCGATCCAGAAGCCGATCGCGACGGAGCGCACATGCTCGAGCCGCTCCGAGATGACACGCTGGCCCGAGTCGAGCTCACTGAGAACGTACTTCTGCACCAGCGGATCGTACTCGGGCGGTCAGTCCCTCTAGTGAGGGATGCCCTGAGCCGAAAACGCCGGTACCTGGTGTGCCCTGGTAGCCGTCGGTGCCGTGGTGGCGCTCGCACTCCTAACGAACGCTGTGCGCTAACCGAGTGCGCGAATCGCCGCGGCGAGCTTCGCCGCGTCGAACGTCAGCGTCGACGAGACAGGTTTTAGCTTCGAGCCGGTCTTCCCGAGGAACAGCGCCGGCGTCTCGGACACGCGATCTGCTGTCGCCTGCGCATCGATCTGGTTGGTCGCGTTCGTGACGATGCTCGAATTCTGGTCGTCGAGCAGCTTTCGGACGTCCATCCCGGGGACGCTCGCGGCGGCATGCTCGATGAAGGTCTGGTTGAGCCAGCCGGTGTTCTCGGTGCCCTGATTCGCGTAGGTGACTTGCATGAAGTTGAACGCGCGGTTCTGCTCTGAAGCCGCGATCGCCGCCTTGCGGGCGGGGATCGAATCCGGGCCGATGAACGCGATCGGCCGCGCCTCGATTTTCAGCTTCCCGCCGCGCACGAGCTCCGGAACGATGCTTGGCAGCACGCTCGTCTCGAACGCGCGGCAACCCGGGCACTGCAGGTCGACGTACTCGACCATCGTCACCGGCGCCTTCGTCGAGCCGAGGACGAGTCCGTTCTGGGGAATTCCGGCGAACTCGCGCTGGACGACGTCCGCGTTCGGCAAGGCATTCGTGAGCGAGCCGCGGGTCGGGATGGTGCCGGACGACGATGAGCTTCCGCCGCCGACGGCGAGCGCGACCCCAACGACAGCGCCGACGACCACGAGCCCGGCCAAGGCCGCGATGACAAGCACTTTCGGCGATGCGCGCCGCCGGGCGCCCTTGCGTGCGACAGGAGGCGGAGCGGCCACGTGTTGCCTACGCCTGCGTGCTTGCTTACCGCTCATCGATACCAACGGTAGCCCGCGGTTCGTACGCGGCGAGTAAGAGGAATGCAAACGCAAGAGCGAACGCCGTGAGGGCGAGGGTCGGGATCGTCACGTAGCCGAACTCGTTGATCCATTTCACGGCGCAGCCGCCTGGCGCCGAGATCCGGCACGTGAGCGACTCGCCGACAATCCGGTTCTCGACGAGCAGGTGATAGACGGAGACGCCGGCACCGACGACGGGCAGCGGCAGCAAATAGCGCGCAACGCGGGGATCGTCGAACAGCGCCGCGAGCAGCGTCGTGATCGAGAGCGGGTACATGCAGATCCGCTGGTACCAGCAGAGCTCACACGGAACGAAATGCGCGATCTCGGAGAAGAAGAGGCTGCCGCCGGTGGCGATCGCGGCGACGAGGAAAGCAAGCCAGAGCTCGTAGCCCTCGACCGCCGTTCGGAGGGCATGCAACGGGCCAGGGATGCGTGCCAGGGCGAGCAGCCCCACCACGAGCAGCGCTGCGGCGAGAACCTGCCCGATCACGCCGAGCGCGGCCAGGATGACGATCACGTCGTGCGTCATGCCGCCTGGACCATAGGCGGCGTCTACGATCACATTGAAAGGGCGTAGACCAGTCCAAGCGGTCCCATTCGACTAGCGCGAAGATCGTCAGGCCGGCATCCAGGGCTTCCTCCGCGATGGCGGTGCCGAAAGCCGACATCGATCGAGACCGCGGCGGCAAGTCCGGCCGGCCCGAACGTGAGTCGAACCGGCGCGACGAGCAAGGCCTGTCGCGGGGCAGTAAGCGGCGGCGCGTTTTCCGACGCGCCGCCGCTCATTTCTCCCTAGCGCCGTTCGCGGTCGCGGCCGCCACGGCCACCGCGCCCGCGGTCACGGCCGCCGCGAGGCCGCTCCTCTTCGGGCGGCCGCGGCGGAGCGTTCTTCGCCCGTTCGATCAGCTCCTCGGGCTGGACGAGCGAGCCGTTCTCGTGCTTGGCGACCAGCTTCAGGCCGATCCGGCCGCGGTCCTTGTCGACCTCCTGGACGATCACGTCCACGACGTCGCCGCGGGTCATCACGTCCTCGATGTGGCCGACCCGACCGGGGCCGACGTTGGAGACGTGGAGCAGGCCGTCGGTGCCCTTGGTCAGCTCGACGAAGGCTCCGAACTGAGTTGTCTTGACGACCTTGCCCGTGTACTCGTCACCGACTTCCGGCGACTTGGTGAGCTGCGTGATCGCGGTGATCGCCGCCTCGGCCTTGTCGCCCTCGGTCGCGTAGATGAGAACGTTGCCGTCCTCCTCGATGTCGATCTGGACGTCGTAGTCGGACTCGAGCGAGCGGATGGTCTCGCCGCCCTTGCCGATCACCATGCCGATCTTCTCGGGGTCGATCTTCACCGAGGAGATGCGCGGCGCGTGGCCCGCGAGCTCGTGCCGCGGCTCCGGGATCGCCTCGAGCATCTTGTCCAGGATGAATTCGCGCGCCCGCTTCGCCTGCTCGAGCGCAGTGCGGAGGATCTCCTGGGTGACGCCGGTGATCTTGATGTCCATCTGCAGGGCCGTGATCCCTTCGCGCGTGCCCGCGACCTTGAAGTCCATGTCGCCGAGGTGGTCTTCGGCTCCCTGGATGTCGGTCAGGATCGTGTAGTCGTCGCCTTCCTTGACGAGACCCATCGCGATGCCGGAGACCGGCGCCTTGATCGGCACGCCGGCGTCCATCAGCGCGAGCGTCGAACCGCAGACCGAGCCCATCGACGACGAGCCGTTCGACTCCAAAGTCTCGGAGACGAGCCTGATCGTGTACGGGAACTCCTCCGGCGACGGAATCACGGGCTCGAGCGCCCTCTGCGCGAGTGCACCGTGACCGATGTCGCGGCGCTTCGGCCCGCGCATGAAGCCGGTCTCGCCGACCGAGTAGGGCGGGAAGTTGTAGTGGTGCATGTAGCGCCGCTCGCTCTCGAGCGAGAGGTCGTCGATCCGCTGCCCCTCCTTGGCCGTACCGAGCGTGAGCAGGGTCATGATCTGTGTCTGGCCGCGCGTGAACAGCGCAGAACCGTGCGGGCGCGGCGCGACGCCGACCTCGCAGGTGATCTCGCGGATGTCCTCTGAGCCGCGGCCGTCCGGGCGGCGCTTCTCGATCGCGATCTTGCGGCGGACGAGCTCCTTGTAGATCGCCTCGGCGGCCTTCTTGATGTATTGCCGGGTGATCGAGTCCTTCGCCGCGGGCTCGTCCCCGTCGCCCGAAGCCGGTGCGACCGGGAACGGCAGCTGCACCTGCTCCTCGATCCGGCCGAAGAGGAGGTGCCGCTTTGCGGACTTGAGCTCCTTCGGGTCCTGCTCGGCCTCCGTCAGCGCCTTCAAGTCGTCCTCGAACTGCTCGCGGACCGGGCCGTCGACGGCCTCGAGCCGGATGCGCTCGATGATCAGCGCGAAGCTCGCACGAACCTGCATCCGCTTGATGATCTCGTCCTCGGTCGATTCCATCGTCAGCGGCGGGTTGATCTCCTCGACGATCTCCTCGACCGCCGTGGAGCCCTCACGCAGGCCCTCGGACTGGATCCGCTGCCGGATCTTGTCGGCGTGGTCTCGCTCGAGCTCTTCGGTCAGCTCGTTGTCGAGCCACTTCGCCTTGCCGACCTGGCGCTGCAGATCTTCCTGGAGCTCGCAGAGCTTGCGGATTTCCTCATGCGCGCGCTCGAGCGCCTCCAGCAGCAGCTCCTCGGGGACTTCCTGTGCCCCCGCCTCGACCATCGTCAGCGCGTCCTTCGTGCCGACGACGATCAGGTCGAGCGTACTGTCTCCCTGCTCCACCTCGGCGAGCGTCGGGTTGATGACGAGCTCGCCGTCGATCAGGCCCATGCGGACGGCACCGACCGGTCCCATGAAGGGCAGCGGCGAGATCATCAGCGCCGCCGAGGCGCCGTTGATCGCCAGAATGTCGTGCGCGCTGACGAGGTCGGCCGACAGAGTCGTCGCGACCACGTGCACTTCATTCTTGAAGCCCTTCGGCCACAGCGGCCGGATCGGACGGTCGATCATGCGGGCGGTCAGGATCGCCCTCTCGGTCGGGCGCCCTTCGCGCTTGAAGAAGCCCCCGGGAATCTTGCCCGCGGCGTACATCCGCTCCTCGACGTCGACCGTCAGTGGGAAGAAGTCGGCACCCTCGCGCGCCTCCGTCTTGCCCTGCGCGGTCGCGAGCACCATCGTGTCGCCCTCGCGGACGACGACGGCGCCGTCGGCCTGCTTGGCCAGCTTGCCGGTCTCGAATGTGATTTCTCGGCCCGCGATCTCCACCGAGAGGGTGGTCGGGCCTTGGGTTGCAATGCTCATCTGTCCTCCACTTCTTTCTTGAAGGTGGAGGTTTGAGTGAACATCCCCCGGCTCGCCGGGGGTCATCCCGGGAGCCGTAGGCTGCTCGCTCAAACTTCCACCCTCGATTTCGTTTAATTCTCGCCGAAGCCAGGCTGAAGCCTGGCACCGGATTTCTTCCATTACCTCCTGAGCCCCAGCTCCTGAATGAGTGCGCGATACGCCTCGAGGTCGCGCTTTTGCAGGTACTGCAGGAGCCGCCGTCGATGACCGACCAGCTTCAGCAGGCCGCGTCGCGAATAGTGGTCCTTCGGGTGCGCGCGCAGGTGCTCGGTGAGCTCGTTGACGCGGCGCGTCAAGAGCGCGATCTGCACCTGCGGCGAGCCGGTGTCCGCTTCGTTGCGACCATGCTGGCCGATGATCTCCTGTTTTGCTTCCTTGGTGAGAGGCACTGACTTCCTCCTAGATATGCGTCTCCGCGGTCTCCGCACGGCGCGCCAAGGTACGCGCACGGCCGGGGCCGCGGTCTCTCAGTAGGGTAGCAGCCCCCTAATGGAGCGGATTTCCGCGCAACAGCTGGCTGAATCGGTCGCCGAGGCACGGGAGCGCTGGAACGTGCCGGGGATGGCGGTCGGAGTTCTCCAGGACGGCGAGGCGGTAGCCGTTGCCGACGGCGTCTGCGAGCTCGGGCGCGACGAGCTGGTTTTCCCGGAGACCACCTTCCGAATCGCGTCGATCACGAAGCAGTTCACGGCGACGCTCGCGCTGACGCTCGCCCAGGATGGGTTGCTTTCGCTCGACGAGCCGCCGGGCTCGCGCGTCGAGGCAACGATCCGCCAATTGCTCTCCCATCAGGGCGGACTCGCCTGCGAATGGCCCTCGGCGCTCGAAGGGCTCGGCCACGGTGACGACGGGTTGCAGCGGGTCGCCGAGGGCGAGCCTCCGCGGCTGCCGATCGGACCGGGTGAGCTTTTCTCCTACTGCAACGTCGGCTTCTGGCTCGTCGGCGCCGCTGCCGCTCGCGCTTGCGAGACCACGTTCCAAGAGGCGGTTCGCGCCCGGGTTCTCGAGCCTCTAGATCTGGCGACGACCCGATTCGAGCCACGCCGCGCCGCGCGCGGACACGAGCAGGACGAGCCGGGCTCGGACGGGCACACAGCCGTCGAGCACCCGTATCCGCGTGCACGAACGCCATCGGGCGGCCTTTGGTCGACCGTGGACGACCTCCTGCGCTTTGCGGCCCACCACCTCGGCGGCCCAGGCCCGCTCTCCCGCGAGTCCGTTCGGGAGATGCAGCGGCCGCACATCCCCGCTCCCGGCGGGAGCTACGGACTCGGCTGGTTTTTGCGCAAGTCCGCCGGCCGGCGGATCGTCGAGCACCCTGGCTCGGCGGCCGGTTTCGAGTCGCTGCTCTTGCTGGTGCCGGACGAGGGCTTCAGCTTCGCCGCCTTGACGAATTCGAGCCGCGGGAGCGCGGCGATCCGGGAGCTCCTCGAGCGGCTCGAGCTCGGACCTGCCGGCGCGCCCGACGTCGCGCTGGGGCCCGAGCAGCTCGAAGCATTCGCCGGCACCTACTCCGGCGACGGGATCGAGGTCGACGTCGTGCCCGAGCATGGCCGCCTGCGGGTGCGGCTGTCCGGCTTCGACCCGTTCTCCGGCGAGAACGTCGTTTTTCCGCCCGTGCTCGCCCGGCCGGTTGCCGAGCGCGAGTTCGAGATCGTCGACGACGAGCGGCGGGGCGATCGGCTGACCTTCCCGAGGGACGGCTTCGTCTGCGTTGGCGTGCTCGCGGCCCGCGTGCGATGAGCGCCGCGATCGCAGCCGGGCACCCCGCCACGGTCGAGGCTGGAGTCGAGATCCTGCACGAAGGCGGCACAGCCGCCGACGTCGCGGTCGCCGCATCGCTCGCGTCATGCGTAGCGGAGACGCTGATGACCGGCCTGCTCGGCGGCGGCCACGCGATCTACTACGACGCCGCGAGCGGCCGGGCCGAGAACCTCGATTGCTTCGTCGCGATGCCGGGCCTCGGAGCCGAGCCGCGCGAGGCGGAACTGCTCGAGCTCGATGTCCCCTTCGGCGCGGAACTCATTCACTATGCGGTCGGGTGTGCTTCCTGCGGCGTTCCGGGGGTGCCGGCCGGCCTCGACGCACTCTGGCGACGCCACGGCCGGCTGGAGTGGTCGCGGCTCGTCGAGCCCGCACTGCGGCTCGCCCGTTCGGGGGCCGAGCTGACGCCGGCTCACGCGTCGTGCCTGGTGATGCTCGCGCCGGTGATGACGATGAACGAGGGCGCGCGGATCTACTCGCCCGAGGGAATGTTGCTGCCCGCAGGTAGCCGGGTCGAGCAGCCCGGGCTCGTACCTGCACTCGAGCTCGTAGCGGAGGAGGGTGCAGCTTCCGCGTACACCGGCTCGATCGCCGCGGCGCTGCTGGGATTGATGGAGGACCGCGGGGGTCTCGTCACCAAAGACGATCTCGAGACGTACGAGGCGGAGTGGAGCAACCCGGTCGAGGTTGCCTACCTGGGCGCGCGCTTCCTCACGCGGGGTGGTTTGTCGGGCCTGCCCGAGACGCTGCCGCAGGTCCCCCGGCTGGCCGGGCTCGGAGAGGCCGAGCGCGCCGTCCGCCTAGCCAGGTCGCTCGACGGGGGCCGTGCCGATCGTCTCGGCGACACGACCAACATCAGCGTCGTCGACGCGGAGGGAAACGCCTGTGTTCTGACGACGAGCCTCGGCCTCGGGTCGGGTGACTATCTGCCGGGACTCGACCTGCACCTGAACAGCATGCTCGGCGAGACCGACCTGATCCGGGGCGCGCTAGAGCCCGGCGACCGGATGGGCAGCATGATGGCCCCCAGCGTCGTCCTGCGAGACGGCGCCCTCGAGCTCGCGATCGGGGCAGCCGGCGGGACGCGCCTTCGCAGCGCGCTGATCGAGGTCGCCGCGGGAGTGCTCGACGAGGGCCTGGCGGCGGCCGAGGCGGTAGCGCGTCCGCGGCTGCACGCCGCCGGCGGGCGTGTCCAGCTCGAGCCCGGCTTCTCCGACGCGACGCTCTCCGCGCTCGAGCAGGAAGGCTTCGAGGTGCGGGCATGGCCCGGGCAGCACCACTTCTTCGGCGGGGTCAGCCTCGTTACGCCGAATGACGCTGCGGGGGATCCGCGGCGAAGCGGTGCCGCAGCGCAAGTGCCGTAGCGGACGAGGTCGCGAGCCAGCCGAGGTACCCGCAATCCGGACAGCCCGGGTTCGCCGTCACGGTGCCGCCCTGCAACGGCTTCGAATAGACCTCACCGCAGGCGAGGCAGCGCACGGTGTGCAGAACCTCCAGCCTCGAAGGCTTCTCGGTGGCCTCTGCGTCTCCCATGCAGCTAAAGATTCCGCTCTTTGCGGAAACTTGCGCGGTGAACTTCGCTCAGACCGGCGGCCGGGCTGCACGGGTCGCCTCGACGTCGCGTGTGATCTGCTCGACCAACTCCTCCTCGCTCGTGAAAACGCGCTCGTCGCGCAGGCGCCGCCAGAGCTGCACGACCAGGCGCTGGCCGTAAAGGTCGCCCTCGAAGTCGAGCAGGAATGCCTCGACGCGGCGTTCGCGCCCGCCGTAGTGCGGATTCGTGCCGATCGAGATCGCCGCGCGATGCCCGGCCGCCCAGCCGGCGTAGATCCCGTATGCAGGCACGAGCAGGTTTGGCTCGACGAGCAGGTTCGCGGTCGGATAGCCGAGCGTCCCCCCGCGTGCGTCGCCGGCGACGACGATTCCCTCGACCTCGGGCGGTCGCCCGAGCAGCCGCGCTGCCCCCTCGATGTCGCCTCCCGCGAGCAGCTCGCGAATCGCAGTCGACGAGACGCCTGGTACGAGCTCGACGCGGTGGACTCCCAGCCCGAGCTTCTCGAGCGTGTCGAGGTCGCCACCGCGGCCCTTGCCGAAGCGGAAGCCCGTGCCCGCGACCACGAGCTCGGTCCCGATCGGCCGCAGCAGCTCGTCGACGAATGCCTCCGGCTCCATCCGGGAGAGCGCCGGCGTAAACTCGACCAACAGCGCCTCGCCGACGCCCGCGTCCGCGAGCAGCTCGAGCCGCCGTTCCAGGGTCGTCAGCAGGCCGACCTCGTTTCCGAGCACGATCCTGGGATGCGGCCAGAAGGTCACCACCGTCGGAGCGAGCTCGGGCGCCTCTGAGAGCACGGTCTCGACGACGCGCCGGTGACCGGTGTGGACACCGTCGAAGGTCCCGAGAGCGACTGCACGGGGCCTTGCCTCGAGCTCGCTCGGAGCCCGAGCGGTCTTCACCTGGCGGCCCCCTCGTGACCGGCCTGCCTGCGGCCGATCCGCGCCAGCGCCTCGTCCGGCGGCACGAGCCGCTCGAGATCCGCCTCCTCGACCTTGAACGGCCCGACCTCGGTTCTGCGAAGGCTGACGCAGTGGCCTCCGAGCGCCTCCGCAATCGCTCTCACGTACGTGCCGGAGCTGACGAGAAGGTCGAGTCGTGCGACACCGTCGCTATACGTGACGACGTCGAGCGCGTCCACGCGTGACCGGCGAACCGGCATCTCCACCTCGACGCCGCGCCGGTGGAGCTTGTAGGCGCGCTCGCCGCCGATCTTGACCGCCGAGGCAGCCGGAATCGGCAGCTCGATCTCTCCCCGCAGGCCCTCGAGCCGCCGCGAGAGCTCTCCCCCGTCCGGCGCCTCCAGACGTTCCACAACCTCGCCTTCGGGATCGCCGGTCGACGTCCGCGCACTCAAATCCACGTCCGTGAGGTACCGCTTGTCCAGGCCGACGAAGCATGACGCCAGCTTAGTTGCCGCGCCGGACAACAGGAGCAGAAGGCCTGTCGCGAACGGATCGAGTGTGCCTGCGTGGCCCGTGCGCGCGCCGGTCCGCCGCCGCACGGATGCAACGATCGCGAACGAGGACGGTCCAGCCGGCTTGTCGACGAGGATCAGGCCGCTGGGGCTACGACCGCGTGGGGGCACTCGCGAGGAACTCGCGCTGGATGAAGTTGGTGATCTCCTCGACCGACGCATCGCTCGAGAAGCCGGCCGCTTGGCGGTGTCCCCCGCCCCCTGACTTGCGGGCGATCGCCGAGACGTCGAGCTCGTCGTTGCTTGAGCGAAGGCTGACGCGGCGCGTCGGCCCGTCCGACCGCGGCGGCTCGCGGATCAGCGCGGCCATGTCGGCGCCCTCGACCCCGCGGAGGAAGTCGATGATCCCTTCGGAATAGGCCTCGGCCGCGCCGATGTCGGCGAAGTCGTTGCGGAGCAGATAGGAGACGACCAGCCGCCCGCCGTCGTAGATCTGAGCCCGCTCGAGAGCACGCGCGAGCAGCTTCAGCTTCGCGAATTGGACCGTTTCGTAGACCCCCCGGAAGATGCGATGGACGTCGGCTCCTGCCTCGACCAGCTCGGCGGCGAGGCGCAGGGACTTCGCGGTGGTGTTCGAGTACTGGAAGCGGCCGGTGTCCGTGACCAGCGCGATGTAGAGCGCTTCTGCGATGTCCGGCGTCAGCTCCACGCCGAGCTCGGCGAACAGATCACGCAGCACCTCGCCCGTGGAGGACGCGTTCGAGACGATTAGGTTGATTGCGCCGAAGCGGCTGTTGTCGTGGTGGTGGTCGATGTCGATCACCAGCGGCGCGCCCGAGAGCGGCTCCGGGTCGGGTCCCAGGCGGCTCTCGTTTGCGCAGTCGACCGTGATCAGCACGCGCTCGCGCCAGTCGTCCGGCAGCCGCCGCCGCAGCTCGGCGAGCGGCATGAACGAGTACTCCGTCGGCAACGGCGCGTCGCCGTAGATGTACATGACGCTGTCCTTGCCGAGCTCGTCGAGGGCCAGCTTCAGCGCCAGGATCGAGCCGAGCGCATCTCCATCCGGGTTCTCGTGGGTGACGAGCAGGAAGCGGTCGTGAGAGCGAATCGCGTCCGCGACCGCCGCTACCTCACTCGTCGTTTGGGGCGAGCTCATCGATTAGCTGCGTCATGCGGACCCCACGCTCGACCGTAGGATCGTATTCGAAGGCGAGCTGCGGCGTCCGCTTCAGCCGCAGCTCGCGCGCGAGCCGCCGCTGAAGGACGCCGTGCGCCGCCTCGAGCCCGGCCAGGCTCTGCTCTTGCTTCTTCTCGGGACCGAGGACGCTGACATAGACGCGCGCCTGCCGAAGGTCCGGCGAGGTCTCCACTCCCGTGATCGTCACGAAGCCGATCCTGGGGTCCTTCAGCTCGCCGACCGCCTCGGACAGGACCTGGCGGACGGCCGCATTGACGCGGCGCATGCGATCGCTCATGGGCCAGCCCCTGGCCCATGAGCGGGTGAGGGGGACTCGGGGGAACTGGGACGTTCCCCCGCCTCTATGGAGAAGGGGGCTCGCGGGGGGAACAGGGTTTCCCCCGCGGGAGCGAGCCGAAGGCGAGCGACGCTCATGCCTGGTATTCAACCCGCGTGGCCCTGCACGTGCTCGCGCTCGCTGCCGTCGCGGCGTGGTGCTTCGTAACGGCACTTGCGGGCGGGCTGGTCGGGCTCGTGCTCGGGAACATCCGCCTGCCCGCGCTTCTGCTGATCTCGTCGAGCCCGGCCGCGGGCGCAGGCGCCAACATCGGGGTCTCCGGAGTCGCGGCGGCGACGGCGGCCGTCACGCAGGTACGCGCCGGCCGGATCGACTGGCGCGTCTTTGCGTGGATGGCGCCTCCCTCCGTCGTGGGAGCGATCCTCGGCGGCCTCGTCTCCGGTGCGCTGCCGGGCCGGGCGCTCCTCGTCGTGATCGGCGTCCTACTGCTCGCGTTCGGACTGGATCTACTCCGGTCCCGCACGCCGATCAAGAGGCGTGAGGAACTCAATATTCGGGCGGCCGTCGCCGTCGGCGGGGCGATCGGATTCCTCGGCGGCGTCGTCGGCCTCATCCTCGGCTCGCTGCGAATGCCGGCGCTGCTGCGTTTCGTCGGCGAGGAGCCGGTGCGCGCAGTGGGCACCAACTTGCTCGTCGGCGTCTTCGTCGGAGCGGCCGGCGCCGTCGGCGGGGCGATCGGATTCCTCGGCGGCGTCGTCGGCCTCATCCTCGGCTCGCTGCGAATGCCGGCGCTGCTGCGTTTCGTCGGCGAGGAGCCGGTGCGCGCAGTGGGCACCAACTTGCTGGTCGGCGTCTTTGTCGGAGCGGCCGGCTTGATCGGGCACGGTCCAAGCGGGATCGACTGGACGGCGTTCGCGGTCGGGGCAGGCGCCTCCGTTCCGGGCGCGCTGCTCGGTGCGCGCCTGACAGGTCGCCTCGACGAGCGTCAACTGCTGCGTGCGGTCGGGATCGTGCTCGTGTTCGCCGGGACGATCACGCTCGTCCAGGCCGCTGTCTGATCAAGGTCACCTCGCGTAATCGCGCGGTCGCCCAATCTCGGCGGCTAGGGTGCTCTGGGGTCTCCGATGCCGTTTCTTCGTTCATTCGCCGGGCGGGAGCTCGCGGTCGATCTCGGCACCGCGAACTCGCTCGTCTTCGTCCGCGGCGAGGGGATCGTCGTCTTCGAGCCGTCGGTGGTCGCTGTGGACGACCGGACCGGCGAGGTCCAAGCCGTGGGGGCCGACGCGAGCCGCATGATCGGACGAACACCGGCCTCGATCCGAGCGATCCGGCCGCTCAGACACGGGGTGATCGCCGACTTCGAGATGACGGAGCAGATGCTGCGGCACTTCATTCGCAAGGGTGGCGGCGGCCGGTTGCCGCTCGCGCACGTCGTCCTTTGCGTCCCGAGCGGAATCACCAAAGTTGAGCGGGCGGCCGTCCAGGAGGCCACGCTCGCTGCCGGCGCTCGCGCCGTCTATCTGGTCGAGGAGCCTATGGCGGCGGCCATCGGCGCGGGTCTGCCGGTCGCCGAGCCGCGGGGAAGCATGATCGTGGACATCGGTGGCGGGACGACCGAGGTGGCCGTGATCTCACTCGGCGGCATCGTCAGCTCGCAATCGATCAAGGTCGGGGGTTACGAGATGGACGAGGCGGTCGCCAAGCACGTGCAGGGGCGGTACGGGCTGCTGATCGGCGAGGAAACGGCTGAGCAGGCGAAGCTCGACGCCGGCTCGGCCTGGGAGCTCGAGCAGGAACTGCAGTGCCACGTCGGCGGCCGCGATCTGCAGACCGGGATGCTGCGACGGCTCGAGGTCGGATCAGAAGAGCTTCGCCAAGCCCTCGACACTCCGGTACAGCGGATCGTCAGGGCGGTCAAAGACACGCTCGAAGGCACCCCGCCCGAGCTTGCCGCCGACATCAGCGACCGTGGGATCATCCTCGCCGGCGGCGGCGCGCTTCTCCGCGGCATCGACGTGCGGATCCGCTCCGAAACGGGCCTGGAGGTCGCTCGAGCGGAGTCCCCGCTGACCTGCGTCGTGCTTGGAGCCGGTGAGTCGCTCAACGAGCTCGAGACGCTGAAGCGGGCGCACCCCCGGCGTGGCCGCAAGGTGCGCGGGCGCCGGTTTCAGCGTCGCTGACGCAAACGTCTGACGAGAGCAAGTAGGGCGTGGCGGCCCGACGGCACAGACTACGTTTCGCTAAGCCCTCCTAGGAACGGTCGTCGAGCGAAACGATCTGGCGCTCAACCCCGACGAGCTCGAACTCCTGGCCGGCGAGGAACCGCTCGGCGCCGTCCAGGAGCTGCTCAAGCTCGCGGTGGTCGCGCGCGACACAGGAGAGCGTCAAGCGCGATCGTTGCCAGAGCTCGTGGTGGTCGACCTCGGCGACGGACGCGCCGAAGCGCTGCTGGAGCTGCGCCTTCGCCGACTTGACGTATTTGCGCTTCCCTTTCAGCGAGCCCGCTTCCGGAAAGTGCAGCTCGGCCGAGAGGATTCCGACGTAACCCGCGCCCACTCCCGTATTGAAGCGGGCAGCGACCGGCCGGTCGATTCGTACGTCTAAGGAACCATGCGGATTGTTCTCGGCGTGCTCGGCGTGCTCGGCGCACTCGTGTTCGCGCTCTCGCCTGCCGGCGCGCAACGGATCCGCCCGCTCGGTCACGTCTATCCGGGCGGCGGCTACACCGGCGACGTCTTCGTGCACCGCGGCTTCGCCTACCTGTCGAGCTGGCACGGCGGCAGCTGCCCTTCCCAGGGCGTCCGCGTCTACGACCTGAGCAAGGCGAGCCGGCCGCGGCACGTTTCCACCTTCGCCGACGGCAGCGACATCGCGGTTCGCGGCACCTGGACGGAGAAGACGATCGTCCAGCACGCGGCGTCCCCGAGCTTCACCGGCGAGCTCGCCGCGGTCAGCTTCCAGCACTGCCCTGGCACGAACTCGTACCGGGGCTTCGGCCTCTACGACGTCACGAACCCGCTTGCCCCGAAACAGCTCTCGCTCGTCCGAACCGATCCGGGCGGATCTCACGAGATCTGGCTGCAGACCGTCCGTCGCCGCGCCTACGTCTATACGGCGATCCCGCTCGCCGAGTTTCCGCCGGGGCCGTTCACGCCCGGCTTCCGGATCTACGACGTCACCGATCCGCGGCATCCGGCTGAGGTCGGATCGTGGATCGCGCCCGAGTCCATGCGCGCCGGCAAGCTGGGCGTCTTCGTCCATTCCATCCGCGTCAACGC
>Ga0193730_1000273_pt1 | contig 16092 bp, 10 predicted proteins | sample U1a1metaG_FD_144919 | JGI IMG/M metagenome (GOLD analysis project Ga0193730, IMG submission 144919) | Soil microbial communities from a riparian zone of the East river system, Colorado, United States - U1a1 | ecosystem: Environmental > Terrestrial > Soil > Riparian zone | place: USA: East River...
TTTCGAAGCGATTGTACAACATGTCCCGCCGCCGAAAATTTCAACCGAGCCATTTTTCCAAATGCTCGTATCGAACCTCGATTACAGCGATTACCTTGGGAGAATTGCGCTGGGGCGCATCGTAAGCGGTCGCGTCGCCGTCGGCGATCCAATCGTCTGCATTCACCGCGACGGCCACCGCGAACCAGCTACTGTCACTGCCCTTTTCACCCACGAGGGATTAGAGCAAGTGGAAATCAAGCAGGCGAACGCCGGCGATATCATTGGGCTAACCGGTTTCGAGGATATTTTCATCGGCGAAACCCTAACCGATCGCGAGGAACGCGCGCCACTTCAGTTCGTCGATATCGATCCGCCAACAATTCGGATGCGCATTCTCGTTAACGACTCGCCGTTTGCTGGGCGCGACGGAAAATTTGTGACTGCGCGCCATCTTCGGGAGCGTTTGCTCCGAGAGACGCGGGGCAATGTTTCGCTTCAGGTCAACGACACCGAAACCGCAGGCGTATTTGAGATCAACGCGCGCGGTGAAATGCAAATCGCAATCCTGGTGGAGCAGATGCGCCGCGAGGGCTATGAACTACCGAAACCGCAGGCGTATTTGAGATCAACGCGCGCGGTGAAATGCAAATCGCAATCCTGGTGGAGCAGATGCGCCGCGAAGGCTATGAACTGCTGGTCTCGCGGCCCGAAGTGATTTTTGGGCGGGCTGCGGATGGTGCCCTGCTCGAGCCACTTGAAAATCTGTATGTCGATCTACCGAATGAAAATCTCGGCGACATCCTGCAATCCATCGCTAATCGCAAAGGCGAGATTCTCGGCATGGATCATCACGCGTCGCGCGTATCAATCGAAGCGGTCATCCCAACGCGCGGCTTGATTGGATTCGAGACCGACCTGGTCAACCTGACTCGCGGACAAGGACTGATGAGTCACCTTTTTCGCGAATACGCGCCGTTCAAAGGCGAAATCGGAGGACGCGGGCGTGGTGTAATGGTGTCGATGGAATCCGGGATCAGCACTGCTTACGCACTCAACAGTATTCAGGAGCGCGGGCGGCTTTTCATTGGGCCGCAAGAGGACATCTACGAGGGAATGATCGTAGGCGAAAACGCGCGCCCGGAGGATTTACCAGTCAATCCGTGCAGGGAAAAGCACCTCACCAACATGCGCAGCCAGGGCGAAGGCAAAGGAATTCAACTGGAAGCGCCACTGCGGATGACCTTGGAGCGCGCGATCGAATACATCGATACAGACGAGTACGTGGAAGCAACGCCAAAATCGCTTCGCTTGCGCAAGCGTATTCTGGACGCGAACGCGCGGAAACGCGCCGCCGCGGCTGCCGCGTAGTGAGGGCGCGAAAATCATTATAGCGCGAAAATCATTATAGCGCCATATCCGCCGGCGGAGGCGGCAGCTTTACGAACTGTTCCGTGATCCGCGACATGGAATTGTCAATGCCGCCAATCGGTGGCGGTAGAAATTACTAATTGTCGGTCTTGTTCTCGGGCTGCGTCGCCAGGACGCAGCGAAATCCGTAAATTACGTCGCGATCATTCCGATCGATCACGTTTCGATACGAGGATTGCATTTCCAGGCGATTGCTCGTCGCCCAGGAACCGCCGCGCAGTACGCCCCAGTCGCGGCCAGTTACAACGCTGTCGCCCTTATAAGTGTCGCCGCACCATTCCCACACGTTTCCGCCAAGATCGTACAAGCCTAACGAATTCGGTTTGAAACTTCCTACCGGCATCATTGCGCCGCGGTGCTGTCCTGAGGCTGCGGAATAATTTCCTCCGTCCTTGGGCGGCGGCCATTGTTTTCCCCAGGGAAACTCATTCTTGATCTTACCGTCGCGCGCCTGTGGCGTGGCACCGCTCTCGTTAACCAGCCCGACCGCCAGGCTCCACTCGAGATCGGTAGGGAGACGGTAAGCTTGTTGATCTTCGATCAAATTTTCCTCACGCTCCTTGTCGGTGAGCCATTTGCAAAATGCCATCGCGTCGAACCAGTTTACTTTCACGATCGGATGAGTTGCTGTCTGCGGAAAGTCGGCCGGCTCATAACGCCGTCCGGTTGCACGGCAAAAAGCTTGGTAATCTTGCACCCGCGTTTCCCACGCCGATATGTGAATGTTGCTGAGGGGAACGAATTTCATCCCTAGCGAATTGGTAAACAGCTGCCCGGAAGCGGGACCGGCGCTCTTTTCCAGGCGCGCCGCCAAAAATGTCTGCTGTTGCGGTTCCACTTTGCCACTGACGGAAGTCGCTTTGTAACCAGCGAGCCGCAGCTCGTAAGCTGCATTGCCCGGCTTTACTTCCTCGATCACCAGTGGTGTTTGACCGAACTCTTTTCCGTTCGCTATGACGGTCGCGCCTCCCGGCGCGCTGGTGATCTTGACGCTGTCTTGACGCTGCCATTCGCAAAGACAAAGTGGGCCGTGTCTTCACGCTGCGCGTCAACATCGATTCTTTGCTGTTCATCAGGCCATCCGTCGAGATGCGCCACCAGTTCGTGAAGGCGCGACGGTAAGTCCAGACGCAGCGGCGTGCGGCCGCGCGATTTTCCGTCGACAAAAATTTCGGCGCCGCTCGGCTCGCTCGTGACGTTGGTGATCGCACTGACAAAGGCAAATGTCTTGTTCGTTGTCTCGCCCCGTTGTACTTCGACTTCGTCTTGCATCCACCAATCGCCCCGATGCGCCATCAGCGAATATTTTCCCGTCGGAAGATCAACAATTGACTGCGGTGTGACGCCTTCGCGCGTAACCTGACCGTCTTCGCTTCGGAGCGAAAACTGCGCGCCAGCTGGTTGAGATTTGATTTGCAGCGCACCTTTACTCCGCACGAGATGAAAGGCAGGCAAGTCAGCCGGGCGTTTGCTGCTTAAATCGAGGTTCGTTTCCAGCGGATCATACCCCGGAGCCATGATACGCAGCTTGTATTTGCGCGGCTCGAGATCTTCGAATGTGGCCGGACTCTTCTGCGCGTGATCGCCTAACACGACGAGAGCCCCGGCCGGAGCGGTTTGAATCGTCAGGTGTAGATCGATCCCGCTGCTGCGAGATTCGCGTTCCAGCCAGAACCAAATACCCGCGACTGCAAGCGCCAGAACGAACGTCATGGCAAATAAGATTTTCGCGCGCGATTTTTTCCGAGGCTCGCCAGCCTCGAGCACCGCGAGATCGCGACGCATTGCCTCAGCCGATCCGTAACGCTTTTTCGGGTCATTCGCACACGCTTTTACGAGCACTTGATTGAGTTGCAACAGCTGCTCCCGGTCCGGCCGAGTGCTCAATTGTGAATCGATCTCCGGAAAATCGAGCCGGTCTTTTCCAGTGCAAATCTCGTAAAGAAGTTTGCCCAGACTGTAAATATCTGCGCGCGGGGTGCCCGGGCCTTCCGGCGGCACGTAACCTTCCGTTCCAACGAATGATTGTTGTCCGCTGGCAGCCACTAATCCGATGTCGGCGAGCTTCGGCACGCCCTCGATGAAAATGATATTCGATGGCTTGACGTCGCGATGCGTTAGCCCGCGCGCGTGCAACGCCTCGAGCGCTTCCGTTAATGAGAGCCCAAGGCGAATCGATTCATCAGCGGGGAGGCATTCATGCCGCGCGAGGTCACTTTTCAAGGTGCGCGGTTCGTAATTGACGATGTCGATCTTGCGGCCAGCCAAATGATCGTCGGCTAGCTCCATGCTGTAATAGAGATAATCTGCAGTCCGGCCGACGTGAAGAATGTCAACGAACCCATCGTGTGCGCGCGAGATGGGTTCAAATGCGGACATGCCTTCGAACTCCCTTAGAAACGTGCGCTCGCTTTCAAACGTGCTGCGGTACACAACTTTCACCGCCCGAAATGCAGCGGTCACCGTCCGCGCTAGCCAAATCTCCCCGTAAGCGCCGCGGCCGATCACACGTAGCAATTCGTGATCAGGGATAATCGGGATCTGAGCAGTGACTTCGCGGGGAATGCCCGATTTTACACAAGGCGCGACCGCGAGGCAATTCCGGCGAGCCGATCAGCGATCGATCTTTTCCAGGGTTTTAATCTCCTTTTTCAGCAGCGCCGCCACGCGGTGCCGCGCAAGATAGACTTGGCCGACACTGACTCGGAGTCGTTCGGCAACTTTTTGCGCCGGCCATTCTTTGCGTACGTAACAATCAAAAATTTGAAACTGTTTTGGATCGATTTTCCTCTTCACGCGCGCGATCGCGGCTTCCAATAAATTCTCTTTCCACCCCGTTTCCCAGACCGCATCAAGATCGACAATCCTCGAATCAGGGACACGGTCGATAGTTGCCGTGAAACTATCGTCCTGCAAATTCGGGCGTTTCACACCTTCCGGTTCACGTTTGCGGAATTGATCGGAGATGCGCCACCTGGTGATTTGTAAGAGCCAGCCTTTGAACGAGCCGATTGCCGGATCGTATTTCAACCTATCGATGTTCTTGGCCACGGTGATGACTGTTTCCTGCACAACTTCCTGTGCTTCAGCGTCAGGCAGGCCGGATTTTCGCGCCGCCGAGTAAATCAGTTTCCAATAAGTGTCGAAAAACTCCTGCCAACGCCGTTGATCGTCCCAGTTGGCCAGGCGATCGACCAGGCTGCGGCGCGTGGCAATCAACCCGCTGTTCTTCATATCGATCTTCTAAGGCACTTCTGCCCACAGGCAAAATAGTATCGATTTTCTGAAAGATTCCTGCTGAACTCACGTATCCTCCTTATGAATACAAGCACCCTCCTGACCCGATCACTTCAGCTGGCTGCCCGGCCGTTTCTGCTTCTTTTCAAGTTTCTAAAGAAGATCGCTGTCGCGGTCTTCGGCCGGCTAAAATGGAGTCCGCCGCGCTGGCTTTCACAAAGCGGCGCCGCCTTCTCCAATTTCAATCGCGCACATCCCCTCATCACGGCTTCGGGAATCATCGCCATCGTTCTGCTCGCATGCGGGACGGCCTGGACGCTGCACTGGTACCAACATCGACCCAAGCCGCGCTACGTAAGCGTTATCATTGAGGCGGTTCCCGTAACGAAGTTGGAGAAGGACCTGACTTTTCCAACGCTTGATATTCGATTCAGCGATTCCGCGGCGCGCCTGGAAGATAAAGATAAAACATCTCTTCAGGGCGTCCGGCTCGATCCTCCGTTAACCGGTAAATGGATGTGGGCTAACGACAAACATTTATTCTTCAAACCAGCGGAGGACTGGCCGGCCGACCAAAAATTTAAGGTCATCTTCGACAAGAAATTCTTTCCACCGCACATCAAGTTGGAGCGATTGACTTACGAGTTCCAGACGCCGGCGTTCCAAATCGCAATCAAACAACTTGAACTGTATCAGGACCCAGCTAATCCGACCCAACGGCAGATCACCGCGACACTGGAACTGACGCACGCAGTCGAGCCCAGTGAATTAGATCGACATATCCAACTTGAGATGATCGGCGGGTCAGCTGTGTTTCCGCCTTCCGATCCGGCGCCGCATTTTACACTTACTTACGGATTGCACCGGCGCCTCGCGTATTTGCGCAGCTCGAACGTGACGCTTCCGGACAAGGAAGATTTCATGAGGCTCGAGCTGAGCAAAGGTGTTTACGGATTGCACCGGCGCCTCGCGTATTTGCGCAGCTCGAACGTGACGCTTCCGGACAAGGAAGATTTCATGAAGCTCGAGCTGAGCAAAGGTGTTCGGACTGCGCAAGGCAGGGCCTTAACTCGGGACGCGGCCGAACAAAAGCTGCTCATTCCTTCAAATGGGACCGCATTTCAGATCAAATCCATCGAGGGAAATATTGCCCGGAACAAGAATGGCGAACCCGAGCAGGTCCTGATTCTAAACACGACGGCGGACATCAGCAGCAGCGAGCTGGCTAAAGCCATTCAGATCCGGCTGCTGCCGAAGCGTGAGGCTGAAAAGACCGAAGAAAGCGATTCGGCAAGCTCCGATTCGGGATCCGCAGATCAAAGTAACGAAACCGACGAAAACAGGCAGAGCGCCGAATCGGAAGAGGACGAAGTAGATGACACGACGAAATCTGATAATGCGCCGAAATGGCAAAGTCCGACCGACGTGCCGGATGATGTGCTCGAGCAAGCCAGGCGAATTGAATTCACGGTCGTTCCCTCGGAAAAAGCGCAGGATCGACAACATGCTTTTAAAATACGTGTGGAATCGGAAGGCGAGCTCTACGTTCGTGTCGCAAAAGGAGTGCGCGCATTCGGTGATTATCCTTTAGCCGAAGATTACAACGCCGTCGTTGCAGTGCCGCAGCTTCCGAGTGAAGTGCAGATCGAAGGTCAAGGAGGTCTGCTTGCGCTCAACGGCGACAGGAAATTGTCGATCCGTTCACGCGCTTTGCCAGCGGTCGAATTTGAAGTCGCGCGGGTCGCCGCCACTCAAATCAACCATCTCGTTAGCCAGACCGAAGGGAAATTCGAAGACCCGGAGTTCCGGGCGCCGCTGTATTTCAACAAGGAAAACATCTCTCGCATTGCGATCGAGCAACAGCCGATTGCGCTGGAAAACAAATGGAAGGCGAATTACTCGGCGTTTGATTTCGCGGAGCATCTCCGCAAACCAGCGGATGGCGGGAGTGAGCGCGGCCTTTTCTTTCTGACCGCACGCGGCTGGGACCCGGTGAAAAAGAAACCGATAAAGTCGGCCAGAGATAGCAGATTCTTGCTCGTCACCGACATCGGAATTTTGACCAAGAAAAATACCGACGGGACCAGCGACGTCTTTTTGATGTCCATCAAAAATGGCCAGCCGATCAATGGCGCCACAGTGGAAATTCTGGGCAAGAACGGCGTGCCGATCCAGACGGCCCAAACGGGCGCAGACGGTCATTGCGCTTTCCCTTCTGTTGAAAAATCGGAGCGCGAGAAAACGCCGGTGGCGTTTGTGGCGCGCAATGGCGACGACATCGCGTTCATGCCGTTCGCGCGCGAAGACCGTGTGCTGAATTTTTCGCGCTTCGAGATTGAAGGAGCACAGAACATCGCGCCGGAAGGTCTGGACGCGTTCGTTTTCACCGAGCGGGGCGTTTACCGGCCTGGAGACGAAATTCACATCGGCACGGTGGTGAAACAGCGAAGCTGGGGCGGCAACCTCAAAGGTTTGCCCATTGAAACCGAAGTGGTGGATGCGCGCGATCTGCCGGTGCAGACAAAGAAACTTACTTTGCCGGAGACTGGCTTTACCGAACTCAGCTATCAAACCGCCAATGAATCGCCGACCGGCCTCTACACGTTCAACGTTTACCTGATCAAAAATAACAAGCGCTCGAGTTTGCTTGGTTCCGCTACGGCGCAGGTGAAAGAGTTTCTCCCCGATCGCATGAAAATCGAGACGCAGCTTTCCAAAGCTGCGCCGCGCGGCTGGATTCATCCCAAGGAAATGCACGCGTCTGTTGCGCTGGCCAATCTTTACGGCACACCCGCGACGGATCGGCGTGTAACAGGCAAGGTTGAGCTCGAGCCGGCGGCATTTTCATTTCCGGAGTTTCGCGACTTCACTTTCTTTGATCCGCTGTTTGATGAAAACAAATCTCGGACGGAGCAAACGGTCGATCTCGGCGAACAGAAAACCGATGGCGAAGGCCACGCGGACTTTGATTTGCAACTCGAACGGTTCGCCGATGCGACTTACGCGATGCGATTCATTGCGGAAGGCTTCGAAGGCGAAGGCGGTAGGAGCGTTACAGGCGATGTCGGCGCACTGGTTTCCGCCCTGCCTTACGTGATCGGCTACAAAGCCGATGGCGATCTGCGTTACATCGAGATGAACAAACCGCGCGGCGTCGATCTAGTCGCAGTGGATCCACAACTCAACCGCATCGCAATCGAAAACATCAGCCTTAACCTCATCGCGCAGGAATATGTTTCCGTGCTGAAGAAGCAGGAAAATGGCAATTATGTTTATGAGTCAGTCCTGAAAGAGCGCCCTGCCAAATCAGAAAAAATCTCGGTGGCAGCAAACGGTTATCATTACGCTCTGCCAACCGAGGAGCCCGGCGATTATGTGCTCGAACTGCGCGACGATCAGAATCGCATTCTCAGCAAGCTGCGGTTCTCGGTCGTGGGTCACGCTGCGATGACCGGCGCCCTCGAGAAAAACGCAGAGCTGCAGATCAAACTTAACGCCAAGGAGTATCGCGCTGGGGATGAAATTGAGTTAAGCGTGACCGCGCCATACAGCGGCTACGGTCTCATCACAATCGAACGGGAAAAGGTTTACGCCTACAGCTGGTTCCAAACCAACACCGCCAGCAGCATCCAGCACATTCGCCTGCCTGAAAATTTTGAAGGCACCGGTTACATCAATGTTGCGTTTGTGCGGGCGCTCGATTCCAAGGAAATTTTTGTCAGCCCGCTCAGTTACGGCGTCGTCCCATTCACTGCCAATATCGAAAAGCGCCGACTCAAGATCGATCTCCAGGCCGCAGCGAAAGCGAAACCGGGCGAACCGTTGCACATCGGCTACAAGACCGACCGGCCCAGCAAGATCGTCATTTTCGCGGTCGATCAGGGAATTCTGCAAGTTACCGCTTACAAAACGCCGGATCCGCTAACCTATCTCTTCCGGAAATGCGCTCTCGGCGTGGAGACGGCGCAGATCGTTGATCTTATCATTCCGGAATTTTCCTTGCTGCGTTCTCTCTCCGCGTTCGGTGGCGACGGCGGCGAAGTTCAAAAATTGAATCCGTTCAAACGCGTCACAGAAAAACCGGTGGTGTTTTGGTCCGGCATTATCGACGCCGACACGACAGCTCGTGAAGTTGTTTATGACGTGCCCGACTTTTTCGACGGCACGCTAAAGATAATGGCGGTCGGCGTTTCAAATGAAACAGCCGGATCAGCCGACCGCGACGCGCTCATCCGTGGACCTTTTGTCGTAACGCCAAGCGTGCCGGTGCTAGCCGCTCCCGGCGATGAATTCGAGGCTGGCGTGACCGTGGCTAACAATGTCGAAGGGTCCGGCGCCGATGCGGAGGTGGAGCTGCGCGCCGAGACATCTCCGCAATTGTCGATCTTGGGAACGTCGATCTTGGGAACGCCAACCCAAAAATTGCGAATCGCAGAAGGACACGAGCAAAGCGCGAAGTTCCGCTTCCATGTCAACGACATGCTCGGCTCCGGCGAAATAAAGTTCGTCGCGCGCCGAAATGGGATCGAGACGCGTCGCCGCGCTACGCTGAGTGTTCGTCCGGCCGTTCCCTACGCGACCGATGTTCGCAGCGGTAATTTCAAAAAAGGACACGTGGACGTCCAAATTACACGGGCGATCTATTCCGAGTTCGCCAAGCGCGAAGCCGCTGTCGCGGCCATGCCGCTGGGACTCGCGCATGGTCTTTATGTCTTTCTAAAAGATTTTCCTCACGGTTGCAGCGAACAGATCACGAGTGGCGCATTCTGCCGGCTCCTGCTTTCGGATGAAGCCGACTTCGGACTCAACCGAGCGGAGGTAAACACACAGCTTGAAAAAACGTTCGCGACTCTGCGACGCCGGCAGAACGATCAGGGCGCGTTCGGTTATTGGGCGCCGGAAACAGATCAGAAGATCAGTTTCAATTCGGTTTACGTGATGGATTTCTTGAGCACGGCGAAAACAGCCGGCTTTGCGCCGCCCGCGGACATGTTCGCAAGTGGCTTGCGCTACTTGCAAAAGATGGTCACGCTCGAGCCCTCGACTCTGGCCGACGCGCGAATCATCGCCTACGGGATTTACGTGCTCACGCGCGAAGGTGTCGTAACGACCAATTACATTCTTAATCTGCGCGATTATCTCGATCAGCATCAGGCCGACATATGGCAAAATGATGTAACCGGCGTTTATCTCGCGGGCGCGCTCAAACTTCTGCACAAAGACAAAGATGCAGACGATTTGATCGGCGCCTACAAGATCGCCAATGATTCGAGCGGGGATTACGATGACTTCTGCCAACCGCTCGGAGCGAACGCGCAATACATTACCGTACTCGCCCGCACGTTTCCGGCGCGTCTCAAAGGAATTTCGGCTGCGGAATTTGAGCAAATTCTGCAGCCGATCGGGCGCGGGGAATTCAACACGCTCTCGGCCGCTTATGCTGTTTCGGCCCTGAAATCGTACTCACACGCCATCGCGCAAACGCTGCCCGTACTCAGCATTGGTGAAATTCACAAAGACAAGCGCGAGGTTGCCCTAACGAGCGGTGCGAAATTGCTGCAACGGACTAGTTTTTCGAAAGACGCGATTGCGCTTCGCTTCAACAGCGCTGGAAAGCTCAGCGCTTCGCTTCAACAGCGCTGGAAAGCTCAGCGGCCCGGGCGCCTTTTTCCAGGTGGTGGAAGCTGGATTTGATCGACATGTTCCAACGCAGCCGGTCACCGCAGGCCTGGAAGTTCATCGCGAGTTACTCGACAAGAACAATCAGCCGGTCACGCGGACGAAACTGGGCGAACCGATTCATGTCCGTCTGCAGGCGCGAAGCGTAGGCGATGATTCCGTCACCAACGTTGCCATTATCGATCTTCTCCCCGGCGGGTTCGAAGTTGTCGGGACATCTTTGCAACCCGGCGTCTCGACAATTTCTGGCGTCGATTATGTCGATGTTCGCGAAGATCGCGCCGTCTTTTACGCGACTGTTTCCAGCAGCGTACTCGAGATCAATTATCAGATTAAATCATCTAATCGCGGCGAATTTACGGTGCCGCCTATTTTCGCTGAATCGATGTACGAGCGGGCCATCAAAGGCCGCGGCGTTGGAGGAAAGATCACCGTGACGGAGTAGCCCCCTTTCGAGTTAGAGAAAATGAAAACGATTGGGCAGTATAAGAAAACGTTGCTCGCGTTCTCGCTTCTTTGCACGGGTGCCGCTGTTACCTGGATCGCGCTGCCCAGGCCGCCATTACTCGATGGAATCTCATTCTCGCAATGCGTTCGCGATCGCAACGGGAAACTGCTTCGCATCACTTTGACGACGGACCAGAAATATCGGGTCTGGACTTCTTTGCCAAATATTTCTCCCGCGCTGATCGATGCCACTCTCCAATTTGAAGACAAATACTATCGGTATCATCCGGGAGTTAACCCAGTCGCATTAGTGCGGGCGGCATTTGGTTTGCGACCGGGCGGGGCACGCAGCGGCGCTTCGACCATCGCCATGCAACTGGCGCGGTTGCGTTATCATCTCCTTACCCGCACTTTCAGGGGAAAGTTTGTTCAGATTGTTCGCGCCCTCGAGCTCGAGCGGCATTACTCGAAATCCCAGATTCTTGAAGCCTATCTGAATCTCGCGCCCTATGGGCGAAACATCGAAGGCGTCGGGGCGGCAAGTCAGATCTATTTTGGCAAGGGCGCCGGGCACTTGACGACGCCGGAAGCAATTTCGCTCTGCGTCATTCCGCAAAGCCCGACCCGGCGTGCGTTGTTTGCCGACCGCGATAACCGCTCACTCGATTCGGCGTTGAGCGGCTGGTACGATCGCGCAAAAATCAACCGGCAATTCTTCGCGCGCTCATTCAGCGCTCGCGCGCAAACGGAACGCACATTTCTCGCGCCGCATTTTGTCCAGCAAGTTGTGGCGGCCAATTTGTCCAGCAAGTTGTGGCGGCCAAGAAAGGCCGAGACGAGATTGTGACCACCCTCGACCTCGCGAAGCAACAACTAATCGAGCGCCGAATCACCGACTACGTTCGCGCAAACCGCAGTCGCGGAATCCAAAACGCGGCCGCACTGTTAATCGATACGCGGAGCATGGATGTGCTCGCACAAGTGGGCTCGGCCGATTTCTTCAACGGCGAAATCCAGGGACAAGTGGATGGAACACGTGCCCCGCGCTCGCCCGGTTCTACACTAAAACCATTCGTTTACGCGCTCGCTCTGGAGCAGGGATTGATTCATCCATTATCGATCCTATCCGACGCGCCGCAGAGTTTTGGCGATTACGATCCGGAAAATTTCGATCGGGAATTCGTCGGCCCGATCCGCGCATGTGACGCGCTCGCGCGAAGCCGCAATCTTCCCGCGGTTGAGCTGGCATCCCGGCTGCGTCATCCCACGCTTTATGAATTTCTCCGCGCCGCAGGCGTCAAGTTACCGCGCTCGGAAGCTCTTTATGGATTGACGCTTCCGCTGGGCGGGGCCGAAGCTTCCGCTGGGCGGGGCCGAAGTCACGGTGGAGGACCTGGTTCGCCTGTACGCTGCGCTTGCCAATAACGGAGAGTTGCGGCCGCTTCGCCGGACTTCACGCGATCCAGTCGCCTCGCGCGGCCGCCGGATTATCATGCCGGAAGCAGCATTTCTAACTTTGGAGATGCTCGACCTGCCACGGCCCGAAATTAGCCGGGCATATTCCGATCAAGCCGCGCCGGTGTTTTGGAAGACGGGAACGTCTCACGGTTTTCGCGACGCGTGGTCAGTGGCTGTCTTCAATCATTACGTGCTTGCGATTTGGATCGGAAATTTTGATGGGCGCGCCAACGGGAATTTTGTCGGGCGAATCGCCGCTGCCCCGCTCTTGTTTCAAATAATCGACAGCTTACGTGCGGGCTGGCCCGAACCTAACCAGCTGCATCTCCCGCCGCCCGGTGCAAATTTAAAACGTGTCTCCTTTTGCGCGGCATCAGGTGATTTACCCCAACCGTACTGCACGCAGCAGGTTGAGGTCAGGTGATTTACCCCAACCGTACTGCACGCAGCAGGTTGAGGGGTGGTTCATTCCGGGCATTTCGCCGATCAAACTTTGCGATGTGCATCAGCAAGTGCTCGTCGATGCTGTGAGCGGCTTGCGCGTGCCAAGAGATGACGGAACTCGCGAGCTCCGCCGTGAAGTTTACGAATTTTGGCCGACAGAGTTGTTGTCGATTTTCCGCCGCGCCGGAGTGCCAAGAAAATTGCCGCCGCCTTTTTTGCCCGGAACGTCCGCCGAATGGATCGCGCGCACTGGAAACGCGCCGCGAATTATTTCGCCGGCTGAGGGACACAAGATCCTCCTGACATCGGCAGGCACGATCGCGTTGCGAGCGAAAACAGATGCCGATGTACGCGAAATTTATTGGTTCGCGGGCAACACATTCATTGCCAGGACTAATCCACAAGACGTCGTTACATGGAAAGCAGCGCAAGGCAGTTACGAACTGACCGCCCTGGACGACCATGGTCGCGCCGGGTCATCGGCGTTCACGGTGCAATAGAGGGCGCACGCCAACCGATAAACCGCTGACTCGCGCAAAGATTTGCGTTGAGATAGTTGCTGCGGTTCTTTGCACTTCGCAATCGTTAATCCGCATTTCGCAATCGCACCATGTCCCGCCAATACACGTTGCAACGCGCGCCAGCACCGACGTCGATCCATGTCGATTACTCGACCGAGCTAAACGAACAACAGCTCGCAGCAGTGACTGCGGCGCCGGGTCCGCAGCGCCCTCGGCTACTCGAGCGGTTTCACCATCATGGACCGCGAAGATCAAAAGGATTTGATCGACGCCGTCGTAATCAGCGCAGGAATTGATCCGAAGGAGATTCGATTTCCGAAAGGTGATGTACTCGCGGAAATTTTAAGTTTTGTCGTCAATACAGAGAAGCCGTTGGAGGAATTGCTTGCGGAGAAGTTCCCCTATTTCCTGCCGCTACTCGAGAAGATTCAGGACATTCGGGAGCGCTACGAAAAAAAGAAGAAGGCAACCAACTCGATGGATTTCGACGACTTGCTACAAAAGACGTTGTCGATGTTTCAACAGCACGAACGAATCGCGGAAATTTATCGGCGGCAGTTTCAGTTTATTCTCGTCGATGAATATCAGGACACGAACAAGATCCAGGCTGATCTGGTCGATCTGCTCGCCCGTGACCACCGCAACGTGATGGTTGTGGGCGATGACGCGCAGTCGATCTACTCGTGGCGCGGCGCCAACTTTCAAAACATCCTCGAATTTCCAAAGCGTTATCCGGAGGCGCAGGTGTTCAAGATCGAGATGAATTATCGCAGCGTGCCAGAAATTCTGGAAGTAGCGAACGCTGCCATTGCCGCAAACGTTCACCAATTCCGGAAGCACTTAAGCGCAACACGCGAATCAAAAGCGCTGAGGCCCGCTCTTGTGGCGCTAAACGATAGTGCGGAGCAAGCGCAGTTTGTGGCGCAGCGGATCCTCGAACTGCGCGATGAAAATGTTGATCTCAACGACATCGCGGTGCTCTACCGCGCGCATTATCACGCGGTCGAGCTGCAGCTGGAGCTGTCACGGCGCGGCATACCTTATCAAATCACCAGTGGCATCAGATTCTTCGAGCAGGCGCATATTAAGGATGTCACCGCGTTTGTTCGCTTCGTAGCCAATCCTCGCGATGAAGTCGCATTCAAACGCATGGCAAAATTGCTTCCCGGCATTGGCAATCGTACCGCAGAAAATCTTTGGCAGAAGTGGACGGCGATTGTTGTAGCCGCGGGCGCTGACCGCGGTTCTGAAAAAGAATCAGCAGCCGCTGTGCCCGCGGGCCTTGACCGCGGCCCGCCGCTGTGCCCGCGGGCCTTGACCGCGGCCCGGGAACGACATCAGCGCCTGCCGGGGTCAGCGACGCGGACTACAGCTTTGGCGAACGCCTCCTGGCCATGAACGTTCCCGTGAAATCAAAGAAGGCGTGGGAGCAACTCGCGCACACCCTGGACGAAATCGCTCCGGCTGGTCAACCCAATATGCCATCGGAAATGATCACGTCTGTCGTCGAAGCGATCTATGATGATTATGCCAAAGCGAACTTCACAAACTATGAACTTCGCCGTGAAGATTTGAATCAGCTCGCAATCTTTGCGCGGCAGTTTAGGGACGTGCACGAATTTCTTTCGCAGTTGGCGCTGATCAGCAACGTTGATGCAGAAGCCGCGTCAACTCAGATAAGCGACAAGGAAGCCGTCAACCTTTCTTCAGTGCACCAGGCCAAGGGCCTTGAGTTTCACACTGTGTTCGTGATCTGGCTGACTGACGGAATGTTTCCGAGCAATCGCTCGCTCGATACACGCGACGCACTCGAGGAAGAACGGCGTCTATTTTATGTGGCTATCACACGCGCGCGCGACGAATTGTATCTCACTTATCCGCAAATGCGTCTGAGCGGAGGATATGGTGACGTTTTCCAGCGGCCCTCGCGTTTTCTGCAGGAAATCCCAAACGACCTCATCGAAGACTGGCAAGTGAGAAGACAATGACGAAAGTCGAATGTAAAATGTCGAAGGAAACTCAAATGAACGAATGACGAAAACTGCTGGCGAATTCGTTCGTCATTCGTGCTTCGGCATTCATTCGTCATTCGTCATTCGGATTTCGTCATTTTTCCCATGAATCTTTCCCCTGAACAAAAGATTGCTGGTGTTCTCGTGCCGCTGTTTGCGTTGCGCGGGGCTGACGATTTAGGAATCGGTGACACCGGCGCCCTCCGGGAATTTATCGATTGGGTTGCGCAAATTGGATTCAAGCTTGTCCAACTCCTGCCCATCAACGAGACCGGGGCCGACAACAGCCCATACAACGCGATCAGCGCGATGGCGATCGAACCAACCACGTTGCACCTAGCGCTAAACTCGTCACCAGATTTAACACGCGAAGACTTTGATGCTGCAGTTGCTGGCGCCGATCTTCGCAGTCTTCGTCTTGGCGAAGTAAAATACCGCCAAGTCAAAAAACTGAAGCAGCGCATCCTGGAGAAAGCGTTTGCGAATTTCTCCGCGAACGCCAGCGAAGAACGGCAGTTGGAATTCGAAACATTTTGCGAAGAGGAAGCCGCATGGCTGCGCGATTACGCCTTTTTTCGCGTCCTAATGGAGGAGAACGAGGATTCCGCCGCTTGGAATCGATGGCCGGCGCAACATCAGTCAATAGAAAGAGCGCAAAACTGGTTGCGCGGTCTGCCGCAGGATCGACAAGCAGGGCTGGCAACCCGTAAAGATTTCTTCTGTTATGTGCAGTGGATTGCGCACCAACAATGGCGCGCAATCAAATCATACGCTGAGGAACGCGGCGTCGCCCTGATGGGCGATATTCCATTCGGCGTCAGTTATTACAGCGCTGACGTTTTCGCGCGGCCGGATGAATTCGTGCTCGATTGGTGCGGCGGAGC
>Ga0193730_1000274_pt1 | contig 16089 bp, 13 predicted proteins | sample U1a1metaG_FD_144919 | JGI IMG/M metagenome (GOLD analysis project Ga0193730, IMG submission 144919) | Soil microbial communities from a riparian zone of the East river system, Colorado, United States - U1a1 | ecosystem: Environmental > Terrestrial > Soil > Riparian zone | place: USA: East River...
AATGGGCGTCGTCGTACTTGTTGAATGAGCCCACGATATAACTAAGCCAAAGATCGTGGCAGCTCGGATAGAAGCGGGAACCAATCACTCGATTCTCTCTTGACACGACCCGACTTCATAGAAGCCAGGTGTGAATGAGAATGATCAGGATACCTCTGTCGCTACACACGACTTTGCGTCACCGAATGACTCACGAAGCAGGTTCAGCTTTGGTAGTTTACGTGTTACCTTGGCGCCGCTATCGGCTCGCATTCGCAATGACCAATGAATCGTCAATAGCTGCAGCGCAAAAGGGGTTCCTCGGAAGACTTCTGAAGCCGTTTCGCCCCGCACCGCCCGCCGCTGTCCAGTTAACCGATCCTCAGGAAGTCGCGCCCAAATATCGCTACTGGCAAAAGCGCGTGCTGCTGAGTTCGATCATCGGCTATGCCACCTTCTATTTCGTGCGCGCGAATCTGCCGCTCGCGATGCCGTTCATGGAACACAATCTCGGCATTCAAAAACAGCAACTGGGTTTGTTTCTGACTCTCCATGGATTGCTGTATGGAATATCAAAATTCGCTAACGGCTTTCTCGGTGATCGCGCAAATGCCCGGGCGTTCATGGCCTTCGGCCTGGGCGCTTCGGCACTAATGAATGTGCTGTTCGGTTTCAACTCCGCGGTCGTCACGCTGGGATTGATCTGGATGGCGAACGGATGGTTTCAGGGCATGGGCTTTCCTCCGTGCGCGCGTCTGCTGACAAATTGGTTTTCACCAAAGCAACTGGCCAGCCGCATGTCGATCTGGAATACCTCGCACCAGATTGGCGGCGGATTGGTCGCCGCTCTTTGCGGCTATCTCGTGGTGATTAATTGGCGGCTCGCCTTTTTCGTTCCGGCCGCGATCGCTTTCGCGATCGTTATCTTCATCTGGTTTACTCTTCCCGACACACCACCGTCTGTCGGCCTACCGGAAGTTTCCGGCACGGAAAGTCATTCGCAAAAGCACGAATCAAGCGCCGAGTTCCGACGCTTCGTTATCGATCGGGTCTTCCGCAACAAGTACATCTGGATCGTTTCGCTGGCAAACTTCTTCGTTTATACCATCCGCTATGCCGTATTCAATTGGGGTCCGACGATCTTGGGAGAGACGAAGCATGTAAAGATCACCCATGCAGGCTGGATGCTCGCCGCATTCGAGGTCAGCGGCGCGCTGGGGGCGATCTCCGGCGGCTGGATAACGGACCGATACCTCGGCGGTCGAGCCGCGCGAGTCTGCGTCGTTTATATGGCGCTGGCCGGCGTCGCGCTGTTCGCGTTCTGGAAACTTCCCCTGCAATCTGAATTGATGACGACCGGATTGCTGGGCGCCGCCGGCTTTTTCGTCTACGGCCCCCAATGCCTGCTGGCGGTCGCCGCGGCTAACCTGGCGACCAAGAGAGCCGCCGCTACTGCTATCGGACTCACCAGCATCTTCGGCTATGCGAGTACCGTGCTTTCCGGTTGGGGACTGGGCGCGCTGGTGCAGCGCTATGATTGGAACGTCGGCTTTGCAGGATTAATTATCGCCGCCGGGATTGGGACGCTGCTGTTCATCTTGGCCTGGCCGGCGAAGGCAGATGGATACGGAGATGACATATCAGAAGCCCGAGCATAAGCGAGGGCAATTCTAAATCTGAGAGTCTTGCCGGTTAAACTTGCCCTCCCTCACGGTCGAGCTTCTGACACCATCACCGTCTAAGAGCACGATCGCGTTCGCGATCCGCATCGGACAAACGCTCTGACGGAGGCACGGCAACGAACGGCTTGAAATCAGGCCGGTCCGTGAAGACTCCAAACATCGGCACCGCCATCGAATCCGTAAGATTCAACGGCTTCAGTCCCAACAACAGTTCAATCGTGCGTAATAAGCTGAGCTGATCGTAACGATCGCTGACCACCGCATTACGCTTCACGTATGGACCGGCCGCAAATGCGATCGAGCGCGTCGCATCCACATGATCGGGGCCATTCTGCGCGTCGTCCTCTTCCACGAGAATCACCGACTGCTTCCAGATCGGACTGCGCGCAATCGTCTCGATCACGCGGCCCAGCGCGGTGTCATTCTGTGCGAGGAATTGGAATGCATCGAGAATCTTCTGGTTGCCACCGTCGGTATGATCGTTCGGCAGCCAGATGTAATGCATTTGCGCGACGTGCCCGAGTCGTAACTGCGTCTCGAAATCCTTTTTCCATTCAAGCACGCGCTCCAGGTCGGAAGTTTTCAAATCCCATGAGCGAAAGCTGAACGGATAGTGATAAAGATAGTCGGCAAACCGGCGCCGCAGGCGTGCGTCTCGCTTGATCATCAACGCGAGGCTTTCATCACCCGTTAGAAATTGGGAAAGCCGGCCGGCAAATTCCGCGTCGCCGAGCAACTCATAGGCGTGCTCGCGCGTGTCGGCACGTCCCGCATAGGGCGACGCGAATTCATTGAATTCAGTTCCGCGATCTTCGCCGGCGGCGGCCACGTCGACAACCTTGGCGTAAAACTTTTGGGACAACTCGCCGTCCGGCCCATAGAGTTCCGTGAAGATCCGGTACGCGCGGGAGAACAAAAAGTAGTTCTCGCCGTAGATGCGATAATCAACTTGCTTCTCGTCGAGGCGATCCCAAATGTAAGCCGGCGAAAGCATAGCCGGTACCATGCCGTAAGGGTAACCGCCGCTGACACACGGCACCTTCGGTGTTGCACACGGATTGTTCTTCGAATTCCAGCGATATGAATATGTGAGATTGCCCATCCACTCGACGAATGGGCTGACATAGCCGCTGGTGGTGAAGCTATGGCCCAGCACGCTGATCTCGCCGTTGCAGAAAAAATTATCGAGAGTGACGTACTCATCGGCGAGCTGATGATGAATCGGCGTCACTGAGCGGCCAAACAGAGTCAACTTTGGATCGCCGTTGCCACGGCCGAGATCACCGAGCACCTGATCGTAGGTACGATTCTCTTTAATGATGTAGAAGACATACTTGATCGGCAGATTAAATCCGGATTTCGGGGTGAATAGCGGCCCGCTGCGGCTCACCGTAGTTGTCCAGGCACGTTGATCTTTCGGAAGGTCACTGCGCGCAATGATCGAGACCGCACCTTTCAGCAAAGTGAGAACGTAGTCTCCAGTGCGACTTGGGCCGGCTCCGGGCGGCCCTTTCGGATTTGGGTGGCGCGCGCGAATGCCTTTGGCGCTAAGCACCAAAAGATGATCCGCATCCACCAAAACTTTAGTGGGATACCAACCGGTCGGAATCAGGCCAATGTCTTTGTTCGTATTGCGATTAATGACGGCAACCGAATTCGTATTTCCCAATGTCACGTAGAGACGACTCCCATCAAGCGTGCAAGATGTCGGCGAAGCGCCAAAACGATTCCCTCTTTGCGCGACGGACACAGTTGAGGTAACTCGCTCGGTTTGCGTATCAATCACCGAAAGAGAGTCTGCGCCGGTATTAACCACGTAGAGCCGGCGTCCGTCGGTGCAGGATTCCTGTGGCGTGCGACCGACCGCAATACTCTTTGTCAGTTTCAGATCACGATCGAACACGAAGACTTTGTCTTCACCTAAGACGGTGACGAAGAGTTTGCCACTCAGATAACGAACCGTGTATGGATAGTAACCGGCTTTGATCTCGTGCTCGACCTTACCGCTGCTGGTGTTGAGCATCCCCATCCCGCCGCCCACAAAACCACCAGTGCCATCCTTCTGCGTGGCCATATAACCGACGGCGAGATGCTGTGAATCCACGGAAGCGAGTCCGCCCACGAAGCCGCCAACTTCATATTCGCGGACCACCTCAAAGTACTTGTCGACACGATAAACTTTCTGATCAAAGCCGCCGCTGATGTAGAGATCACCATCGAGCGCGACGACTGCACTGGGAAAAAGCGAATTCAATCTGAGAGTCTTGATTACCTGGGCCGTCTGCGGATCAACAATTGAAACTTCCTGAGGCTCCTGGTAGTAGTATCCGGTGTTGAGCACGACCAACTTGCCTGCGAATTGGACCATCTCATACGGTAGGCGGCCCACTTCGACCTGCGTTCCCGCAGGCGTTATGCGCCAGCCGGTCGGCAACTCGACTTCCGCGGTTTGGGTTGCTCTCGACGCACGCTGCGCATCTTTGATATAGGACAGAATCGATTCGTACGGCGTGTTCTTTGCGAATTCCCAAAGCTCGCGATTCATGTCCTCTTCATCATCCGGATCATCAACGCGCCGTTGTTTTTCGCCTGACTGCGCGGGATTGGGGGATGACTGATTGGCAGGTTTCTGTTGACGCTTCTGCTGCTCTTCGCGTTCCTCTCGTTCTTCTCGCTCTTCGCGTTCGCGTGGCTTCGATTTTTGAGCAACACCTGGAAATGAGATCGCGAGGAAAAGGGCAACGGCCAACAGCGGTATCACTCGGCGTCCGGGCTTCATCATCATCAGAAAGCTTGACGTGGCACGCGCATCCTGCGCATGGGTTCACGGGCGGGACGCCCGTGCCACTTTTCTAATCTAACAGTTAAAATAATTCGCTCAATGCTTCATCAACCGATCGCACGCCGACAACTCGGAGTCCCAGAAGTTTCTCAAGGCCCGAAGTGTTCGACGAAGGCATGACGATCTTCTTGAATCCCAAAGCCTGGGCTTCGCGCGCACGCACTGCTGCCTGGGTTGCGCCACGCACTTCGCCGGTCAGGCCGACTTCACCGAACACCGCCGTGTGCGCGTCGATTGGTTGATTGCGAAAACTGGAAGCAATCGCCGTCACCAACCCGAGATCGACCGCCGGCTCATCAACGTCGAGCCCGCCCGCAATATTTACAAACACGTCATCACCCAGCAGTTGCAGGCCGGCGCGTTTCTCAAGCATGGCGATCATCAAAGCAACTCGATTCTGATCCACGCCCTGCGTCATTCGCCGCCCCGTCCCGTATTTCGAACTCGATACCAGCGCCTGGATTTCCACCAGCACCGGCCGCGTGCCCTCCATGCAGGCAGTGACTACCGAACCCGCAGCATCGGCGGGCCGTTCCGCCAAAAACATTTGCGATGGATTTGCGACCGCGGTCAACCCCGCATTGGTCATCTCGAAAACGCCGACTTCATTCGCGGCGCCAAAGCGATTCTTGGTTGCGCGCACGATGCGATGATTGTGATGACGCTCGCCTTCAAAATAGAGCACCGTGTCGACGATGTGTTCCAACGCGCGCGGACCGGCAATCGATCCTTCTTTGGTCACGTGCCCAATCAGGAAAACCGGAACGCCGCGGGTCTTGGCGAGCAGGAGAAACCGGGCAGCGACTTCGCGAATCTGCGAAATCGATCCCGGCGCTGATTCGATCTCGGAAGAGAAAGTGGTCTGGATTGAATCGACGATGATCGCGGCCGGCTTGGTACGATCGACTTCGCGCAAGATATTTTCAAGATTGGTTTCTGGCAGCAGCAGAAGGTTGGGCGCGGCAATCCTCAGGCGTTCACCGCGCAACTTAATCTGTCGCTCGGATTCTTCGCCGGATATATAAAGGACAGTGGCGCCGGTACCGCTTAATTTATCAGCGACCTGTAAGAGTAACGTGCTCTTGCCGATTCCGGGATCGCCGCCCAGCAGTACCAGCGTGCCGGGAACAATGCCGCCGCCCAGGACGCGATCGAATTCAGTTACGCCTGAGGAGATTCGCTTATCGTCCTGTGACTCGATCTCGGCATACGCAATTGCCTTAGCTTCACGCACCCGAAACCCATCACGGCCGGCGCCCTTCTTGGTAGTGACGACGCGCTCTTCCACGAGCGAGTTCCACTCACCACACTCGGGACACTTGCCCAGCCACTTGCGCGATTCGTAGCCGCAGTTTTGGCAGAGGAAGACCGTGTTGGCATTTTTTTTCATCTGAAGGAGTATTCAGTATAGTGAGGATCACCCGCGAGTTTTTGCTCCTTAAGAAAATTCCATGCACCCACATTAATCTTTGGCGCGAGATCGTAATACCAATGATCATGACCCGGCATTTCGACAAGTTGGGAACTGAATCCGTTGCTGTTCAGCATGTCGCGCGTGGCGCGGACGGCCTCTAATGGGAAGGATCTGTCGACAGTTCCTACAACCATGTAGATGGGAATCTTGCGGGCGGTCTCGGCAACTAACGCTTTATCTTTCGCGGTCAGGGCGCCCGCGTGAATAGCGGTCGCCGCGAAGAATTCCGATTCGTACAGGGACATATAAAGCGCGAAGCAGGCTCCCGCTGAGTGCCCGAATAAATACATGCGATGGGAATCGATCGGATACTTCGACTGGAGTTCGGTGATCAAGTCGTGCAGAAAGTCTGGCCCGTCAATGGGAGTGGACCACATTTCAGGATTGGTCGAGTCAGGTCCAACCAGAATTATCCTTTCTTTTTTCGCAAGATCTTTCCATTTCTCCACCAGAGACATGCCGTTGTGACCTGAACCATGCAGGAGCAGAAGCAACGGCGCGGGCTGATCCGCGGTCAACTTATCCGGAACAAACAAGTAGTAGCCGCGGGACTTTCCGTGCGACTCAATGATCTGTTTCTGAATGATTTGAGCAATCGTGGAACGAGTGCAGCCCACCGCGAACATCAAGCACAGAATAGTCAACAGTCGTTTCATCAGGCTTCTAATCCAGCAACTCTTTGACATTCTCCGTCGGTCGTCCGAGCACAGCGCGATCGCCACGCTCGACAACCGGCCGCTGCATGAGATCAGGGTGCTGCACCATCAGCAAGATGATCTCGTCATCGCTCAGTTCTTTTTTCCCCAGTTCGAGTTCGCGATAAACCGACTCACTTGTGCGTAGCAGCGCGCGCGGCTGGATCCCCATCTTCCCGATCAACTCGCGCAGCTTAGCCTCGCTCAACGGCTCGAGATAATAATTGACCTGTGTGAAATCGATGTTACTTTCGCGGAGATACCGATCCATCTCGCGACACTTCGTGCAGGTGGGCTTTTCGTAAACGGTGATTGGGTCCGACATATTTGGAGTGCGGCGGCTTGACGCTGCTTTGGTATCGACTAAATTCTCCTTCGAAGCTCGGGTGCGGATAAAGCAAAAAGCGGCGTCAAGCCACCGCACTCCAAATTACGGGAATATCCCTCTCACGCGCGTCGCTTCGGCCACGCGATCGATCGCCAGGATGTAAGCCCCGGTGCGCATGTCCGTGCCATAGCGATTCGCCGTTTGATACACCTTGTGAAACGCATCGCTCATAGTGTCTTCGAGAGTTTGGTTAATACGCTTCTCGCTCCAGAAGAACGAATACTGATCCTGCACCCATTCGTAATAACTTACCGTCACGCCGCCCGCGTTCGCGAGAATATCGGGAATCAGCATCACTCCCCGATCTTCGAGCACGCGATCGGAGGCCGGAGTCGTTGGTCCATTCGCGAGTTCCGCGATGATCTTCGCTTTCACATTGCCAACGTTGCTCATCGTAATGCTGTTTTCCAACGCCGAAGGACACAAGATGTCGCAATCAACTTCGAGCACATCGTTCGGCGCAATCTCTTTCACTCCCTTTAGGCCGTACAGGGCACCCGTTTCTTCTTTATGTTTAAGCGCGGCCTGAACGTCCAAACCGTTTTCGTCGTACACACCGCTTTTCGAATCGCAGGCAGCAACGACGCGGGCGCCATCCTCCGCAACCAGACGCGTGATAATCGAGCCGGCGTTGCCAAAGCCCTGCACCGCTACGCGCGAGTCTTTCAACTTGATTCCTTTCGTGGCGCACGCTTCGCGCAGAGCGTAAAGAGCGCCGCGCGCGGTCGCTTCGTGACGTCCCTGCGAACCGCCGAGCGACAAGGGCTTGCCGGTGACAACTCCCAGCTCAGTGTGGCCGTGCACCATGGAAATGGTGTCCATTATCCAGGCCATTGTCTGCGAGTCGGTGTAAACGTCAGGGGCGGGAATGTCTCGATCCGGCCCAATGATCGGAGCAATTTCGAAAGCATATCTTCGGGTCAGTCGCTCGAGTTCATTCTTTGACATGCTCTTCGGATCGCAAACGACGCCGCCCTTGCCGCCTCCGTAAGGGATGCCGACCGTGGCGCATTTCCAGGTCATCCATGAAGCCAGCGCTTTTACTTCATCGAGCGTGACGTTTGGATGATAGCGAATGCCGCCTTTGGCCGGGCCGCGTGCGATGTTGTGTTGTACGCGATAGCCTTCAAAAACCTTTGTCTCGCCGCCGTCCATTCTCACCGGAATCGAAACGATCAGTTGACGCTTCGCGCTGCGCAAGACGTTGCGCAGCGACTGGTCCAACTCGAGATAATCAGCGGCGCGATCGAACTGCTGCTTGGCAATCTCAAACGGATTGAGCTCTTCTTTGGGGGCTGCTGCTGACATGATCTGTCCCTCCCTGGAGATTATGGGTTATAAGGCGGCGCTATCGTAATGGAAAGTCGGAAAAGTCTCAAACGAGAGGGAAAGGGTTATCTGTCATCTGTCATTGGACATTTGGTCATTTGCTGATCCCTGGCGCACGAGGTCAGTACCATCCGCGTAAGCGGATGGATCCAGCATGCACCGAAGACGTCTAGAGTCGACGCCTTATCCCACCTGCTAACGCAGGCGGTACTGACCTCATCCGTCACGTCGCGCGCGCTGCTGACGCAAATCACAAATGATAGATAGTTTTTCAGGAACATTCCGTTCGCTTGACTGTCTAACTTCTCAGCTTCTCGACCCGCATGGCACCGGCAAACACAGGAGGAGCTAAGATGTTTACCAATCTAATCGAATCTCAGTCGCACCGTAAGGAGTTCAAGCGTCGCAGTTCATTTGTTCTAGTCACAATCGCCGCGTATGCAGTGATTCTGTTCGGCGCAGGCATCGCGAGTATCTATGCATATGACGCAAACTTAGAGGCGCAAACCAGCGGCCTCGAGTTACTGAATTGGGTGCCACCGGTAACGACAGCCGCGCCGAAGCCGATACCCAATCGTCCAGAACCTGTTCGTAGACAGACCACGTCGAACGCACCGGTGGATCCGAACATACGAATTGCCGAACGAACCGCAATCGTCTCGACGACTAACGATCCGCGTGCAGTCCCGCACGAAGTCGGCGTCAAAGGCACTGATATTCCCGCGTCGACGGGCATAGTTCGGCTTACTGGTCGCAACGTCGATCCGCCTCCTGCAGCTGGAGATTCCTCCAACTGCGTCACTTGCACGAACACGCCTGCGACAGTTCCCGTTGCAGACAAAGCGCCGGAGCCGCCGACCGTTAAGCCGCCCACAACTCAACACGTTCCCTCGACGATTCTCGCGTCAAAAGCAATCAGTTTGCCGCAGCCTACATACCCGATGATAGCAAAGCAGATTCACCTGCAGGGACCAGTGAATATTCAGATTCTGGTTGATGAGCAAGGTAAAGTGATTTCTGCTCAGGTCGTGTCAGGCAGTCCAATGTTAACTTCAGCGGCAAGAGAAGCCGCTATGCGCGCCCGCTTCACGCCAACGATTTTGAATGGACAGCCGGTGAAGATTCAGGGGGTGATCATCTACAACTTTGTGCTGCAGTAGCCCGCTCCGTTTAGCGAAAGATCTAGTTTGATTCCCCGGCGACCTCAAATTCTATTTAGGAGGACTCGCCGAGGGACTCGGACTCGCGGAGGGCCGTTGCGCGTGGCGCAAGAAAAAAGTGAATATCTGAAACTGCGGCAAAGGCTTGAAGGTCGCGGCCCCAAGTGGGACCGCGTAAGCATGGCAAACAATGCAACTGTTGGCTTGCAGGTAGGTTTCCATCGTGGTGTTGGCCATGTCGGCGGTGTTGATGTAAACCTTATTGGTCGCCGGGACCCAAAACTTTTGCGGTTGAGCTGAGTTGTTCACATAAGGATTCATCGTGCCGATCATCTTGTAGTACCGCCAGACGGTGTCGCCAAGCTGTCCGCGATAATACTTATTCTTAGCCTCAGCATCCGCTGCCACATCGGTAATTCGCCAGACATCCACCGGTTTCGGATTCGGCGGAAGAGGTTTACCCGGCTCTACTGCGGGTGGCTCGTAGCTATAGCCGCTGGGAAACTGTGGCGGGGCGGGTGGGCCATTTGGGTTGAATGACGGGGTCAGCGGTTGGCCGCTGGGCCGACTTGGTGACTGCGCCTCTATCGCTACGTTATCTATTTGTTCGAACGTGGCCCAATACCAGGTCGCATGAGTGGTCTTAGTCAGACGCAAAATATGCAACCCAACCAATCCCATCGTGAAGGGACCCGAGCATTTCCCGTCGGGATCAACCAGCCAGGACTGTTGACGATAGTAGCGATCGAGAATGTCTTTCTTCGGATCGAGAACACGCCATGAAGCTTTAATCTCTACTGCACCCTGACGTGCATAGTCAGGCAGAGGCTGGACATAATCTTCAAATCCCTGCGGAGGATCTTGAAAGGTCGTAGGATTAGCTTTTACGGCCGCCTGCTGTATGTCTGCGTTGTAGTACTGATATTTCTGAACGTAGACGAACTCCGACTGGTTAAGCCGTTCATCATAACGCACATAGTTTTGATTCTGATCGATCAACGGCCCTCGAGTTTTCTTGACTGGGCTCAAAGGAAAGCCGGCCTGGGTCAAATCATCTAGTATTGTCGGGCCCGCTTTTGAGATCATTTGCAGCACCTGCGCACCTTTAGGAACTTGTGTGCACGCAGACGGCGGCGGAGGCGGCGGACTGTTCCAATCCGGCGGCGCCGCGGCGCCCGGCAAGAACACTTCAGCAGGTACTTTGTAGGTTTCCCAAACAACCGGCAGAAACGAGCCGTCAGCTGCCTGTGCGCCAATCTTCTTTGCCGTGTCCGGCGCGCCACGTTGTCCGTCAAGCGCCGGCCAGTTCAGCGCAATGAAAGATTTCCAACCCAAATCATAGTAATCATCCTGGCTTGCGTTGATGGTGTTGTTAACGTCGACTGGCATCACCCACGGAGTGCCCTCGGGTGTCGGCGCGGGACTTTGACTCGCGGTCGGAACGGCCTGCGATAGATTGGCATTTCGATTTTGGCAAGCAATCAGCAGTACGCAGATTACGGCGGCAGCGATGATCGCTAACAAGAGAACTCTTTGTTTGATCGATTGCATAATCATTCTCCATTGACGGGACATGAACTCGCCGATCGCTGATCGGTTCCAGAAAGGGTTGCCTGGTAACAAGCTTTAGGCGTCGTCCGTGGGCGGACATGGAGCGCCCAGATCGATCCACGCCTTGAAATTATCGATCCATTCCTGAGACCAACCTTCGGGAGGCATTTCCTGAGCGGCCACCTTGTTATAAATTTCCTGCGCCCACTTGTGCACGCTCTCGCAGTCAGACAGATCCAAGCCCCCGCCGGTGACATCCTTCATATGCGCAATGTCTATATCGTTGAACTGCTGCCTGATCTGGGCCCAGGTGATATTTGGTGTAGCCATACTGAACCTCCCTATTTGCCACCTCGGCGTTGCGAGAGCGGCAGAGAAATCTGCGTTGACGAAAACCAGCCCTGAGAGATCAACAGTCGTGATCTCGTTGACGATGCTGACTACGAAAGCTCAATGAGCCGGCATGAAAGAATGCAGGGGATCGAAGACCCTGGGTTCCAAGTCAAGTTTGCGAGGGGCCGTAATGATTATCCAGTTTCCTGGCCGTGTCAATAGATATTGCAAGCGCACGCAACTCGCATCAGCTTAGCGCCGTGAGGTTAAGGAGTTATTAACTGCGTACTTGCTCGAACCTGCATTGCTCCGGCTTCTTGTCCGGCCGCCAGCGCAGGAACTTTGTGCCGTGACGAAAGCGGCCGCCGGTGAAGTGATCGTATTGGACTTCGATCACCAGCTTCGGAGCGAGCGGTTGCCATTCGGCCGAGCGTTCGGTGGCCCAGCGGCTGGGACCACCGGGCGCGTTGCCGGTAAAGCCGGGCGGCTTGATCAATTTTTCCAGCTTTTTTGTCAGCGCTGGTTTTTCATCAGCCTTGAAACTTGAAGTGAAACCCACGTGATGCAGCAGACCTTTCTCATCGTACAAACCTAACAACATCGAGCCGATGATCTCGCCTTCCGACGCGTAACGAAAACCGCCCACTACACAATCCGCGGTGCGCAGGCGTTTCACCTTCAACATGCCGTGGCGATTGCCGCTTTGATACGGCATGTCGGTGCGCTTGGCAATGACGCCGTCGAGATCGACGCCGGCGCCGGCCAGCCAATGCTTGGCGATCGTTAAGTCAACTGTCTGTGGTGACAGCTCAATCGATTTGTTTTTCGCGAAATACTTTTTCGCAAAGGCATCTAATTTCTTTCGTCGTGTGGTTAACACGTCATCAACCAAAGCCTTTCCGCGATCATCGACGAGCAAATCAAACCCGATCAGTTTCGCCGGTGTTTCCTCAGAGAGTTTCTTGATACGACTCGCGGCCGGATGAATTCGCATCAGCAGATCGTCGAATGAAAACTTTCCTTTCACCGGCACAACGATCTCGCCGTCAAGCACGAATTGTTTTGCTTTCAACTTGAGCAGTGCATCGACCACTTCGGGAAAATAGCGGGCCAGCGGTTGCCCGCTCTTCGATTGCAGATCGACTCGATCGCCGTCGCGAAACGCGATGCAACGAAAGCCGTCCCACTTCGGTTCATATTGCCAAACGTCGCCCGCGGGAAGCTTCTCGGCGGACTTCGCTTCCATCGGCAGGTATGGTTGTTTGAGTGGTAGCGTCATAGTTGTAGTATAAAAAGTCAGTATCACCCGCGTCAGCGGGTGGGATAATAGCTCAACATTAACTCGACCGATGGACCCACCTGCTAACGCAGGTGGTACTGACCTTATTGCCGATCTACTAGTTTCAATCCGAACCACTGAAAGGCTTTCGCCGAATTAGCATTCATCGTCCGGACGTCAACCGGGTCCAGCGCGACAGTCGCAAAGTCTCGGAGGAGCTCTTCAATCCATTGCGGATCGTGGTGACGAACGGTGACTCCTTCCGGTAAATCGAACACGCCGTACGTGCCATACTTTGCCCGGTCACGAGCATATCTTTCCAGGTTACGTTCATCCGTTTGCAGCCAAAGGTCACTTATGTAAAGGAGGCCACCAGGCCGCAGCACGCGACGAGCTTCGTTGACTATTGCCCGCTGGCCCTCGTCGGTAGGCACGCAGGTTAGAACACTGAACAGAATCGTCGCGTCCGTTGAATTATCCGAAAGCGGAAGATGCGGCGCGGAGCTGAGTTCTTCAAACTCGATATTCGGAAAACGAGCGCGGGCCATCGCAATCATCGCCGGAGCAGGATCAAACCCAATCAAGTTGCGATAGCCCTGATCGAACAGCAGTCCCAACGCGCGACCATACCCACATCCCAGATCAAGAATTCGACTGCCGCGAGATAGGTGTTGGCTGAGGCGTTCCAGATTCACCGGATGGCCAAAAGGTTTGCTCGGACCCATCCGGTTCCAATAATCGAATTGATGGTCCAGGTTCAACATGGGTCGTCACTTGTAGCGCAAGTTGTTAACTTGCGATTGCCTGTCAGTACCACCTGCGTCAGCGGGTGGGTCAATAGCTCAACTAACTTGACCAATGGACCCACCCGCTAACGCAGGTGGTACTGACCTCATCGCCCGAGTTGTATGCGTCACTTCAAATACGGCTGCAAATCAAATCGTTTTCGCTTATCAAGCAGCGGCTTCCAAAGATCTCCCAGCTTCTCGATCCGCTTGCGCACGTTGTCGATGCGAAAGCCTTCAATCTTGATTCCCTTCTCGATCTCTTTCCACGTTACGGGGGTCGATACACACGCCTTCGGCGTCGGCCTTACCGAATAAATGGAAGCGAGTGTGCGACCCCAGGCGTTCTGATTGTAGTCGACCAGCACGCGGCCTTTCGGCCGATTGGCCACTTTGTAGATAGCCGTTATCAATTGGGGATTTGCCGACGCCAGCACGTGCGCGATCTCTTTCGCAATCGTCCAGACCTGTTTCTGAGTTGGGCCGCGCACTATCGGCACATAAATATGAATTCCTTTCGAGCCCGTCGTTTTGGGGTACGAAGTCATACCCAGCGAGTCCAATGCTTCGCGCACCGCCAAAGCTGTTTCCAGGACCTGCTCGAACTTCGCTCCCGGCACGGGATCAAGATCGAAGTGAAGATAATCCGGACGATCGACATCGTCACAGCGCGCGTACCATTGATTGAGATCGATGCAACCGAGATTGATCACCCACAGCAGTGCCGCAAGATCCTGAATGATCGGAAAGTCAATAACGTTGCCCGATCCATGTTCGATCGAACAAAGCTCGATCCAGGCGGGCCGCGGCGAAGGCGCGCGCTTCATGAAAAAGAATTCACCCGCCGCACCGTTCGGGTAACGCTTCATCACCATCGCGCGATCCTGCAGATGTGGCAGCAGCACCGGAGACACATCGGCGTAAAACTGAAGCAGATCGCGTTTGGTAATTTTTAGCTCAGGCCAGAAAAGCTTTTTCAGATTGGTCAGCTTCACTTCGCGGCCCGCCAGCTTCAACTCAAGCTGTTCGACATCTTTCGGAATCTCGATGCGACCACGCGCCGCCTTGCCGCGCGCCGCGGTTGTATGTTTGGCGGGATGATAATCGCGAGTCGCTTTAGGCATGTGCGCCTGGATAGTTTATCCGGTTGCTAGCGTAAAAGCATCGCGCGTCTCATTCACACCTGGCTTCTATGAAGTCGGGTCGTGTCAAGAGAGAATCGAGTGATTGGTTCCCGCTTCTATCCGAGCTGCCACGATCTTTGGCTTAGTTATATCGTGGGCTCATTCAACGAGTACGACGACGCCCATTCTTCAGCCCGAGCTTTGAGCTCCGCTAGGTGTCGAGCTGTCGTCGATTCAATCATCGTCGAACTCTCACTGTGTCAACATAACCTCATTCAGCTTGGTGTTAGTAACTTGATTACCGACTTAAGTGCTGGTAGCCGGCCGCCAGGTCGTGCCGTCACGTAACATCGCCCAGCAACGAATGAGCAGTCTTCGCGCTACCGCCACAATGGCTATCTTCTTGCGCGCGTTGCTACCCCGTCGCACCTGCTCGTAGACCGAGCGCATCCACGAGTTGTATCGCAAACCACTCCAACTGATCTCCACCAACAGGGAACGTAACAACCGATTACCCTGGCGCGTGATGCGCCCTAAGCGGTTGCTTTCACCTGACTGGATCTGTTTCGGCACCAGGCCCAGATAAGCTCCCAGTTCTTTGCCACGTTTGAAGCGTTGTGCTTTATCGATCACTGCGGCCAGTGCTTCCGCTCCTCTCGGTCCGACTCCCGGAATGGTCCGCAACAGCTGCACTTGCTTATCGGCCGCTCCCAGTTCATCGAGCTTTTGCTCCACCTGCCGCAGCGGTTCGGCCAATGCTTTTAAGCCCTCCAGTTCCAGCGCTAACTCGCCGCGCCACAACTCTTCGCGCTCAACTTCATTGAGTGGTTTGGCCAGAGCTCCCAACTGCGCTACCCCAGCTCGTGTCCAGCCGCGATGCCCAGCTCCCATCGCCACCGCTTGCCGCAATAGTAATGCCCGGATGTGGTTCTGAATCCTGGTGCGTCGACTCACCAGTCGCTGCCGGTAGTTGATTAAGGCTCGCCACTGACGCACTCCCGCCTCAGGCACGTGCACCAAAGTCAGTTGTCCCAGCGCTGATAGCTGTGCCAGTTTCAACCCATCCTGCCGATCGTTCTTTCGCTTCACATTCTTCCACCGCCACGCATCATGCGTGGTGCTGGCTACCTGCAACTCGATTCCCAAGGCCCGCACCAAATCGCTTACCCATCCTGCCAGCGGACAGATCTCAATCACTACTCGATCGGGCTCTTCCTCCACCAGCAAATCGTGCAACCCTTTGGGCCTCGTCACTACTCTCGTAAACTTGTGACTTAACGAAGCCGTCTCGTAAATGCACGCCACACTCTTGTAATTGCCCAAATCCAATGCCAATATTTTCATCACGGGTCTCCTTTATGTTTTGGTCTTTGAGCTATCCTTTTCCGATAAGCTCGTCAGTTGGCTTAGCACCAACATTCTAGACCACTCATGGAGACCCGACTTTCATAGTTTCTTCAGCCAGGTG
>Ga0193730_1000276_pt1 | contig 16058 bp, 17 predicted proteins | sample U1a1metaG_FD_144919 | JGI IMG/M metagenome (GOLD analysis project Ga0193730, IMG submission 144919) | Soil microbial communities from a riparian zone of the East river system, Colorado, United States - U1a1 | ecosystem: Environmental > Terrestrial > Soil > Riparian zone | place: USA: East River...
CGATAATCGCTGCTCTTTCTGTGTGATTCCCTACGTCCGCGGCCAGAGCCGTTCCTTACCGCCGCCTCAAATACTTCAGGAAATAAATGCGCTGGTCGCGGCCGGCTATCGCGAAGTGGTCATCTCGGGAATCAATCTTGGCCGCTGGGGACGCGATCTCACACGAAACATGTGTGGCGGGCGCCCCCACCCTCCGCGTTTCGAAGATTTGCTTCGCGCCATCCTGGACCAAACCAAACTGGAAAAACTCCGCATCAGCTCGGTCGAGCCCATGGATTGGAGCGATGAACTGATACGCCTCCAAGCCGAGTCTCCCCGCATCGCCAAGCATGCGCATGTGCCCATGCAATCCGGCAGCGATGCCGTGCTGCGCCGCATGCAGCGCAAGTATCGCCCGTGGCACTATCGAGAAAAAATCGAAAAGATCCGTGCTGCCATGCCTACCGCCGCTATCGGGGCCGATGTCATGGTCGGATTCCCCGGTGAGACCGATGGCGAATTTAACGAAACCACCCGCATGATTGAGTCTCTGCCGTTCACTTATCTTCACGTCTTCACTTACTCTCCGCGTCCTGGCACGCCGGCAGCGGCAATGCGCAATCAAATCCCGGTGCACACCGCCCGCGAGCGGAATCGGACTCTGCGAGATATCGCAGCGGAGAAAAAAGTCGCATTTATGCAAGCGTTCATCGGAAAAACTGTCGAGGCCATTACTCTCGCATCTTCAGGGGTGCTTTCGAACGAACTCGAAGGCGCTCGTTCGCACTACACCGAAGCGCTCACCGACAACTATCTAAAGCTGCGCCTCAAAGGACCACACCACGCGAATCAATGGGTAACTGCAAGGGTCGAATCGGTGGAGAACGGAATGCTGGTTGGGATTTCTTCCGCCTCACAGAAGCCGCAGACACAACGTGGAAGAGCGGCGCTTCAGCGCCGCGTCTGACGGCTGGATACCGGCTTTAGCCCCAGTGGAGTTCTCGCCCCGCGCGACACGCCACCAGGTGTGAATTTCTTGGCAACGCGGCCCTGAGGGCCGCTCCTTCCACGCGGGTGTAAACCGCGCAATCAGCGCCTGGCTAAGAGTTACTCATAAGTTATGCGCGTCCCGCCATGCTATAATTTTTATCTCATTCGCCCTGTTCACTGACGGAGGATTGTATCGACAAACGTTTTATCCGCACCAATGACCGCATCCGAGCCCGCGAAATCCGCGTGATTGATGATGAAGGCCAGCAGATCGGCATAGATCGGCCTTTTGAAGCCCTGAAAATGGCCCGCGAGAAGAACCTGGATCTGGTCGAGATTTCTCCCACGGCCACGCCTCCCGTATGCCGCATCATGGACTATGGGAAATTCCTCTATCAGCAGGAGAAGAAGGAACGCGAGGCCAAGAAACATCAGAAAGTAATCGTGGTCAAGGAAGTAAAGTTCCGCATCAATGTGGACGACCACGATTACGAAACCAAGAAGAACCACGTGCTGCGCTTTCTCGACGAGGGAGACAAAGTCAAAGCCACGATTTTCTTCCGTGGTCGTGAGATGACGCGCACCAACCTGGGACGCGAGATCCTGGAACGCCTGATCAAAGACATCGGCGAAAAGGGCATCGTAGAGTTTCGCCCCCGACAGGAAGGCAACACGCTGCACGCAATCCTGGCTCCCAAAAAGGCGGCGGAGAAGCAGCATCAGCAATCGTCGCAAGGCCGCGTGAGCCAGGCTTAAAAAACAGCACTTGGCACTTGGCATTTAGCCATTACGGTCAGTGCCGCCGCTAGTTCCACCGAGGAATTTATGCCGAAGATGAAAACGCACAAAGGCGCCGCCAAGCGCTTCAAGAAAACTGCCAGCGGAAAGGTGAAGCGCGGTCATTCGCATTTGCGCCATATCCTGACTTCCAAGGCACATAAGCGTAAACGTAAATTGGGCAAGTCCGTCCTGGTGAGCGACGCAGATACCCCCAAGATCAAAAGGATGATCCCTTACTAATGGTTAGAAGTTAGAGTGGCGCGGACATTCTTGTCCGCGTTCTGTGGCCTGACAAGCGTGGCCCCCGGTGAGTGAAGAGGCCATTCAGACTGCGTCCGAGTCTCCTGCCTCCAGCCGCCGCAAAATAGTAAGTAAAAGGAGCAGAACATGCCTCGTGTAAAACGCGGAACCAAACGCCGCGCCAAGCGCAAGAAGATATTGGAACGCGCCAGCGGTTATTTCCTCACAAAATCCAAACTGTACCGGTCCGCCAAAGAGGCGGTCGAGCGCGGCCTCAAGTTCGCATACTCCGGCCGCAAGCAAAAAAAGCGCCAGTATCGCTCGCTGTGGATCGTGCGCATCGCCGCGGCTGCCAAAATGAATGGGATGAGTTACAGCCAATTCATTCATGGCCTGAAAAAGGGTGGGGTGGAACTGGACCGCAAGATCCTCGCGGACTTGGCCGTCCACGATCCTGGAGCCTTTAAGAGCCTCGTGGAGCAGGCGAAGGGCGCAATTGGTGGAACCAGCACTTAGCACTTAGCACGTAGCACTCACCACTTAGCCCTTAAACGACATTGCTCGGGTCTTTTGCTAAGGAACTTTCGGGAAAAGCTGTGGCCTCAGGATGAAGGGGCACGGCTTCAGCCCTGCCGACACGCGCGTTGTGATCTCATCCCGAGCAGCTTTAGCTGCGAGGACCTTGCTGCACGACACTGGAAGTCAGTTGGAGAAAACGTGGCATACGCCGTTCCTAAACTCACGGATTATTCGACGGAGGCGCTGGAAAAGGCTTCGCGGGAATTGCTTTCCGCTCTGGACGAGGAATCGGCGGCGGTCACGGCCGAAGCCGAATGGAAAATCTTCCGCGACCGCTGGATGGCCCGGAAGAACGGCATCCTTGCCACGATTAATGATCTGTGGCTGAAGAAGGCTCCGGCGGCGAGCAAGCGGGATGTCGGCCAACGCGTCAATCAGTTGAAAGTGCGAGTCGAAGAGACGGTTGAGGCCACACTAGAACGAATTCAAGGTGGGGCTTCAACTGCGCGAGTCGAATCCGAGAAAGTCGACATCACTCTCCCCGGCATCCGCCGCCCGCTCGGAGCCGAACATCCCATCATTAAGACGATGAATGAAATCGTTTCCGTCTTCCGCAATCTGGGGTATTCGGTGGAAGAAGGCCCGGAGATTGAGACCGACTACTACAATTTCGAAGCCCTGAATTTTCCGCCGAACCATCCTGCGCGCGACACACAGGACACGCTATTCATCGCCAATCAGGAATCGAAACCGTTGCGCGACCGCCTGTTGCTGCGTACTCACACTTCGCCAGTTCAGATTCGCACCATGGAAAAGATGCAGCCGCCGGTGCGCGTAGTCTGTCCCGGCAAGGTTCATCGCAACGACGCTCCCGACGCCACCCACTCGCCGATCTTCCACCAGGTCGAAGGCCTGGCCGTTGACACCAATATTACCTTCTGCGATCTCAAGGGAACCCTTGATCACGCCATGAAGGCGCTGTTCGGCTCGAGCGTGAAGACGCGCTTTTATCCGTCGTTTTTCCCCTTCACCGAGCCTAGCGCGGACGTGCAGATCAGTTGCATTTTCTGCGGAGGCAAAGGCTATCGCGATGGCGGACGCTGTCCCAATTGCAAGGCCAGCGGCTGGATTGAGCTCCTGGGTTGCGGCATGGTGGATCCCAATGTGTATGGATTTGTGAACTACGATTCCAAAAAGTTCAGCGGCTTCGCTTTCGGCATGGGCGTGGAGCGTATCGCGATTCTGAAGTATGGCGTGGACGACATTCAGTTGTTCTTCCAGGGCGATGTGCGTTTCCTGGAACAGTTTGCATAACATTTTCCGCTCCGCAAAATGAAAATCTCTCCCCAATGGTTGCGTGATTTCGTCGACCTCCAGGTGAACTATCACCAACTGGCGGACGATCTAACGCTGGCTGGGATTGCGGTCGAGTCCATCAGTGGCGAAGGCGATGGCACGGTCTTCGATATGGACATCACCACCAACCGTCCCGACGCCATGAACCATTTCGGCGTAGCTCGCGAGTGTTCCGCCATCTATAACCTGCCACTGAAGCCAATTGCGCCCCAACTTCCGCCAGCGAAAGGCAGCACTGAATTTCACATCCAGATTGACGAGCCGGAATTGTGCCCGCGCTTCACCGGCCGAGTATTGCGTGATGTCACGATTAAACTGTCGCCCGAACAAATTTCAAAGCGACTGGCTCTCCTGGACCAACGTCCGATCAACAACGCTGTGGACGCCACCAACTACACGCTCTGGGAGATGGGCAAACCTACGCACGTCTTCGACCTCGACCTGCTCGAAGGTGGCAAACTCCTTGTCCGCCGGGCGCGCGATGGCGAGACGCTCAAAACTTTGGATGGTGTCGACCGCAAACTCACTACTGAAGACCTGGTAGTAGCCGATGGGCGAAACCCCGTTGCACTGGCCGGCGTCATGGGGGGCTTTGACACCATGATTACGGATAAGACCCGCAACGTCCTGATCGAGTCGGCGTGGTGGGATCCGATTACGATTCGCAAGATGTCGCGTCGACACGGGCTGCATACCGACGCGTCGCATCGCTTTGAGCGTGGCGCGGATTTTGAGTCCACTGTGCTTTCCTGCGATCGCGTGGCTGAATTGATTCTTCAGTCGGGAGGCGGGGAATTAATTGGCGCTCCCATTGACGTCGTCGCGAAGAGCATGGACCTGGCTCCGGTGGCACTACATATTGCCGAGGTCCATCGCATTCTCGGAGAGAAACTGGAGACCCATGAAATTTTTCGCATTCTGGACAAGTTGGGTTTCGATGTGCTCCCCGAACGTGGCGGCGATGCGGATTTCACAGTGCGCATTCCGAGCTGGCGGCTGGATATAGAGCGTGAAATCGATCTCATTGAAGAAATTGCACGGCTGCACGGCTACGACAAATTTGCCAACACGCTGCCTGCCTACGCCGGCGCGGTGATTGAGCAGCCCGAAGCGGAAAAAGATCACAAGCTACGGACATCAGCGCTGGCCCTCGGCTACAACGAAGCTATTTCGCTGACTTTCATTTCGCATCAGGAAGCAGAGCAATTCTCCGTTCTGCCCGTAATCGAGCTGGCCAATCCGCTGAGCGAAGAAGCTTCCGTCATGCGTACTTCCATTGTCCCGGGCATGCTGAATATGCTTGCCTACAACCTGAATCGCGGAAGCGACAATGTGCGCCTGTTCGAAGCAGGTAATGTGTTCCGGGCTTCCGGAACAACGGCCGAGCAGCTGAAGCGGATCTGTCTTGGAGCCACTGGCAGCGCCGAGCCTCCCGGTGTGCGGCTTCATCAGGAAACTCGTCATGAAGAAGCGTGTCCGCTTTCGTTTTTCGATGTGAAGGGCGACGTAGAGAATCTTCTACACTCGTTTCAGTTCAAGGCTCTCCACTTCGATGCGGAGACTGCGGACTACTACCATCCTGGCCGCTCGGCGCGCGCAGTGATGGACGGCGTGCCCGTCGCACAATTTGGACAGATTCATCCCAACATCGCCGGCGCGCGCAAGCTGCGCCAGGACGTTTTTATCGCCGAACTTCATCTCGATCAGCTATATCGTCACGATCTGCGTCACGTGCGATACGAACCTTTGCCACGCTATCCCGCAGTGGAGCGTGACTTCTCGTTTGTTTTTGCCGATTCAATCGGATTCGAGAAGATTTCTCAAGCCGTGACCGCGCTGCGTCTGAACCAACTCCGGAGTTTCATCCCGGTCGAGATCTTCCGTGGCGGGGCGATTCCGGCGGGCAAGTACTCCCTGCTGCTTCGCGCCCGGTTCCAGTCTGGCGACCGAACCCTGCGCGAAGATGAAGTCGCACAATGGTCGCAACAGATCGTCCGCGCACTCCAAGCTTTAGGCGGAACGTTGCGCTCGCAATAAAAATTTCAGGCTTAAGATGCTGGCGGGAATTCGATTGCCAGAGTGGTTTCCACGTCCACAGCTTTGCCATTTATGCGATAGGGATGGAAACGCCACCACCGGACGGCTTCAATAGCAGTCGAACCTAACGCTTCCGGGCCGCTGATGGGATGCAGCTTCACTACCGTCCCATCGCTTCCGATCAGTGCGGCCAACACCACGATGCCGTGAACATTTGCCCGCCGCATGGCTTCGGGATAGATGGGATCAACCTTGTGTGTGATGAGTTGCTGCATGACTTCGGCGGGCACGGTGGCACGCTGCGGTGCCGTACTTGATTCTTTGGCGGATATGCGGCGGGGGATTCGCGCTTCAAGCTCATGCCAGGCTCGATACCATTGCCACCACCCTACGGCGCCGACGGCGACAAGAATCAGAAGTGCGATCCGTAGCACCCGATGCAGCGTAGCGGGCAATGTTTTTGGCGAATGGGCCTTCGGCGCAGGTGATTGGCTGGACGGCGTTTCCGACAGTTGGGTTTCTGGCTGGGCCTGGGTTCTCCGCCGCGCCCAGTAGCGAATGCTCGCTTGTTGGTCTTGAGATAGTCCGAGAAATTCGAAACCACATTGCAACTGTGCTTGATGGCGGACCACGGCTTTGGCGCGCAGCGGTGCGCTTACATCGGGCAGCCGGAACTCGAGTCCCACCGAGTCACCGGGACGAAACTCTGCTGCTAGAACCGCCAACATGCCGCCTTCACCCAGGTCGAGGGAGCGTCCAGGAATGTTATTCGGAACACCGGAACGTAATACGGTTACGTCCACGGGAATAGCGAGGGCGTGACGGGAAACACGGCGCTGGATGATGACGGGAGCGAGAGCTCGTGCGGGTCCGGCACTCATAAATTCCCTTCGACACCAATCAAGAAGACCTCTGGCCCGGGGTCAAAGCCCACGTGAAAAAGCTAGGTTTGGCGTATGAAAGAAGTATAGCACCACTTCTTGGGATGGATTCGATGGAGTCGTGCCTCCGGCGCTTCGGTTCGCCGAACGGCTTCCCCGCGCTGAAGCGCTGGGCTAAGTTGTGCTGCCCCCCGTGGCGTGAGCGGAGGCGGGAGCATAAACAATCGGGAGCATAAACAGTCGTGCAAAAACAGATTGGCCCGGAGCACCTCCCCGGGCCAACAATGTCTAACACCACCGAGCAGCTGGCGAGCAATCGTGTTTCTTGGGCGCTTAGGGCCAGCGTTTCGCGGTGTCTTCCCATCCCGCGGCGCGGGCGGGTTGCGGATTTGCATTCACCGCAGGTTGCGGAATACGAATAGGCTGCTGGGTCGCACTGGACGGGGTCAATGTTGGCTTATTGGCCGAATCAGCCAGGGCTTCCTTGTCTTCGGATAGTAAGGGAGCGGCCACCCGCAGCGCTTCCACTTCCTTTTCCAGCTTCGACAGCTCAAGTTCCTTCTGTCTCAGCACCTCATAAACATTTTTCATTGTGGCACCTGTGGAAACGGTTCGAATACAGTGATTGTCCGCACTTTATGCAGGTATAACGCTTTTGTCAAGGAGTAAGCGACGGAACTCTGGATGGGTTCTTTTGTCAGTAACGCGGTTTGGCCCCGGCCAGCAAGAACTTTCCATCTTCACTCTTTCTGCGCAATTCGACTTCGAATCCGCCACGCTCGATCAGGGCGAAAAATACCGGCTCGTCATATTTGATTGAGCTGCTCATCAATACTTTTTCGTCCTTTTCCAAATGCATGACGGTGGCGCCGATTCGCAGTTCCAGATTCCGGCCAGCAACGAAATATTTCGCTACTTCGTGAATTCCGTGGCGACCAGGTCGCAACTCAAAATTGAGCTCTCCGTCCCGCTCTGTCAAACCTAACGCGGCAAGCGGACCGAAAGCAAAGCGCCGGTTAGTGGGATTGTCATATCCAGAGAGCGTACTCTCGCGGTCAAATAGTTCGCCATCGAACAGGGCACGGTCCGTGGGCCGCATGATCCGGCGCAAACGCTCTGGAAATTGTAACGGATCGAAGGCGCCGAGAGTATTCCCCAACGTAGCAAAGATGCAGGAGTTCCCCTGTCCCGACAACGCCTGAAGGTGATTGTCTGACATGATGTCGAGCTTGATTCCGCGCGCGGTCGATGCCGCTCCATCGGCGGCCGCAAGAGCCAATTCCAATAACGACTGGCTGAAGTCCACCGCGGTATAGGCCAGTGGCTTTCCAAATTGCTTGAATTTTTCCAGCACGACTCTGTCTTTGCTGCCCTCGCCGCACCCGAGGCCACAGAGGGCGTCGACTTCCCGCCACAAATCCAAAAGTTCAGGGGCACTGGCTGCCAGCAAGCGCAGCGCCCGATTCGCGTTGCGATATTCGGGAGCGCTCATCAGGTCGACCCAGGCGCTTACGGATGCAGGCAGCCAGTAGAAAAACTTTTCATCCAGAAAGCGCCGGGCAAAGGCAGCAGCAAAGCCAGAGGAGATTTCGTCTTCCCGCAGAAGCACTTGCACCGAAAATGGTGTTTTGGCAATAGGCATGCAGTCAGCAGATTATCGGGCTTCTACCCTGGTTTCAAAAAAAATGCGACGCCGATTTATGTGACTCTTCGCCAGTTTTCGCATCTACTGTTAACAGCCTTCGAAGGCTAATGGAGGAAAGATCATGAAGATTGTAGAAATCAGCGAAGTGGCCCCCACTTGTCATAACAACTTTAAACTAGTGGAGACCACAGAAGTGTCCCCCACCTGCCACAACAATTTCAAGCTGGTGGAGAGCACAGAAGTCGCACCGACCTGTCACTAAGAGGTCAGACTGGCTGAGCCTGCGGTGACCAGGCCGCCCAGCCTTACGCTGCCGTTATAATAGCGGCAGCAGGACTGGCCGTCGCAGGCTTAATGCTATGCCTTCCATACCCGAGGGCCGGCTTTCCGTCGGTGCCTTTTACAATCCGCACTTGGCAGAAGAGTTGCTCCGCGCCGGCGAGCTTATCGGACATCTCGCGATGGCAGATCCACCGGCGGCGGACGATGCCGCATTTCCCTATATCCGCGATCGTTTTCCCTTGTTGCTGCATGATTATCTGGGGCAGCTTTCCGATCCATTGAGCGCGCATGCTCTCGAGCGGGCGCGGCAGTTGCAGGACATGTACCGCTCGCCTTGGGTCGCGGAACACTTTCAATGTCTGCACACACAGGATCACGAGAGCACGCTGGATTACGTGTTTCCTCCACTCTATACCGAGGAATTTCTACAGCGGTTTGAAGCCAATGCCCGAGTGCTGCGGGATACAGTGGGCGCGCCGCTGGTGATGGAAAACATTCCTGGATTCTTTTCTCTCGAGCACGCTCAAATGAGCGAAGCTGAATTTTTGCGGCGTTTTTTTGAGGACACTGGCTGCGGCTTCCTGCTCGACCTGCCGCACATTTGGTTGGCGGCACACTATTCCGGGATTGCGGCGCAGGAGTATTTGAAGGATTTCCCGCTGGAAAAAGTGGTCGAACTGCACGTGGCTGGGGTGGAAGAAGATCGTGATCTTGAAGGCCCGTGGATTGCCCCCACCGCGCCACCGCAAGATATTCTGGATCTGGCATTGTGGGTGGCAGAACGCGCGCCCAAATTACGCGCTGTGACGTTTGACGCTTTTTCTCCCAGCTTGACGGCGGAAACAGTTCTTGGATCGGTAGAAGCGACGCGCCGGGCCTTTGGGCTGAACTAAAGTTGAACTAAAACAGATTTCCCACGCAACGTTCGGATGACAGCAAATTGCGTTCCGTCCCGACCATGCCCAAGCCAGCATCTTCCAAAAGCGATCGCGATCTGCAAGACAAGGTCATCCGCTATCTTGCCGATGCCAGGGCTCGAAATAAAAGTTCGACCGAGCTGCCGCTTTCCCCAGAGCAGGCGAGGAGAGCGGAAAAGTTTGGCCGTTTCCTGGCGCGACGTTATTATCGCGACCGACTTGCCCGCTCTTTCCGCTACTCACGGCTGTTTGCGTCGGTGATTGGCCGCACAGCGGAGCAGGTGGTGGATGGAGAGTCGTTCCAGAGTTTCCTGAACGAATGTGTGATGGGATCGCTCGAAGCTGCGCAGCGAGTGGGGCAGATGGCCGGCACGCATCTGTCCGATGTCCAGGAGCCGGGTGCATGGTGGGGCGAGTTACTAGCCTACGAGCAGGCATTCTTTCTTCAGGCAGCCGCGGCTGAAACCGAACCGGCGGCGGACACTCCACGCCGGCGGCGCAGCGCGGTGTGTCGTGCCTTTCGCTGGAACTTGCCGGAAATATTGACTCGGCTCAAGTCGGCGCAGAATATCGGCGATGATTTAAAAAAAGATGTGCTGCTGCTATTCTCCCGTACTTCCGGTGGAAAAATCTATGTAGTTGAATTGCAGGGAAGCAGCGAGTTGGTCTGGCAACATGCCGATGGGTTCCGGAGAGTGGATCAGATCGCCTCGGCGGTGTCTCTTCCAGCGCAGACCGTACAAGACACTCTGCAAGCGTTAAGTCAGATTGGAGCGGTAGTTCTGCCCCCAAAATAAGCTGCCGGATGCGGCGATGCATCTCGTCGCCTCGGAATTTCTAAGGGTTCTTTCCGTGCAACTTCACTGAAGCGACTGCGGACTCTGGGCGACATCCGTGGCAGCAGCGCAACCGCAACCGGACTTTTCCACGTGCAATCGCGCCGTCTCGTTCTCTGACGATCTCTACGATTCCAGATTCACGGGCGGACATTGGATTTTCTTATGGAAACAGGTTCGTCGCTGGCTACGCGGCAGCTCACTGCAACATTAGGCCATTCACCGTCAAATTGGCAGCAGCCATCCGGACCCAGTGTGTGATTCAACATTCGCAGTGCAGCCAGGAGCTGGGGACGAAATCCGGCAGGAATTAGGTTAACGATACTCCTGGTTCGCTGTTGCATCAGCTTGTCGATTCGGGCACATACCTGGCGTCCGTGGCGAGTGATGGCAACGTTTGCGGCACGGCCATCTCCGGCAGTGCCCCGCACTCTCTGTACCAGCTTCTGCGCCTCAAGCTTCTCCAGCACGCGCGTCATGGCGCTGGGCGTGATGCCGGCGTCGGCAGCGAGATCAGAAAGACGTGCGCCCTGTTTGGCGGTCAGAGTACGGAGAATGCTGCAGTGACGGGGAGTCATACCTTCGCAACAAACCTCATCCGGGCCAACACGGTTCAGAACCCGAGCTAGTTGTTCCAGTTCCGCGGACCAGCCGGCGACTTGCGAGGGTTTAAGCATTGAGGAGAGAATAGCCCAATTTATTTGCATGACTCAAGCAAATAGTTAAGGCGAGGGGATCTCTTCAGCGTCTCATTCGATTGTCGGAGCGATCTCGCCGTACGCGACTAGCCTTTTTGCTACGGCAATTGGGCTCCCGGAAACAAATCCCAAGTTTGGGAGCAATCCCAGCTACGAGGTATGAAAAATACCAAATTGTACAAAGTGGATACACAACATAACATCTCTCGGACAAATGTCGTAGCCGGAAGAAGCAAACTGCAGAATAATTGCAAACTTTTCATACCTTTCCTGAATCTTAACGTCTAAGAAGCAATGAGTTCCGCCACTCCGGTCCTTTCTGACGCCAGAAACGCAGGGTACGACGACCTCGCAAGTCAGACCTGGTTGATGGAACCCGTGTGAGAGCTTTTGCGTACTTAGAGTTGCGGGGTGGTGTGCGCGGGGGAAGCGGCCCGCCTGACGTGTGAGGCGCGTCGACGAGCAGTCGGAGGACGGTCATGGAGAGCGCGCGAAATACCGGTAACGGGAGCGGCAGCAAGAACCTTCCCGGCAGTGGTGATCCACATGTCCAGGAGGTAATGCGGGCTGCACACGAAGAGCTTAAGCAACTACTGCGGCAGCGTGCCGATGTCATGAAGCGTATCGGCACGGTGAAACAAACCATCGTTGGACTGGCCAACCTCTTTGGGGACGACGTGCTGAGCGAAGAACTGCTGGAGCTAGTGGACCGGAAGAGCAGCGGCCGCCAACCCGGGTTCACCAAGGCTTGCCGGATGGTGTTGATGGAAGCCGATCGGCCGCTCGGGGCCCGCGAGGTTTGTGAGCATATCCAACAGCGCGTTCCGCCCGTGTTGCTGCGACACAAAGATCCGTTGGCGTCAGTGACCACTGTCTTAAATCGCCTGGTCGAGTATGGCGAGGCGCGGACCGTTATCCGCGAGAACGGACGACGCGCGTGGCAGTGGGTGGCTGATCCAGCCAATAGCGGTTTTGCTGACGAGATCCAAGGTTCTTCTTCAAAATTGTGACCAGACCCGTGTCGTAGGGGTCAGGTCCCAAGCCTAGCCCGTCTTGCTCAGCCCGTGAAGTTTGTGCGGACACACAGATTCTGCAATTCCAATCTTGGAAGCCATCACCTGCGATCTCAGACCTGAGGCCTGTCGCCTGCACCCCTAGATCTAACCCCCTGATAATCTCAATGCATGCCGGATAGCTCCCGCCCCTTGGACACGAATACCCGGCGCGTATTGCTGCGGGCAATTCCGCTCAGCCTGGTGGTGGCGATAATGGCCCTCCTGCTGTTCGCCTGGATGGCAGAGGAGGTTCTTGAAGCGGGAACGATACGTTTCGACAACAGCATACGGGCGGCGGTGCATCAACGTGCGTCGCCGGCCCTTACGGTATTTATGCGTGGTATCACGCTGCTGGGTTCGATGGAAGTGCTGCTGCCCCTCGTTCTAATCGTTGTTACTTTTCTTCTTGTCCGGGGAAAACGTTACGAAGCGATTGTGCTGTCGGTGACTATGGCGGGCGGGGTGATTCTGAATATGATTTTGAAATTGAGTTTTCATCGTGCCCGGCCGGATCCATTCTTCGACCTTGCAACACCAGCGTCTTATGCGTTTCCCAGTGGACATGCGTTGCTTGCACTCTGTTTTTACGGGGTGATGGTACGGATTTTGTCTGATTCGCTGAAGAGCCGAGAGTACCGGTGGATGGTGTGGGTTGGGGCAGTATTGTTGATCGGACTTATTGGTTTGTCGCGGATTTATCTGGGAGTGCATCACGCCAGCGATGTGCTGGCGGGGTATGCGGCGGCGATTGTATGGATCAGTGCAGTGACTATGGTTGTCCGGCAACGCAAAGAAGTCTAAGCGGCGGTGCCCGCCGCCACACAACAATCCCTACACAATCAGTTCCTAAGCTGGGGGTAGCAGCATTCCTTTTTCCAGGTGACGAGTTACGTGGGCGTAGGAAGCCGCATGCGGATCGTGTGTGACCATCACTATCGTCTTATGAAAATCCTGATTCAGACGTTTGAGAATTTCGAGGACCTCGGTGGCGGAATGGCTATCGAGGTCGCCGGTCGGTTCGTCAGCCAGCAACAGAGTTGGATCGCTGACGATGGCGCGGGCAATGGCGACGCGCTGTTCCTGGCCGCCTGAGAGTTGCTTGGGAAGATGGTTCACGCGATCTTCGAGGCCAACGAGCTTTAGGGCAGTCATTACGTGTTCGCGACGCTGCTGGGAGTTGAGCTTGGTAAGCAGCAGTGGGAGTTCCACATTTTCAAACGCGGTGAGCACGGGGATGAGATTGAAAGTCTGAAAAACGTATCCAATATGTTCGTTGCGCCAACGGGCAGACTGAGAATCACTGAAGCGGAAGATATTCTCGCCCAGCACCAACAGATCGCCAGAGGTCGGACGGTCAATGGCGGCAATCATATTCAGCAACGTCGTTTTGCCCGAGCCGGAAGGGCCCATCAGGGCGAGGAATTCGCCGGAAGCGATCTCGATGGAGACATCATCGAGAGCTTTAACCTCGAAGGCATCACGCTTGAATATTTTGCTCACATTGCGAGCCTGGACGACCTTGGTTTGGGTGCCGGTACGTGGCAGAGTAGCAGTGCTCATGATTGTCCCTTAATCTTGATTTTTTGTCCGTCTTTCAAATCCTGAGGAGCAGTAGTGATGACGCTTTCGCCTCCATTGAGCCCTTGGACCAGCAATCCGCCACTACGTTGCGATTTTACTTGCACCTCGCGCATCAGCGCCTTGCCGTTAAAAGCCAGGAAGACGACCTTCTTGCCATTGTGATCGCGTACCGCAGTCGTAGGTACGACAACGCCGGAAGGCTGCGAGTTTGTGGTCTTAACTTCATTGGCTAGGAACTTGACCGTGGAATTCATTTCCGGACGCAGATACTCGTCCGGGTTCAAAATCTGCACCTTTACCTGGACCGTAGCTTTCTGACGATTAGCCTCGGGAGAAATTTCGCCAATAACTCCGTCGTATTTTCGATCGGGGAACGCATCTACAGTCACGACGCCTTTTTGATTGTGGCTCAACTTGGAGAAATCGTCCTGCGCGATATCGAGTTCGACTTGAAGATCAGTCAGATCGGCGAGAGAAACTACCGAGCCCTGTGGGCCGCCCTCGGCCGAGCTGGCAAATTGCGCGGTAATCAGTTCGCCCTTTTCCGCCGTGCGCTCGAGAATGGTACCGTTAACCGGAGCTCGAATAACCGTGGCGTCGAGTTGCGCTTTGGCAAAGTCAGCTCTGCCTTGGGCTTCGGCTAGGTCGCCACGACCACGCTCGATCTCTTCCTGGCGTGGGCCGAGTTTTGAGAGTTGATATCCCTGCTCTAATGAGTGAACACGCTGCTGGCTGGATTCGAACTTGGCAGTGGCGTCGTCGAGAGCTTGCCTCGAAAGAACACCCTGCGAAACCAGATCTTTCGTCCGATTCAGAGTGAGCCTATCGTTGGCAAGCGTGGCGCGTGCCTCGTCGAGATTGTGTTGGGCCTGCTGTACTTCTTCCGGCCGGGAGCCGTGTTCCAGTTGGCTAAGCCGCGCCCGGGTGCTCTCCACCGCTCCTTTAGCTTGCTGATACTGGGCGAGGAATTCCTGGTTTTCGAGGCGAACCAGAATTTGACCCTCTTTTACTTTGTCGCCTTTCTCCACGCCGATCCAGGCAACACGGCCAGTGACTTTGGAATTCACGTTGATCTTGTGATGCGCGACGATGTAGCCGCTGGCCGAGAGCACAATCCCACCGATGTCGCTGTTCTCGGCAACAGCGCGAGCAACTTCAACTTCGGGGACATCGGACGCGAATAGACGATAGAGCAGCGCGGAAAGGCTCAGCAGCACCACTACCGAAATTCCAATGATGATGTAACGCTTGGCCCAGACGGGTGTTTCTGGCCCGCCGGTCCCGCCGCTCTTAGCCGAGCGGTCGATACGCAGGCTTTGCAAGTCCTGGTGCTTGATGTCGATTGGCATATTGCTCAAATTGTCATAGCTCCACCGCCCACAGTTTCTAATCGCGCAGGGCGACAACAATGTCGCGACGAGCGGCGTGCCACGCGGGCGCGATGCCGCCGAACAATCCCATAATCAGCGCGAATCCGACCGCGGTGACAACCACCGGCACAGTCATCCTCAGGCTGAAAACAATTTCGCTGAAAGTGAGATTATTTGATGTGCCCGTCGTCATGCCATTCAAGGGCAGCATCAATAGGATTCCTGCCAGCGCACCCAGGAGTGACAGCAGCAGCGATTCCAACACAAACGAGGTGAGGATGCTCGGCTTTGAAAATCCTATTACTCGTAGCGTGGCGATCTCCCGTCCCCGATAGGCGACGGCGGCGTACATTGTATTCATCGCGGCGAAGCTCGAGCCGATAGCCATAATGACGGCCACAATCCAACCAATAATTTTTATGGGAGCGCCGGAAGAAGTTTGTTTTGCGTAATAGTCAGGTTCCAACACGCCTTCGAGCTTTAGCCGCTGATCATTACTGACGCGATGTTTGAGGGCATCGGCGGAAACCGGATCGGTTGCCCGCAAGTAAGCTGATGAGAACCCGCCCTGACGATCGAAATCGGCGGCCATCTGATTTACGTCACCCCAAATTTCCGAGTCATACGCTGAGCCGCCGGCGTCGAATACTCCTACGACCTGCCATGGGCCTTTGCCAAACGCCATGCTATCTCCCACGCTCGCGTTCAAGAAGCGCTTGTGGATCGACTGGCTGACCACTACTTCACGTTGTCCGGGGGTAAACCAGCGACCCTGGACAAGCTTGGCCGTGGGCCGCATTTCGAGACCATCCGGCATCATGCCGCGCACCGTGACGTTGACTTCTCCTGTGCCACCTTTCCGTGGAAGTACGATCACAACTACCCACTCGCC
>Ga0193730_1000277_pt1 | contig 16049 bp, 14 predicted proteins | sample U1a1metaG_FD_144919 | JGI IMG/M metagenome (GOLD analysis project Ga0193730, IMG submission 144919) | Soil microbial communities from a riparian zone of the East river system, Colorado, United States - U1a1 | ecosystem: Environmental > Terrestrial > Soil > Riparian zone | place: USA: East River...
ATTGGACACAACCAGGATGGCAACAGCGAAAGTCAGAGATTGACGACGCATGTGTTCACCACAACCGGGAACTTCGTTCAAACCTGCCGCCAGCGACATCCGTCTATTGCGGACCGTTGCCACCGTTCTCGGGAGGCTTGGGGGGAGGCGGCGTCGGATTGCTGGGCGGATTGTTAGACGGTTTGTCGTCCTTAAAGACACCTACGATCTTTCCAAAGAAGCCTTTTTTCTTTTGTGGATCCTCGGCCGGTGCAACTCCAGGAGGAGGTACAACGCCTGGTGGCGCGGCTGCCTTGTCGCCTCCAATTCCCAGCATGCGGGAGAAGAATCCGCCCACGCCGGTTCCCTGATCGCAAGTCTGATTGGGCTCGGTGCCGGCAATAAATGCTGCCGTATAAGTTTCGGGGCAGGACGCGTTAGCCAGAAGATTGGTCAGTTTGTCCAACTGCACATCCACGACACCAGTCGGCTGACTGAAAGGCTTTACGTCGGAATAACGGGGACTCGCGACCGCCTTCTTCATGAATTCCGCCCAGATCGGCAAAGCGGTTTGGGCTCCACTGAGGCGAATATCGCTGTAATCGTCATAGCCGACCCACACAATGCATAGAAGGTTGCTGGTATAACCGGCGAACCAGCCATCATGCGAGCTTCCAGTCTTGCCCGCCGCGGGCGCATTGAAACCGCGCGTGCGAACCGGAAACGCGGTCCCAAAATTCAGAACCCCTTCCATCATGTTGGTCATCAGGAAGGCAATTCTCGGATCGAGTACCTGTCGCTTGTCGCTCTTGAAATCCGTGATCACATCGCCCCTTGCGTTGCGTACTGAATTCACCATGATGGGCGACAGGCGGACACCAGAGTTGGCGAATACGGTGTAAGCAGCCGCCATATCGAGAGGCGTAGCATCGTAAGCTCCCAGCGCCATCGCCGGCGTCGCCTTCACCGACGTTATCCCCGCAGCTTTGGCCAAGTCGGCGACTTTGTCGTACCCCACTTCCTCCGCCAGCTTGACCGTCGCGTTGTTCAATGACGTGGCGAGCGCGTATCGTGCCGTAACCTGGCCGTGGTATTCCTCTTTATAATTGCGCGGCTCGTATATCTGATCCCCGTAGGAGAAAGTAGTCGGTTGATCTTCAACCATCGATGCCGGCGTAAATATTGGTGTCGTTCCGTCTATCGCGGTATTCATGGCTGCGGCATAGACGAATGGCTTGAATACCGAACCTGTGGGACGCCTCGCGCTCGCATGGTTCAACTGGCTGAGTCCGTAATTTCTCCCGCCCACCAGGGCCAGCACTTCGCCAGTGTGCGGATCCATGGCGACTAGCGCGACCTGCGCTTGCGGTCCAGGCATCACTTGGGTTTCGAACTTTTTCTTGCCTACTTTCACGCGCTTGGTGCGTAGCTTGGTTACCTGATCGTCCACCAACTTCATTCCAGTTTCGACGGCCTGGGCAGCCACTCTTTGCAACTCGGGATCAAGCGTCGTGTAGATGCGGTAGGACTGGTCATTCAGCTCGCGTTCATTGAGTTTGCCGATGACGGTATCGCGCACCAGATCGACAAAGTAGGGGGCATCGCTGGCTTCCACATTGGGTGGAGCTAGCTTCAGCGGAGTGGCCTTGGCCTTCTCCACATCAGCCTTGGTAGCCGCGTGAGTTTCCACCATGCTGTCCAGCACCACATTGCGGCGCTCCAGAGCGCGTTCCGGATGGCGATAGGGCGACAGATAGCTGGGCGCCTGAACGAGTCCCGCGATAAGGGCGGCTTCGGGAAGGGTAATGTCCTTGAGATCTTTATTGAAGTACGCCTGCGACGCCGCAGCGAACCCACTAATGGTGAACGATCCGCGTTGTCCTACATCCACGCGGTTGGCATAAAACTCGAAAATCTGCTGCTTGGTGAACTTCTGCTCCAGTTCCATCGCAATCAGCATTTCGGCGATTTTGCGTTTAACCGTTTTCTCCGGCGTCAGAAAGAACGCGCGGGAGAGTTGCATGGTAATGGTCGAGCCGCCCTGCTCGTGCCGTTGATGGGTCAAGTCGATCCAGGCAGCCTCGGCTAAACGCATGAAGTTGACGCCGCCATGCTGGAAGAAGCGCCGGTCTTCGATGGCCAACACAGCATCCACCAAAACTTTAGGGATTTCGTCGTACTTCACTAACTGCCGCTTGGAACGCTGCTCGGCGTCGAATAACGCCGTAATCATTTGGGGTTCAAGCTCATAGGCAGCCAACTCTCCGGATTGCCCCCTGATGGCTTCCACCTTCCCACCGCGAACGCGGATGGTCGCCGGTTCCGGACTGTGATAGGAATCCGGCCCCGGCTTGATCTCGATCCCGTTATTGAGCAGGCGGTAGCTGCCCATGAAAGACTGGCCGTCTCGCTCCGCGTATCCAGCCCGGCGAAGTCGGGCAGCAATCTCGCGAGCCTCGATCTTCTCGCCGACCTGCACGGTCTCCGGTATGGCATAGATTTTGGCGGAGTTGCTGAAAACCTGCCCTTTGAACTTCTGGTCAATGACGTGGTCGTATTTCAGGTAGTAGTACGAAAACACGCTGGTGAAAACTACAGCTATGGTGAGAAATACAATCAGGCCCGCCCTGACCACAGGGTCGCGGGGAAGAAGTCCGCTTCCAGTGCTCGTACCAGTCGTACTGTTCGGGATTCTGATTTTAATGGCCACGGTTCGGTCGGCGGAGACGCCTCTCTACAATTAGACGACGATGCGCGTAGATATCGTTACCCAAAGAAGAAAATTCTCTCCTTGGCCAGAAGGAAAGTATCCATCACCTGCTTGGCCCCTGGATGACTCATTCTAACCTGCCACACCGTACCTTGGATTGCTTCCCGGTTCCCAGTCAGGTACGTCGGGTCCGGGTCTGGACTGTAGCCGAAGAGGCTCTTCGAGGCGCATTTCCCCGATCAAGAGTGGGTCTTTCAGGATGTTAGGAGGCACCCATCCGCGGAACAAGGTTACCGAAGTACGATGATTCCGTCAGAAGGCGCCGCGGTTCTTGGTGGTTGGATGGAAATTCAGGTCGAGAGGATATCCCGGGAGATCCACGTGTACCGTGTACTGCGTTTCAATCAGAATCGAACCCGTCCCTTGATAACCGAAACGCTGAACCTTGATCTGCTCCTTGGCGATTGGAATTTCCAAGTCCTGGGCTTTCTTGAAGACGCTTTCCCGAATGGCATCTTCCGGCTTGGTGCTGTAGGTACTCATCCGCGCTTCCGTCTCAATAGCGTCTTCGAATTGGTAATTGGAAAAGAAGGGCGGTATTAGCACGCTGGAGCCGTAAACCACGGCCGCGATGACAACGAATCCTACAATCAGTTTTAGAGTACCCATAACGCGCTCCGCTTGTGGCCGGACGCGCGAATGGCTCTAACGCGCAGGCCTTAAAACTTGCTGAAAGTATCCCGTTATTGCGCCGATGCTAGCATCGTGTATTTCCCGTGTCGAGCGTTGAACCACCTCGACAGTACCTTCGGTAACCTTCTTTCCAACCGTCACCCGGTAAGGAATTCCGACCAGGTCGGCATCTTTGAACTTCACCCCTGGCCTTTCATCCCGGTCGTCCAATAACACCTCAAAACCCGCTGCATCAAGCTGTTGCGCGATGTCTTCGGCGACACTCTTTACTTTCTCGTCGCCCACATTCGTAGGGGTGACAACAATCTCGAACGGTGCGATCGACGGAGGCAGCCAGAAACCGTTCGCGTCATTACTCTGCTCGATCGCAGCAGTGAGGATGCGCTCGATTCCAATCCCGTAGCTCCCCATGATAGGCGTCACCTCTTTGCCATTACGATCCAGCACGCGCGCGCCCATGGATTCCGAATACTTGTAGCCCAGCTTGAAAATGTGTCCGATCTCAACGGCCGTGTCGATGCGTAAGGGTGCACCACAATTAGGGCAACTCTCACCCGCCGTCACACTGCGCAAGTCCGCGTAAGCTGTCGGCTGGAAGTCACGTCCTGGAGTGACGTTCTTCAGGTGATAGTCTTCCTTGTTGGCGCCCGAAATTAAGTTCGCGCGGCCTTCGAGCGCTTGATCCACCAACAGAATCGGGCGATCGACCTGTTTCACATCTCTCGCCCATTCAATACCGATTGGTCCCAGAAATCCTGCCGGAGACCGGAACAACCGCTCGATCTCTTCCGCTTGCATGGGACGTGTCTCTTTGCCCTCGACCACGGATGACAGTTTGGTTTCGTTAAGTTGATGATCACCGCGCAACAAAACCACTACCGAACGCGGCACAACTTTGCCGGTCTTGGGATCCTTCTCGTCGATCATGAGTGCCAGAGTTTTAATCTTATTTTTCGGCGAAACACCTAGGAAGCGCGCTACATCCTCGATTGTCTTCTGCCCCGGCGTGTGTACCTCCAGCGGATTGCCCTCACCCGCCGCCGCCAGATCCTCAACCGGCGCGAGCTTTGACGTCGCTTTGTCCATGTTCGCGGCGTAATTACATTTCTCGCAGCTCACTACCTGATCTTCGCCCGCCGGCGTGCGCACCATGAATTCGTGGGACTGCGAACCTCCCATGGCTCCTGAATGCGCCTCCACCACCACATACTTCAAGCCGCAGCGGTCAAAGATTCGGCGATAGGCGTCATAGTGTTTCTGGTAGGAAACATCCAGCCCGGCGGCATCGATATCGAATGAATAAGAATCCTTCATCAGGAACTGGCGTACTCGCAGCAAACCAGACTTGGGCCGTGCCTCGTCGCGAAACTTACTCTGAATCTGATACCAGATCTGCGGCAACTGCTTGTAGCTGCGCAGTTCCTTGCGCGCGATCTCGGTCATGACCTCTTCTTCAGTCATGCCCAGGCAAAGATCAGCACCTTTGCGGTCTTTGAGTCGGAACATGGTGTCGCCCATCACCGACCAACGCCCACTGGATTCCCAGAGTTCCCGCGGATGCAGCGCCGGCAGATAAAATTCCTGCCCGATCTTGTCCATTTCTTCGCGCACAATGCCGATAATCTTGTTAAACGAGCGTTGTCCCAGAAAAAGATACGAATAGATTCCAGCAGCGAGCTGGCGGATGTAGCCGGCCCGAACGAGGAACTTATGACTGGCGACCTCGGCGTCAGCAGGGGCTTCGCGAAGGGTGGGGATAAAAAGTTGGGACCAGAGATGCATAGTGGGTGCTTTCGTAGGACTGTGAATTGGTTATTCTAGCGGATGCCGTGAACTTATGAGTACGGGGTGCGCTGCTGGAAGAGACATGCTTACGTTTGGGCGAAAAACTCAAGTCACTGGAGCGTGTCGAGCCTGAAGCGTAGAGTAATCCGTGCGCGTCCGTAAGGATAGACTCCAGAGTCGACGGGATTATATGACCATGGCTAGATCGTCACGAAAAACGAAGAAAGAACTGAAGGCAAGAGACCGGGATCTATCAATCAAAATCGAAAATGACCCGCTACTCGCCCTCAGAGGTTCGGGCAAAGACCTGTGGGCTGACGAGCACGCCGATGAATATGTGCGCCGGTTGCGCGAAGGTTGGGATGAAGCTGCCGATCTTCGTGAAGGCCTGAAACCAACGGCAGACCCTGCCGATGGGTCTCACGAGTAGTTGTTAACCCGTCAACTGTTTCAAAATCTCTTTCCCCAGTTTCTGCGTCTCGCCAAAGAATTTCTGATACTCGACAAACAGCCGGTTCAGTTCTAGCGACTTGTCGGCATTGAGCCGTTTGCGAAGAATCATGTCGCGCACATGAACTGGGTTGGGGAGAGTCGCTTCTTCGCTTAATTCTTCGAGAGCGGTATTGGGATCGTAGTGATACATAAAAGTTGCCTCATCGTGGCCGACGTTCCAAACCTAAATCATCTCCGTCCCCCACAAGTCGTGGAGATGCACAATGCCTTCCAGCTTCCCCTCAGAGTCGACGACTACCAGCGAGGTAATCTTCTTTTCTTCCATCACAGCTAAGGCGGTAGCCGCAAACTCCTGTCCAGAAACAGTTCGAGGTGTTTTCGTCATGCACTCGCTCGCCGTCAGATCCAGAACGTCCTTGCCGCGCTTTTCCAGCAGTCGCCGCAGGTCGCCATCACTGATGACGCCAACCAGCTTCTCGCCATCCACCACCGTGGTGACGCCCAGCTTTTTGCGCGACATTTCGTAGATCACATCGGGCATCTTGGTTTTGGGCGTGACGCGAGGCACGGCGTCGCCGTATGCATCAATTGCTTCCACGCGTGCAAGCTGCTTGCCCAGTTTGCCGCCCGGATGCAGGTTGGCAAAATCTTCTTCTTTGAAGCCACGTTTTTCCGCGAGCGACATGGCTAGCGCGTCGCCTAACGCGAGCATGGTTGTGGTGGAAGCTGTGGGCGCCAATCCGAGCGAGCACGCTTCCTGCGCCACCGAACAATCCAGAGCGACATCCGCGGCTGCCGCCAGCGTGGAAAGTTTCGCTGGCCGGTTCTTCGAATTGTTATCTGCGACGACATCGCCGGTGAAACTGATCAGCGTCACCTGCAGTCGCTTGATGGTCGCCAGCAGCCGCAGAATCTCTTCTGATTCCCCACTGGCGGACAATGCCAGAACTACATCACCACGCACCACCATGCCGAGATCACCATGCACCGCCTCTACTGGATGCATGAACAGCGCTGGCGTTCCCGTGGAATTCAGCGTGGCGGCAATCTTGCGCGCGATGATTCCACTCTTCCCCATTCCCGTGACGACCACTCGGCCGCGACATGCCCGCAGCAATTCCACGGCGCGATCGAAAGCGTCCGCCATGGGCCCGCCAATGCGATCAGCGAGCGCGCGCAGAGCTTCCGCCTCGATACGCACTACGTTCTCGCCGATGTGTTTCATGGAAGATTGGATGTTAGCAAATGCGTGCGGAGAAGTTAACGCGAGCTTGAAATTGGATCAGAAATGTTCTTCCACTGCCGGTGTATGTTCCATGGCAGTCCTCTCTTTAATAGCGCGGTCCCATGGTCCGGCTTGCCAGTTGTCGCGCTTCTTATCGGAATGAATCCACGGCGGCAGATTGATAGCAAGGTTGCGTGCCATGGCCAGCACGTACGGTTCATAGAGCGTCCGCAGGTAAGCCAGCTTCTGTTCCGCCTCGGAGCCCTCCCGCAAACGTATCCCGCGCGTTTCCAGACTTTGTCGTAGCCATGCTAATTCGGACGCAGACAACCGCTCAGGATGCCGCGGATCATAGCGCGCGTTGACTACCTGTGACAGATCGACCACAGCGTGCCGCGCCATGGCAAAAGTGATTCTGGCCTGCTCGGGACGAATCTGATCCACTCCCGCAATCACCAGGGCAGTCGCATCAAGGATAGTAGTCAGCGCGCCCAGCCACGATTGATTGTTGTGCTGTGAGCGGAAAAAACTGAGTACGGGATAAGAGAGATGACTTTCGAGTACCTCAGCCGCCCAACGTTCCCAATCGCGCAGGATCTGGTCAAGCACTTCCTGTTGCGGGCAGTTGCCGAATCTCGATAGCAATTCCGCAGCGCTGGGTGGCGATCCTGCCCGAGCATCGAGTAATGAGATTTCGATCTCACGCCTCGAGAATGACGAATAAATCGTCGGCAGATATCCGATGACCACACCCAGGAAAGCGAAGCCCAAGCCGGATTGCACCACGGTCAAGGCCCGGGACAGGCTGCTGGTGGGAGCCACGTCTCCCAGCCCGAGCGTGAAGAACGTCTCCCCGCTCATGTAAAGAATTGTCCAGAAGGTGACCCGCTCATTGCCTAAATGCACATGAGCGCCAATCCCGTGTTGCAACAGGGCAAAGCCCAGAATCAAGCCAAAGGCCCACAACATGAGCAGGAAAATCAGCGACAAAGGCCCGAAGTACCCAAGAAAATTCTCCCGTCGGCTGGGAGACTGGATATGGCTGGTAATTCTCGACCACGGTTTCCAGGTATAGCGATAAAACCAGGTGGTAAGACGAAATTGCCGGCGGATTCTGCGGGGAAGAACGACGGTTTCAAACGCATCCAGCAGGATGAGAAGAATGAGGAAAATACCGGCAATGGCGCTGAGGATCATCATGGAACCATGCTGATGCTGAGGCCGGAAATGGTAGCAGATTTGACCGGCGGCGACCGTGACCGGCGTCACATCTTTTGCCAGCTCCGAAGGACAAAATAGGTTGCCTAAGGGGCATTTCAGCGCAGGGCAGGCACCGGCCCAGTCCGGAGGACGAAACAATTTAGCCCAGCGCTTCAGCGCTGGGTAAGCAAGTCAACCGAGCAAGTCCCGGAGGGACGACACCGTGTCGCACTCATATTCAAGCAACAGGATCCATGTAATCTTCAGCACCAAACAAAGACAAAAAAGCATTTCCGACGAACTACAACCCAAACTTTGGGCCTACATGGCTGGTATTGCCCGCAATCAAGGCTTCGAAGCCATGATCATAGGCGGCGTGAGAGATCACGTGCGTGCACTTCTCGTCCTGCCACCCAGCTTGCCTTTGGCGAAAGCCATTCAATTCCTCAAAGGAAGTTCGTCGAAATGGTTGAACGAAGCGCACGCCGCAGGCAATAAATTTTCCTGGCAGGAAGGTTACGGAGCCTTCAGCGTCAGCGCCTCCCAAACCGCCGATGTTGTCCGGTACATCGAGAACCAGGCAGCACATCACGCCAAAAAGAGTTTCGAGGAAGAATTCATGGAATTCCTCACCAAGTATGGCGTGGCCTACGATCCTGCACATGTTTTGGGACGATCGTGCCGCCCCTCTGGGGCTTGCGACAAACTCTGCGTGCCCACCCAGCGCTGAAGCGCTGGGCTAAATTATTCCGTCCCTACGGGACTTGCGCCGGTCCGCTGCAGAGACTCTCTTCGGCACTTGCGACCAACTCCGAATTGTTCACTAATTCCCGCTATCAAGACGAATCGTCCGGCCGGAAGCCGCGGATCGCCGCGCTGCATCAAGAATCTCAGTCACGATGACGTTGGTCTTGAGCGAAGAAGGACCGTCTGTCGCAACACCATCCAGAATCACCGCTCGCAGATAAGATAGCGAGTCATTGTAAGGAGAAGGAATTGGCTTGGCAGCAACCCGTTGCTCTTCTTCGCCTTTGCGACGCACTCGGACATCATCGCGGCGGTCCGTAATCACGTAGCCAGTTTGGCCATAAACTTCCATATCCTTCCGATCGAACGGCCAATTCCACGATGCCTGAAGGACCGCTTGCGCCTTTGGGTAGGTCAGGACAATCGTCGCCTCATCGTCCACTCGTGGATAAATTTCTGGTTTGATTTGTTGGGTAACAGCCGTGACAGTCTGAGGCCGCTGCCCGTCCATCAGCCACGTGGCCAAGTCGGCGCCATAGCAACCGAAATCGAATAGCGCTCCTCCGCCATTCAGTTTGGGATCGGTCAACCACGCCAGAAACTCCGGACCCACGCCGATTTCTTTGGGGCCGAAGTGGCCATCGTGCACCACAATTTTGCGAATGTCGCCGAGCGCTTTCTCGTGCACCAGATCGAACGCGGCATGGTTGCTGCGATACCAGGTGGTCTCGTAGTTCACCAGGACATGAATCTTGCCCTGTTGCGCGGCACGTTCAATGGCGTGCGCGTCCTCAGTACTGACCGCCAGCGGTTTTTCCATCATTACGTGAATGCCACGCTGCGCACAGATTTCCACTACGCGGCGATGATCGTAGGTGTTGGTGTACGCCAGGACCACTTGCGGATGTGTCTTCTGCAGCATGTCGTCCAAGTCGGTGAAGAGCAGCTTGCGATCCAGTCCAAATTGAGCTGCATACTTCGACGCAAGCTGCTGATCCGGTTCCGCGATGCCAACAATCTTGATATCTTGGCGATGGGCTGAGTTCTGGAAAAAACCTTCGGCATGTCCATGTACCAATCCAGCGATCGCCACTCGAAGCGGAGCTTGGGACGGTTCTGCAGACGACGTCTGGCCAAGAGAGTACGCGGTCATTGTGAAAAAGAGAGTCAGCAGGAAGAACAAGGAATAACGCATTTTGTTTCTCCGCCTTCTGAGATAAGACCGAGATTACGGCGTCACGTGAGCTCCCGCTAACGCGCCCTGCAATGCCAGCAGTTCCTTCAACACCGCGCGCAACTTGGTTGACTCGAGCGCATTGGCCCCGTCAGATTTGGCTTCCTTAGGATTGTCGTGCACTTCCATGAAGATGCCGTCTACACCGGCCGCGACAGCGGCCCGCGCCAGCACCGGAATGAACTCTGGTTGACCTCCGCTCACGGCATGATCCCCATCAGCCGAAGCCGACGGCAATTGCACGGAATGCGTAGCGTCGAAAACTACGGGGACAAATTTGCGCATGATGGCCAGCGAACGCATGTCGACTACCAGATTGTTGTATCCGAAACTGGACCCCCGTTCGGTGACAAACACTCTGTCATTCCCCGCAGTACGGCATTTCTCGACGGCGTGGCGCATGTCCCATGGCGAGACGAATTGGCCTTTCTTGATATTCACCACGCGCTCACTCATGGCTGCCGCCACAATCAAATCGGTTTGACGGCAGAGGAATGCCGGAATCTGCAATATGTCAGCAACTTCTGCGACCTTCGGAACGTCCGCGGTTTCGTGCACGTCGGTGAGTATCGGGACGTGAACTTCATTCTTCACTTTTTTTAGGATGCGAAGCCCCTCGACTAGACCAGGCCCGCGAAAACTTCGCATGGAAGTCCGATTGGCTTTGTCATACGAGGCTTTGAAGATGAAGGGAAAATTCAGAGACCGGGTCACGCCCTTAATGACTTCCGCCATGAACATCGCATGGTCTTCGCTCTCGATCACGCAGGGGCCGGCGATGAGGAACAATCCACCAGCGCCGATTCTGACGTTATCGATTTGGAAGGAAGTAGTCACTTGTCATCCTGAGCGGAGCCGGCGGGCTCGCTTGAGCCCGTTGGCGCAGTCGAAGGATCGCTACCATCTTATCTGCTCGCCAGTTCGAAAGCGTTTTCCGCTGTTGAGGGTGGATGATAGACCTCAGATACTGCAGCTTTAGGGATCCTTCGACTCGTCGGTCCTGCGCTTTGCGCAGTCCCTCTGTCGCTCAGGATGACAATCGGTCTTATCTTCTGCCTACTTTCTCCGGCCGGTGGAACATTTCCACTTCAGCCGCCGCCTTGTCAGTGCGCCGCTTCAAGCCGTGCTCATACGATGCACCCACGAACGTTTTGAACAAAGGGTGTGGCTCCAGTGGTTTTGATTTGAATTCGGGATGGAACTGGCAGCCAATAAAATGCGGATGGTCCGGCAATTCCACCATTTCCACGTAGGTTCCATCTGGAGTTGACCCCGAAATCCGCAAGCCTCCCGCGGTCAGCGTACTTTCGTATTCCCGGTTGAATTCGTAGCGGTGGCGATGACGTTCGCTGATCTCCAGCTTGCCATAGATTTTGTACGCCAAAGTGCCAGGCTCGATCTTGCAAGTCCACGCGCCCAGACGCATGGTACCGCCCAACTCTTCCACGCCGCGAAGCTCACGAAGTTTGTAAATGATCCGGTGTGGCGTGGATGGATCGAACTCGCTGGAGTTCGCGTCTGCCAGCCCGCACACGTTCCTGGCAAACTCGATGCATGCCGTCTGCATGCCCAGGCAGATCCCGAAATACGGAACCTTCTTTTCGCGCGCATAGCGGATCGCAATCAGCATACCCTCGATGCCACGCTTGCCAAAGCCTCCTGGGACCAGCAAGCCATCGTAGTCCGCGAGTTGCTCTTCGTAGGTGCGGTCGCCGGTTTCAAGGCCTTCGGCTTCCACCCAATTCAGATTCAGCTTCAGATTGTGCGCCAGCGCGCCGTGGACCAACGCCTCTTTCAGCGACTTATAAGAATCCTCATACTCGACATATTTGCCCACAATGCCGATCGTGACTTCGGCCTTCGGGTTGTAAACCCGATGCACAATCTCCTCCCAATCCTTCAGATCGCGATCCTTGGCGTCGAGCCGGAGATATCGAAGCACGAGGGTGTCGACACCTTCACGCGAGAACACCACCGGGACCTCGTAAATGGAGGCTACATCCTTCGCGGTGATCACAGCTTCTTCTTCCACGTTGCAGAAGAGCGCAATCTTTGACTTGATATCTTTGGACAGGAAACGGTCAGTGCGGCACAACAAAATATCCGGCTGAATTCCAATGCTCAGCAACTCCTTGACCGAGTGTTGAGTTGGCTTGGTCTTGAGTTCCTGCGCGGCAGCGATAAACGGCACCAAGGTGACGTGCATGAACAAAGTGTGATCGCGTCCCAATTCCTGCCTCATCTGGCGGATAGCTTCCATGAACGGCAGCGATTCGATATCGCCCACCGTGCCGCCAATTTCCACGATGGCCACGTCAACGTCCTGCGCCACTTTCTTCATGGCAGCCTTGATTTCATTGGTGACGTGAGGAATGACCTGCACGGTCTTGCCCAGATAATCGCCACGCCGCTCCTTGGCGATGATCTGCTCGTAGATTCGCCCGGTAGTCCAGTTGTTATCGCGAGACAACTTGGCGTGGGTGAAACGCTCGTAGTGGCCGAGATCGAGATCGGTCTCGGCGCCATCGTCCGTGACGAATACCTCTCCGTGCTGGAAGGGCGACATGGTGCCCGGATCCACGTTGAGATAGGGATCGAACTTCATCAGGTTGACTTTCAGCCCGCGACTCTCCAGCAGGCAGCCCATCGAAGCCGCCGCCAGACCCTTGCCCAGTGAAGACACCACACCGCCGGTTACAAAGATGTACTTTGCCGACATCGCTTCCTCACTCTGAATTGTCTTTGGAATTTTGTGCAGGCTGGGTGCACGATCAATTATGCCAGAAAAGTCTCTGGAAGCAAACGTCTCTATGTCCTTGTAACGCCTGCCTATCGGGGGATGCCCTCAGCGACCGCCGTCGCCGCATCTAAATTAATACGAGATATCGTAATTTAGCCTCATAATTAAACATGCTCCGGATGCCTTCCAAAGCGCGCCTCCTGCTGATAGCCACCGGTCTTTGGCCTGCCTGTGTCTGACATCGCTTGGCGCCTCCGCTCAGCAATTAGCCAAACGCATCATCTTGAAAGATGGTTCTTACCAGCTCGCTACAAAATGGGAAAAGAGGGCGGATCGCGTGCGCTACCTGAGTGCGGAACGCAATGAATGGGAGGAAATTCCCAATACTCTGGTGGATTGGGACGCCACTGATAAGTATGAAAAAGATCGAGCCGCCGGGAAACCCGCTCCTGAAGCCGTAATCCTCGACAAGGAATTGGAGGCCGAGCGTCAAGCCGATGAAGCCAAGTCTCCCCATGTGGCTCCAGGCTTGCGTCTGCCCGATGAAGGCGGCGTGGTGTTGCTGGATAATTATCAAAACAAACCCGAGCTTGTGGAGCTACAGCAAAGCGGCGGCGAAGTGAACAAGAATATGAAAGGCAATATTCTGCGCGCTGCCATCAATCCCATCGCCAGCGCCAAGCAGACGATTGAACTTCCGGGCCTGCACGCGAAAATTCAGGCCCACGCCACGTTGCCGGCGATCTATGTCAACGTCGAACAGCAAGATCAGGGTGCCGACGCCAGCACCCAAGGTCCGCAGAAAGCAGAGCAACCGGAGCAGCCCTGGGACCGCTTTCGCATCGTCCGTCTGGATTCGAAACAGGGCAAGCGCATTGTGGGGGACATAAAAATCGCCGTCTACGGCAAGGTTAGCCAGAATCAGAAGCTGATGCCGAGTACCGCGGAAAAGCTTACCGGCGGCTGGGTGAAAGTGACTCCGACGAGCGCTCTGGCGCCGGGAGAATATGCAGTTGCTGAAATGCTGGGCAAAGAAGGGATGAACCTATTTGTCTGGGATTTTGGCGTGAATCCGTCTGCGCCCGCAAATGCCATGTCCTGGAAACCCGAACCTTCCGCCACGCCGGACAAGGCGAAGACATTGGATAAGCGACAGTAGTTAGCCTTCAGCTTTCGAGTGCTGAATGCTGATCCTGATTGCTGAATACTCGTTGCTGCATTAAACTAGCCGCGACCTCCCTTAACTTTGTCCCTTAGGACCTGCCATTGAAAGTTTATCGTTCCGCCCGCGAACTGCTCGCTGAAGTGAAACGTCTTCTGGCTGAGAACCAGCCTTCAGCCCACCGTTCTCCGCTTGTGGACGTGATTGAACTGCTCTGCGAGGGACGTCATTACACTTGGATGGGAATCTATCTGCTGGTGGGACCGAACACTCCACAACAGTTGCTGGAAGCCGGCCGCCATCCGAATCCAGGGCAATTGGCGTTGCCCGAGACCCGATCCAAGATCCTGGTTTCAATGAAGCTGGCGGGACGAGAACTCGGCGTGCTAGACGTGGAAAGCGATCGCGAAAACGCTTTCGGCCCCGAGGATCGCGTATTGCTCGAGGACGTCGCCACAGCTCTAGCGCGCTTTCTTACCGGACGTGGAAAGTATGTTGTGAGAAAAGCTCGGGGAGCAGCAGTTCCGGCAGATTCCCAGCCGCAAGCTCGATCGCCTCAGCCGGCCTCGACCAGGCCACTCCGATCCGCCGCGGTTGGAGAAAAATGATTGGCCTTTAGTCGCTAGCCAACGACCAAGGACAACGACCAACGACGATTTACTTTTCTTGCGCCGCCTCCTCCTGAATCCTCTTCCACGCCCGTTCCACATGACGCGCCCTAGTGTTGGTCTGACCAACACAGAAGCGCAACGTGATCCGGTCATTCAATCGAGTGTGCGTCAAATAAAGATCGCCACTACGATTCAGACGATCCATCAAGCCCTGATTTACTTCATCGCCGCCCTTATGGCGGAAGCAGACCAGGTTTAGAGGCACCGGCGCAGCCAGTTGGAAGCGGTCATCTTTCTTCACCCACTCCGCGAACTGCTGCGCCAGTTCGACATGTTGCCGGATGTGATAGCGCAAACCTTCCACGCCATAATGACGGATTACGAACCATAACTTCAGCGAACGAAATCGCCGTCCAAGTGGAATCTGCCAATCGCGATAATCAATGACCGCGCCCGATTCCGTAGCCTGGTTGCGCAAGTACTCCGGCAGCACGCTCAGAGTCTGGATGAGCGCTTTGCGATCGGCGACGTAGAAGCAATCGCAGTCGAAATTGGTGAACATCCACTTGTGCGGGTTGAAACAGTAGCTGTCGGCGTATTCAAGTCCCTGATGAATGTGGCGAAACTCGGGGCAGAGCCCCGCCGTGCCGGACATGGCAGCGTCCACGTGCAACCAGAGCTTGTGCTCCCGGCATATGCGGCCGATTTCAGGTACTGGATCGATCGCATTAGACGAAGTCGTACCGACCGTCGCGCAAACGAAGCAGGGCACCAGCCCGGCGCGGCGATCTTGTTCGATCTGACGGTCAAGCACATCGGCGCGCATGGCAAAGTTCCTGTCCGCCTCAATCATTCGCAGGTTTTCACGGCCCAGGCCAGCAATTTGCACATCCTTTTCAATGGAGGAATGCGCCTGCGCCGATGTGTACGCCACCAGTTTTCCATCGCACCCGAGCTGATTGCTGACGAAGTTGGTAGCACGTTCGCGCGCCGCCAGCAGTGCGCAGAGCGAAGCGCTTGAAGCTGTGTCTTGAATCACACCTCCGCCAGTGTTCGTCGAGAGAAATTTCTGTGGCAGATCGAGCATCTTCACCAGCCAGTCGAGCACATGAGTTTCGAGTTCAGTGCAAGCCGGGCTGGTAGCCCAGAGCATCCCCTGCACGCCTAATCCGCAGGACAAGAGGTCGCCAAGGATGGCAGGCCCCGAGGCATTGGCAGGAAAAAAGGCAAAGAAATTGGGAGATTGCCAATGCGTGATGCCGGGCAGAATCAATTTTTCAACATCGTGCAGAATGGTTTCGAATGATTCGCCGCTCTCGGGAGGCTCCGGTGGCAATGATCCGCGAACTTCGCCTGGCCGCGCGCGGGAAAGCACCGGAAGCGACTCAATGCGCGCGTAGTAATCCGCAATCCAGTCCACCACCGTATGCCCGTGACGCCGGAACTCCTCCGGAGTCATGTGCAGGCTTTTTTCGTCTGGCAAAGTTTCTCCTCGGGACCTTCTTCCCTT
>Ga0193730_1000278_pt1 | contig 15937 bp, 14 predicted proteins | sample U1a1metaG_FD_144919 | JGI IMG/M metagenome (GOLD analysis project Ga0193730, IMG submission 144919) | Soil microbial communities from a riparian zone of the East river system, Colorado, United States - U1a1 | ecosystem: Environmental > Terrestrial > Soil > Riparian zone | place: USA: East River...
CTCGCGCGCGTCGTGGTACCCCATCACATCGATGCGGCCACCGTGGAGGCAGCCCGGCTGGTTTGGATCGGGGCCGCACGCCTTGTTCAGAGCCGCTCGCGCCTGCCACACAAAACCGTCCATCAGCCGGTGGTTGATGTCGTGGACGGCGTTGAGGTGGTCGTGCGGACCGCCGACGTTGCGGTCGCGCGGGTCGTGAAACGGCTCAATGCAGATGCGAGTCCTCGGATCGGGCGCGCAGACGAGCGGATCAGCGCGGTCCCTGGGGATCCCGTCCGCGCCGGGGTAGGTCCCGAAATAGGAATCGAACGAGCGGTTCTCCTGCATGATGATCACGACGTGCTTGATCTTGTGGATCCCCTCGAGCGGGACGGCTCGAGGGCGCGGCGCGCCGTGTGAAGAGGCGCCGCTCACAAACGCGGCAGCGGCCACGAGTGCAACGAGGCACAGCGCAGCCGCCGTCAGATGTGAGCGCCGCACGATCAGAACTTAAGTCGGTTCTATTGAGATGGAATGAAGAGTCGGTTCAGCCCGCGTTACGAGTCTAGTGGCCTGACCGGCGACCTTTGCCGGGCCCCTGGCCCGCGACCCAGGAAGCGGGGCAACGTCACCCGCCAGACCAGCACTAGGTCAGCGGGGTGACGTAGACCTTCCGCTCGCGCGGGCCGTCGAACTCGCAGAAGAAGATCCCCTGCCAGCGGCCGAGCGCGAGCCGGCCGTCGTCGAGCGGGACGAGAACCTGCGGGCTGATCAGCGAGGCGCGGATGTGCGAGGGAGCGTTCGGCCCGTCCGCGTCCGAATGCCTCCAGCCACCGTTGTCGTCCACGATCCTCTCCATCGCCGACTCGATGTCCTCCGCAAGCGCAGGATCGGCGTCTTCGTTGATCGTCACACCCGCGGTGGTGTGCGGCACGTAGATGAGCGCGGCGGAGGTCTTGCCGTTCGTCGATCCGAGCGCCGACTGCACTTGTTCCGTGATGTCGAGCAGCTGCGTCTTGCGCTCGGTCTTCAGGCTGATCTCGTGCACCCCGTTATCCTACGGCCTGTGCCGAGCGATCCGTCCACTGCGAAGAACCTCGACGCCTACCGCGACGATGCGGACCGTTTCATCGCGGAACTGGACGAGGAGTACTACCTCCACTTCGCCGGCCTGAAGGACAAACTCGAGCTCGAACCGATCTACGAGCGGCACCAGGATCTGACGACACTCGACTGGGCGCAGAAGATCGGCGAGTCCGTCAACGGCGACCGCCGCGTCCGTGAGCTCTGGCGCTTCGCTTGCGAGGGCCACCTGGGCAACCTGACGAAGGAGCACAGTGAGAAGGCCGCGGCCCTCGAGACTGAGCTCGAGGCGGAGGTCGACGGCGAGAAGGTCGGCTACCGGATGCTCCGCCCGACAATCGCGAACACAGACGACCGCGGCAAGCGCGAGCGGCTCGACCAGGCCCGCACGCAGCTGACCGAAGAGCACCTCAACCCCATCTACCTCGATGCCGTCGCGATCAGCCAGCGGACGGTGCCGAAGCTCGGCTCGCCGAACTACGTCGATCTCTACCGCCGCTTCGGCTACCGGCTTGACGACCTGGCAGACCAGTGCCGGGCCGTGCTTCAGGACACAGAGCAGATGTATGAGGAAGCGACCGACAAGCTCTTCCGCGACCGAATCGGCCTCGGCCTCGACGAGGCGAAGCGCTGGGACGTGCCCCGCGTCTTCCGAGCGCAGGTCTGGGACGAGTTCTTCCCCGCCGACAAGATGCTGCCGGCGCTCGAGGCAACGCTCGCTGACTTCGGGATCGATCTGCACTCGCAGGAGAACGTCCATCTCGACCTCGAGCAGCGCCCGTCAAAGTCGCCTCGCGCGTTTTGCGCCCCGATCGAGGTTCCCGACAAGGTGATGCTCGTGATCCAGCCGATCGGCGGCGCAGACGACTGGCGAGCGCTCTTCCACGAGGCGGGGCACACCGAGCATTTCGCCCATACGTCGAGGGATCTGGCGATGGAGGAGCGGCGCCTCGGCGACAACGCCGTCACGGAAGGCTGGGCGATGCTGCTTCAGCATCTGACCGACGAGCCCGCCTGGCTGACCAGGCGCCTCGACGTCGGCCGGCCCGACGAGCTGGCCCGCGAAGGAGCGACCGGCCTCCTCTATTTCGTCCGTCGCTACTGCGCGAAGCTCCTCTACGAGCTCGAGTTCCACACCGCGGACGACGTGACCGCGCTACGCCCGCGCTACGTCGAGTTGCTCGGCGACGCCCTGAAGATCCAGCCGAGCGAAACGGACTACCTCGCCGATATCGACTCCGGCTTCTACGTCACCGAGTACCTGCGCTCATGGGCCTTCGAGGCGCAGCTGCGGGCCTACCTGCGCGAGCGTTTCGGCAACGCGTGGTTCGCCAAGCGCGAGGCGGGATCGCTGATCCGCGATCTCTGGTCGGAGGGTCAGCGCATCAACGCCGACGAGCTGCTCAAGGACGTCACCGGCGCTCAGCTCGAGATGGCGTCCGTGGCTGAGCGCGTCAGCGACGACCTGAACTAACCCGCCGAGACCCGGAGCGTGCTGAGTGCCGCGACCGCGGTCTTCGCGACCCGGCGGTCACGAGCCCAAAGGTAAATCCGGAGGTTGCGGCCGTTCTCCCGCAGGCTGAAGTCGTACGCGGCTGCCGCCGGCGTCCCGCAGCAGCCTTCAAGCGTCACCGGTCTTGTGAGCGACCGGAAGGTCGGACGCGGATGAAACGCCTCTGGGGGACTCATGGTGTCCTCGAGGACGAGTAGCAATCCGCCGCTACGAACCGGGTGCTTGCCCGTGACGAGCGCGAGGGTCTGAGCAGGTTCGACGCAGTCGCTCCACGTCCAGTTGCTGACGCGCCAGCCGGTGGGCAACGAAATCCGTAGGCCGTGCGCGGTGACCATGCGGGGCGTCGCCGCCGGAGCAGATGCCGGCGCGGTCGCGACGAGGATCAGGGCAGCAACGGCGCCAAGGCGATACACACAGACGCTACGGACGAGACGACGATCGGCGTCCGTTGTCGTCTGCATACATGCATATGCTTTACGCATGTCGAAGACTCGGGTCGTAATCGCCGGCGCTGCCGGCCGTGACTTCCACAACTTCAACCTCGTCTACCGCGACCGCGGCGACTACGAGGTTGTCGCCTTCACCGCCACGCAGATTCCGAACATCGACGGACGCACCTATCCAGCGGCGTTGGCGGGCGAGCTCTATCCGGCCGGGATTCCGATCGTCGACGAGGGCGAGCTCGAGGCCGTGATCGCCGAGCACGAGGCCGACGAGGTCGTCTTCGCCTACTCCGACGTCACGCACGAGCACGTCATGCACCTCGGCTCGCGCGCGCTGGCGGCCGGCGCTTCGTACCGGCTGCTGTCGCCGCGCGAAACGATGCTGACCTCGTCGAAACCGGTCGTCGCGGTGTGCGCAGTGCGCACTGGAGCCGGCAAGAGCCAGACGACGCGCTACGTTGCGGAACTCCTGCGCAGAGCAGGCAAACGGGTCGCCGTGCTTCGGCACCCAATGCCTTACGGGGACCTCGAGAAGCAGGCCGTCCAGCGGTTCGCGACCTACGAGGATCTCGACGCCGCCGACTGCACGATCGAGGAGCGCGAGGAGTACGAACCCCACTTGAAGGACGGCAACCTCGTCTTCGCGGGTGTCGACTACGCGGCGATCCTGGAGGCGGCCGAGCAGGAGGCCGACGTGATCCTCTGGGACGGGGGCAACAACGACACGCCTTTCATCGAGCCAAACCTGCACATCGTCGTCCTCGATCCGCACCGCCCCGGCCACGAGCTGCGCTACCACCCGGGCGAGACGAACCTGCGCATGGCCGACGTCTGCGTCGTCAATAAGGTCGACTCTGCGCCACAGGAGGGCGTCGAGGCGGTGCTCGCATCGATCCGCGCCGCGAACCCGCTCGCGCACGTCATCCGGGCCGCCTCGCCGTTCACGGTCGAGGAGAACGGCGTCAAGATTGGCGGCAAGCGCGTGCTCGCCGTCGAGGACGGGCCCACGCTGACCCACGGCGAAATGACCTACGGCGCCGCCGTCCTGGCGGCGAAGGAGCACGGCGCCGCGTCGCTCGTCGACCCGAGGCCGTTCGCCGTGGGCTCGATCGCGCAGACGTTCGAGGACTACCCGAACGTCGGCACCCTTCTGCCGGCCATGGGATACGGGCGTGAGCAGATGGAAGACCTGCGCGAGACGATCGCGCGCTCCGACGCGGAGGTCGTGCTGATCGGAACGCCGATCGACCTGCGCCGTCTGATCGAGCTTGACAAGCCGGCGCTGCGGGTCAGCTACCGCCTGCAGGAGCTTGACGAGCCCGGGCTCGCGGAGATCATGCAAGAACGCGGCATCATCGAGACCGCGCTGGTGTAGTGCTCACCGTCGTCGCGCTCGGCGGCAACGCGTTGATACGGCCGGGCGAGCGCGGGACAGCCGCCGAGCAGCGCGCAAACCTGCGCGAGACCTGCGAGGCGCTGCGGCCGCTCCTGGGCGACGGCGACCTGGTCGTCACGCACGGGAACGGGCCTCAGGTGGGAAATGAGCTCGTCCGCCAGGAGCGGGCCGCCGAGGAGGTGCCTCCTCTGCCGCTCTATCTCGCGGTCGCGCAGACGCAGGCGGAGATCGGCGCGCTGATCGAGTCCGAGCTCGCGGCGGTCGCCGAGCGACCGGTTGTCTGCCTGCTCACGCACGTGCGCGTGAACGAGGACGATCCTGCGTTCCAGCAACCGACGAAACCGGTCGGGCCCTTTTACTCGGAGGAGCAGGCCCGGCGACTCGAGGCCGAGCGCGGCTGGGTCGTCAACGGAGATGCGGGTCGCGGCTGGCGCCGGGTCGTCCCCTCGCCGGTGCCCCTCGAGATCGTCGAGCTCGCAGCCGTCCGGGCGCTTCTCGCCGCGGGCACGATCACGGTCACCTGCGGCGGCGGAGGGATACCCGTCTCGTCCCGGAACGGCCGGCTCTCGGGAATCGACGCGGTGATCGACAAGGATCGCGCCTCGTCCGTGCTCGCGATCGCGCTTGGCGCCGAGCGGCTCGTGATCGTCACTGACGTCGATGCCGTGTACCGAGGCTGGGGCACGGACGCGAAAGAGGCGATCCGCGAACTGGACGCCGCCTCCGCCGAGGCGCTCTTACCCGAGCTCGCCAGCGGCTCGATGGGCCCGAAGCTCGAGGCATCGCTCGCGTTCGTTCGAGCGACGGGACACGACGTGCTGATCACTTCCGCCGCCTCCTTCGCCGAGGCCCTGGCTGGGCGTGCCGGTACGCGAATCAAGTCCTAGCCGATTTTCGGTAGCGAGCCGCCCCTAGCCGAACGGCGGAAGGAGACTAGCCGCAGGGGGGTGTCACGCCGGGACGCCCCGCGGACCAAATAACCGCAAGGGTTTCATCACTCGAAAGAGAGGCCGTAACGTGACCTACGTCATACTCATCATCGTTGCCGCACTCCTGCTCGGCGGGCTCTGGTACCTCCGCGGTCGCAAGGTCTAGCGAGAGACCAAAGTTCTAACCGTTCTTTCCTGGCCTTGACGGGGGCGGCGGCCGGAAGCATGGTTATCGTCGGCGCGTTGAGCACGCGCGCTCTAGCACTCCGCGCCCGCGTGGCGGCCGCTTCGACGCGTGTGGGACCGCTCGACCTCGCCGTCGCTCTTAGCGCTGCACTCGCCGCGGTCGCCGGAACGATCGGGGCCGACGCCCGTTGGCTGCCAGCGCTCGGGCGAATCATCGTCGACCGAGGCGAGATTCCGGACGGGGTCCCCTACGCGAGCGCACCGTCAGCGGGCTGGCACAACGTGCCCGTGCTGGCCGAGCTGGTCCTGCGCGGCCTGACGAGCGCAGCGGGCGACCGCGGGTTGCTGGTAGCCCAGGTCATGGCCGTCGCCGCAGCCATGGCGATTCTTGCCTGGGACCTCCGCCGCGCGGCGGCGAATGACCTCAGCGGCGCTCTCGTTCTGCTCGTGGTCGTCGTCGGAGCGCTGCCCGTGCTCGTGATCGTGCGTTCGCAGCTGTTCTCACTGTTGCTGTTCCCGGTGTTGATCGCCTTGCTCAGGGCGGAGGCGCGTTCGCCGAGCCTCCGCATCTGGCTCCTTCCGCCGTTGCTTGCGTTCTGGTCGAACCTGCACGGGGCCGTGCTCGTCGGCCTCGCCGTGGCAGGGGCTTACCTGATTTTCGAGCGCGGGCGCCGACAGCCGCTTCTCGCAGGCGCTGTGCTCGTTGTGTCGGCCCTTGCCGTTTGTGTAACGCCGGCGCTGCAGCACACGCCCGACTACTACCGCGGCCTGATCCGGAACGAGGCAGCCCAGCGCGGGGAGGGACTTTGGGCGCCGCTGTCACTCACGTCCGGCTTCGACCTGCTGCTCCTGGCCGCCGCAATCGCGTTGCTCGTGCTCGCAATCCGAGCCCGCCCCGCGCTCTGGGAAGTCATCGCACTCGCGGGGCTCGCGGTGCTCACGGTCAAGACGGCGCGTAGCGGTGTCTGGCTGCTCTTTCTAGCCGCGGCTCCCGCCGCCAGAAGCCTGCGCTTCGAACCCGGTCAAGGCCGGCGCCTGGCCGCTCCCATGCTGGCGCTGGCTCTCGCGCTGGCGGTCTTCGGGCTGGCTCAAGGCCCTTTGGCGAATGGGGCGGGAACGCCACTCCTCGGACAAGCGCTCAGCCATGCCGCCGGCACTCCGATCCTCGCCGACAGCGTGCCCGCAGAACAGGTCGCCCTGGCGGGGGGCCGCGTCTGGATCAGCAATCCGATCGATGCCTTCGGCCACCGCGACCAGCGCCTGTATCTCGACTGGCTGGCGGGCAGACCTGAAGGCGATGCGGCGCTTCGCCATGCGGACAAGGCTGTTCTCGTCCTTCGGGATACCCCAGCGGCGAAGCGCATGCGCAAGGCGCGCGCGTTTCGGCCGGCTGCGCACGACGCAAACGCGGTCCTCTACGTTCGACGCCCTTGAAGCTTCGATTCACGCGATCAAGCCGAAGGTCGGGAGAGTCCTCGACGTCTTCCGGTTGCGAGATGAGCACCGAGGTGCCTAGAACGAGTTCCGTGGACCTGCATGCTGTCGCCGTTCCTCGAGCGCGGCCGGCTGAACGAGGGGCGCGTATCTCGTCGCCCTGGGTCGTGGCAGCGATCGTCGCGGTTTTCTACGCGCTCTTGATGGTTCCCGGCTTGGCCAGCGACCCGTACCAGTTCGTCAATATCGGCCACAAATTTCTAATCCAGAGCACAACGAGCTCCGTCATCAAGCCCTCGCTGCCGACCGACAGCAAGGTCGGCTACGACGGCCAGTTCTACTATTTTCTCGCTGTCGACCCGAAGCATGGGCGCGATTACATTGAGCAGCCCGGCCTGATCTACTCGCGGATCGGATATCCCATGACGGTGCGGGCGCTGAGCGCCGGCAACGCCTCGGTGATCCCTTACATGATGGTGCTCGTCAACGTTCTGGCGGTGATCGGCGGGACGCTCGCGATTGCGTTCTTCCTGAGGCGTCGCGGATTATCACCTGCCCTGGCGCTGGTCTACGGCTTATTCCCCGGGCTCGTGCTCGCCGTGCTCAGGGATCTCACCGAGCCCTTGGCTTTCGGGCTGGCGGCCGTCGGGCTGGTCGTTTTCAACCCCCGCTCAAAGCGGCGCCTCCTCGCATCGGCATCACTCTTCGGGCTGGCGATGCTCACCCGAGAGACGGTCGCGCTCTTCCCGGCGATTCTGGCCCTCGCGCTGCTGGCGGGAGCGGGAACAACGGCGTCGCACTGGCGCGAACGGATCCGTTTGGGCAACCTTGTTCGTGCGGTCGTGTTCGCCGAACTGGCCTTCGCGCCGCTCTTCGTCTGGCGGCACCTACTCGCGACGGTCGTTCTTCCTCATGCGCCGACCCAGGAGTCCTTTGCAGCCGGTGAGCACCACGTTGTCGGCGGCACCGTCGGGGCGGCCCTCGCCGCGTTGGCCCCGTTCCATGCCATTGGGGGCCAGTGGCCGTGGAACGGCGAAGACGTTACGAACATCCTCACCATCGTTGTCCCGGCGCTGTTGTGGGCGGGCATCGCAATCGCTTTGTTGCGCCACAAGCTCAGCCTCGAGCCGTTCCTCGTACTCGCCAACGTAGCGGTCTTCGTCATCTTCCTGCCGACGCCGATCGCAGTCGATTACGGATCGCTGGGCCGCGCCTCGATTGGCGTCCTGCTCGCCGTCCTAGTGACGCTTCCTCTGCTCAGCGCCGCATTCGGTGAGCGCGCCCGGCTCGTGCGGAGCTCGCTGGCGCTCTGGTCGCTTCCGGTCTATCTGGTGCTGGCGATTCTCCTGAACGCCCTCGGGCCGAAATACCTCTGGTAGCGCCTCCAGCCCGAGGCCGAAACAGCTTTCCGTGCGGGCGGCAGGACTGGAGATTTCCGCCGAAGGGATGGGCCACACCAGCCTTTCGCGGGTGCACCTATCCCCTGCAACCGCGTAGACAAGAGAAGTACGAATCATCCAGTTACCTTCGAGGGGAGAAAGGAGAGCCAAATGATTGAGACTCTCGCGGCAAGGATTCAGCTGGCCAAGATGCAAGCTGAGGAAGGGCAGGCACTCGTCGAGTACGCACTGATCGTCTCGCTGATCGCCGTCGTCGCCATCGCGGCGCTGACCCTGACCGGGCACAGCATCCGGGACATGCTGACCGGCATCGCCAACGACGTCTAGAGCGCGCAACCGACCGGCGCCGACTGCAACGCAGGAACTCGCCCACCTTGGGCGTGTCCACTGCGGAAGTCGGCGCCGTCGCATTCTCACCGAAAGTCATGTTCAAGCGAAGAAAGGAGGCCAAATGATCGAGCTTCTTACAGCGAAGATTCAGCTGGCGAAGATGCGGTCCGAGGAAGGCCAGGCCCTCGTCGAGTATGCGCTGATCGTCTCGCTGATCGCGGTCGTCGCTATCGCAGCGCTGACCCTCACAGGGCACAGCATCCGCGACATCCTGACCACCATTTCCAACGACGTCTAAGTCGGGTGAACCAGCGAACGGGCGCCGACGGCGTGGTGCTTCGCCGGCCCTTGAAGACGACCCAAACTTTGCGCGGTCGCCAAGGGCCAGCGGGCCTCCTCCTGTCGGCGCCGTCACGCTCGGGTCTCGGGCGGGCGGCAGAAAAGTTCTTTCTCGCTTTCGTTCCACCGGTTCTGCTGATCGGACTCGTCGTCTCTCGGTATGCGATCGGAAAACATCTAGGTTTCGACTACAAGCCCCTCTGGGAAGCATCCCGCAACGTCTTGCACGGCGCCTCGCCCTACCCGCTTCCCCATGCGTGGGCGCTGCACGATGAGCAGCAGTTCGTCTACCCGCCGATCGCAGCCTTTCTCGCCGCTCCGCTTGCGGTGTTCCCATTCGGGATTGCCGCGGCGCTCCTCGCTCTCCTAGAGGTCCTCGCCACAGGCCTTACGCTGCGCATCCTCGGGGTCCGCGACTGGCGATGCTACGGCGTCACGCTCCTCTGGTACCCGGTGATACAGAACGTGCTCATCGGGTCGATCACCAGCCTGCTCGCCCTGGGAGTCGCAATCGCCTGGCGCTACCGCGACGAACGGAGCCTCACGACAATCGTGGCTGCGACGCTAGTCGCGGCGAAGGTCTTCCTCTGGCCCCTTCTCTTCTGGCTCGCCGCGACACGGCGAGGACTCGCCGCCGGCCGAGCGCTGGCACTCGCGGTCGCCGGGGTCGTGCTCTCGTGGACATTCATCGGTTTTGCCGGCTTCAGCTCCTATCCGCGACTGCTCGACGAGCTTTCCCGGCTCGAGCAGTGGAAAAGCTATTCGGCGGTGGCGTTCGGCCTGGTGCTCGGTCTCTCGACCGGGGAGGCGCGAGCATTGGCGGTCGTCGCCGGCACAGCCGTCCTAGTCGGTGTCCTGGTCGTTGGACGCCGACGCCGCGAAGACGCAGATGCCGATCGACACGCGTTCATCCTGGCTATCGCAGCCGCCTTCCTGTTCTCGCCGATCGTCTGGACGCACTACCTCGCGCTGCTAGTTGTCCCTATCGCGATCTCACGGCGCACCCTGAGCCCCCTATGGTTCGTGCCGCTCGCGATGTGGGCGACCCCAGGGCAGAGCAACGGTCACGCTTGGCGCGTGGTGATCGGCTTGTCCGTCTGGGTCGTGGTCCTGGCGGCAAGCTGGCGGTCCACGAGGCCGATATCCGCCTTCCAGCGCCACCCCGAGCCGCTACCGACGCCCTAGTAGGCGGAGCGGCCCGCCGAAGGGGTGGGTGGGCCAAGCCTTTCGCGGGTTGGTATTCGACCCCGGACGGAGGAGAATCAGGCGCGTGAGCAAATCGCATCTTTCGGCATGGCCACGACCCGGGACAAAAGGCGGAAGCTCCGTCCTCGGTTTCATCCGGACGGGAGGGGCCGCGAACAGCCCTGTTTCCGGGGTCCTAGAATCCATTGCCGGTCAGGTATAGCGTCGAGGACGATGGGCCGGAGAACGTTGAGATGGAAGTTGGTCAGCTCTATGCGGGTGTCGTCGACGGACGAGCGGGGCGTCGCCTTGATCGAGTTCGCACTCGTCCTGCCGCTAGTCCTCGTCCTCTTGCTCGGCATGATCGACGTCGGCAAGGCCTTCAACTACTGGAACGACGAGACCCACTTGGCGAACGAGGCCGCCCGGGCCGTCGCTGTGAACAACAGCCCGGATCCAAACTGGGCCGCAAACAAGACCACTACTGCTTACAAGATCAACACCGCGGTCAAGAACCAGGCGGACTCCGCGGAACTCAGAAGTGGCGGCACTCACTCGATTTCGACGCCGGGCGTAAGTATCTGCATCTGGTTCCCGAACGCTACGAGGGGTGTCGCGCCGACTTCTGCGGCCTGGGCGCCCGGTCAACCGATCCAGGTCGTCGTCAAGGTTCAATACAACTGGCTTGCCTACCTGGTCGGCCAAGGCCTGCGGGCGCATTCAGATCTCACCGCGACCTCGACTATGCGGATCGAGCAGCCTCCGACGAACCCGACGAGCCCCACCAGCACCGACGCCTACACCACGTCCGCCACCAACGCTTGCTAACCGACGTAAATACGAGACCGAAGGAGAACGAGTCGTGGAAAATCTAGCGCCAAGCCGTCTGCTGAAGACCCGTCAGGGGACGATCGTGGTCGGGGTCGCAGCGGCGGTCCTGGCGGCGATCCTGCTGCTCGTCTACCTGAGCCATTACCGAAGCAGCGTCAAGGGCTCGACCGAGCCGGTGACGGTGCTCGTCGCCAAGCGGTTGATTCCCAAAGGCACCACGGGAGCATCGATCGCGACGAAGAACCTCTTCGTCGTGACGACGATCCCCAAGGGGCAACTCAAGATCGGCACGATCAGCGATCCCGCCGTGCTGCAAGGAACCGTGGCCGCAGCGGACATCTTTCCCCGTCAGCAGCTAACGTCGGCCGATTTCACCGTCGCATCGACCGGCGCACTCGCGGCGCAGATCAAGGGGACCTGGCGAGCAATCGGGCTGCCCGCGCTCGACGCAGCCCATGGGCTCACCCCCGCTATCCAGCCGGGCGATCACGTCGATGCCTACGGTCAGCTGGACGGCAAGCTGGGCTTGCTGATGGCCAACGTGCTTGTCCTGGCCTCGCCGACCCAGCCGGCAGTCGGGAGCACCGCGCCGGTGTCCGGCAGCTACATCCTTCGGGTGCCGGCTACGAAAGCCCCGAAATTTGCCTTCATGGGCCAGAACGGCACGTTCTGGCTCGTCTTGCGGCCGGCGACTGGCGCCCATGGGACGCAGGCAGTTTCCCTGCCGAAAGAAAGCATTTTCGAAACGCGCGGAGGACAGTAGGTGCAGCACCCCACCCGAACACTTGTTTCGCTCGACACCGGCATCGACGAGCAGACCGTGCGGGCCGCTCTACCCGCGACCTCCGACATCCAGATCGTCGGCGTCGTCAGGGGCGTCGACGAGAGCTGGACGACGCTCCAGGAGACGCCGACCGACCTGCTCGTGGTCGCGTGCACCGGCTATTCGGAGCGTGCGCTCTTCCTGATCGCCAGCGTGGTGAAGGAGCGTCCAGGTATGCCCATCGTCGTGCTAGCGCACGCCTCGCCCGACGGTTTCCTCCGCCGGGTCTTCGAGGTGGGAGCTGACGATGCTGTGCGGCTGCCCGAGTCGCCCGAGCAGGTCAACTTCATGCTCCAGAAGGTCCTCGTCCGCAAGCGAGCGGCCGGCACGATCAGGGGGAACGGGGACGCACCGATGATCTGCGTCCTCGGGCCAAAGGGCGGGACGGGTAAGACGGTGACCACGTCCAACCTGGCGGTCGCGCTCGCCCAGGCCGGAAAGTCGGTTTCCGTCGTCGACCTCGATCTGCAGTTCGGTGACCTCGCTCTCGCCATGGGGGTCCGACCCGAGAAGACGATGTACGACCTCGTTCAGTCGGGTGGTTCGCTCGACGCCGGCAAGCTCGACGCGTACGTCATGCCACATTCGAGCGGCGTCCGGGTGCTGGTCGCGCCAACGCGTCCCGATCAGGCGAGCTCGATCGTCCCGGAGTTCCTGCGTGAGGTGTATCCGCTACTCCGCGCGACAAGCGACTTCGTCGTCCTAGACAGCTCGCCCGGCTTCACACCGGAGGTCATCTCCGCGATCGACGCCTCGACCTATGTGTGCATGGTCGGGACGCTCGACACGCTCTCGCTCAAGAACACGCGACTGGGACTCGAGACGCTAGAGCTGATGGGCTACGACCCCGACCAGATCGTCCTCATCCTCAACCGGGCGGACAGCCGCGTTGGCATCGCCGACGACGACGTGCTCGCAGTCGTCGGGAAGCGTCCGGACATCCGTATCCCGAGCGACGTGGAGGTTCCGCGCGCGGTCAACGAAGGCGTTCCGATCGTGCTTGCCAAACCCGATTCAGCGGCGGCGAAGGCCTTTCGATCCCTCGCAGACGAATTCCTCCGGCGCGAGGGCCAGGTGTCGGGTCAACTAGAAGCGGGAGAGTCAGAGGGACGCGAGTCCGCGCAAGACGTCGGCGGCCTGGCCGGCTCCCTCCGCTCTGGCGACAGCAATGGCAAGCCCCAAGATGAGGCTCTCGGCGCACCACGCAAACGGCTGCGTCTGAGCTCGAGGAGGCGCTGATGGAACTGCACGAGCGACTGACGACTGCCCGCCCCGCACCACCTCCGGGACGCGACGATCCCTTTGCGGAGATCAAGAACCAAGTCCACATGGCGGTGATCGGGGACCTCGGGCCCCAGCTTTTCAACGTCAGCATGGACCCGGTGGCGCTTCGCGACCGCGTTCTCATCGACATCCGGCGCCACTTGTCAGATGAGCAAGGCATTTCGCGGGACGATCGGGAGCGGCTCGCCTCTGCGATCGCCGACGACGCGCTCGGCCACGGCCCGCTCGAGCGGCTGCTCGCGGACGACAGCATCTCCGAAATCATGGTCAACGGTCCCTACGACATCTGGATCGAGCGCCACGGCCGACTCTTCGACACGAATGTACGTTTCGACGACGAGTCGCACATGCGGCGGATCATCAACAAGATCGTCGCCGAAGTCGGCAGACGGGTAGACGAGTCCTCGCCGATGGTGGATGCGCGCCTGCCCGACGGCAGCCGCGTCCATATCATCATCCCTCCGCTCAGCCTGAGCGGACCGCTGATCACGATCCGCAAGTTCAGCAAGAAGCGGCTGAATATGGAGGAGCTGGTCAGGCTCGGAACGCTCAACTCCGAGTCCGTCGACTACCTCCAGCGCTGCGTGCACGCCGAGCTGAACATCCTGATCTCCGGAGGCACGGGCTCCGGCAAGACGACGCTTCTGAACGCGCTCTCGGCAGCGATTCCGGACGACGACCGGATCATCACGATCGAGGACGCGGCGGAGCTCCAACTGAACCAGCGCCACGTGCTCCGGCTCGAGTCGCGCCCGAAGAACATCGAGGGGGAGGGCGAGGTGCCGATCCGCGAGCTCGTGCGCAACTCGCTGCGCATGCGCCCCGACCGAATCGTCGTGGGCGAGGTCCGCGGCGCAGAGGCCCTTGACATGCTCCAGGCCATGAACACGGGCCACGACGGCTCGCTCTCCACCGTCCACGCGAACTCGCCGCGTGACGCGCTCGCCCGAGTCGAGACGATGGTCTTGATGGCGGGCTTCGACCTCCCGGTGCGTGCTATCCGGCAGCAGGTCTGCTCTGCGCTCGACCTCATCGTCCACCTCGAACGGCTCGAGGACGGCACGCGCCGGGTGACGGCCATCACCGAGGTCCAGCGCATGGAAGCCGAGGTCGTCACGCTTCAGGATCTCTTCCGCTTCAAGTTCGAGGACAAGGCAAGCGACGGCAAGATCATCGGCAACCTGAGCGCCACCGGCCTGCGACCGGCGTCGGTGGCGAAGTTCGAGAAGCGCGGAATCACGCTGCCGTTGAGCATGTTCCAGGGCGGCCCCTTGCAGGGCAACGGCACCGGGGAGCGGCCGGTGCTGTGAAGAAGCGGCTCGTCATCGCCTTCGCCGCGACGCTGGTCGCGGCCGCCGCGGTCGTCCAGTCGATCGCTGCCGCACCTTCGGTCCAGCTAATCCCGACCGGAAAAGCCGTGTGGCCGAATCGGGGATTCGTGGTCTCGCTGAGGTCGGGTCAACGGATCCAGCGCTCGCGCTTCTCGGTGCTGGAGAACGGACGGCCGGTGCTGGGAGCCCGGGTCCAGCCGGCGAGCGCCGTGCGGGGGAGCTTCGGCGCCATGCTCGTGATCGACACGAGCAACAGCATGAGCGGCGCTCCGATCAGGGGCGCGATGGATGCGGCACGCGCCTTCGCGGCCCGGCGCAACGTCAATCAGCGCCTCTCATTGCTTGTGTTCAACTCCTCGAACGAGCTTTTGCTCCCGTTTACCCGTTCGCAGACGAGGATCGACAACACGCTCGCGCACGTGCCAGGGCTCGCCCGGGGCACCCACCTCTACGACGCTGTTGGGCAGGCGATTACGCTGATCCTGGCCGCCCATTACGAGACGGGCGCGGTCGTGCTCCTCTCCGACGGCGCGGACACCGGCAGTTATCTGGGCCTCGCCGAGGTAACCAAGCTTGCGCAGAGTGCCCACGTCCGCGTTTTCACCGTCGGCTTGCATTCGAAGACCTTCCGGCCGGCCGCGCTTCAACAGCTCGCAGAGACGACGGGCGGCACCTTCTCGGAGGCGGCCACCCCGACCGACCTGGCCGCGATCTACAACCAGTTGGGCCTCAAGCTGTCGAACCAGTATCTCGTTACGTACAGATCGCTCATCGAGCCGGGCCGCCCGGTTCACGTGCGCGTCTCCGTCGCCGGAATCGGGCGCGCGGGAACCGCGTACGCCGCTCCAACGCTGGCGGCGGCGCCCTACCAGAGGCCCCTCGCGAACCGGATCTGGCGGTCCTGGATCACCTTGCTCGTCATGTGCTTTCTGGTCGCCGGCCTGATCGGCCTCGGCCTTGCCGCGACGCTGCGTCCGACCGGGAGCACGGTTCGCACGCGCCTATCCGACTTCGTCACGACGGCCAAGAAGAAAGATGCCCGCGACCCGCTCGCCAGCCGTCTCTTCGAAGGCACCGAGCAGTCGCTCGAGCAGACGCGGTGGTGGCAGGGGCTGAAGGAGATTCTCAATCTCGCCGAAGTGAAGATCCCGCCGGTGCAGCTGCTCGTTGGGACACTCGTGCTCACTCTCTTCGTGATGTGGTTCATGGCCACGTTCGTCTCGGGGGTCCTCGCGCTGCTCGGCCTCGCGGTGCCTTTCCTGGTGCGCGGGCTCATCCTCTACAGGGTCGAGAAGAGGCGGAGGGCATTCGGCGAGCAACTTCCAGACAATCTCGACGTCGTCGCCTCGGGCCTGCGGGCCGGTCACAGCCTCGTCGGCGGCCTCTCCTTGGTGGTGAAAGATGCAGCGGAGCCTTCGCGCAGCGAGTTCCAGCGCGTGGTCGCAGACGAG